>SWCE01004059.1_pt1 | contig 82309 bp, 89 predicted proteins | sample 4690061 | NCBI WGS metagenome assembly SWCE01 (sample SAMN10267279, study PRJNA491770) | bioreactor metagenome | isolation source: DHS bioreactor inoculated with subseafloor sediment | place: Japan: off Shimokita Peninsula | collected 2012-10 | reverse complement strand
CCCCCCGGCCCCACCACCGGCACCCGCACCGGCACCGGCACGGAAGTGCCTGCGATAAGCCAGTGGCGAAATCGAAAACGCCTCGACGAAACGCTGCCGCATGGTGACCGGCGAACCGAAGCCCGCCGCATCCGAAACCGCTTCAATTCTCTGATCGGTGGTTTCAAGCAGCCGCTGCACCATTGCAAGGCGTTGCGTCAGCACCCATTGCGAAACAGTGCTGCCCGTGGCTTTCAGAAAGCGTCGCGAGAAATTGCGCCGGCTCATCGCCGCCCTCTCCGCCAGATCGTCCAGCCCCAGGGGCTCGCGCAGGTTTTCCAGCGCCCATTGCAGCGTCTTCTCGAAGCGCCCGCCCGAAAACGCGTCCGGCAATGGCTGCTCGATATATTGTGCCTGCCCGCCGCTTCTGTGCGGAGCGACCACCATGCGGCGCGCCACCCGATTGGCAATTTCGGCACCGTGATCCCTGCGCAAAAGATGAAGGCAGCAATCGATGGCAGCGGCGGTCCCCGCCGATGTCAGAATATCGCCCTCGTCCACATAGAGAGCGGCACGATCGAGCTCCACATCCGAAAAGCGTTGCGCGAAATCCTCCGCGAACACCCAGTGCGTGGACGCACGCCGTCCGTCCAGAATGCCCGCTTCAGCCAGAACGAATGCTCCGACGCAAAGGCCGACCATGCGCGCACCCCGCCTGTGTGCCGCCTGCAATGCCGCCAGAAGACGCGCCGAGGGAGGCGTCTGCGGATTGGGCCAGGCGGGAATGATGACCGTGTCCGCCTCGTCGAGCGCGCCAAGGTCATGCTCGACGAGCAATGAAAACCCCGAAAGGGTTTCGATCTTCCCGATCCTCTCGGCACAGACCGTGAGGGTGTAGCGCGGCGCTCCCAGCCGCGGCAGATCGTCTGCGAACACCATGCACGGCACCGATAGATGAAAAGGGCTGACGCCGTCATAAGCGACGACAGCGACCCGGTGTGTACTCATGCGTTCGGGCATGGCCCGTTTCCATCGTTCTTTGTCATTCAGGCCAGTTGCGGCGAACGGCTTCCTAAACGAATTTGCCTTTGACGACAACTTGCCTGGTTCTGCCCACGCGAACTGGCACAATTGACCTCATCAACAAGGACATTCGCAGAAAAATGACCGCACATGACACGATCCGCACCATGACCGGCGCCAAGGCAAGACCCGGCTTTGACACCGCGAAAACCGCTCTTCTGGTCATCGATTTTCAAAAGGAATATTTCGAAGGTCGCATGCCGATCCCGAACGGCACCCCAGCTCTTTCGAACGCAAGGCGTCTGGTCGAATGGGCAGATGGACACGGCATGCCGGTCTATCACGTCCAGCATGTGACACAGCCTGGCGCCCCGATATTCGCCGAGGGCGGCGATACGGTCGGTTTCCATCCCGACATCGCTCCGGCCCCGCATCATGGGATTGTTCGCAAGACCTTGGTGAGTGTCTTTCCGACGACGAACATCGACAAGCAGCTCAGGAATGCGGGAGTCAAAACCCTTGTCATCGCTGGTTTGATGACCCATGCCTGCGTTTCCGGCGCTGCCCGGGACGCCGTTCCGCTCGGCTACGACGTGGTCGTCGCCTCCGATGCCTGCGCGACACGCGACATCACCGGTCCCGACGGCAAGATCATGCCGCATGAGACGCTGCACAGCGCTTCGCTGGTCACCCTGTCCGATACGTTTGCGGAGATTCTCGACACAAACGTCATCCTGTCACTGTCGCCAGCCGGTGCATGAAGCACACGACAGTCCCCCAAGCCAGGTGAGCCGGAACACGTGCCGGCTCACCGGAACTGCGGCAAAGCGCAGCACCGAATGCCAATGCCCCAAATTTGACAGAAGACGGAGAAAAGCTCCAATCGGTCACGATATATTTCCGTTTATTTCAGATACTGTAACCAGAGTAGCTGATACCGATAGGGATGATTTGGACTGCTAACGGGGCGGGACACACCCCGGCACTCCGGAAATGAGCGCGTTCGAAGCGCATCCTTTCCAGGGCTGTCAATCGTTCACGATGCGCCAGGACAAACGACCATGAGGGATACCCTCGCGAAGCTCAGGGCACCGCACGTCATACTTTTGCTGATCGCGGCAATACTTGTCGCGAGACTGGCAGATATGGCGCTTGTGCCTCTGATGGATACAACAGAGGCACGTTATGGGGAAATGGCCCGCAAGATGGCCCTTCTCGGGGACTGGATAACGCCCTGGGCCGATGATGGCATGCCGTTCTGGGGCAAACCGCCTCTGGCCTTCTGGATCACCGCACTGAGCTTTCGCCTGTTTGGCGTCTCCGAGTTTACCGCCCGCCTGCCGCACTTCCTGTGCGCCCTGCTAATTGGCGCCATGGTGTGGGATCTCGCGCGTCGGCAATATGGTGCGCGTGCGGCACTCTTGTCCGCCTCCGTGCTGACGGGTTCTGCCCTGTTCCTCATATCCTCGGGCGCCGTCATGACCGATACGGCTCTCGTGCTCGGCACGACGGGTGCCATGTACGGTTTCTGGCTTGCGCTCAATGAGCCATCCCCTGCACTGCGTCGGCGCGGCGGGTGGATATTCTTCATCGGTATCGCCATAGGCCTGCTCGCCAAGGGCCCGCTGACATTCGTCCTCGCCGGGCTGCCGCTCTTCATCTGGGTCACCCTGGCACGCAAATGGAAGGAAACGTTCCAGAACCTGCCATGGGTTCTGGGTCCCCTCCTCGTCGCGGCCCTGGTTCTGCCCTGGTACATCCTCGCGGAGGAAAAGACGCCGGGCTTCCTCGACTATTTCATTGTCGGCGAGCACTGGAGCCGCTTCATGGTGCCCGGCTGGAAGGGCGACCTGTATGGCACGGCTCACCGCTACCCACCCGGCACGATCTGGCTGTTCAGTCTGCTGGCTCTCCTGCCCTGGTCGATCTCGCTGTTTGTCGGCGCCTTGCAGTCACGCGGTGAAACGCCATCGAGCGAGAAGCCGGCCAATGCCTCATGGACCCGCTACCTGCTCCTGTGGGCGTTGCTGCCGCTGATCTTCTTCACTGCCGCGCGCAATATAATCTGGACCTATGCGCTTCCTTCATTGCCGGCGGCCGCGCTGCTGCTCGGCGGCTGGATGGCGCAACGGTCGCGGAAATCGGAAATTTGGGCCATTGCCGGCCTCTCGATCGTCTTGTGCCTGGCGACCGGTGCCGGCATCGGCGCGGCCCTGTTCCCGAACCTGCTTGACCGTTCGACGGCCAAATCCGTCGCCCAAGCCTATATGCGTCACAAATACGAGCAGGATCAGCCGCTGTTCTTCGTGAGCCATCGCCCGTTTTCAGCGGGCTTCTATACGCTCGATCAGGCACGTCTCGTCAACGCAATGGGCGACATCGCAGCAAACCTGGCAAGCCCCGGCGGTTATCTCGCCGTTCCGGCAAGCCTCATGGCGAGATTCGTGAAACCGGATGACCTGGAAATAGAATATGACCTCGGCCGCTTCGGCGAATACGAACTTTTGCACGTGCACCGCATCACAAATCGGCGTGACGGCGAACACATACCGTTGGCCCTCTCCGACTGACATCGGTCCGGGTTGAGCCTGGAAACGGGATTGGTCATCCTTTATTCGCGCCGGTAGAGCCAGAGCACAACCGGCGACAGCACGATCGTAAGAAGTGCCGGAGCCAGCAGCGCCAGCAACACATCGCCGCCACCTGCCGTACCGGCCATCAACCCACGCAGCGCCGTCGTCATGTGGGAAACGGGATTGCGCACCACGAATGCTTCCAGCCAGCCGGGCATGGTTTCCGGCCGCACCATGATGTTGGAGGCAAACACCAGCGGGAATATGAAAGTGAAGCCGATGGTCATCACGGTCATCGGCGTGCGGATCAGCAGTCCGAGCACGATGAATATCCAGCCCGTGCCGAAACCGATGGCGATCAGGAGCAGAAAGGAGGCGATCACCCCAACGAGCCCTGCTTCGGGCCGGTATCCCAGGACGAGCCCCACTGTCAGGATGATCATGCCGGCAATCGTGTGCCGCAGCACGTCTCCCACCATGAGTCCCGCAAAGGGCGAAAGCGACCAGATGGGCAGCGAGCGGAAACGCTCGAACAGCCCCTTGGAGAGATCCGTCGACAACCCCATGCCGGAATAGACGGAATTGAACACGACCGTCTGCACGAGAATGCCCGGCAGAAAGAACTGCAGGTAATCGCCCGTCGAGCCCGCCAACGCACCGCCGAAAACGAAGGTGAACAACAGCGTGAACATGAGCGGCGTCATGATCAGGTCGAACAATTGCTCAGGCACATGCTTGAATTTGAGCATAGCCCGCCAGCCGAAAACCAGTGCGTTGGAAAAGGCCGAGGGCCGGGGCGGCCGCGCGACATTCGAGAGAACCGCGGGTGTTGCAGCGACGCTGCCTTTGCCGGTGCTGCTCATCGCTTTTCCTCCTCAGCCTGTTCATCCATGGGTTGCCCCGTAAGCGCGAAGAACACCTCGTCGAGGCTTGGCGACCCCATCGAGAAATCCGAAAGCTCGATACCCTGCACGATCAACGCGGCAATCGCTTCATTTGCCGCTCTCGCAGATGTGGCAATTGCTGAAAGCTGTGCCCCTTCCGGGCTTCTCTGCACCGCAGCGCCCAGCCGGGCGGCGAGTATGGTTTCCGCCAAATCCAAACGGGCCGGCGTCGCATCCGCCAGCGCCACATGCAAGAAGCCGGAGCCTATGGCGGATTTCAGCTCCCGGCTCGTACCCTCCGCGATCTTCCGCCCATGATCGATAACCGCGATCCGCGCCGCCAGCTGGTCCGCCTCTTCGAGATATTGCGTGGTCAAAAGGATGGTGACCCCGGATTGGGCCAACTGCCGGATCATCCGCCACACCCCCTGGCGCGCCTTGGGGTCCAGGCCGGTGGTGGGTTCGTCGAGGAAGAGAACACCCGGCGTCACGATGAGGGAAGCGGCGATATCGAGCCGCCGGCGCATGCCGCCCGAATAGGATTTCACCTGCTTGGCCGCGGCCTCGGACAGCTCGAAGGCGGCAAGAAGCTCGTCAGCACGGTCCTTGGCGCGACGTCCCTGAAAACCCCAAAGCCGCGCAAGCATGACAAGGTTCTCGCGCCCCGTCAGATCCTCGTCCAGCGATGCGAATTGCCCGGTCAGTGCGATTGCGCCACGGACTGCTTGCGGGTTGGCAGCCACATCATGGTCCAACACCCGCGCCGAACCGGAATCCGCCTTGATCAGCGTGGCCAGCACACGGATAAGCGTGGTCTTGCCCGCACCGTTGGGGCCCAAGATCGCGAAGATCATCCCGCGCGGCACATCGAGATCGATCCCGTCGAGCGCCTTCACCTCGCCGTAACGTTTTGCAAGGCCCCGCGCCGAGATTGCGAGCGGCACCGTTTCGTGTACCGGTAAGGCATCCGCCCGCGAAACTGCATCGTTCATGATGTTCCTCCAGGACATGGTTTTCCCTCAAGGACGAACCAGCCTCCAAAAATCCGACAGCGCGGACACATACACCAACGAATATCTTCCGGCTAACCGAAGAAGAATGACTGCTGACACCTGCCGCCGAAGACCTCTGCCCGCCTGACCGCACTCCTTCGAAACATCGCGCACCCGCGCATTCCGCAACCAGATGAGATCATCCGTCGGCATGAGCGTGAAATACCGGGACGGCGCGTTGAAAACGCGAAAAGTAAAAAGATAAGGCGCCCTTGTATGTCCAAAAGGACGTACGAAGCCCTAGTTGCGCAGGCCGGTTTCCTTCAGGAGACCCTTACGCTTGGCATCGTAGTAATAACCACGCGCATAAAAACGCACTGCCTGATCCTCGTTTCCGCCCGCCGTGATATAGGCTCCGCGCAGATATTTCACGGCATATTTGAGGTTCGTTTCCGCATCGAGAAGCCCTGAAGCAGAACCGCGATAACCCATCGTCTGGGCGGTATCGTGGCGAATCTGCATAAGTCCCCAATAGATACGATTGCGGGCGGCCGGGTCGAAATTGCTTTCCCGCTTGACCACGCGGCGAACGAGCCTTTCAGGCACTTCATAATGATTGGCATAACGGCTGATGAGGGCGTCAAGCTCGGGACTGCGTGCGGCAACCGGGTTCGAAGGCGCCCCCGCCTCGAGAGCGGTCAGCGCCGCCGGAGCAGATCGCGGACCGGCAAAAGCGTCGGGCTTTACAGCTTCGCCGCTTATCTGGGCATCCTGTTCAGCAACGAGGCTGCTTGCGACTACGGCCGGATCAGCACCGCTCTCGTCGGGCTGCGGTGCAGTCGTCGTAACGCCCGTCTTGCCCGCATCGGCAAGGGTACCGCTGGTAGCCGTGCAACCAGAGATGAGCGGGAGCGCAATAACGGCGCCAAGAGCAAGAAGTCGACGGGTCGAAAACGGCAAGGTCATTCCTTGAAATCTTAAAGCCCCCACCCTCGCGCGCTTTTACAGCGGCCTCCCCGCAATGACAATCATCCGTCAGGAGAATTCGCGTTCACTCTTCGTACCATTTCGTTTCCGTGTTAGGAGCAGAGACTGCGCGAAGGGATAATTGCCATGAACGGGCACCACATCTTCGAGACGAAATTCGGCTTCTGCGGCGCAGGCTGGTCCGATGCCGGGCTTACCCACTTTGTCCTGCCCACGCCGCATCCCGGCGGAGTTGCCGAGCGCCTGGCAAAGCATATACCCACCTCGACAGCGAGCACGCCCACGGGCGCCATCCGCGATCTCGTTGACGCGGCCCAACGCTATTTTGCCGGGGAGAAAGAAGACTTCTCGCACTATCCCGTCGACCTGTCAGGGCAAAGCCCGTTTCATTCCGCTCTCTATCTGGCCATGCGCGAACTCGCCTATGGCGAAACCACAACCTATGGAATGCTTTGCGCCAAGGTCGGCCATCCCGCGGCCACGCGCGAGACGGGTGTCGCCATGGGGCGCAACCCGATGCCACTGATCATCCCTTGTCATCGGGTTCTTGCCGCCGGCGGCAAGATCGGCGGTTTTTCCGCCTATGGCGGTCTCGATACGAAACGGCGCATGCTGGCGCTAGAAAATGCCCGTTCCCCAAACCCGATACCCGATCAGGCTTCCTTCGGCTTCTGAAGCCAGCATCGTCGCCAACAGGCGCCCAAAACAAAAACAATCGCAATGGTTGCAAATAGTATCTTGCGCCACTCGTCGACTCACGCATACTTAACAAGTGTAAAGATTGATTCCTCTCATGGCTGCGCCAACAGTGAATAGCCATGTTCTCGCCTTTAATCAGTCAAGTTCTCGGCGGTTTTTCAATTCAGCGTCAGGCGTGTTTGCGGATTTGGTCAAAAAACCGATAGGACGTTTCTCATGCGTCACAATGCTGACAGCGATATCAAGAATCGTCTCGTGGAGCCGACGCCCATGATCGCCGAAGTCATGCGGCTCATGGCTTCCGGCATCGAAAAGGATCAGATCGCGGTGGAACTGTCCCGTGTTTTCTACGTCGATATCGATCTGCTGAATGCCGTATTGCGAGCGATGGAAAAGCGTGAAGAGGTGCTGCAGGATTTCAAGAGGGCTGGCCTGGAAAATCAAAAGACGCGGGAAGGCACGCCATTGGACAGGAGAGCCGCTGCCGCCTGATCCCCGTCCAATGCAAGGCCAAAAACCGACACTTCCCTAAAATTGCAACAATGCGGATCACTCAATCGATACGTATCATCGGTAGAAACACCTCCATTCAATACAACCTGTCATGCGACAGGCAGTTCAATCATAGATGGGGGTAATTCAATGCTCGGCAGCATTCTCAGTCCGCTTTTCGGCAGTTCCAGCAACCGTTCGCCATCGTCCAGCGGGTCCAGTCAGGACACCACCCCGGTGAGTATCATCGACGCACAGGAACCGGTCGAAGAAACCCCGGAAGTTCAGCTTCTCCCCGCAGAAGAAGAACACGGCGCAACCGCCGAAGGGCACGAGGACGAAACGGCGTCTTCCCCCCAGCCATCGGGCAACGCCAGCGCATCCACGGCTCCGTCTACAGGTGCAGTGGCCTCGTCCGCCGCTGCAGCAAACGGCAGCAAGACGGTCGATTCGACTACGGCATCGGCGAAAACGGCTGAAATCGGCGCTATTGAAGAGGCAGTCCCGGCGGATTGGGCGCGCGAGGCGGCTTTGGCGACCCAGCGAAACGAGCGCCTGGCTTCCATGATCCAGAAGATGAGTCAGCCGGAAGCTGTCGGAACCCTGGCTTTGATGCGCGGGCATGAAAACACGGGTACCGATCTGAAATCGGCTCTTTCCGCCTATCGCGAAAATGGCGAAAGCAATTCGGCAGAGTTCGGTTCCGCTCTTGAAGCGGCCTGATAGCCCGATGATAACTCCCAGATAAACAATGTGCGTCGCCGGATCGAAAGATCGGGCGGCGCACTCTTGTGCAGGATGCCAACGCGCGATGACGAAAAGCATTTCCCCCGTTGCGACTGTCGGGAAATCTCACCGCAGCGGAATGATGACCTTTTCCGGGTCGCGAAAGAACTGCGAGATTTCAACGGCTTGCGGATCGAACACGGTTCCCGCGCGGACCGGCCTGCCAAGCAGATAGCCTTGCACGAAATCAGCGCCGACGGAGAGCGCGACATTCAGTTGCGCCTGCGTTTCGATACCCTTGATCAACACCGCCGCGCCGTTCCGTTTCAGCCCGCCAATCAGTTTTGCCAGAAGGCGCACCGCGCTTTCAAACCCCGAAATGCGCCGGAACCATCCGCCATCGATCTTCACGACCTCTGGGCGAATGCGTTGAATCCGGTCAAGAACGGAATGGCCGGGCCCGAAATCGTCCACCGCAAGCCGGAAGCCTGAAGCGCGCATTGCGCGCGCAAGACTGTCTGGAACATCGTCCTCGAGGACATCGCTGGCAATGAAGCCGCAAACCACGAGCCCCGGATCGAGTTCCACCTCCCCCGCCCGCTCGGTGAGAAAATCCATCTGGGCAAACGCATCGTCACGCCCGCCGGGCTTTCCCGCTTCGCAGTTGAGATGAAGCACAAGGTCCTCGATGCCAAGATGATGGTAATTGCCCATATGCAGCGCGCGGCACAACGATCGGACAGGGCTTAGTTTTTCCTGTTCGACCATTGAAAAGAACGTCGCCGGCTCCACCGGTTCGAAGTCGATAAAGGGTTGGACAAAGCCCTCGACGCCGCACGGGACCAGTAAATCGCCCGCAACGGCATAGATCGGCTGATAGGCTGTCTTGAGATGGAAGGAGCCATACCGTCCGGTTTCGATGCCGATCTCGTCCAGCAAGATGGAGCCACCCGGCAAGCCGGGTACATTGGAGACAGTCATCGGCTTAAATCCCGCGCCGGCCAAAAACCTTCGCCGGGCGCCCCCCCTGGCGGATCGGCTGTTCCTGGGCGGGTGTCTGGATGACGGCAGGCGGACGCTCCGCCGTCCCTTCCCCTGGACGCATGGAGGGTATGGAAGCAACCGCGGGACGCCGCGCGGCAGCCTCGAGTGCGGCCCGAAATTCCTGAAAGGCAAGAGGAACGAGCTGGGGACGCGCAAGGGCAAACCCCTGCACCATCGAAACCCCGCATTGCTCCGCCGCTTCAAGCTGCCTGCCGTTTTCGATGCCTTCGAACACCGTCCGAATCCGCTTTGCGGAAAACTCCGCGACCATATCCTTGAGCAGGCCGACTCCGGGCCCCGTACCAAGCAGCCTCCCCGTCCATTGGCCATCGAATTTCACGATATCGGGCCCGAGCGCCTCGATACGGCGCATGTCGGAGCTCTCCGCACCGAAATCGTCGACGGCGACGCGATATCCGCACGCCTTCAATTCGGTCACGAAATCGCGCAACGGCCGTTCTGAGCGGGTTTCCTGTTCGGTGATCTCGCAGACCACGCGGTCAGCTGAAAGCCCTGCCTCCTTCAGTACGAGTTGCGTGTCGCGCAACGCGCTTTTGACCGCGTCTTCGTCGACCAGATGGGAAGGATCGAAATTCACGAAAAGCGTGGTCGTGGGATCAAGCCCCACCCCGGCATGAGGATGTGAACCGTGCGCGCCAGGGTTTCCACATGGAAACGATCGACATCGGGAACGCTGGAAAAAAAGGCTCCCGGACTGACCGGCGTCTCATTGCGGAAAGGCCGCACCAGCCCCTCATAGGAGGAGGGCCTCAAGCGACCATCTCGAAAGGAGAAAATCGGCTGAAAGGCACTCTTCAGCGTGTAGGCACCCCAAATGCCTACCGCCGTTCCATCTTCCTTGCGGATGATGTGAGCCAAGCCAATGCTGCGCGCCATTCCTGCGCTTCCCAAACCTGAGTTTACGAAGGGCACAGTGGCATCCAACGCCTTTATTGGCCGTTAATGACTTTCAATAAGGTCCAGATACGGGTTCCACCTTGCGATTTTTCGCACTTTCGGACATGAAGGGACACGCTGACACCAGCGTAGATCCCACCGAAACCGGAGTTCTTCCAAATGGCTTTCCTTGCCGATGCCCTTTCTCGCGTGAAACCTTCTGCCACCATTGCGGTCTCCCAGAAAGCGCGTGAGCTGAAAGCGCAGGGCCGCGACGTCATCGGTCTTGGAGCGGGCGAGCCGGATTTTGACACGCCGGACAATATCAAGAAGGCGGCCATCGACGCGATCAATCGCGGCGAGACGAAATACACGCCGGTTTCCGGCATTCAGCCACTGCGCGAGGCAATCGCAGCCAAGTTCAAGCGCGAGAACAATCTCGATTATGACTGGAAGCAGACGATCGTCGGCACCGGCGGCAAGCAGATTCTCTTCAACGCCCTGATGGCGACCCTGAACCCGGGCGATGAAGTCGTCATCCCCAGCCCTTACTGGGTGAGCTATCCGGAGATGGTCGCGCTCTGCGGCGGGACCCCGGCTTTTGCCGAGACGAGCATCGACAATGGCTTCAAGCTGACGCCGACCGCCCTCGAAAAGGCGATCACGCCGAAGACGAAGTGGCTCATCATGAACTCGCCGTCCAATCCGTCCGGCGCAGCCTATACAAGCGACGAGTTGAAAGCGCTCGCCGACGTTCTGCTCGCACACCCGCAGGTCTGGGTTCTGACCGACGACATGTATGAGCACCTCACCTATGGCGACTTCAAGTTCGCCACCATCGCTGAGATCGAGCCGAGGCTCTATGACCGTACCCTTACCATGAATGGTGTTTCGAAGGCCTACGCCATGACCGGCTGGCGCATCGGTTATGCAGCAGGCCCCATCGAGCTCATCAAGGCCATGGACATGATCCAGGGCCAGCAGACATCGGGTGCCTGCAGCATCGCGCAGTGGGCCGCGGTCGAAGCGCTCAACGGCCCTCAGGACTTTATCGGCAAGAACAAGGCGATCTTCCAGGGCCGTCGCGATCTCGTCGTATCCATGCTGAACCAGGCCACCGGGATCAAATGTCCGGTGCCGGAAGGCGCGTTCTATGTCTATCCGTCCTGCCAGGGACTGATTGGCAAGACCGCCCCCACGGGCAAGGTCATCGCCACCGACGAGGACTTCGTTTCCGAGCTTCTGGAAGCTGAAGGCGTCGCGGTGGTCCATGGCTCGGCCTTCGGCCTCGGCCCGAATTTCCGCATTTCCTACGCCACGTCCGAGACGCTTCTCGAGCAGGCATGTGAGCGCATCCAGCGCTTCACCGCCTCGCTGAAATAACGTCGGCTTTAAAAAGCTTCCCTTGCGCCGCAAAATTTCCTTTGCGGCGCAACACTCTTAACGCCTCTTAAACGTTCCCATTGTCTTTTCCTTAGCCAGTAAACTTGGCCGGCAAGATTTGGCCAATGAATGGGCTTGGGGAGACGGCGGGGCATGAGCATCCTCTCCACTGTGCGGCGCAATGGCGGACGCGTTTATGTCGGAGTTCAGGCGCTGCTCGTTTCCGGAACGGCGATGGCGGCCGGCGCCTATTTCCTGGCGGCGCGCGAAAGCGCCATGATGAGTTGGCTGCTGTTTGCCTGCCTCCTGCTGAGCGTGGCCGGTTTGAGCCTCCTGGAATATCTCAAGCGCACCGTTTCCGACCAGCTCAAGGATGCCGTGCGCATCGAGGCAGAGCGTCATAAACTGTCCGAAACGGATATTCTGACCGGGGCGCTTACACGGGGGCGGTTTCTCGACGAACTGAACGCAAGCATCGGAACGCTGTCCAAACCGCGGCGCATCATGCTTCTGCTGGTCGATCTCGATCACTTCAAGCAGTTGAACGACGGCTTCGGCCACAAATTCGGCGACGAGGCTCTTGCCCATCTGGTCGCCTGCGCCAAGCAATGTTTTCCCGATTCCACCATTGGCCGGCTGGGCGGTGACGAGTTTGCCATACTCATGTATGGCAACGACCTTGCCCGCTGCCGGTCGCGCGCCCAGAAACTGCTTGCCATGCTCCAGAACGGACGGGCCTGCGAAGGCCATCAGGTTCCGCTCGGCGCATCCATAGGCATTGCCGTGGCGCCTCAGCATGCAAGCAGCCACAAGGAACTCCCGCTTCTGGCCGATCTTGCCCTCTATGAGAGCAAGGGGGCGGGCCGCGGGTGCGTCACGGTCTTCGACCCCGACATGCTATCGGAAAAGCGCCAACGGCGTTTTCTCGAACGCGAATTGCGGGCGGCGGTGTTTCTGAACGAACTTGAACTTCATTATCAGGCGGTCACCGACGCGGATCGAAATTGCGCGGCTGTAGAGGGGCTTCTGCGCTGGCGTCATCCGGTACGCGGCATGATTTCTCCTGCCGAATTCATTCCCGTTGCAGAACGTTCCAGTCTCATCGACATGGTCGGCGAGTGGGTGTTTCGACGCGCCTGCCTCGATCTTCACAATTTCCCTGGAATCCGCATCAGCATCAACGTTTCTGGCGAGCAGCTCAAACGCGACAGCTTCGTGAATGTCTTCGAAAGCGTGCTTCTGGAAACCGGCGCCGACGCCAACCGGTTCATCCTTGAAATAACGGAAACCGTCGCGACAGCAGCCTCACCCGAGATCATCGCCCGTATTGAAAAACTGCGCTCCATGGGTTTCCATATCGCGCTCGACGACTTCGGCACCGGCCATTGCGGCTTCAATTATATAAAGACGCTGCCCATCGACACCATCAAGATCGACCGCAGCTATATCCGCAATCTCGGCAGCGACCGTATCGCGCAGGTCTTCGTTTCCGCGCTCAACCAGATCGCCCGCATCCAGGGTCTGGTAATCGTCGCCGAAGGCATCGAGACGGAAGAGGAATTTGCCCTGGCGCGCGCCGCCGGCTGCAACCGCTTCCAGGGTTATCTTCTGGGGCGCCCGCAAGCACTTGCTTCTTTTCGCCAGTCGCCCCTCCGTCTTCCCCGGCCCGAACTCGCCCTCATCGCCTGACTCCCCTTGCCCAAAAGTCCAAGCCGTGTGACGATATTTTCAGGAAAAGTCGGCGCAACGGCATGAGGCATGTCAGGCACGGGTTTCCGTGAGGAGTGGAGGATCCCCCGGCCGCCCGCAATGGGCCCTTGGCCAAGACGCCGAACCTCGCGACGGCCGCAGGGCCGGCCGCCGCTCATGAAAACGCGTGAGAGGAGGCCGATTGCCATGGGAAAACGCGCAGGTGCGAGAGCAACGGGACCGAAATGCATTGCCATTGTCGGTCCCTTCGCAAGTGGAAAGACCACACTTCTTGAGGCGCTTCTGGAACGCACGGGCGCCATCCAGAAACAGGCCCAGACCGGGTCGGGATCGACCGTCGGGGATCATTCGGCAGAGGCCCAGGCGCACCAGATGAGCGTGGAGGCCTCCATTGCCACCACCCGCTTTCTGGACGAGAGCATAACCTTCATCGATTGCCCGGGTTCTGTGGAATTTGCAGCCGAAACCGATCCGGTTCTTGCCGCGGCCGATCTTGCCGTCGTGGTAACCGAACCGGACGAGCGCAAGATTGCCGCCCTGCAAATGATCCTGCACAAGCTCGATGCGCTCGGCATTCCGCGCATGATCTTCCTGAACAAGATCGAAAACGCCACGATGAGCGTGCGCGACATGCTGAAGATCCTTCAGCCGACGAGCAGCGTGCCGTTGTTGCTGCGCCAGATACCGCTGCGCAAGAACGGCATCGTGATGGGGTCCATCGATCTCGCCCTGGAACGGGCCTATATCTATCGCGAGCACGCCACCAGCGAGATCGCCCCCATCGCCGACGACGACAAGGCACGGGAGGTAGAGGCCCGCTTCTCCATGCTGGAAACGCTTGCCGACCACGACGATGCGTTGATGGAGCAGCTGCTCGAAGAAATCGAGCCTCCACGTGACGCGATCTTCGACGATCTTGCCGCAGACCTGCGTGAAGGCACCGTAACCCCGGTCCTGATCGGTTCGGCGGAAAAGGGCAACGGCATATTGCGCCTCCTCAAGGCCATCCGCCATGACGCCCCCGACATCGAAGCCACACGCGCAAGGCTCGGCCTGGAAGACAAGGGGGAAACGGTGGTCCAGGTTCTCAAGACCATCCACACACCGCATGGAGGCAAGCTTTCGGTGTCCCGCGTCATGACCGGCACAGTGAATGACGGCATGGAATTGCGCTCTCCCGCCGTGTCGGCCAAGGTCTCGGGCATCTACGATCTTCTGGGAAAGGCGCAGAACAAGCGTCCGTCGGCCACAGCCGGCGAGACCGTCGCGCTCGGCAAGCTCGACGAGGTGCGAACCGGCGATACGCTGACCGGCGCCAAGACGGCAATGCCCCCGCTGACCGGGCTGGAAGGCGCGCAGGCGGTGTTTGCAGTGTCTTTGCGCCCGAAGGAGCGCAAGGATGAAGCCAAGCTCTCCCTGGCCCTCCAGAAGCTGATGGAAGAGGATCCCTCGCTGTCGTTGGAACAGCGGCAGGAAAGCGGCGAAACAATCCTTTCCGGTCACGGGGAAATGCATCTGCGGGTTACACGGGAGCGCCTGGAAGGCAAATATCAGATTCCGGTCGACACAGGCGCGCCCTCGGTTCCCTATCGCGAAACGATCCGCAAGAACGTGACCCAGCGTGGACGCCACAAGAAGCAGTCGGGCGGGCATGGCCAGTTCGGCGATGTGGTGCTCGATATCAAACCTTTGCCGCGCGGCAGCGGCTTCGAGTTCACCGACACGATCACCGGCGGCGTTGTGCCCAAGCAGTATATTCCTTCCGTGGAGGCCGGTGTTCGCGAATACCTGAAGTGCGGCCCACTCGGGTTCCCCGTGGTGGACCTCACCGTCAATCTCGCCGACGGCTCCTACCATTCGGTGGACTCCTCCGACATGGCCTTCCAGCTTGCCGGGCGCCTTGCCATGAAGGAAGGCATGCCGGGTTGCAGTCCGGTGCTCCTGGAGCCCATACTCAAGGTTGAAATCCATACACCAACGGATGCGACCGCCCGCGTCACGGCCATCGTCTCCCAGCGGCGCGGCCAGATTCTCGGATTCGATGCACGGCCCGGCTGGAGCGGCTGGGATGTGGTGGAGGCGATGTTGCCGGAAGCCGAAATCGCCGACCTGATCATCGAGTTGCGGTCCGCGACCGCCGGCGTGGCGAGCTATAGGGCGACCTTCGACCATATGGCCGAACTGACGGGCCGGCTGGCGGACGATGTCCTGAACGCGCAGGGCAAGGCAGCCTGAGAGGCAAAACCGGCTGCTGCCGCCACGGCATTGTGAATGGGTGTGATTTTACCAGGAGAGCCGCCCGGCTTAGCTATCATGCAGGCCGGGCAACTCTGGTGATGCCGTTGACCTGAACGGCAGGGCAGCACGCCACGGCCACACACGCACAGCGTCTGGCACATCTGTATGGATGCGCGCACACCGCCAGGGAGGAATACATGCCCGCAATTCATCACCGACCCCGCTGGTCCGTTTCCGAGCGGAAAATAACGCCTGAAGCGACGTTCGTCGGCCGCCGGGCATTGCTGAAGGCCATGGGTGCAGGCGCGGGCGCCATTGCCGGTTCCACACTGCCCCTCCTGCAAGCCACCGCCAAAGAGGAAGAGAGCGCTGCCCGGAAAACCGTCGATCTCTATCCCGTCGATCGCAATGACGCCTACAAGGTTGAGCGCGCGATCACCCCGGAAGACATTACGGGCATCTATAACAATTTCTACGAATTCGGTTCCCATAAGCAGATATGGCGAGCAGCGCAGTCGCTCGTCACCGATCCCTGGGCCATCGCCATAGACGGCATGGTGGAAAAGCCGACCACCCTCAGCTTCGATGATCTGGCCCGGCGCATGAAGCTTGAGGAACGGGTCTATCGCCATCGCTGCGTCGAGGCCTGGTCGATGACGGTGCCGTGGACCGGCTTTCCGCTTGCCTCCCTTCTCGCCTTCGCGCGCCCCCTCGGCTCTGCGCGATATGTGGTTTTCGAGACGTTCAACGACCCCGGCATGGCCAGCGGCCAGAAACAGGTCTGGTATCCCTGGCCCTACACGGAGGGCGTCACCATGAACGAAGCGGGTAACGAACTCGCATTCCTTGTGACGGGGGTCTACGGCAAACCGCTGCCCAACCAGTTCGGCGCTCCGCTACGCCTCGCCCTCCCCTGGAAGTACGGTTTCAAGTCCATCAAATCGATCCGCAGGATTTCATTCACCGACAAGCGGCCCCAGAGCTTCTGGGAAAAGATCGCGCCTTCGGAATACGGCTTCTGGGCAAACGTCAATCCCGACGTGCCACACCCAAGGTGGAGCCAGGCGCATGAGCAGGTGCTCGACACCGGAGAGCACATACCGACCCAGCTCTACAACGGCTATGCCGAGGAGGTCGCCTCCCTCTATGCGGGCCTTGAGGATGAAACCCTCTACCGTTAAGGGCCGATGAGCAGCCGGTTGAAACGCGGGGAAATGAGATCAAAAAAAAGCCGGATCACGAAGACCCGGCTCAAGTCATTGGAAGTGCCATATAGGCGAAACCTCCAGAGGGGAACACTCGCGGGGGCAAATGGGAGGAGAACACCCCCGGGAGTGCCCCTCATATGGGCAATGCCCGCCTAAATAACAACCACATGTTTTTGCAATTCACCCATGCAAAAATGCATGACCGCACTTTTTTGAACAGAAAAACGACGTCAAAACGCCCAACTGCGTGACTTCGAGATTAAAAAGTCTCGAAATGCATGGAGTTTCGCCTGGTTTTTCATGACATTTGGGTAACAGAAGTAGGTATCGAAAGATGGCACTGCTGTTTCCGGCATGATCTGCACAAGGTCGTTGCTCTTGCCCACCATATAATCAGGCAGCATCGCAATGCCTGCTCCACGCTGCACGGCGAGCTTTATCGACAGGATGTTGTTGATCTGGAGTGCAGTGATTCGCTTCGAGCCTTCCGAGCGTCCCGCCGTCTCGAGCCAGTTCATATCGCTCAGGTGAATGGGCACCTGTTCCCCGAAGGTGACGATGCGATGATTGTCGAGATCGGCCACCGAGGTCGGTTTTCCATACCGGTTCACGTAGGAAGGCGAGGCAAACAGGTGGAAATGCACCGTGAACAGCTTGCGCTGGATAAGGTCCGGCTGCTGCGGCTGACGCATGCGGATCGCGCAATCGGCCTGCCGCATGGTCAGGTCCAGCTCCTCATTGTCCAGGATGAGCTGAAGCTGGATATCGGGATAAAGTTCGAGAAATTCGGGAACCCGTTCGGTTAGCCAGCCAGTGCCGAGCCCGACGGTCGTCGAGACCTTGAGCAGGCCGGAAGGCCTGTCCTTGGCTTCGGTCAGCCGAACCCGCACGCTTTCAAGCTGCATGAGCACGTCATGGGCCGTGCGATAGAGCATCTCGCCCTGCTCGGTGAGCACGAGGCCACGGGCATGGCGGTGAAACAAGGGAACGCCCACCTCCTGCTCCAGCGCGCTCACCTGGCGCGAGATGGCCGATTGCGACAGATGCAGCGTTTCAGCGGCGTGCGTAAACGAGCCGGCCTCTGCGGCGGCGTGAAATACCCTGAGCTTGTCCCAGTCCAACGCCTCGTTCTCCTCTGTCAGGCGTGTACCGTTATGAGGCTGTCGTGTGCCTCTGTGCTTGTTCCCGTCCCCTTATTCGGCGGCCTCTTTATGCGTTTCGAGACCTGCCAGATATTTTTCCGCCTCAAGCGCTGCCATACAGCCGAGACCGGCCGCCGTCACCGCCTGGCGGTAGATGTCGTCCGCGACGTCTCCCGCCGCGAATACACCCGGCACGTCCGTCTGGGTCGTGCCGGGAACCGTCCACAGATAGCCGTTCGGCTTCTGCTTGAGCTTGTCCTTGAAGAGTTCGACCGCCGGCGCATGACCGATGGCAACAAAAACGCCATCGACCGCAAGATCCGTCGTCTCGCCGCTCTTCACATTCTTCACCCGCACGCCCGTCACCGACGGTGGCATGGGCGGCTTGGCCGGCGTGCCGGTAATCTCGTCGATCACCGTATCCCACAGAACCTTAACATTCTCGCGCGCCATCAGGCGCTCCTGCAGGATGCGCTCGGAGCGGAAGCTGTCGCGCCGGTGCACGACCGTCACGCTCCTGGCCAGGTTCGACAGATAAAGCGCTTCCTCGACAGCCGTATTGCCGCCGCCGATCACCACCACGTCCTTGCCGCGATAGAAGAACCCGTCGCAGGTGGCGCAGGCCGAGACGCCGAAGCCCATGAAGGTCTGCTCCGAGGGCAGGCCCAGCCACTTGGCCTTGGCACCGGTCGCAACGATGAGCGCATCGCAGGTGTACTGCGTGCCCGAATCGCCCATCAGGCGGAAAGGACGAGCCGAAATATCCACGTCCACGATCAGGTCATGGGCGATCTCCGCGCCGACATTCTCTGCCTGCGCGCGCATCTGGTCCATGAGCCAGGGCCCCTGGATAGGCTCCGCGAAACCCGGATAGTTCTCGACCTCGGTCGTGATCATGAGCTGACCGCCCTGCTCCATGCCGGCAACCAGAAGCGGTTTCAGCATGGCGCGCGCCGCATAGATCGCCGCCGTGTAACCGGCTGGCCCCGATCCGATGATGAGAACGGGCGCGTGACGTGTCATGAGACCTGGTCCTTTCCTGTGACCTTGCTGGCGCCACCCGCCGGTTTGGCCGGCGCGCCATGAACAATCCTTGCCGGGAGACTGAAGACAGCGCGACAGCGCGCGCAACCAAAAGCCACCATGGACGGCGGGCTTCCCCACCATCCATCCTCCAGCGCCATGATCTAAGTATTCACCACCCTGTTGTGCAAGGCGAGGAATCGGTTTCCAACAATTACCGATTGCCAGACACACGGATATCTGGAGCATTTGAGCAAATGCCAGGTGATTCCACCCGGTGAGAAAATGCTCTCCAGCCCCCCACCTCCTTTTGGCGACGTACGGGGGGCTGTAGGTTACTGCTTTTGCAGATCGCGCCGATGGAAAACCGATTCCGGTTTTCGGGCCGATACGCTAGATTTCGGGGAATGCCGGCTGCCCATTTCGGGTGCCTGCCAAGCAATAGGGAAACTCATGCCGCTCAAGGCCGATCTTGATGCAATCGACTGGAAGATTCTCCGCGAGCTTCAGGCTGACGGCAAGATGACCAATGTCGAACTGTCGCGGCGTGTCGGCATTTCGGCCCCGCCCTGTCTTCGCCGGGTGAAGCGCCTGGAAGAAAGCGGCATCATCCGCGGCTACCGTGCGCTTCTGAATTCGCCGGCGCTGGGGCTGGATGTCGTCGCCTTCTGCCTTGTGGGCCTCCACTATCAGTCGGAGGCGGAACTGAAGGTCTTTGCCGAGCGCACGCGCGGCTGGCCCATCGTACGGCGGGCCTGGATGGTTTCGGGCGATTCCGACTTCATGCTGCATTGCGTCGCGACCGACCTCGGTACATTTCAGACCTTCGTCATCGAAGAACTGACCTCCGCGCCGAATGTCGACACGGTGCGCACCGCGCTGACGATCCGGCAGGTCAAGGACGAAGGCCTCGTGGCCATCGACAGTTGAGACTTGTCTCTCGAAGGGGAAACCGGTTTCGGGCCGAAAACATGCGCAAATGACAACGACCTGAAGCGCATGGATCGACCCCGAAAGATCGCGAGCTGCTTTAGATCTGGTGGCTCACATCACCTGACACCCGCAAAAATGCGGAAAGCCCGCGAACGTCAGGCGTCGAGGCCGATACCCTTCACAGCCTTCGCGGCATCGAACCCCTCCCGCGCCAGAAGCCCGAGATAAGACAGAACACAACCGGCAAAGCCGTCGGGTGTGCTGCGGTCATAATCCCGCTCCACGTCTGCGCGCAGCGCGGCGATCTTTCCGGGATGCTCGAAAAGATCCAGCAATGTAGACGTCCAGGCCTCGAAATCGCCCGCCGGCAGAACCGGCATCAGGTTTTGCGCGGCCTCCCGCAGGGCCGGGACGTCAGCATGCACGACGGGCAGGCCGTTTGCCAGGCATTCCGAAACGCCAAGCCCCCACCCCTCGGCGCTGGAGGGGAACAGTCCGATCAGGGCGTTGCGATAAGCCCAGCGCAGTTGCTTGTCGCTGATACCGGAGCGGATATGCACCTTGTCGGCGATATGAGGAGCCTTCTCCAGCTCCTCCCTGACCAGAGAACTGGAATTGCCGGGACGACCGATCAACAGAAGATCCGGCACCCGTTCCGGCCCCAGGCGTCGCACGAGTTCCGACCAGACCGACACCAGAAGGTGCTGGTTCTTGCGAATATCGAAGGTCGAACAGAACACCGCATAGGGTCGCTCCGGGAGATCCGGAACAGGCTCGCTCTCGCCCTCCGTGGACACGAGCGCGGCCCCCAGGGGACACACCTTTACGGCAAAAGGATAAGGTGCCTTCACAACGTCCCTGTTCCAGGCAACGAGGTCGTCGCGCGTTGCGTGCGAGACCGAAATGATCGGCTCGGGCTTTGCCAGGATGCGTCGCAGAAAACCGTTCATTCCAGCATGGAACCGGGAGGTTACGAGCTCCGGCATCAAGACCGGGATGAGATCATGGACGATGTGCACGCCCCGAAGCCCGGCGCGAGCCAGCGCCCGATCGATGAAGCGGTCGCGATTGACCTCATGAGAAACGAGCACGACGGCGCCCGACGGCGCCCAGCGTTCAGATACTCCGGCAAGCTTGCCCGCCAGCGCGCCAAGCCGCGTGCGGAAGAAGCGGAACAGAAGCATGAACATCTGCATGATGCGCAGCCCGTATTTCGCCAGCGCATAGGCAATGCCGGAACGGCGGCGGAAGCCCGAAAGCGCAAAGGCCAGCCGCCGGGCGGTCTCGTTATCGGGATGCGAGAGCTGGATATCCAGATAGGCGAACGCGCTCCTCAGCCGCTCCGCGTAGGGCGCCGTATCGCTCGGCCATCGCCCTTCGATGATATAGGTGAAAAACGCCCGCTCACGGCGGGATAACGGCCGGTATCGGCTGCCGATCACGTCGAAGATCGCAAAATCGGCTGCGCCGGTTTCAAGCGCCCGCTTGCAGATCGTGGTTTCGACCCGCTGAATGCCTGTCGGCGGTTGCGCGCCCCAGCGAATGACACCGGCGGCGTCAATCCAGCTTTTCGTTTCCGTTTCGCTCACACCTTCGTCCATTTCAATCCGGATTTCATCCTCCGGCAACGGGACCAGGGCCGGTTAGGTGAGGAATCTTTCGACCGGCTTTTCACGTTCTTTGTGGGGAAATCAAGGTTGGACCAGGGAAAATACAGAAGCGATGGCCTTGCGGAATGCCTCCGCCTTTTCCTCATAAAGCGTCCGTGCGTTCTGCCCCATTGTCTGCGCCTCTGCCTCAGACATTGAAAGAACCCGCTCGATCGCCGCCTCCAGCGCATCCGGGCTGACATGGTGGTTGATGCCAAGATGACGCGGTTCCGTGCGCTCGACATCGACCAGAATGCCCGCCTCCGGCCTGATATGCTCGTTCATGGGCGGGCCGTCCGTCACCACGGTAACGGCACCACAGGACATGGCTTCGAGAATGTAATGCCCCCACCCCTCCGAGCGGGACGGGCAAAGATGCACACCGCAGCCATTTTGCAATTCGCGAAGCGCCGCATCATCGATGTAACCGGCGATCAGCCGGACATTCGCAGGAACCGATTTCGGCGCATTGTCGGATTTCTGGACCAGAACGAGTTCGGGCCAATCGGGGTGCCTTGCCCAAAGGGCAACCACGTCTTCCGTTCCCTTCAAGGTGCTTCCGCCGGCCAGATGGAAGAACCGCTTCCAGTTCTTGGGCACTCCCGGCAGGGCCCTGTCGGGAGAGGAAAATCCGCAATAGATCGTATTCGCACCAAATGCAGCGAAGATCGCCTGCGCATGGAGGGATTTGGCCAGAACGAGATCGATACGCTTCAGCCGACCGAGCTGACGGCGCGGAAACCGCTCCTGATTCGGCATCAGCATGTTGCGTTGGGCGCCCGAGAACCAGGCAGGAAAGGCGCGCTCCATATGGATGGCGACATCGGCATGCCGTTTCCTGAAAAGCCGATCCAGAAAACCGCGTTTCGGCGTGGCCGTCTCGACCTCGACGCCGCAGGCTTCCAGCGCATCCTTGAGGATGGCCGTATCCTGCGTCAGTCCATAGGAATTGTTGCGGGCGATAATGAGGGCGCGCATCACGATTTGCTCCAGAGCCCCTCATACACCGCTCGCACACCATCCGCCTCGCGGGCAAGCGCAAAATTGCGGCGAACGTGTTCGACCCCGGCTTCCGCCTGCCGAACCGTGGCGTCCGGATCGGCCAGATATGGCGCGATGGCCCGCTCGAGCGCTGCCCCGTCTCCGGCCGGCACGACCGCGCCTGTCTTTCCCGGAACCACCAGCTCGGCGTAAGCCCCCGCATCGCTGGCCACCACCGCGGTCCGCGAGGCCATGGCTTCAAGCGGGGTCAGCCCGAACCCTTCATTGCGCGAGGGCGCAACGCACAGGAGCACCCGGCGGAACCATGGCAGGACATCCGGCACTTCGCCCGCGAACCGGATGCGCTCCGACAGTCCCGCGGCCTCGATCCGCTCCTTCAACGCATCGGCGAATGCCTTGTTCTCCGCCGTCACCCTTCCGAAGATCATCGCCGTCCAGTCGGGATAGCGCGGCAGAAGCGCAATCATGGCATCCACGAAGAGATCGGTTCCCTTCTGATGACGGATGCGGCCGAAACAACCGATTCCATAACGCCCGGGCAAACCGGTTGCCGACCAATCGTCGGCGGCAGATTGCGGGGGATGAAAGCGCTGCGTGTCGACCCCGTGCCGTACCACCGTATGCGGCACCTCCAGAAACGAACCGGAGCGGCCACTGGTTGCGATCACCGCATCCATGCGGCCGATCAGCCAGCGTGTGTAGGCCGTGTGATGCCTTTGCGCGGCCGAGGTGAAGACGAGCTTCATCGGCATGCGAAACACATCGCGCAGGACAATGCCGGCAAGCATCTCGGTGTTGCGGCGCGCATGCCAGATGCGAAAACGCCGTCCTCCGGGACGTTTGAAAAGGGCCGGAAGCTGCCACCAGGAGATTTTCGGAAGTGTTTCGGGAAGCCCTGGACCGAATGTTGCAATGCCCAATGTGCGGGCCTGCTCAGGCACCAGCTGCACGATGGTGCTGGTGACGCCTGAAAGACGACGCTTGAAATTGGGAGCAATGACCTCCACGTCCTTGACCGGACGAGGAGGCCCAACTTCCTGCTGAGGTCCTGCAGGCATGACGGGAACCGTCAGCCGTAGCGGACTTCGACCACCTCGTAACCCCGCGCACCGCCCGGAGCATTGACCTCGATCGTATCGCCCACCGTCTTGCCGATCAGCGCCCGTGCGATGGGTGAGGAAATGGAGATGCGACCGGCCTTCACATCGGCTTCCTGGTCGCCGACGATCTGATAGGTCTTTTCCTCTTCCGTATCCTCGTCGACGAGCATCACGGTCGCGCCGAATTTGATCGTATCGCCCGAAAGCTTCGTGACGTCGATCACTTCGGCTCGGGCAATGAAATCCTCAAGCTCGCCGATACGCCCCTCATTGAGGCTCTGCGCCTCCTTGGCGGCGTGATATTCGGCATTTTCCGAAAGGTCGCCATGGGCGCGCGCTTCCGCGATCGCCTCGATGATGCGCGGCCGCTCTTCCTGCTGGCGCCAGCGCAGCTCTTCCTTCAACGCCGCAGCTCCGGCAAGCGTCATCGGGACCTTGTTCATTTCACTTCACCTTCCAGACCTGGAGACAAGGCAAAACCATACGGCAGCGCTTGAAGCGCCTTGAGCGTCACCTTGCCGCCGCTGCAGACATAAAAAGAAACGGTCCGAAAGCTGCTGCCTACGGAACCGTTTCGTATGACTCTTATGAATATAACAAGACTGCAACGATTTTCACCAAAATTTTTCGATGCCTTGCATGCATCCCGACAGACCGGCCTGTCTTGTACGACTGCATCGCGCTCCTATGTTCAAAAGACGGCCATAAGGGAGCATCCACATGAAATGCCTGCTTCTCGCAACGAGCCTCGCCTTTTCCCTGTCCGGAACGGCAATGGCGGCGCAAACCTTCAAGACGCAAGCCGGCCCCGTCTCCGCACAGACGCTCGTGCGCGGTCTGGAAAATCCATGGGGGCTGGCATTCCTGCCCGATGGGGCGGCGCTGGTGAGCGAACGCGCAGGCCGGTTGCGGCTTGTCGAAGGAGAAACCCTCTCCTCGCCCATTAAAGGCGTTCCGCAGGTTGCGGCCAGTGGTCAGGGCGGGTTGCTTGACGTCGCAGTGGCCGACGATTTCGCGCAAAGCGGAACGATATATCTTTCCTATTCGCAACCCGGAGAAGGCGGCGCGGGAACGGCCATCGCCCGTGCGCGGCTTATCCGCGACGCCGGTTCTGCGCGCCTGGAAGACGTCACGACGATTTTTTCGATGAACAGAAAGACGACCACGACGCAGCATTTCGGCTCGCGCATCGTGCTTCATCCCGATGGAACGCTTTTCTTCACCATCGGAGACCGCGGTGACGGCAAACGGGCGCAGGACCCCAAGGATCACGCAGGCTCGGTATTGAGAATCAACCCGGATGGCACCATCCCGAACGACAATCCCTTCGCAGGGGATGAAAACGCCGCCCCTGAAATCTGGTCGCTGGGTCATCGCAACCCGCAAGGCGCCTTCTACGACCCTTTGACGCAGGCCATCTGGACGGTCGAGCACGGTGCGCGCGGCGGCGATGAGGTCAATCGTCCCGAGGCCGGGAAGAACTATGGCTGGCCTGTCGTTTCCTATGGGCGCCACTACAGCGGCATGACGATCGGAGAGGGAACGCAGGCGCCCGGCTACGAACAGCCGCTTCACTACTGGGACCCCTCGATCGCCCCCTCCGGGGCCGATGTGTATCGGGGAGCCATGTTCCCGCAATGGCAGGACGATGTTCTGGTGGCCGCCTTGAAATACAACCTCGTTTCGCGTCTTGAGCGCGATGAAAACGGGCAGATCGTCAACGAAGAGCGCCTTTTCGAAGGCGCCTTCGGACGGATACGCGACGTCAACGTAGCGCCCGACGGTTCGATCTGGCTTCTCACGGACGAGCGCGACGGCGCGATCATCCGCATCTTCCGCGAGGGGTGAGCCCCGCGCATTCTCCGATGCGAAGCCGCCCTCTCCCTCCCCCTCTTTCCTGGACCAAGACGGCCCCCGCAGGCATGCTATTGCCCGCGGGCATCCATACTTCTAAGAAGAATTCTTCCTTCTTGAAACAGTTCGGGCCGTCTCCTTCATGTCGCGCACTCAGGCAAACATACTTCTGCTGCTCGCCGGCGCCATGTGGGGCATGGGTTTCGTCGCCCAATCGACAGCCATGGACGCAATCGGCCCGTTCCTTTTCATTGGCCTGCGGTTCGCCATTGCGTGTATTTCCATGCTGCCTTTCGCGATCTGGGAAAGCCGCGTAAGCCCGGCGCGTCTCGCATCGCGCGACTGGCGGAATTTCGGCCTGATCGGCCTGCTTCTGTTGATCGGCATGGCCGCCCAGCAGATCGGCCTCCTCACCACGACGGTAACGAATGCCGGTTTTCTCACCGGGCTTTATGTCGTGATGGTGCCCTTTCTCGTGGTCCTGCTGTTCCGCCAATGGCCGCACCGGGTGGTTTGGCCCTCGACCTTATCGGCGCTTGCCGGCATATGGCTGTTATCGGGTGCCGGCGAAGTCTCGTTGCAACCGGGTGACTGGCTGACCATCCTGTGCGCCCTGTTCTGGGCATTGCAGGTCATCATGATCGCCCGCAGTGCGGCCCACACGGGCAGGCCTGTGACACTTGCCGTGACCCAGTTCGGCATTACAGCCGTTCTCGCGCTTGCCATCGCGCTCGTGTTTGAGCCTTTCGATCTCTCCGCCATCCGCTCCGCCCTGCCTGAAATCCTGTATGCCGGCATTTTCTCCGGCGGCATCGCCTTCACGCTCCAGGTCGTCGGTCAGCGCTATACGACCGCTCCCCAGGCGGCCATCTTCATGTCCACCGAAGCCGTTTTTGCCGCCTTGTTTGGCGCTCTCTTCCTTGGCGAGCGGCTTCCATCGACCGGCCTTGCGGGCTGCGCCCTTATCTTCGCCGCCATTCTCGCCGTGGAGATCGTGCCTGCCCTGCGCCCGGCACGGCGGGCGGTTCCCTGAAAGAGAGATGCCCTCTCCCCTTCGCCATGTTCTGCGTTATCATGCCCTTGTCTTTCCCGGAGGTAACCCGTGCAGAAACCTGTCGAACGCGAGTGGGATCTGACCATAGACCCCGAGACCGTGCGTCTTCTGGCGGAGAAGGCCCGAGCAATCAGCGCCGCCATCAACGAGGATTATGAGGACGGCAAGGAACACGAGGTCGAGATCGACGGCGACGCACACGATCCGCACCATCATGACGGATTAGCCGAGGAAGACAGCAAGGACCTCACTCGCGAGGAATTTCGCGAACTGGTGATCGACCTCAATGTGGACGAGACCGCCGAGCTGATTGCCCTGGCCTGGATCGGCCGCGGCGATTTCGAAGCCGGCGAGTGGGACGATGCGGTGACCGATGCGCGCCAGCGCGGCAGAAAGCGGATCGCATCCTACCTGCTCGGCATGCCGATGCTCGCAGACTGGCTGGAGAACGGACTCGAGGCCTTGGGGATCGACTGAGCGGATGAGACGATCCGCATGCTTATTTCTGAATAAGACAGATAGATCTCAGAACACGGCCATGACCCGCTTATGGCCAAAGTTCCCGTTTCTTCAGAGCGTGCTGCTCGCAACGCTTGTCTTTGCACATCCTGCCTCCCTGACGGCCTCGCCAAGCGGTTCGTCGGTGGGCACGGGCGTGCCGGTGGTGCGCGCAGAGTTGCGCCAGCAAGAACTTTCCGTCCCCGTTCCGATCCCCTCGCCCAGACCTGCCCCGCCGACCGCGCGGAAGGAACAGCCACGAAAGAACAAGGCATCGGAATCCTCCCATGCGGACAATGCCCAGATGCCCGCGGAAGAAGTCTCCTGCCGCGCGTCGCTTGCGGAACTGGGCATCGGTTTCCGCGAACAGAAGCCGATCCGGGCGGAAAGCGGTTGCGAGGTGGCTCATCCCATCATCATCGATCGGCTGTCGCGCGACATAGCCCTCGAACCTGATGCCCTGCTGAACTGCACCACGGCATTGGCGCTTGCCCGCTTCTTCACCGGCAATGTGCCTGACATGGCCAAACAGCATCTGAAACAAAACATACGTGGCGTGCAGCATGCCTCCGCCTATGTGTGTCGTCCGCGGCGGGGAACGCAGAAACTCTCCGAGCACGCCTTCGCGAATGCACTCGATATCGGCGCGTTCATCCTCGAAGACGGCAAGCCCCTGCCGGTGGAAGCTCAGGCGGATGCGCAAAGCGGAGCTGCGAAATTCCTGAATGCATTTCGCAAGGCTGCCTGCGGTCCCTTCAAAACCGTGCTCGGTCCGGGCAGCGATGCCGATCACGCGGATCACTTCCATCTGGATATGAAAGCCCGGCGCAACGACTATGCGTTCTGCCAATAGCCTCGCCACATTCGCGCCACAGGTGTGAACGCCCCGCTGACCTTTCCTTTACCCTGTCCGGCTAGATTCCTGTCTTCTCTCTGGTAGGTCGTGGGTCGACGGGAGCATTTTATGGTGGGTGTGAAAAGCGGAAACCGGCGTATGCCGGCACGGCGCAGGAGCGTGCGGGCTGCGATCTACATGGCCGCCCTTTTCGGCCTGACCGCCTGTTCGGTAAGCGACGTGATGTCGCCGCGCCCCGAAATCGATGTCGGTTTCAGTACAGCCGCCGTTCCCGCAGCCATTCCCGCAGCCGCGATCGCGCCCGTGCCCGCGCCAATACAGGAGGCGCCGAAGCCCGCGCCGGCGCAAGGGCTGCAGGCGCTCGTACCCTCCAACCCCATGATGGTCTCCTATCCGCGTTTCACCATGCCGCAGGATCCTGCTGCCGGTGCCTCCATGCCGCCGGAAGAGATTGCCTGCCGCCAGCGCCTGAAGCGCTTGGGGGTGCAGTATCGCGACCTTGCGCCGATCAACGACGGTGGGTCCTGCCGCATCGATTGGCCGGTTCAGGTAAGCGCTCTGTCCGGCAACATCGAAATGTCGCCGGCCGCGACGCTGAACTGCCAGATGGCAGAGACCTTCGCCCGCTGGACGAAGAACGAGCTCGCGCCGGCTGCGCGCAAGCGCTACCTGACCGGCATCGGCAAGATCAAGCAGGGCTCCAGCTATTCGTGCCGCCGCATCGCCGGCACCAGCGTCGCCTCCGAACATTCCAAGGGCAATGCGCTGGACGTAATGGCTGTCGAACTGAAGAACGGGCGCGAGATCGATGTGCGCAAGCCCGGCTTCTTCGCCTTCCGCGAACGCGGATTGCTGAACACGGTGCGCGCCGAAGGGTGCGACTATTTCACCACCGTTCTGGGCCCCGGCTACAATTACGATCACCGCAATCACTTCCATTTCGACCTGAAGGGCCGCCGCAACGGCTATCGCGCCTGCCGGTAGACGGGTTTCAAGCCCCGCCATCTTCAGGGCCGCGTGTGCCAGGGCAAGCTGCGTCAATTGCATGGCAGCAAACGATTCCGTCCCGCCGAAAAATGCTTTAAACAGCAATCATCATGCTGTTTGTCGAAATCGCCATCCTGTTCGCCCTCATCCTTTTCAACGGTTTCATGGCCATGTCCGAGCTGGCCGTGGTCTCGGCTCGTCCCGCACGCCTGAAATCGCGCGCGGATCAGGGCCACAAGAGCGCCGCCCGCGCGCTCGCCCTTTCGGCCGATCCCGGTCGCTTCCTGTCTACCGTCCAGATCGGCATCACGCTTGTCGGGGTTCTTTCCGGCGCATTCTCCGGCGCGACGCTCGGTGCGCGGCTTTCCGAATGGCTGATCGCTGGTGGAATGGCACCCTCCCTGGCCAATCCTCTCGGCGTTGGCCTTGTGGTGGCGCTCATCACCTATGTTTCGCTGATCATCGGCGAACTGGTCCCAAAACAGCTTGCCCTGAAAAATGCCGAGGCGATTGCCATCCGCGTTGCCCCTTTTATGGTTCTTCTCTCGCGGGTCGCTCTGCCTTTGGTCTGGTTCCTCGATATTTCCGGGCGCACGGTGCTTTTGCTGATCGGCCAGAGCGCCGAATCCAGCCAGCGCGTGACCGACGAGGAAATCCGCACCCTGATCGCCGAGGCCGAAAGCGCCGGCACGATCGAATCCGACGAGCGACGTATGATCGCCGGCGTGATGCGCCTGGCCGACCGGCGCGCCCGTGCCATCATGACCCCGCGTGGAGAGGTGGACTGGCTGGATTTATCCGCGGACGAGGCGGCCCTGGCCGAAAGCCTCAAGGGTTCGGGGCACTCGCTGCTGCCCGTAGGCGATGGCTCGGTGGATGAAATCGTCGGGGTCGTGAAATTGCGCGACCTTCTGGCCGCTGATCTTGCCGGTCGCGACCTGGACGTGCCCGGCCACGTATTGAAGGCTCCGGTGGTGCACGACTTCGCGCCGGCGCTCGACGTGCTGTCCGTGTTGCGACAGGCAGATGTGCCCATGGCGCTCGTGCATGACGAGTATGGACATTTTGAGGGCATCATCACCCCCTCCGATATCCTTGAAGCCATTGCCGGTGTTTTTCGCGCGGATGCGGAAGAAGGCGAAATGGATATCGTGGAGCGGGCGGATGGCTCCTGGCTCCTGCCCGGCGCCATGCCCGCCGACGAAATGGCCGACCACCTGGGCTTCACCTTGCCCGGAGACCGCGGCTACACCACCCTGGCAGGCTTCCTGCTCACACAGCTCACCCACCTGCCGAAAACTGGCGAATGCATCGAGGCCATGGGCTGGCGCTTCGAGATTCTTGATCTCGACGGACGCCGGATCGACAAGGTCATGGCCTCGCGCGCGGCACCATCAGGCGATTGAGCGCAAAGCCTTGCCAGCAGCGATCAGGATTCGGGCGGAACCGGCGTCGGCTTCCCGTTGGCGTCGAGGGCAACCATGATGAAGTCCGCGTGCGTCACCATCTCCATTTTGGGAGAGAGATAACGCTGCGCCCAGGCTTCGACCTTGAGCTTCATGGATGTGCGCCCCACACTTTCGACGTGGGTGTAGATACACAGCGTATCGCCCACCTTCATCGGCTTGGCGAACGCCATTTCCTTCACCGCTGCCGTGACCACACGGCCATGCGCGCGCTCCGCCGCCCGGATGCCGCTCGCAAGATCCATCTGCGCCATGACCCAGCCCCCGAAAATATCCCCTGCCGCATTGGCATCCCCCGGCATCGCCTGGGTGCGCAGCGTCAGATCGCCGGCAGGTTTTGCGACTGTTTGGTCCATGGTGCGGATATCCTTGTTGTCCCGATCTCTCTGGGGTAGCCCTGCCCCCGGACAAGGTCAACCAAGCAAGCTGCATATCGCGGTTGCATCGATGCGGGAACTCATCCGCGCCCGGCGCGTTGAACACGCGGCGCTTTTGCGGCTTAATCCCTGCGCCAGGACCCACGAGGCTTTTCATGAAGATCAAAGCCGCCCTGTGCCGGGAATTCGGCCAACCGCTCCGCATCGAAACCCTTGAGCTTGCATCTCCTTCGCAAGGCGAGGTCGTGGTCGATATTCATGCCTGCGCCATCGGACAGGCGGACCTCTTCCACGCCGACGGCGCCTGGAATGGTGCACTCCCAGCGGTTTACGGCCATGAGGCAGCCGGCATCGTTGTGGCGGCGGGTCCGGGCGTGCAGTCTGTCGACAGGGGCGACCATGTGATCGTCACGCCCATCCGGGCGTGCGGCCACTGCCATTTTTGCGTGCGTCAGAGCGCTGTCATGTGCGAGGAGGTCTTCGCCCTCGATCAGAAAAGCCCCCTTACCCTCGCTGACGGTACAGCCTGTGAACAGGGCTTGAAGACCGGCGCCTTCGCTGAAAAGGTCCTCGTGCATGAAAGCCAGGTTGCGCACATCCCCAGGGATTTGCCTTTCGATGCCGCTGCACTCCTTGCGGGCTGCGTCATCACCGGCTTCGGCGCCGTTGCGAACACGGCAAGGGTCGCCCCCGGCCATTCGGTAGCGATCATCGGATGCGGCGGAATCGGGCTGAACAGTATACAGGGCGCGGCCCTTGCCGGTGCGAGCCCGGTCATCGCCATCGATCCCATCCAGGAAAAGCGTCTTGCCGCCGAAGCATTCGGCGCGACCCATTCCTTCAGCCCCGCCGAACCGAACCATATCCGCGAGATAAAGCGCCTGACCGCGGGACGCGGCGTCGATTTCGTGTTCGTCACCGTCGGCACCCCGCAGGCGCTCCTGGAGGCACCACGCCACATCAGCCGAAACGGCGCGATCATCATCGTCGGCATGCCGCCGAATGGCTCAAGCATTGCCTATGATCCGGTTCAGCTCACGACCATGAACCAGAAAATCATCGGTTCCAGGATGGGCGAAGCCCGTATCGCCCACGACATCCCGATCCTCATCGAGCACCACCGCAAAGGCCGCCTGAAACTCGATGAACTCATCACCGCGCGGTATCGGCTGGACGACATCAATGAAGCGATGGCTGCCGCGAGGAGCGGCAGGGCCCTGCGAAATATCGTTCGCTTTGATTGAGAGAAGACAGGCAGCAAGGCGGTTTTCGATCGACCAAATTCCTGCCCCTGCCGAGGCCGCCCCTCATCCTCCCGTCACAGTAAGGCGAATGAGGCCGCGCTTTTTGGCAAGATGAAAATTCAATAATTTCCGATGCTTGACGTCAAAATACGATTCAACGCCTCAATCACTTGAATCATCCTATGAAGAAGACAACGCCTCGACGAGAACGTGCAGCACTCTATGAAAGAAGCGACCGGATCGTTCCCTCAAGCAGCGAGCGACCTCCCGGTCTCCAGCCAAGCGCCCGAAGTCTGTGCGTGGACATGATGTTGACCTTGGCCGCATCCGCATATGCGGGAAGCGGCAGGTCCAGTCCGGCCTCCCGCGCCACGAGCGCCAGAAGGTCGTGACGATCGAGCAGGAGATCAGACACATTGAACGTCTGCCCCGACACGGCCTGCATGGGAGCTTCAAGCATAAGCATCACCGCGGCGGCCACGTCGCGCCCGTGCACCTCCGTGGCCACCCGCGGGGCCACCGGATGCCCTTCGAGAAACGCCTCGAACAGCGTGGTCCATTTATGCGCCGCCCCCGGCCCCGCCGGACCATAGACGCCGGTCACCCGCAGGTTGATGCCCGCGAAGCCATCGTCCGAGAGTTCGTGGAGGACCCTCTCCGCGGCAAGCTTCACGTCGCCATAAAGCGTATCGGGCCGGCACGCATCCGCCTCGTCCAGCATGACGCCACCGGGGCGCGGGCCGTAGACCGCCCGCGTCGACAGGAAGACGACGCGCTTCACCCCGGCCATGCGCGCGGCACCGAAGAGCGCCGCGCTTCCATCCAGATTGAGGCGGCGGAAACGTTGCGGATCATCGCCCTCCCCACCACGATATTTGCCCGGTTCGTGCGCAAAGGCCGCGTGAATGAAAAAGTCAGCTCCCTCGAAAACCGCGCTTTTCACCAGCGACGGCTCAAGCGTGCAAGGCAGGAATGCCACGGGCTTTGAGAAAAAACCTTCGGCAGGCGCTTTCCGCCCCATGATGAAAACCTTGTGCCCCGCCTCCAGCAGCGCTTCAACGATGAAACGCCCAACAAGGCCGGTTCCACCCGAGACGATGCTTTTCGGGCCGCTCATCGAGCGGGGTTTTCCAGGAGATTGGTATCGGGAATGGCTTCGCCCGAATGATAGGCACGCCAAAGCTCGATCAGCGGCTGCAACTGCCCGGCCCTGGGATGGTTTTCTTCCCAAGGCTTTTCATACTGGTAATGGACGACCGAGACGGACTTCCAGTCCCACAGTGCCGGCAGGTTGAACCACACATATTGCAGCATGTTGAAAAATACCGGCAGGCCGTGCCAGTCGGGAAAGAAACTCTGCAGAAAGGTCTGGTCCGTGCGCGGCCAGAAGGCATCGGGCCGGTCCAGCCTCTCCAGCATCCGATCAAACGTCGCCGCGGAGGGCTGCGCGACGAAGACGCCCGAGTTCAGGCGATGAAAGTCCTGAAGACTTTCATAGACATTCGGCGCCGCGGAAAATTCGGGATAGCCGAACAGCCTGTCGATATTGCGCACCACCAGCGCATCCGCATCAATGAAAACCACCCGCTCATATTCCGTCAGCTGCCACAGGCGCAACTTTGCGAAATTGTCGAGCGGCGTATGGAAAGCCGGTTTGTTGCCCTTGGTAAAGGGCGCGTTTGCATGCAGGCGCGCCCTTTGATGGCGTTCGTTGAAGGCTTCGGACGTCGGCAACAATTGCGCCGGCTGAAGCCGTGCCCCGAGTGCGGCCAGAGGCTCAAGCGCCTCCGGCGGCGTCCCGCCCGTGTGAAGCACGACGATATCCGCATCCGTTCCGGTTCGCTTCAGCGAGCGGACGAGCGCGAGCGCACCCGTCGCGTAATCGGCGTTGGTGACGAGGGTTGCATAGGCATATTTCGGCATGGTCGACCCGGCGCGGTGAGGCCAGCCTCAGCTCACGCTCTTCAGACGCTTGCCTTCGGGATCGCGCTCGATGGTGGGCGCAATGTCCTTCGTCCATGCGGAGACCGCCGGAATGCGGCTTCGGTCGACGCGATAGGCGAATTTCTTCGCCACATCCATCACCTCCGACAGAAGCCCTTCGGCCAGCGTGATGGGATTGAGGCCAAGCGCCCGGAACTTGTCGTTCTTGACGACCAGTTCGTTCTCGGCCGCCTCCTTGCGCGGATTGGGCAGATAGGCGACCTTCGCGCCCGTCATGCGGGCCACGAGCTCGGCCAGGTCCCGCACCCGGTGCGTTTCGGTCATCTGGTTGAAGACCTCCACCCGGTCGCCCCGCTTCGGAGGGTTGTTGAGCGCCAGTTCGATGCAGCGCACCGAATCCTGAATGTGGATGAAGGCGCGCGTCTGGCCGCCCGTGCCATGCACGGTCAGCGGATAACCGATAGCCGCCTGGATCAGGAACCGGTTCAACACCGTCCCATAATCGCCATCGTAATCGAAACGGTTGATGAGCTGCTGGTGCAGCTTGGTCTCTTCCGTATGGGTGCCCCAGACAATGCCCTGATGCAGGTCCGTGATCCGCACACCGTCATTCTTGGCGTAAAACTGGAACAGAAGCTGATCGAGGCATTTGGTCATGTGGTAAATCGAGCCCGGATTGGCCGGGTAAAGCACTTCCAGCGTCGCCGTCTCGCCACCGAGCGTCTCAACCCCGACCGGCAGATAACCTTCCGGGATCGCCGCGCCGACCGAGGAATAACCGTACACGCCCATGGTGCCGAGATGCACCAGATGCGCGTCGAGGCCGATCTCGGTCATGGCGTTGAGCAGATTGTGGGTCGCATTCGTATTGTTGTTGACCGTGTAGTTCTTGTGCCGGTCGCTCTTCATCGAATAGGGCGCGGCGCGCTGCTCGGCGAAATGCACGATGGCGTCCGGACGGTGCTCGGCCAGCCACGCCTTAAGCACATCATAGTCGCGCGCCAGATCAATAAGGTGAAAGCGGATCCGCCTTCCCGTCTCCTGATGCCAGATGCGGGTGCGTTCCTGAATGGAATCCATCGGCGTCAGAGACTGCACACCAAGCTCGGTGTCGATCCAGCGCCGGGAGAGATTGTCGAGAATATGCACCTCATGCCCACGGGCGGACAGGTGAAGCGAGGTGGGCCAACCAACGAAGCCGTCTCCGCCGAGAACCGCAATCTTCATAAAGGTCTCCTTCAGGTAAGCTCGGTGCCTGCTTTTTCAGAAAAGCGGATTGATTCCATTCTGAAAAGCCCTTTAGCAGACATTTGTGACAGTTTGCGGCAAATCGGCCCGGCTCGGGGAAAGAACACATGGAAAGGCCGGCGCAGGGGGGCTGCACCGGCCCGCAGATGGCCGCAACGGATAGGTGGCGGAAGATGCGGCCACCTGTTGGGATGGCAGGTCCTCCTTTCTGCTCGTTTCAGGAAACGGTGTGCCTGTCTCGCGACGGCGATCTAGAGGCGGCAGCGGTGGCGGTAGCCGTCATATCCGAGAAACGTGTCGCTGTAGGCGTCATAGGACCGATAGCGCGCATAACAGCGTGCCACGTGGCGGTCCCATGCATGTGCGTGGCCATAGACTGGCGCCGGAGCATAGTAACGGGCACGCGAATCCGCGATCAGCCCGCCGACGATCAGACCGCCGACACCTGCAATTGCAGCGGCCTCACCCGGCGACAGGCTTCCCGCACGGCTTTCAACCGTGGTCGAGGAAAGAGCGGCGGCAACAACGGTGACGGCCAAGAGGCCAGCGGTGACGATACGTTTCATGGTCATGTCATCCTCCTTGCGATGAAGGCCGGCCCTCTCGGCCGCCCGATGACCATGGGTCGCAGCAATGGCGCGAAAGGTTCACAAGAATGGCGATATTTTTTTGTGGCTGCGGTCGTTACGCATCCGCAACAAAGATTCGCCATAATAGACAGAGGAAATAAACGTGTTACCGTTAGAGTGCGCGGCCGGGATAGCGGCATAGGGAGGGAAGAAATGCCGACCTGCACCGCGCACGGCAGAGGAGGGCCGGACAATGGCCAAGTCTCGAGTACCATATATCCGTACCGGCATCTACGAGGCCGACGAAATCATGGCGATGCAGCAGGCTATCGAGGCCGTTTGCGACGAACTGGGCATCAGGCACAGCGATGCCAAGACGCGCGAACGGGTGGCCGGGCACGTCATGCGTTCCTGGGCCAATGGAAGAAGGATGCCCCTCAACCTGGTACAGGCAGGGCTTGACGGCGGCATTCGTCTGGAAGCCTGAGGCCCGAAGGCCTGTAGCATTGAGAACCGCCTGAACCGACATATCGGAACGCCTCTTTGCGAGGCGCGATAAGCTGCGTGTGCCACGCCACGCCCCTCGAAGCCGGCACACGTTTGAACGCTCTTCATTTCCCCTATTGCAAAACGACCACACCGGCCGGTGAAAACAAAATGTTACCGGCTGTAATCTTGCATGACAAAATCCACCCCTTATTCTGGGGTTGTCCTGTTCGGGCGGTTTCATGGGTTCGCGGCAAGCGACCTTCCAAACGCCCCCTGGGCAGACTGAAACCGAGCGCCCCTGAAACCCGTTGGCGGCTGGCGCTCTTCCGAAATCACCGGAGCTTTCCGAGATGCCGTTTCGTCCCGACCGGGCCGCGATTGCTGCGGTTTGGCTTGCATTCATTGTCGGTGTTTGCGGCACGGCGCAAAGCGCCGCCGCGCAGGAGATCCATGATCTCGCCGCGCTGGTGAGCCGCCAGGAAGCCCGCGCGGCCTCCGGCGAGGCACGCCAGCTATCGATTCTCGGCGAACGCCTGGACAACACGCGCACCCTGCGCGGCAAGGGCGGCAACGCCACATCCAGCATGGTCAAGTTTCAGTTCCGCCGCGGTTCCGGTTCCAACACCGGCACCAGGGTTCTCGACACGCGCAGCATCCAGGCGCAGGAAAAGCTGCGGCGCACGCCCCGCATGGCGGCCTGGATGGGTGGCGAAGCGCTCGTCAGCGAAGCACGCGCCAATGATCCCCGGTCCTCGGCGTTCTCGACCCGAGGACTTGCCATCGGTGCCGACATGCGCCTCAACCCGCGCCTTCTGGTCGGCACGTTGATGGGCCTCGCCTATGACCGCACGCCGCTCTCAACCGGCCTCTCCTATTCAACAAGCGCCGTATCGACGACCCTCTACGGTACGCTCTTCACCACTGCGCAGACCTATCTCGATTTTGCTCTGGGAGGCCTGCACAGTGCCCATTCCGGGCGCGGAGACGACGGCGGCCACACACCGGGGGCCTCCGGCGACAGACTTTACGCCCTGCTTCGGGCAAGCCGAAGCTTCGAGGCGGGAAAAATGAAGATGCGCGGCTATGGACTGGGAATCCTGTCTCGCACCCGCTTCGACGGCGCCACCGCGGGATACGGAAATGACACCGCTCGGCTGACGGTCGGCTTCTCCAGCGAAGCGCCCCGCACTACGGGCCGGGGACGCATCCGCCCGCATGCGGGATTCGAATGGAGCATCTCGCAAACCCGTTCGACCCGCCCCGGAACGGGCCATGATGCCGCCCATGATGCCGCCCGGGACGCAATGCGTGATGCACGCCTCACGGCAAAGGCCAGCCTCGACTGGGCAGTCAACCCGCACACCACGGTCAAGGCCAATTACGGCATTTCCGCCAGCCGGAATGCCTCCAGGCCGGAGCAGACCCTCAAGGCGCGCTTCTCCCTGCGTTTCTGAGAAAGCACATGGCCCGAAACGACAGCAGGCCCCACCGAGGCATCGCATTTGCGGTCACGCCTTAATTCGGCAGCCTAGAGCGTTTCAGTGTTTTACTGAATCGATGGGATTCCGTTTTTGATGGTTTTGTGATTCAAGATGCTGGCTGGTTAGGAGGCCAGCCTCTGATGACAGCACCTCTTTCCAATGATCTTCGAGAGCGTGTGGTTCTTGCCATTGAGGCTGGCGAGACCTGCCGTTCGGTTGCCGCCCGTTTTGAGGTTTCCGTGTCTGCTGCAGTGAAGTGGTCACAGCGCTACCGTGCGACGGGTTCGGTGGCGCCGAGCAAGATGGGCGGCCACCGCAAGCGCATTCTGGAACCGCACCGGGCCTTCATCATCGAGCGCGTCAACCAGACATCGCATCTGACGCTGCATGGGTTGAAGGATGAACTGGCTGCGCGTGGCGTAAAGGCCTCACATGATACGATCTGGAAGTTCCTGCGGCGCGAGGGGCTCAGCTTCAAAAAAAACACTGTTCGCCCTTGAGCAGGCGCGCGCCGACATCGCGCGACGGCGTCAACGTTGGCAGTCTTTGCAGGCCGGGCTTGATCCCAGCAGGCTGGTGTTCATTGATGAAACCTGGATCAAGACCAATATGGCTCCGCTCAGGGGATGGGGCAAACGCGGCAAACGCCTTCGAGGATTTGCGCCGCATGGGCATTGGCGAACCCTGACCTTTCTTGGCGCGTTGCGCTGCGACCGGCTGACGGCGCCTTGTGTCTTCGACGGTCCGATCAACGGCCAGTGCTTCAAGGCCTATGTCGAACAGATCCTCGTGCCCGCGCTCAAGCCGGGCGATATCGTCGTCATGGACAATCTCGGCAGCCACAAGTCAGCAGCGATCCGCAAGGCCATCAGGGCGGTTGGCGCAAGGCTCTGGTTCCTGCCGCCCTATTCGCCCGACCTCAACCCGATCGAGCAGGCATTCGCCAAAATCAAGCACTGGATGCGTATCCTCCAGAAGCGAACCGTCGAGGACACATGGCGCGCCATAGGAAGCCTTGTTACGACCATCAAACCGCAAGAGTGCGCAAACTATCTTGCAAATGCTGGATACGCTTCCGTGAAAAACTGAAACGCTCTAAGCGCTTCGCGTGGTCAAACACGCACAGCCTCTACCGTCCCGGCCGTCCCGTTTTCGAGGAGCGGCGCTTGCGCTGGCGTTCATCGCCGGGATCCTCGTAGGAACCCGCCCCGATGTTACCGCGCTTGACCGGTTTCGCCTCATTGGCGGGCGTCTTTTCCGGCGGGGTCTTGCCCACAGGCTTTTCCGTGCGCCCGACGGTCATCTCATCGAGCGAGTTCTTGCGGAACAGCCCCCCACCGGCGGGGACCGCATGGGCACCGGACGTGCCCATCTCGTCGAGATCCGGCTTGTGGAACAGGGAAGAGGCGCCCGAAGCGCCGGTCGGCTTGCCACCCTTGCGTCCACGCGCGGTGTCGCGGCGGCGCTTCTGCGTGTTCTCCACCCCCGCATCGCGCGCCAGCGGATCGTCCATGATGGCGAGTTCGGTTTCCCGCAGGCGCTTGATCTGGTCGCGCAACCGGGCTGCCTCCTCGAAATCCAGATCGGCAGCGGCATCGCGCATCGCCTTCTCCAGATGTTCGAGATGCGCGGCAAGATTGTTGCCGACCAGATTGTTGAGGTCCTCGCCTTTCCTGCCCGCGCCCCCGATGTCGGCCCGCACATGATCGCGCTCGTAGACGGAATCGAGAATGTCGGCGATATTCTTCTTGATCGAAGCAGGCGTGATGCCGTGTTCCTCATTATAAGCGAGCTGCTTCTCGCGGCGGCGGCTGGTTTCCTCCATCGCCCGGGTCATCGAACCCGTGATGTGATCGGCATAAAGCAGCACCCGGCCATCGACGTTGCGCGCCGCGCGGCCAATGGTCTGCACCAGCGAGGTCTCCGAACGCAGGAACCCTTCCTTGTCCGCATCCAGGATCGCCACCAGCGCGCATTCGGGAATGTCGAGACCTTCGCGCAGGAGGTTGATGCCGACCAGCACGTCGAACGCGCCAAGGCGCAGGTCGCGGATGATCTCAATACGCTCCAGCGTGTCGATGTCGGAGTGCATGTAGCGCACCCGCACGCCCTGCTCATGCAGATATTCGGTCAGGTCTTCGGCCATGCGCTTGGTCAGGACCGTGACGAGCGTGCGGTAACCGGCCTTGGCCGTCTCGCGGATTTCGCCCAGAACGTCGTCCACCTGCGTCTTGGCAGGGCGCACCTCGACCGGCGGGTCGATCAGTCCCGTGGGCCGGATGACCTGTTCGGCGAAGACGCCGCCCGACTGCTCCATCTCCCAGTTGCCCGGCGTCGCCGAAACGGCAACGGTGGGCGGTCGCATCGCATCCCACTCCTCGAAACGCAGCGGCCGGTTGTCCATGCAGGACGGCAGGCGGAAGCCGTATTCCGCCAGCGTCGCCTTGCGGCGGAAGTCGCCACGATACATGCCACCGATCTGCGGAATGGTGACATGGCTCTCATCGACGAAGACGAGCGCATTGTCGGGAATATATTCGAACAGGGTCGGCGGCGGCTCACCGGGCGCCCGACCGGTCAGGTAGCGCGAATAGTTTTCGATGCCGGCACAGGAACCCGTCGCCTCGAGCATTTCCAGATCGAAACGGGTGCGCTGTTCCAGCCGCTGCGCCTCCAGAAGGCGCCCTGCCCGCTCCAGCTCCGCCAGCCGTTGCTTGAGTTCCGTATTGATGCCCTTGATCGCCTGGTTGAGCGTCGGGCGCGGTGTGACGTAGTGCGAATTGGCGTAGATCTTCACCGACTTCAGGTCGTCGGTCTTCTTGCCCGTCAGCGGATCGAATTCGGTGATCGCCTCGATCTCATCGCCGAACAGCGAAATGCGCCAGGCGCGATCCTCAAGGTGGGCAGGGAAAATCTCGATCGTGTCGCCGCGCACACGGAAGGAGCCGCGCACGAAATTGATGTCCTGACGCTTGTATTGCTGGGCGACGAGATCGGCGAGAAGCTGGCGCTGGTCGAGCCGGTCCCCGATCTGCATCTGGAAGGTCATGGCCGTATAGGTCTCGACCGAACCGATACCGTAGATACAGGAAACCGAGGCGACGATGACCACGTCGTCGCGTTCGAGCAGGGCGCGCGTCGCCGAGTGGCGCATGCGGTCGATCTGCTCGTTGATGGAGCTTTCCTTCTCGATATAGGTGTCGGAGCGCGGAACGTAGGCCTCCGGCTGGTAGTAGTCGTAATAGGAGACGAAATACTCGACCGCATTGTCCGGAAAGAAGGAGCGGAACTCGCCATACAGCTGCGCGGCAAGCGTCTTGTTGGGCGCAAGAATCAGCGCGGGACGCTGCGTCTCCTCGATCACCTTGGCCATGGTGAAGGTCTTGCCCGAACCGGTGACGCCGAGCAGCACCTGTGTACGCTCGTTCTCATTGGCGCCGGCGACAAGATCGGCAATGGCGGTCGGCTGGTCGCCGGAAGGCTGGAATTCCGTGATCATCCGCAGCGGAATGCCGCCTTCGGACTTCTCCGGCCGCGATGGCCGGTGCGGCGTCCAGCCGGACTTCACATTGGGATCGCCTCCCTCGATCAGCTTGGAGAGCGCCGCAACCGTCGCCGTGACACCGGAGGAAGACAGGCCTTCCGCCTCTTCAAGCGTAACGTCAAGACCCGCGACAGGCATGAGGCCGGCAGCCGCGCGCTCCTTGGCGGAAGCCGCCCCGCCCATGGAGGTGCCGCGCGCCGTCTTGGACGCACTGGTGGAACGCTCGGGAATCTTCGTCTTCTTGTTTCCGCCTCGCGGCGCATCCTCCGCCTCGCGCGCAATCTCATCGGCCCAACCGGAGATCGAGCCGGTGAGCGGCGTGCCCGAAAGCTCGGGCTGCGGGGCTTCACCGAAGCCGCCAGGTTTCTTGTCGGATGTTTTGGCCATGCAGCGAATATGGATTGGCGACAGCCAAATGGAAAGGGGTGGCCCTGCCGGAATCCCCCGCTGGCATCGGTTGCCATGCAGCTCCTGACAGAAGGCTGTCAGGAGCAACCTCATTCCCCTGTCAGGAAAAATCCTTCGGACGCAGGAAATGGGTCAGCCGCCCGCCGCCGAAATCCAGCGCGGCCCAGCCCGCCGCGACTTCGAAACGGGCCACCGCCGCCGTCGGGAACTTGTCCAGCAGCGCTCCTTTCGCATCCTCGTCCGACCCCGCCCCGCAAAGCCGTGCCGCGAGTGCCGCGAGGCCGGGATTGTGACCAACAAGAAGAATCGATTGCGCATGCCCGCCCTTCGCGCGCAATGCCTCGATCAGCGTTTCCGGAGAGGCCATGTACAGCGCCTCTTCGGGCCTCGCCGCGGTCTTCTCCCGCTCGAGTTCGGACGCCACCAGACGCCAGGTTTGCCAGGCCCGCCGCGCCGCCGAAACCATCACCTGTTCCGGCAACCAGCCGCGCCGGGCGATCTCACGTCCCATCAGCGGCGCAGCCCTCCGACCGCGCGGTGCCAGCGGCCGATCGAAATCCTCAAGCCGTGGGTCGTCCCAGCTCGATTTGGCATGTCGCAACAGGATCAGTTCTCTCACGCAAAGACTCCCAAAACCGCAGCCTCCTCCTGCACCACAGAGGCGCGGATGTCACTGCACACTGGCCATCCCAACATTTTACCCGGGTATATTGACAGCAATATTACATCCGGGTAAAAATACCATCCATTGAGATGGAGCATTCCGATGACGACCTACACAGCCTTCTGCGACAAGCAGCATCTGGCATCCGGCCCTGCTGCCGAAGTCGCGCTTGCAGCCAAGACGGCATTGGAGGAAACCCCCGAAGCCAGCATCCTGGTGTTCGACGACGAGAGCGGCAGACAAATCGATTTCAACGTGACCGGTTCGGCCTGGGTAGTCGCAGCCCGTCTTGCTCCGGTTCCTGAAAAGCCTGCCCCTCCCCGTTCTCCGGGCCGACCGAAGCTCGGCGTCGTCGCCCGAGAGGTCACTCTCCTGCCGCGCCAGTGGGAATGGCTGAACAAGCAACCGGGCGGTGCTTCGGCCACCTTGCGTAAACTCGTCGACGCGGCACGCAATGCAGGCGCTCCGCGCGAGCGGATCCGACAGGCTCAGGCAGCCGCCGACCGCTTCATGATGGCGATGCTGGGTGACCAGCCGGGCTATGAAGAGGCCGCACGCGCGCTGTATGCGGGCGATGAACAGGCTTTCCGCAAGCGCGTCGCCAACTGGCCAAAGGATCTGCGCGAACATGCGCAGCGTCTGGCCTCCCCCGCTTTTACCGGAAAGTCCGCCTAGCGGATTTTACGGTCATGTGGCCTCACCTGACTGCCAATGGTCAGAAAACCGCAAATGGCGGGGCGACAGCCCCGCCACCGGTATTTTGAGGCAGGTGGAATTGCCAGACCCGCGAATATTCATCCGGCCCGTTTGCGACCCGTGATCATTGCCTTGACCAGGTTTTCGCGGTGTTCGAAGCTGGCGAAGGCAACTCCGGCAAGATGCAGCCCGATCAGCACCAGTGTGATATTCACCAGCGTTTCATGGGCCTCCTCGACCCATTGAACGCCCCAATAGGCATCGGTGGTCATCATGTAGCCGGTTGCGGTTATCGCTGAAAGCATGCCGATCAGCGCCAGCACCATCATTCCGCCTGCGGGATTGTGCCCAAGATAACGCCGGGCCCGCAGCCGCACCATGTCGGCGAGATAGCCGAGCGTGGTCGCGGGATGATAGACGAAATCGCTGAAACGGGCGTGGGTCGATCCGAAAAGCCCCCACAGAACGCGCACAGCAAGAAGCCCGATGATCGTGTAACCCGCATATATATGTACCGATTTCAGTTCATCACCCGTTATCCACGCAGTGATGAAGGCCGCCACCAGAAGCCAGTGAAAGAGCCGCACAAGCGGATCCCAGACCCGCACATCTCCAGCCGTTTCCATGGAAACGGCTGGCGCCGGCGGAACAATGCCGCCGGCTTCGACCTCGTTACGGATGTCGCTCATCAGTCGTCATCATCCATTTCGCTGCCGATGATCTCACCGGTCGCGGGATGAACGAGGGCTTCGATACGCTTGCCATCCTTGTCGAGCGCGTAGACTTCATAGACGCCCTTCTCGATCTTGACCTGTCGCACGTCGTAGCCTTCGGTCTTGAACTTGTCGCTGATCTGGGCAATCGACATCCACTGATCCTTGGGCACATTGAGATTGGGACTTTCGGAGGCCTGGGCCAGCCCCGCGCCACAGGCGATAGTCAGAGCGACGGCGGAAGCGATGAGATGGGATTTCATAATCTGTTCTCCTTGTCTGGGGCCGGACGATCCGGACCACACGACCATGGCGGATACCTCCTGACGCCCCGCCATTGATCCATGTCAGGGAATTGTCAGCTTCGCTTGCCTATGATGTTGCGATGACCATCCGACAGTTTGCAGTCATCCTCCCTCTCGCTCTCGGCCTTCTTTCAGGGGGTGCCCACGCCGATGGCGACGACCACGAAGAAGCCCGCCGCGCGCTCGAGAGCGGCCGGGCGCTTCCGCTCGCCGAAATCCTTCAGAAGCTGCGCGGGGAAATCGATGGCGAGGTGGTGGATGTCGAACTGGAGCGCGAACACGACCGCTATATCTACGAACTCAAGGTCATGACGGCCGGAGGGCGGCTTGTCGAAATGGATGTGGACGCGATGACAGCCCGGATCCTCAAGCTGGAGAAGGATTGATGCGCATCCTGCTCGTCGAGGACGAGCCGAGGATCGCCGGCGATGTCGCAGCCACCCTGACCGCGGCGGGCTATGTCGTGGAGACCACGGACGATGGCGAGGACGCCTGGTTTCGCGGCGACACCGAAGAGTACGATCTCGTCGTGCTCGATCTCGGACTCCCCGGCATGGACGGGCTTGCCGTTCTGAAACGGTGGCGGGCAGCCGGTCGCACGACGCCCGTTCTCGTCCTGACAGCGCGCGGCACCTGGTCCGAACGCGTCGAAGGCATCGACGCGGGCGCCGACGATTATCTCCCCAAGCCGTTCCGCATGGAAGAATTGCTGGCGCGCGTGCGCGCCTTGATCCGCCGCGCGAGCGGCCACGGGGCTCCAATCATCGAGGCAGGTTCCATTTCCCTCGACACCCGGCAGATGCGCGTGTCGCGCGATGGCGTTCCCCTCACCCTGTCCCCCCTCGAATACCGGCTTCTGGCCTATCTCATGCATCACAAGGGCCGCGTCGTTCCACCCGGCGAATTGCTCGAGCATCTATATGGCGACGACGAAAGCCGTGAGGCAAACGCGGTGGAAGCCGTACTCGCGCGCCTGCGCAAGAAGCTCGGCGCCGAAGCGATAGAGACGCGCCGCGGCTTTGGTTACGCCATGGCGGACATGCCGGCATGAAGGGCCGCTCCCTGCGCCTCCGGCTGCTTCTGGCCGGTGCGGTTTCCGTTCTCGCGGCCCTCGCCCTTTCCGCTCTCGGATTGACACTTCTTTTCGAACGGCATGTGGAACGACGCATCGAGGCGGAGTTGCGCACCGATCTGACCCAGGTGGTTGCCGGCCTCGACCGCAATGCGGACGGAAAGATCGTGATGATCAAATCGGCCGCCGATCCCCGTTTCGAGCGGCCTTTATCGGGTCTTTACTGGCAGGTGGAGGCAGAAGACATCACATTGCGTTCCCGCTCCCTGTGGGATGCGGAGCTTTCCCTGCCCAATGAAGCCCCACCCGATGGCACAGAACACAGGCACCGCATTGCCGATGGCCCGGCGGGAGAGCCGCTGATCGTGATCGAGCGCCACATCACCCTGCCCCAGAGGCTCCAGAATGAGGCCGTCACGGTCGCGGTCGCAATCGACGCGGGCGAGATCGATCAGGCCGCACGCGCATTCCGCACGGACCTCCTGCCCTATCTCGGCCTGCTCGCGCTTTTTCTGATCGGCGCGGCCTATGCCCAGGTGGCGGTGGGCCTGTCCCCGCTTGCCGCCATACGCGACAGGCTTTCGGCGATCCGCGCCGGCAGGGCAACACGGCTGGATCGCTCCTTCCCGCGCGAAATCCAGCCGCTGGCCACTGAAATCGACGCCTTGCTTGATGCTCGGGGCCTGCAAATCAAACAGGCGCGCGCCCGCGCCGCCGATCTCGCGCACGGCCTCAAGACCCCGCTCCAGGTCCTGGCTGGCGATGTGGAACGCCTGCGTGCGCGCGGTGAAGCCCCTCTGGCCGACGAGATAGAAGCCCTGCTGGAAGGCATGCGCCGCCATGTGGACCGGGAGCTGACGCGCACGCGGATAGCCACAGGAAATCCTGACGCACGCGCCGACCTGGCCCAGGCGGCCACGCAGGTGATGAAAGTGCTCGCGCGCACGCCGGAAGGTGGGCGGCTCGCCTGGAAACAGACCCTGCCCGAAGGGCTTGTCGCCCGCATCGACCCCGACGATCTCGCCGAAGCGCTCGGCAATCTCATGGAAAACGCCGCGCGCCATGCGCGAACGGCGATAGCGATCACTGCCCGGCGCGAAGGCGACCGGATTTTGCTGCGCATCATTGACGACGGTCCAGGCATACCCGCCGCGAAAATCGATGACGCGCTGAAGCGCGGCGTGCGTCTGGATAGAGGCGGAGGAGCCGCTGGTCTTGGCCTCGCCATCGTTCAGGACATCGCCGAAGCCTGGGGCGCAAGGCTCACGCTGGAAAACACGGCGCAGGGCTTTACCGCCGGGCTCAGCCTGCCTGCGGCGTCAGATGCTTGTACATGATGGTGGTTGCGTCCAGCGCGCCCGTATGCGCGTCGAGACAATAGCCGGGAATGATGCCGCTCGTTTCAAATCCGAGTGACGCATAAAGCGGCTCCGCCTTGTCGCCTGTTCGCGTATCAAGGGTGATCAAGGTGCGGCCGCGCCTGCGCGCCTCATCCTCAAGCGAGATCATCAGCAAGCGTGCAAGACCCCGGCGCCTGAATACCGGATCGACGAGCAGCTTGGACGCTTCGGCCCGATGCGGCTGGTTGGGCATCGTATCGATGACCAACTGGACCGTGCCCGCCAGTTGCGTTCCGAGCCATGCCGAAAGGAGGATGCGCCGCCCCTCCTCCACCGGAGGAAAGACCTTTTCGCGCCAGAAATCCTCCGCCTGCGATTGCGTGAAGGGAAGGACGAACCCGATGCTCGCCCCATCGAGAACACAGGCATGCAACAAGGCGCCGAAATCTTTCAGATGCCTCCCCGCCAGCGCGCCGTCGAGAACCCGGATGACAGGAACATCGGCACCGTTCATGTTCCCTCACACAATGAAGACAAGATAGCGGGCGCCCGCATTCTCAGGCGTCGAAAAGACATTCGGCCCGCGCAATTGATAACGCAGGCAATCGCCCACCTGGAGGTCGTGACGCTCGCCCCCGATTTCCATGGAAAGCTGCCCTTCAAGGAGAATCAGATGATGTTCCAGCCCCGGCCAGGGCGGAAGATCGTAGGCAAGGCGAACACCGGCGGGCAGTTTTCCTTCGATCACTTCACCCGACAGCGATTGAGCGGGCGGAGACACCAGACGGCGCCGGAAGCCTGTTTCAGGGTCATCCCAGATCGTCTGATCGTCGGCAGCAATCAGGGCGGGGAAGGCTTCCTCTGCCAGATAGAGAAGCCGTGAAAGGGTTATTCCAAAGCACCCACAGAGCTTTCCAAGCACCGCGGCCGTTGGGCTGATCTCGGCATTTTCCAGCCGGGACAGAGTTGCCCTGCTCACTCCGCTTTGGGCGGCCAGCCGGTCCAGCGACCAGTTGCGCTCAAGGCGCATGGCGCGCAAGCGATCGGCGATGCGATTATCAAGGCTGTTTTCCATATACGGGAAAATATCTCAAATATGGAAAATCACAAGCCGCCGATTCATGTTTCGGGGTTCGTATCGGCGAAAATCCAATTTTGACCGCTCGACAGAGCTCTCGCGAAAAATTATCTATAATCATGGCCGAAATCAAAGAAACCAGGGCGGCGCAGATCAGCCGCATTCTCGCCGAACGCATTGTCTCAGGCACGCTGGAGCCGGGCGCGCGGCTGCGCCAGGATCATATTGCAGAAGAGTTCCAGACAAGCCATGTGCCCGTGCGCGAAGCCTTTCGCCTGCTGGAGGCTCAGGGCCTTGCCGTGAACGAGCCTCGCCGAGGCGTTCGCGTGGCGGCCTTCGATCTTAATCAGGTGCGGGAAGTGGCCGAGATGCGGGCGGCGCTGGAAGTACTTGCCTTGCGCAATGCAGCCGAGCACTTGACGCCCGCCATCCTCAACGCCGCCGAGGAAGCGACGAAGGACGGGGACCGGGCACGCGATGTTGCGAGTTGGGAGGAGGCCAATCGCCGCTTTCACCGCCTGCTGGTCACACCGTGCGGCATGCCCCGCCTTCTTGCGGCGATAGACGATCTTCACGCCGCGAGCGCACGCTTTCTGTTTTCTGCCTGGCGCTCCGATTGGGAAACCCGCACCGACCGCGACCACCGCGCCATACTCGTGCATCTGCGGCGGGGGGAGACAGACGCGGCCTGCGCAGTGCTTGCGCGGCATGTCCGCTGGATTGGCCAGCGCCCTGTCGAAACCGCCTCCGGCAAGCGCCGGGAGGCATTCCTCATAGAGGGTTGAACACGCCGCTCGCGAAATTTCAGCTCTGCCGGCTCTGCTGCGGAAAGAACTGATAGACCCAGGTTTCACTGAGCGCATCGCCGTCCCGGCGCAGGAACATGCGCAGATCGACGGCCTCGCTACCGTCGGCCTTCACGTCGAAAAGCACGCGCCACTTCTTCGCCCCCACCACCGGATAAGCCGCAACATTGTCGATCCTGCCGCGCTGGGCCTCCACCACGGCTTCAACGCCGCTTTCGCGGTCGAGACCGGCAAGTGACCGTCCCTCCAGATCGATGGAAAACTTCGTGACGCCCTGCGGGCGGGGTTTTCCGGGAACGCCGCCAAGCCCGGTCCGCGTCGCGACAACGCGCGCCGTCCCCCGGTCGCGGCCCGGTGTGTCGGCCACCCAGTGCAAACGATAATTCATGTCATGGCGGTTGCCCGCCAGGGCCTTGCCGGCCGGCACCCAGAAGGCCCCGATATTGTCGTGAATCTCATCATCGGTGGGGATTTCGAGAAGCTCGACGGCCCCCTCTCCCCATCCCTCCAACGGCTCGACCCACAGGCTGGCGCGCTTCTCATAGAAGACGCCATCATCCTGATAATTCTCGAAGTCGCGGTCGCGTTGCATGAGGCCGAAACCCCTGGGGTCCTTGTCGGCGAATGCGTTGACACAGACTTGGGGTGGGTTGGCGAGCGGCCGCCAGATGCGCTCTCCCGCTCCAGTCCAGATCTCCAGCCCGTCGGAATCATGAATTTCAGGCCGCCAGTCCCGCGCCGCTTCGCGATTGCTTTCCGCATACCAGAACATGGAGGTGAGCGGCGCGATGCCGAGGCGCTCCACGTCCTTGCGCAACACGATCGAGGCTCGCACGTCCTGGATGACGCCGTTCTCGCGCCGGCTCTCGATACGATAGGCGCCCGTCACGCTCGGCCCGTCCATAAGCGCATGAATGACGATGCCACCACCGCCCGCCCGCTCCAGCCAGAACCGTGTGAAACGCGGAAACTCCTCCGGCTTCCCATCCACCGCCGCATCCACGACCAGTCCCCGCGCCGACAGACCGAACTGATCGAAAGGTCCCGCGGTGCGGAAATAGGTACCGCCAAGAAATGCCATCCAGTCATTCTTCTGGTCCGCATTCATGACCCGGAATCCAGCCACGCCAGCCTTCTTCAAGCTGCGCGCGGGATGTTCGGCGGGCATGTCGAAATAGTCCTCGCTGAACTCGATACGCCGCGCCACACCCTCCTCGACCACGGAAATATCCACCGGCTCCTTGAAATAGCGGCCAGGATGGAAAAACCGCACCGCCGGCCCCTCCGGCTCGTTCCGCCACAGCGTCCGGTCCGTACGATAGGTGATTTGATTGTGACGGTCGTAATCGATCTTTTCCAGAATGTCGCTATCGCCAACGACCGGAGGCGCGAACGGCGCGGCGGCAAGTTGCTCAGCCATCCGCTTCACTTCGTCGAACGAAAAAGGCTGCGGTTTTCCCAGTCTGACAGAACCTTCGGACGCCGCCCCCGCCAAGCCGGGCAACATCGAGAAAACGCCGGCAGCGAAGCCCGTCGCAAGGACGGTGCGCCGCGTCGGTGTATCGGTCATGAAAAAGCTCCTGAATTTCGCGCGCCCCCGCGAAACGGGAAAAAGGTAGTGTGCCCGCTCCTGTCCATGCAACGGTTAAGTCCGCCCCCACAGCCATTCGCGCCATCACATTCTGCGTCTCGCGTTACAGGATTTGATGGAACCATTCCGCAACCCGCAGGCGGCGTCGGTTGCCCTACAGCTTGCACACACAGCCGTCTTGCCGGGTTGCCTTGCATTCTGCCGTACAATATGGATTTAATAATAGATGGATATTATAAATTATCTATAATTTTACTCCACCATTCTGGAAGGAACATCATGAGCACCTGGTCAAGCCAACCGGCTATCGGCAAAAGCACCTCCCCGCTACGCCTGGATGATCGTTCGATCGGCTTCAAGGCGGGTGCGGTCCTTGTCGGAACGCTCTTTCTCGCCCTGTCCTCGCAGATCGAAGTACCCATGGTGCCCGTCCCGGTGACGATGCAGACTTTTGCGGTTGCACTGGTCGGCGCCCTGTTCGGCGCCCGCCTGGGAACGCTCACCGTTCTGGTCTGGCTCGGCGAAGCATTGCTTGGCCTTCCCGTACTGGCAGGCGGCGCAGGCGGCATCGCTCATTTTGCAGGCCCCACTGCCGGCTATTTGGCAGCCTTCCCGGTCATGGCCGCGATGGTTGGCGCTCTCGCCGAGCGCGGATGGGACGCCGGCCGGCCGCTTCTCGCTTTTGCATCCATGCTCGCCGCCAACGCCCTCTGCCTCGTGATGGGCGCAGCCTGGCTAAGTTCCCTGATCGGCATTGAAAAGGCCATCGCTTTGGGCGTCACACCATTCATCCTGGGCGCGGTCCTCAAATCCGCGCTCGGCTCCGCCAGCCTCGTTGCCCTGCAGCGCGCAAGCAGCAAGGCCCGACAGCCATGACCGTAAGGCTGCGCGCGCATCACCTTCTGTGCATGCTGACCTATGTCGGGCGGGGCTACAGCCCCGCCTTCACCCAAAATTACGATGGCATCGCATCGAGGATCGCAAGCGGAGAGGAGATCCTCATCGTTCACGGCCCCGACGACATTTGCAGCCCTCTCCTTGCGGAGAAAGCACCTCACTGCCTGCGCGATAACGTGGCAAACAGGGACCGCGATGCCGCAACCGCCCTGCAGCGCCTTCTGGCGCGCCCGATCGCACCCGGAATTCGCCTCAGCCCGGATAGCTCCCTCGTGGAGCGCATGCGCGCAGCCTTCGCAAAAGGACGAACGCGAAGGGCCTGTCTGGGGTGCGAGTGGAGCGTCCTATGCAGCAGCGTAGCGGGTCGCCGATTTGCTGACACAGCCCTGCTTGTGCAAGAATCCATCATACGGTAAATTCTATGCGCTCGGGTGGCCACAGACCCGGGAGGCTGGATACGTTTATTGGACGACCCCTTTCCCGACTTGGTTTCAGTTCTCGACAACCGCGAACCTGTGCATCCCGCGCAGACGCGATTATCTAAAGGGATAGGAGTTCCCATGCCCCAGACCGGCACCGTCAAATTCTTCAACTCGACCAAAGGCTTCGGCTTCATCACGCCGGACGACGGCGCAAAGGACGTTTTCGTTCACATTTCCGCCGTCGAGCGCTCCGGCATGACCACGCTCACCGATGGCCAGAAAGTGTCCTTCGACGTCGAGCCCGACCGCATGGGCAAGGGCCCCAAGGCCGTCAACCTTTCGGCTGCCTGATTTCTGCTTGATGGGCCCACGCGCCCGTCCGGGCGCGGCGCAACTGCCGCCGCGCCTCCTTTCCGCGAACGGGATTTGCGGATTGTTCGGCATAAGCCATTCGTCCCATTCATAAAACTTTCGCTTGCCGACCTTTGAAAAATCGGGGAAGGTCTAGCCCATTCGGGCATTTGCCGGCCCGGAGACTGGAATAGCATGCCCTGGCAAAGCCTTGCATTTCAAGGATTTGCAGGAAGTTGCGATGAGGCCGATGGAAAAAAACATGCCGTTGCGGGTTCCTTCTGCAGCCACATGTCCTGGCTTCGTAACGCAAGCTGACTGTTTCTTCTCCCCCAGTAAACGACCGATGCGCCATGGGCCCAAACCCGAAAAGAGGTGGCCTGCCGAAACCAGCGTGAAGGGCGAAAGGACTCCTTCTAATGTCTCAGAGTGGTACCGTTAAATTCTTCAATCAGGCCAAGGGATACGGGTTTATCACCCCGGATGATGGCCCGAATGATATCTTCGTTCACATTTCCGCCGTTCAGGCATCCGGTCTCGCGGGCCTGGAAGACGGGCAGAAAGTCACGTTTGAAACCGAACCGGACAAACGCGGCAAAGGCCCGAAAGCCGTAAATCTGGCCGTCAGCGCCTGATCGGCGGCGCCGCCAAGGCGGCGCTTCATCGCCGCAACACGAGGCGGCAGCTTCGACTACCGGCCCCTCCTCCGGGGCCGGGGGCTTTTTTCGGCCTCAAACTCCGGTTTTCCAGAGCTCCTTCCGCCCCCCACCCAAGCGCTCTCCCCCGGTGAGCCTTCCGAACACTTTACCGACCCGGCCAGCCGCGCAGGCGCGGCAACCGCGAAAGCGCGGCAAAACCGGGAGCGGGGACAAAGGAACCGCCGGACACCGATCCGCGTTACTTCCCTGATGGATTGAAATTCGAAAACAGAACAGTTCTGAATCATACTTGCTGAATGCCGCACACCCGCCGTGTTCAGATGCCATTCAGGCAGCATCGCCTAGTTTCGGCGCCAAGGTTGCTGATCCCCCGAAGCAACCAGAGTTGAAGAGGTACAGTGATGAAGAGCTTCTTGAAGACAGGCATACTTTCGCTGGCCGTTGCCGCAACCACTTTCGCTGCCGTTTCGACGGCAGATGCCGGCCACCGCCACCACCGCAGGAACAGTGACGCTATCGCAGCGGGCGTTGTCGGCCTTGCCGCCGGCGCCATCGTCGGCGGCCTCCTGGCTTCCCCACCCCGCAGCGAGCGGGTCTATATCGACCCGCCATATCGTCCCGCCCAGCCCGACTATTATGCAGTGCCGGACCGCACCTATTATCCGGCGCCTGCACGCACCTACTACCCTTCCCGCCCGGCCTATTATGGCGGCGGAATGGAACCATGGACGGGTGAATGGTACCGCTACTGCTCGTCGCGCTACCGCAGCTTCGACGCCCGGACCGGCACGTTCATGGGCTATGACGGTCGCCGTCATTTCTGCCAGCCCCGCTGATCTGGAAAAGCACACGACATGAAAATAAAGGCCGGGCATGCCCGGCCTTTTCGTTATGAAATGAGATTTCTGGTGCCTTTCCGAAAAATCCGGGAGGATGATTTTCCAGAAATGATTACATAAAGTTTTATAATATTATTTCAAATAATAAGATACATATAAAATAAATTCAAAAATTTCTTCCCGAATATGGAACTATATTACAAGAAGAGATCGAAAACATCAACGTGAAAAGAAGAATCCGGTGTTAAAAGCCATTTACCTGGCCTTCGGAGATGCGAAAATCTGTCAAAGCGAAGACCCTGCGGCTTCGAGCACGACGATCCTGTCCGACCGGCTCCCGCAACCGGTCGGCAATATCCGATCCACATCCACGCTGGAGAAAGAGGACACGGATCATCGCCCAGACACTGGATGGCCGGCCTGCCCCGCAGCATATCGGGGCACATGCTGGAGCGCTCGTCTTTGGGAGCGCTCAGTCTTCCAGAAGAAAAGGGTTCGTGCGCCGCTCTTCCCCAAAGCGTCCGCCTGGGCCGTGCCCACAAATAAAGCCGATCTCATCGCCAAGCGGCAGCAGCTTGTCCTTGATCGAGCGGATCAACGCGGCGTGGTCCCCGCCTGGCAGGTCGGTACGCCCGATGGAACCGTGAAACAGCACATCGCCCACATGCGCGAATTTCTGATCGCGGTTGAAGAAAACCACATGCCCCGGCGCATGCCCCGGGCAATGGAACACCTCAAACACATGCTCACCGAATGAAACCGTATCCCCCTCCTTCAAAAAGCGGTCGGGAACGGCATTGCGCACAGGGTCATTGAGCCCGAACTTCTTCGCCTGATTTTCAAGATTGGCAAGCAATGGCGCATCGGCTTCGTGTGGCCCGATAATATCCACGCCGAGAGCGTCCTTGAGATCCATGGCACCGCCTGCATGGTCAATATGACCATGCGTGATCCAGATCGCCTCAATGGAAATACCGTTTTCCTTCAAGACCGCCAGGATTCGGTCGACGTCCCCGCCCGGATCGACCACCACGCCCCGCTTTTCGGTTTCGTCGAACAGAATGGTGCAATTCTGCTGAAACGGGGTGACCGGCACGATGCCGGCGCGCAAAGCGCCCATGAATGCCTCCTGGCTATTGTGCGAACAAGAACGGCTGCCGCCATTTCCATCGGCGGCACCGGGATGACGTTCCGCCTGAACTCTCCAAGACCTAAAGCATTTTGCGGTCAGGTGGAATCACCCGGCGCCCGCATAAATGCGGAAATCAAGGAGATAGGGCAGCCCAGCCCGGCCCTTCTCAACGCCGCAGCAAGAGCAATCGCACAAATGCGAACGGGCGGCCGTTGGCCGCCCGCTGCGAACTGTACAAAAGATATTACTTCTTCATGGCACCGAGAACGGCACCGACAATCGCCGTAAGCACGCCGCCGCCGGCAACACCGCCGACTGCATCGCCAAGAAGGCCGCCCAACGCGCCAGCATCGCCACCCATGCTGGAGAGCAAAGCGCCACCGCCGACACCGCCGATGATGCCGCTCAGGATCTTTGCACCATGCCCCATCGCAGCTTTCTTGACGACGGTACCGATGGCCTCGCCGCCGATCACGCCCGCCACTGCCTGAACAATAATGGGAAGAAGCGCTTCCATATCTATTTCCCTCACTCAAAGACCGACTTCATGGGCCGGCGCGCCCATGAAAGCGCGAATCCGGCCAAAGTCAATTAAGACACAGTTAATAGTCTAACCCTGAGGAAGGACAACCACAGGTTTCCCCAGGTTTACTGGGCAGCTACCCGCAAACCGGGACGAACCTCGTTGGCATAATCGTTCATCAGCAGGCGCGAGATTTCGCCCACTTCGAACTTGTAGGGGCCGATCTCGGAAACCGGTGTGACTTCAGCGGCGGTCCCCGAAAGGAAGCACTGCTCGAAACCCTCCAGTTCCTCAGGCATGATGGCCCGTTCGACCACCTCGATACCACGGCGATGCGCCAGATCGATGACCGTGCGGCGGGTAATGCCGTCGAGGAAGCAGTCCGGCGTCGGCGTATGCAGCACGCCATCCTTCACGAAGAAGATGTTCGCACCGGTCGCCTCGGCGACCTGGCCACGCCAGTCAAGCATCATCGCATCCGCATATCCCTTTGCCTCGGCCGCATGTTTGGAAAGCGTGCAGATCATGTAGAGGCCGGCCGCCTTCGACTTCGAGGGAGCCGTGCGCGGATCGGGACGACGATATTCGGCCAGATCGAGACGGATGCCCTTCAGGCGCTGCTCGGGGTCGAAATAGCTCGGCCACTGCCAGATCGCGATAGCCAGGTTGATACGGTTGTTCTGGGCCGAAACGCCCATCATCTCGCTGCCGCGAAAGGCAATCGGACGCACATAGGCGTCGGAAAAACCCTGCTTCGCCAGAAGCTCGCGGCATGCGGTGTTGATTTCCTCGACCGACCAGGGAATGCGGAAGCCGAGAATGCGAGCCGATTCGTGCAGGCGCTCCGTATGTTCGTTGAGCTTGAAAATCTCACCGTCATAAGCCCGCTCGCCCTCGAACACGGCGCTTGCATAATGCAGGCCATGCGTGAGTACGTGAATCTTAGCGTCCGCCCATTTGACGAATTCGCCATTGAGCCAGATAAAGCCCTCGAGCTTATCAAAAGGAACCGCTGCCATGTTACCTCTCTTGCCGCCCCCGTTCCTCCGGCGGGCGGACTGGAATTGAAATGCCGTCCGAGGGGACGGCGCCTTCAAGTGCTTAAGACTATCCGCGAAGGCACAAATTTTGAAGGAAGTTCCGTAAAAAGCCCTTCAGAAAATGTTTTTGTTCGCGCTAAGCCGAAAACATTGTCAAAAATTATCAATACGCCGAAAATATGTCAACAAGACTGACATAAATTTCGCACCTGGTTCCAAAACGCATTATAAGAGCCCAATGAGCAACACCGACGACACGCCGATCCGAACCCCGCTGACGCTGGAAGACGGCGTGGATTTTGCCATCATAGAGCATCTGTTTTTCGCTTATCGCGACTTCACGGCCGATCCGGACGCAATTCTGGAACGCTATGGATTTGGCCGCGCGCACCATCGCGTCCTCCATTTCGTCAATCGTCGGCCAGGCCTCACCGTGGCCGAACTGCTCGATGTTCTCAGGATCACCAAGCAGAGCCTTGCCCGCGTCCTGAAACAGCTTGTCGACAGCGGTTATATCGTCCAGCTTCAGGGTCCGCGCGACCGGCGGCAGCGCGAACTTTATCCCACACGCAAGGGCCGCGACCTTGCCCGCGATCTCTCCCTGCCACAGTCCCGCCGCATCCATGCGGCACTGCAGGAAGCCCAGTTGAAGGACAGCGCCATGATCGAGCGCTTTCTGCGCGCCATGGTCAATCCCGAGTTGCGCGCACAGATGGACAAGCTCCCCAATGGACGTCCCGACTGACAGGGCGTTATCATCGGGTAACGCGCGGGGCCGCGTAAAAGGAAAACGCGGCAGGAAGGCGTGGCGGCAGGAAGGCGTGAATGTGTGGAGGCGCAAGGCATGAGCGATACCGGCAAGGACATCAAGGAAGCGACCGTCCCGGGCGACGATGCTCCGCACCTGCTGGTGGTCGATGACGACACGCGCATCCGCGGTCTTCTGAACCGGTTCCTGCGCGAAAACGGTTTCCGCGTCACGATTGCCGGAACGGCGGCTGAAGCACGCCGCAAGCTCGACGGACTGGAGTTCGACCTTGCCATTCTCGATGTGATGATGCCGGGCGAGGACGGGGTAAGCCTGACGCGCGCCCTGCGCAAGGAAAACAAGGAGATGCCGATCCTCATGCTGACGGCGCTTTCGGAAACCGAAAGCCGCGTGGTCGGCCTTGAGGCTGGCGCAGACGACTATTTGCCGAAGCCCTTCGATCCACGCGAACTGGTGCTGCGCGTGAACAACATCCTGCGCCGCAGCGTTCCCCAGGGGACCCCCAAGGTCGAGCAGGTCGTTTTCGGCCCTTATTCCTTCCAGATCGCCAAGCGCGAGCTCAAGCACACGGGCAAGCTCGTCAAACTGACCGACCGCGAACGCGAAATCATGGTCATCTTTGCCGAACGGGCAGGAGAAACCGTGCCTCGCCATGAACTGGTGGGAGAGGAATCCGACGTCGGAGAACGCACGATCGACGTGCAAATCAACCGCCTTCGCCGCAAGATCGAGCGCGACCCCTCCAATCCGGTCTATCTGCAGACGGTCCGCGGCATCGGCTATCGCCTGAGCGTCGAGTAGCAGCGCAGCGGAAAATTGCAGCCCGCACCATCCGACCGTCCGGGCATGGGGCCTCGGCTCAAGCCCGAGGATGACGCATGCCGGAACGCCCTCTCGAACTGGCCGATCCTTGCGCAAGCGGTTTCGAAATAAGCGTCTCCCTTCCCCGGCCGGACAAACGCCCTAAAGCGCCATGCCCCCATTCTGGCGCACAAAGGGCGTTGTAAGTCATTGAATCTGCGCATCGTGCTTTCCGAAAATCGATTCCGATTTTCAGTCCGATGCGCTAGGATCACTTCCGGAAGTTCATTGGCGGAGGCTCGCCAGCGGGCATGGAATGACGGGCGGAAAGCGCAGTTGCAGATCGGTTCTGAAGAGAGGATGACGCCCTTCACGCGCACCAAATATGTCTTTGCAGCGGTGCGCCGGCAATGGCGACGCTTCTGGCGCATCGTTTCCCGCTATATGCCCAAGCGGCTGTACGCGCGCTCGCTGATCATCGTCATCGCCCCGATGCTGCTTCTGCAATCGGTCATTGCCTTCGTATTCATGGAGCGTCACTGGCAGACGGTTACCCAGCGTCTCAGCCAGGCCGTCACCCGCGATATAGCAGCGATCATCGACATGATCGAAACATTTCCCGATGGCGACGGCTACGCCCAGGTGATCCGCATCGCCCAGGAGCGGCTGGCGCTCAAAATCGACCTCCTGCCGCCCGATCCCCTGCCCGCGCCCGGACCAAAACCCTTCTTTTCCATTCTCGACCAGACGCTGGGCGAAGAGATTACCCGCCAGATCAACCGCCCCTTCTGGCTGGACACGGTCGGAAATTCCAACATCGTGGAAATCCGCATTCAGCTCGAGAACAAGGTGCTGCGCGTATTTGCGCGCCGTAGCCAGGCCTATGCCTCCAACACCCACATCTTCCTGCTCTGGATGGTCGGCACCTCGCTGGTGCTGATCGCGATCTCGGTCGCCTTCCTGCGCAACCAGATTCGTCCGATCCTGCAACTTGCCGAAGCCGCCGACAGTTTCGGCAAGGGCCGCCCGACACCGAGCGACTTTCATCCCCGAGGCGCTGAAGAGGTGCGCCGCGCCGGCAGCGCATTCATGCTGATGCGCGAGCGTATCGAGCGGCAGATCGAACAGCGCACGGCAATGCTGACCGGCGTCAGCCACGATCTGCGCACCATCCTGACCCGCTTCAAGCTGCAACTGGCCCTTGCTCACAGCAAGGAGGATATCGAGGCGCTCGATCAGGATATCGAGGACATGCGCTCCATGCTCGAAGGATACCTGGCCTTCGCGCGGGGGGAAGCGGCGGAAGATCCCGGCGAATTCGACCTGGCAGCCTTCTTTCATCGCGCGGCCGAAGAAGCGGCCCTGCGTGAAAACACCCTGTCCACCAGGATCAGCGGCCCTTCGGTGCTCCACGTGCGGCCCAACGCTTTCGGGCGCCTGCTGTCCAACGTGATCGGCAATGCGTTCCGCTATGCGACCCATGTGGAGGTTAACGCACGCAATGCCGGCGGCACACTGACCGTGACCGTCGATGACGATGGCCCCGGCATTCCCGAAGACAAGCGCGAGGATGTTTTCAAGCCCTTCGTGCGGCTGGACGAGGCCCGCAATCAGGATGAAAGCGGTACGGGGCTTGGCCTGTCCATCGCCCGCGACATTGCCCGCAGCCATGGCGGCGACGTGATGCTCGAAGAAAGCCCGCTGGGCGGCCTGCGCGCCATCATTCGCGTTCCCTCCTGACCCCGCGGATCAACGCGATGCGGGGCGTGGCGGATGATCGAGTTCGAGTATCAGCAAGGCACTTCCATCGCCGGAAACCACAAACCGGCGCGCCCGGATGATGAAGGTCGCATTCTCACCGTCTCCGGCGAGTTCGACGAAATCCCCCTTTGCGGCCCCCTCTCCCAATGACAGGCGTTCAAGCCGGGCAAGAAGCCCGGCAGCCTCCGCCTTGCGGCGTGCCATGGCAGTCAGTTCGACTTTGGTCTTCAAGAGCCTTCCTCCCGATTGCCGGTAAAGGGCAGCGCAGCGATTCCTGACACTCCCAAAATCCATTAGCCTTTCGTAGCAATACTGAGTCGCAATCCGGATACCAGATTTACCCGGGCTCACTGAGGAGGAAACAGGCAATGACCTCGCGCTACGCAAAAATCATCATGACCTTGGCCCTTGCGGCCTTTGCCTTCATGGTGACGTTCAACAACATCACCGATTACGGCTCCAATTTCGAGTTCGTCAAACATGTGTTCAGCATGGACACGACCTTTCCCGGCAACAAGGCGATGTATCGCGCGATCGGCACGCCCGCCCTGTGGCACGCCGGCTATTGGCTGATCATCGCGGGCGAAGGATTGACATTCGTGCTTCTCCTGATCGGCGGCCTCAGGATGCTCGGCGCCCGCACGGCAAGCGCCGTGGAATTCCAGGCGGCCAAGAACATGACGATCGCCGGCGCCGCATTGGGGTTTTTGGTCTGGTTCCTCGGCTTCATGGTGGTTGGCGGCGAATGGTTCCTGATGTGGCAGTCCGACACCTGGAACGGCCAGGACGCCGCCTTCAAGTTCTACATGGCCATCCTCGGCGTGCTGATCTTCGTCAACCAGCGCGACGACGAGGTCGCGTGACCGGGTTTACGTACCGCATCACGAAAAGACCGCGCGAATGGGGCTATTCGCGCGGCCTTTCTTGCCCTTGCCCACAAGGGCCTCCTGTATCGTAAGCACACCGGCCCCTCGGGCGACCTAAGCCTCCCCCTGAGATACATTCGGGAAATGGAGGCCGGTTCCGGGGAAAGACATATGCGAGGCTTCGGATCTGAAGCGCATCGAGCGCAATTGAAGGATCTCGAAATCGCGCGCCTCAGCGCCCCCGAAGAGAGCTACGGCAACGTCTGTGCCAAGACACTTCCGATCTCCGCAATGGCAGCGTTCCGCGCCTCTATGGGAACCTTGGTCTCCGTGACATAGACCGCCGCCATGACAGGCTTGCGTTTGGGCGGCCAGATCACGGCAATGATACCGCGCGTGCCATATCCGCCAGCACCGGTCCGGTCGCCGATACGCCAATCCGACGGCAGCCCGGCACGCAAAAGGGGTTGGCCTACTCGATTGTCGACAAGCCATTCCACGAACTGCTTGCGCGAAGCCGCTGACAGCACATCTCCGAAAACCGCAGTCTGCAGACTCCTGGCAATCGCATCCGGTGTGGTGGTATCGCGCGGATCGCCCGGCTTCCCCTCGGTAAGCCCCGGTTCATCGCGATCGAGGCGTGAGACATCGTCGCCGATTGAACGCATGAAGCTCGTCCACCCCTGAGGGCCACCCAGCGTATCGATCAACAGATTGGCGGCGGTATTGTCGCTCATCGTCGAGGCCGCTTCGCACAATTCGCCAAGCGTCATCCCCTCGCCACCAAGCCGCTTCTCCGTGACCGGAGACCAATTGGTGAGCTGATCTTTGCGGATGACGATACGTCGCGAAAGATCTTCATCTCCCGCATCGACGCGAGCGAGAACCGCCGCGCATGCAAAGGCTTTGAAGGTGCTGTTCATAGGGAAACGTTCGCTTGCGCGATACAACCATTTTTTCCCGGATTGAGTATCTTTTATTGCCGCCCCAAGCCTGCCGCCAAGCTTCTTCTCAAGCTCCACGAATTTTCTATCAAGTATATCCGTCGCTTCAGGTGAAGCAAAACCCTCTCGACCCCAAAGAGTTGAGGATCCGGCAATCGACAAACCACAAAGTGAGAGGAATTTTCGGCGGGGAACGTTACTATGAAATATACTCAACGCAATTGTCCTCAAAGAAATAATAAAAAAACAGCCTCAAAAACAAAAGAAACGAGGCGAAAAACCATTTATATATGGAATATGGTATCTTTTCGTCCGAAACTGACAAAAAATAAGGGTATCAGTGCAACCGGCTGCCGTTCGGCACCTTCTTGTCGTTCGTTGCAAGCACCACGGCACCCGCTTCGTCGGAAAAGCCGAGCGTGAGCACCTCTGACATGAACTTGCCGATCTGGCGCGGCGGAAAATTCACCACCGCGGCCACCTGCCGGCCGACCAGATCTTCAGGCGTATAATGTACGGTGATCTGGGCGGAAGATTTCTTGACGCCAATCTCGGGCCCAAAATCGATCTTCAGCTTGATGGCAGGCTTGCGCGCCTCCGGATAGGGCTCGGCCTCAACGACCGTGCCCACCCGGATATCGACCTTGAGGAAATCCTCGAATGTGATTTCCGCTGCCTTCTGCGAAGCCATGCGCGCCTCAGGCGTTGCCGTAGGTCTCGAACAGCACGCTGTTCAGCGCTTCCTGTGCGCTGCTGCCGGACCAGATGACATACTGGAAAGCCTGATAGTAGCACTCGCAGGCTTCAAGGGCACTGTTCAGCATGGTCTCGACCTGCTGGCCGGTAGGCTCCACGCCGCCGGCCAGAACGAGCGCCTGCCGGAACATGACGACGTTCTCGCGCTCCCACAGGTCGAAATGGCCAAACAGCATCTGCTCGTTGATGAGCGACAGCAGACGCATGATCTCAAGTGTACGCTTCTCGGGCACTTTCAGGTCGAAGGCGCAGGCCACGTGCAGCGCCTCGAATTCCTCCATCCACGAAAAGGAGACATTGTAGTCGGTCCACGTACCGGCCACGGAAATGGCGATCTCGTCGTCGCCATTGCGCTCGAAGCTCCAGTCGTTGGTGTGCGCGACATGCTCGATCACATCCACCGGATGCGCCTCTCGGGTCATGTCGAATTCAAGAAGGCTCATATATCTGCTTTCCTGTATCATGGAGCGCGACCGCGCTCCCGAGTATCCACAGCGGAGACACGCTCTCCGCAAGAGGTTTCAAGGGTGAAACACTTTGTGGAGCGACAACGACAACGCACGGAACTCCAACGGGCCGCCCCTGCCCGACTGCGTGATCGTTTCGAATCACGCTGTAAATTCAGTGTATTGATGCAGAGTCCCGTGACCAGACCTTTTTTTGACAGCGGCCGGTCAGCGTGTGGATAGTCGGGCTGCGCGCAGAGCAAGCCGGCAAGCCTAACTGACTCACCGACAAGGATTTTTCGACACCGTTCACAGGCCGCAGTAACGAAAAATTATTTTTTCGTCCGGGCGGTGGACGCCGGCTTCGAATCGGCGGCGGCCGTCTTGGAACCGCTTTTTTTGGCGAGTTCACCCTCAAGCGCCTCGACGCGGGCGGCCAGCGCCGCGTTCTGCTCGAGCGCCTTCAGCGCCATTTCGCGCACTGCCTCGAACTCCTCGCGCTGAACGAGATCCATCGATGAGATGAAGCGCTCCGCCTGCGCCTGGAAAGCGGTTTCGACTTCGCGGCGCACCCCTTGGGCGGCACCTGCCGCATCGGTCATGAGCTTGGCGAACTCGTCAAAGATTCGGTTGCTTCCGTTGGTCATGGCTCGTCTCTCGCGTTGCTGTCCTGACGTAGTGGCCTCGCAGGCCGAATGCAAGTCACGCATGCTCCCCTGGCCGCACCGGACGGGCTCTTCACGGCACCTTGACCTCGCCATCCAGCTCCGCGATACCTCGAAATGCCAACGAAGCGTCTGGAGGCCAGATTGACCGACATGCTGATGCTGCCTTTTTCGGCGCTCGCTTTCCCCAATATCGATCCCGTAGCCCTGCGGCTTGGGCCCCTGGCAATCCACTGGTACGGCGTGGGCTATGTGGTGGGCATCCTGCTCGGCTGGTGGTACGCGCGCCGCATCGTCTCCAACGACAGGCTCTGGATCGGCGGCAAGGCACCGCTGACCGTGGTCGACCTCGACGACTTCATCCTGTGGGCCGCTGTCGGCATCGTGGCGGGTGGTCGCATAGGCTATATCCTGTTCTACGATTTTGCCCGCTACCTGCAAAACCCGCTCGACATCTTTGCCCTTTGGGAAGGCGGCATGTCCTTCCATGGCGGACTTCTGGGCGTAGCGGTGGCGATGATCCTCTTCGCCACGCGCCGCGGCATCAACCCATGGAGCCTGTTCGACACCGTCTCGGCCGTGGTGCCGATCGGCCTTGGTCTCGTGCGGGTCGCCAACTTCATCAATTCCGAGCTCTGGGGCCGGCCGGCCGACCTGCCATGGGCTTTCGTCTTTCCCAACGGCGGCCCCGAGCCCCGTCATCCCAGCCAGCTTTATGAAGCAGCGCTGGAAGGACTGGTTCTCTTCCTGGTCCTGCGACTTCTGACCCACGGCCTTATGAAACTGAAAAAGCCCGGCTTTGTGGCGGGCGCATTCGTTTGCGGCTACGGCTTGTCGCGCATCTTCGTCGAGTTTTTCCGTGAGCCCGATCCGCAACTGGGCTATCTTTTCGGCGACTGGCTGACCATGGGCATGATCCTGTCCACACCAATGGTGCTGGTGGGTATCTGGGCAATGTGGCGCGCGAGCGCAAGGCGCGACCCGGCAGCCGAATGAGCGGATTGAAAGAGCGCATATGCGCGCAGATTTCCGCCGCCGGGCCGATCAATGTGGCCGAATATATGGCGATATGCCTGTTCGACCCGGCCGAAGGCTATTACACGACACGCGACCCCTTTGGCGCAGCCGGCGATTTCATCACCGCTCCTGAAATCAGCCAGATGTTCGGCGAGCTCTGCGCGGTCTGGCTATATACCGCCTGGAAAGCGTCCGGCGCGCCGGCGCAGCCGCTGATTGCCGAGATCGGCCCTGGCCGCGGCACGCTCATGAAGGACATGCTGCGCACCTTCGTCCGCCTTTCCCCGCCATTTGCCCAGGACGCCCGCTTTGCGATGATCGAAGCGAGCCCTCGCCTGACCGAAGTGCAAAGAAAGACGCTTGCCCAAAGCGCTTTCCGGCCCTTGTGGTACGGTCAATTCGATGAATTGCCGGACGGGCCCCTGTTCATCGTCGGCAACGAACTCTTCGACGCTATTCCCATGCGGCAATATGTGAAGAGCCGTGGACGCTGGCATGAACGCGTTGTGGGCTGTGGCGGCGATGGCGAACTGATCTTCATGGCTGGTCCCGGAACCGTCGATCAGGACCTTCTTTCGCCGGACGCATCGTCAGCTCCGGACGGTGCCATCATCGAACTGGCGCCCGCCCGCACTGCTTTGATGGATACGATTTCCACCCGTATTGCAGCACGGGGCGGTGCCGGCGTGTTCATCGACTACGGCTATGAGAAACCTGCGGTGGGCGATTCGCTGCAGGCCATGCGGGCGCACACCTTTGCCGATCCGCTTGCCGAACCCGGCAAGGCCGACCTCACCTCTCATGTGGATTTCCACACCCTCGCCCAGACCGCGCGCGCCGCGGGGCTGGACGCGCATCTGATGGAACAGGGCGCCTTTCTCCTTGGCCTTGGCCTTCTGGAACGCGCCGGCCGTCTGGGCGCCGGGGCTGGCCCGGTGGAGCAGGAGGCCATTCGCGCCGCAGTCGAACGGCTTGCGGGGCCACAGGCCATGGGCAGGCTGTTCAAGGTTATGGCGCTCACGCGCGCGGGCCTTGTCGTCCCGCCCTTCGAAAAGACCGTCCCATCGTCTTGCTAAATCCTCATTGGGACCTTTGCGCGAGCAGATTGACTTGGCCCCGCCCCTGCCCCACCATCCGCGCCGCACGAGAAGAATGTGAGATGGCCACGCATGCTTGACAGAACGAAGCCCGCCCCCCTGCACTCGCCGCTGCTCGACAGCCTGCGCGACAAGGGCATAAGGCACGGCTTTTTCACCCGCATCGGCGGCGCTTCACAGGGCATATATGATGGCCTGAACGTGGGGCTCGGCTCGCACGACGAACCGGCAACCGTCATGGAAAACCGCAAACGGGTGGCAGATTGGCTCTCTGTCACGCCCGACAGGCTTCTGACCGTTCACCAAGTGCATTCCCCGCATGCAGTCGTGGTGCATGAACCTTTCAGCGGCGAACGCCCTCAGGCCGACGCAATGGTGACCAACCGTCCCGGCATCGCTCTGGGAGCGCTGGCTGCCGACTGCGGACCGGTCCTGTTCGCCGATGGTGAAGCCGGTGTGATCGGGGCTGCCCATGCGGGCTGGAAAGGCGCTTTTTCCGGCGTTCTGGAAAACACCATCGCCGCCATGGAAGGCCTCGGCGCCAGGCGCGACCGGATCGTCGCTGCTCTGGGGCCCTCGATCAGCCAGGACAATTACGAGGTCGGGCCGGAATTCGCCGGACGCTTTGTTGAAGCAGACCCCGCCAATGCGCGCTGGTTCCGCCCTTCCGGCAAGGAGCATCACCATCTTTTCGACCTCAACGGCTACACGGTCGCCCGCCTCGTCGCAGCAGGCGTGACGGCCACTCAGCTCGGCCGCTGCACCTATGCCGATGAAGATCTTTTTTATTCCTATCGCCGTGCAACTCATCGCGGCGAGGACGATTATGGACGTCAGATTTCAGCGATTGTGTTGGAGACATTTTGATGGCGCTTCACTTTGAAAAGACGGAGTTCGATGCAAGACGCGACAGGCTGGTCATCGAGATGGCCAACCGGAAGCTGGACGCAATGCTGCTGTTCGCACAGGAGAGCATGTACTGGCTGACGGGCTACGACACGTTCGGCTTCTGCTTCTTCCAATGCCTTGTGGTGAAGGCCGACGGATCGATGACGCTGTTGACCCGCTCCGCCGATCTGCGTCAGGCGCGCCACACCTCCACCATCGAGAACATCGTTCTGTGGACGGACCGTTTCGACGCCAACCCGACAATCGACCTTCGCAATTTACTCAACGACCTGGATTTGCTCGGAACCCGTATCGGCGTCGAGTATGACACTCACGGGCTTACAGGCCGCAATACGCGCCTGCTCGACGAGCAGTTGCAGACATTTGCGCAGATCGAGGATGCTTCCGATCTGGTCGGTCGTCTGCGCCTCTTCAAGAGCGAAGCCGAGATCGAGAAGGCCCGTCGGGCCGCCAAGCTCGGCGATGCCGCCCTCGATGAAGCGCTGCCCCTGATCAAGCAGGGTGGCGACGAGGCCAAGATACTTGCCGCCATGCAAGGCGCGGTGTTTGCGGGCGGCGGCGATTATCCCGCCAATGAATTCATCATCGGTTCCGGCGAGGATGCGCTTCTGTGCCGCTATAAGGCCGGCCGCCGCAAGCTCAACAAGAACGACCAGATCACACTCGAATGGGCCGGCGTCTATCACCATTATCATGCCGCGATGATGCAGACCGTGCTCACCGGCAAGGTTTCCAAGCGTCACCAGGAGCTTTTCGAGGCGGCCCGCGATGCACTGTCTGCCGTTCAGAAGGCCATGACGCCCGGCAACACCTTTGGCGATGTCTTCGATGCCCACGCCCGCGTGATGGAAGCCCATGGCCTCACCAAGCACCGGCTGAATGCCTGCGGCTATTCGGTGGGCGCCCGCTTCGCGCCGTCCTGGATGGAACAGCAGATGTTTTATTCCGGCAGCCCGGAGCCGATCGCGCCGAACATGACCCTGTTCGCACATATGATTATCATGGATTCCGAATCCGGCAGCGCAATGTGCCTTGGTCGCACCTACCTGACGACGGAAACCGAACCGGAGGCCCTGTCCCGCTATGGGCTGGACCTCATCGCGCGCTGAGGGCAAAATGCCTCCGGAAACGATATGAGCCCGAAACGACGCAACAAGCATGAGGAGGGGGCCATTCCTGAATACAGGATCGGATTGAGCGCAACTCTTCTGGCGGCAATGGTTCTTGCCGGCTGCAACAGCGACAGCGTGCTCAACATGAATTCGGGCCAGACGCCTGGCCAGGGACTGGCCTCGGCTCAGACCGATCAGACCTTGCCTGCACCCGACACCCAGCCCGGAACTCAATCAGGCACTCAACCAGGCACAACAACTGACAACGCGTCTTCCTCGTTAACGCAAGCCCCGCAGGCGGCGGTCTCCACGAGCGAGAGCATCCAGTTCGCCCCGGTGATCGGCGCCCCCGCAAACGTGCTTCCGGCCCTGTCCAGCCGGCTTGAAGCCCGCGCCCGCCAGGCAGGTATTCCTATCATCAAGTCGGCAAGCGGCGCTTCGATCATAATGAAGGGGTATTTCTCGGCGATTGCCGACGATGGCAAGACAACGGTGATTTACGTCTGGGACGTGCTCGATCCCTCAGGCAACCGTCTTCATCGCATTCAGGGCCAGCAGGCAGCTCCAGGTGGCAATGGCGACGGCTGGTCATCGGTGACGCCGGCCACCATGGAGGCGGTAGCCGACTCAACGATCAACCAGCTTGCCACCTGGCTGTCACGCAAGAGCGGATAACGTTTGCGCGTCACGACACCCAGGAGATGCAGACTGCCGAATATCCCCTTTCCCTGAGCTGCTCCACACAGCGCGAGAAATGCACGCCCGTTGTGGCCACGTCGTCCACCAGCAGAACCAGTCCCCTGCCCGGCTCTTCATCGCGGCAGGAAACCTGAAATCTCAGGCTCTGCATCGGATGGCTGGAAGTGGAATGCTTGCCCTCGATCCGCCCTTCGAGCAGTTCGTGCGAAACCGTTCCGATGCGCCGGGCTACAAAAGGAGCCAGGATCGAAGCGAAGTTCTTTTTCTTTCGTGAACTGCCACCCGGTACCGGGACCACATAGCGATACGGTTCGCCATTTGTGATCCTGCTTGCAAGATCTGCAATCTGTTCGCCGATCAGCCGAAGAGATTTTTCATCGGCGTTTTGCTTGAGGTTGCGAAAACTTGCCACTTGAAGGCGCTTTATTTCCGCCCTCCAACACCTGCAAGAAAAAAACGAAGAACCTCTTCGTTCTTTATGAGAAATTTTCCTGAGAAGCGTTTTTTCAAGAAATAAGAAACTGGAATTATCGGCCCTGCATGTTTCAGAGTTTTCTGAAATATGCATAAATGGAAAAGCCGCGTGATACACCCCACCCATTACTCGGCTCCATGTTTTTACGGTATTAATTGTGTATTAAAATAATACAGTGTCAATCTTCCAAACAGGCTTGAATAAGACCGACTTAGGACCTATCATTTACGGGCCAAAATATAGCCGACTAAAAAATTAGCCGCCTCCAGTCGGGTAGCCAATTGAGCTCGTCCAAGAATTCTGCACTTTTTCCACTGCAAAGCTTGCATTCGGGCCTCACGCCGTTAAAAGCGCGGTCAAGCGTCAAGGCGTTCTCCGAGGACATCCCATGAAGCTCTTTGCGGGCAATTCGAACCGGGTTTTGGCGGAAGCTGTCTCCCGATATCTCAACATCTCTTTTGGCAAAGCCACTGTCCGTCGCTTCGCTGACCAGGAGATATTTGTCGAAATCCAGGAAAATGTGCGCGGCGAGGATGTTTTCGTCCTTCAGTCGACCTCATATCCGGCAAACGATCATCTGATGGAACTGCTCATCATGATCGATGCTTTCCGCCGCTCTTCGGCGCGGCGCATCACGGCGGTGCTTCCCTATTTCGGCTATGCCCGTCAGGATCGCCGCACTTCGGGCCGCACCCCGATCTCAGCCAAGCTGGTGGCAAACCTCATCACCCAGGCCGGTGCCGACCGTGTCCTTACTCTCGACCTTCACGCAGGGCAGATTCAGGGCTTCTTCGACATCCCGACCGACAATCTCTTCGCCGTCCCCGTGATGGCGCGCGATGTGAAGGCCAATTACAACCTGTCCAACGTAATGGTGGTGTCTCCTGACGTCGGCGGCGTGGTGCGCGCCCGCTCACTGGCCAAGCGCATCGACGCGCCGCTGGCCATCGTCGACAAGCGCCGCGATCGCCCCGGCGAATCCGAAGTCATGAACGTCATTGGCGACGTGCACGGCAAGGACTGCTTGCTGATCGATGATATTGTCGATTCCGGCGGCACGCTGTGCAACGCGGCCGATGCTCTTCTGGCGAATGGCGCCACCAGCGTGACGGCCTATATCACCCACGGTGTTCTGTCGGGTGGAGCTGCCGCCCGCATCAGCGGCTCGAAGCTCAAGGAACTGGTGATCACCGATTCCATTCAACCCAGTTCCGCCGTGGAAGCAGCAGCCAATATCCGCACCATAACCATTGCGGATCTGATCGGTGAGGCCATTTCGCGCACCGCTTCGGAGGAATCGGTTTCAAGCCTGTTCGACTGAAGCAGCCTTCAAGCTCAAAGAAAAAGCCGGCCACAAGGGCCGGCTTTTTCTTTTGCGCAGGAGAGTGCTCTCAGGCGGCCGAGCGCTTGGCGCCGGCATCCACCCAGGCCACGAAATTATCGATGAAGTCGCCCAGGAATGCCCTGGTATCCGGATCGGTGATGTCGAAATTCTCATCGAACAGACCGGGCTTCACCTGAAGATAAACCTCCGGGCGCCCCATCAGAACCGTTCCCAGAACGACCATGATCGAACGCAGATGCGCCTGTGCGGCGGCAGCGCCGATCACCCCCGGGCTTGCACCCACGACCGCAGCCGGCTTGCCGATCCAGGAGTTCTTGCCCCAGGGGCGCGATGCCCAGTCGATGGCGTTCTTGAGAAGCGGAGGAATGGAGCGATTGAACTCGGGGGTAAGCAGCAACACACCGTCCGCCCCCTCGATCAGGTCCTTGAGGGCCTGAGCCGCGGCAGGATAGTTCGGGACCTCGTCGTCATTGTACATCGGGAGGGAAACGAGATCGGCATATTCGAACCGAAGACGGTCTCCGGCTAGCTTCTCCAAAGCCTTCGCAAATTTGAGATTGATCGACTCCTTACGGTTGGAGCCAACCAGAACAGCGATTTTCTTCATATTTTCAATCCTCTGTCCGCCGGGCTCAAATTCCCGGTGGTATCCAATGGTAACCGGGCCTATATCTGTCAATTGTGCAGCGCAAACAAGAAGGCACCTTAATGAAACCACGTGGCGGCCATATCTCGGACAGTTGCCGGCCGATCAGCGAAATCCTCTCGCGGATCGGCGACAAATGGACATCCCTCATCATCACGCGGCTGACGGAAGGCCCCCTGCGCTTCAACGAGCTCAAGCGCCAGGTGCATGGCATTTCGCAAAAGGTCCTGACAGCCACCCTGCGCGGCCTTGAACGTGACGGTTTCATCGAACGGCGGGTAGAGCCCACGGTGCCGCCCGCCGTCGAATACAGCCTCACCCCTTTCGGACGTGAACTGGCTGAACCGCTGATGGCGCTCACTCGTTTTGCGCTTGTCAACAGCCAGCGGATGGAAGCCGCCCGGAGAGCCTATGACGAGCGTAACGGCACGCCTTTCACCGAAGCCGGGCGGCAACGCAAGCCCCTGCGCCTCGGCATGAACTGAAGCCCGCAGCCCCCCCGCAAGCCCTTGCGCTGCAAGCCTGCATGGGCTATAGACCCGCGCGTCCGCGTAGACACCCTTGGAGGCACCGCGGACGGAAGCCAGCCTACATCCATCCTGTATCGGATCGTGAAGCGGACGGCTTTCACGTTTCCGGAGTTTTCCGGAGACGCTCCACAACATTGAAAGGACAGGCCATGAGCCATCAGAGCTACGAGCTGAAGGCCGAGGCGCGCGAACGGGTCGGTAAGGGGTCCGCCCGTGCAATTCGCCGCAACGGAATGATTCCCGCCGTCATCTACGGCGAAAAGGAAGCCCCCGTATCCATCACGCTTCCCCACAAGGAAGTGACCTTGAAGATTTTCGCTGGCGGCTTCCTGACCACCATTGCGACGATCGATGTCGACGGCAAGAAGATTCAGGTCCTGCCGAAGGACTATCAGCTTGACCCCGTGCGCGACGTTCCGCTGCATGTCGACTTCCTGCGCATCGGCAAGGGCACGGTCGTGACCGTGAACGTCCCCGTTCACTTCACGAACGAGGAAACCTCCCCCGGCATCAAGCGCGGCGGCGTGCTGAACATCGTTCGCCACGAGGTTGAGTTCTCCTGCCCGGCAATCGCCATCCCCGAATTCATCGAAGTCGACCTGACCGGTTCCGACATCGGCGATTCGATCCATATTTCGGCTGTGAAGCTGCCCGAGGGCGTGGTTCCCACCATTTCCGACCGCGACTTCACGATCGCCACGATCGCAGCACCTGCCGGCCTCAAGTCGGAAGGGTCTGAAGCGGCCGCCGAAGAGGAAGAGGGGGGCAAGGGCGAGGAGTAATCCTCCCCTTCCCGCGCTAACCTATGCTGCTCATTGCAGGGCTCGGCAATCCCGGCCAGCAATATGAGGGTCACCGGCACAATGTCGGGTTCATGGCGGCGGATGCCATCTTCCGCCGCCATTCTTTTGCGCCCTGGAGCAGGAAGTTCAGCGCCCTCGTCTCCGAGGGGCGCCTTGGCGGTGAGAAGGTCCTGCTGATCAAGCCACAGACCTTCATGAATCTTTCCGGCCAGGCGGTCGGCGAGGCGATGCGATTTTACAAATTGTCACCCGCCGATCTCGTCGTTCTGTACGACGAACTGGATCTTGCTCCAGGCAAGCTGCGGGTGAAGACGGGCGGAGGTTCCGGCGGCCACAACGGCATCAAGTCGCTGGACGCCCATTGCGGTCCCAATTACCGCCGCGTGCGCATCGGCATCGGGCATCCGGGAGACAAGGCGCGCGTTCACGGCCATGTCCTGGGCGATTTCGCAAAGGCTGATCAGGCTTGGCTCGCCCCTTTGCTCGAGGCCGTTGCCGACAATATAGGCATGCTCGTTTCCGGTGATGATTCCGGCTTCATGAATCGCGTGAGCCTGGCCACCAGGAATGCCGCGCCCGAAGCTCCGGCGACGTCAGGAAAGGGAGCAGCCGCCAAGAAAAAGCAGAGCCACATTCGGCAAGCACGCGCTTCCGCACCTGCGGCTCCCCTCCCCGAAAGCGGCCCCATGGCCGCCATGCTCAAAAAACTCTTCGGCCAGAAGGATTAGGAAATGGGTTTCAAATGCGGCATCGTCGGTCTGCCCAATGTCGGCAAATCGACGCTCTTCAACGCGCTCACCAAGACGGCCGCCGCCCAGGCCGCCAACTATCCCTTCTGCACCATCGAACCGAACACCGGCGAAGTCGCGGTTCCCGATCCGCGCCTGAGGAAGATCGCCTCGGTTACCGGCTCGAAGGAAGTCATTCCCACCCGAATCTCCTTCGTCGACATTGCCGGCCTTGTGCGCGGTGCCTCGAAGGGTGAAGGCCTCGGCAACCAGTTCCTCGCCAACATTCGCGAGGTGGATGCGATCGCCCATGTGCTGCGGTGTTTCGAGGATGACGACATCACCCATGTGGAAGGGCGCATCGACCCGGTAGCAGATGCCGAGACGGTCGAGACCGAACTGATGCTGGCGGATCTCGAAAGCCTCGAACGCCGCACCGCGCAGACCCAGAAGCGCGCCACCGGCAAGGACAAGGAAGCGATGACCGTCCTGCCCATGATGGAGAAGGCGCTCGAACTGCTTCAGAACGGCAAGCCGGTGCGCCTTCTGCTCGACGGCATTGCGGCAGAGGACCTCAAGATTCTGCGCGGACTGAACCTGCTCACCTCCAAGCCTGTGCTCTATGTCTGCAACGTAGCGGAAGGCGACGCTGCCGAAGGCAACGAGCACAGCCGTGCCGTTGCGGCCATGGCCGAAGCGCAAGGGGCAATGTCGGTAGTCATCTCCGCAGCCATCGAAGCAGAAGTCGCTCAGTTGCCGGATGCCGAGGCCGGGGAATATCTGGAAGCCATGGGGTTGGAGGAACCCGGCCTCGACCGCCTGATCCGGGCAGGCTACGAACTGCTCGATCTCATCACCTTCTTCACGTCCGGTCCGAAGGAGACGCGCGCCTGGACGGTCAAGAAAGGCGCCAGGGCCCCTCAGGCGGCCGGCGTGATCCACACCGACTTCGAGCGTGGCTTCATTCGCGCCCAGACCATCGGCTACGATGACTTCGTGACCCTCGGCGGCGAAGTGGCGGCCCGCGAAGCGGGCAAGTCCCGCGACGAAGGCAAGGAGTATGTGGTGACCGACGGGGATGTCATGCTCTTCAAGTTCAACACCTGATCCCGTTTTTGGGCGGCGGACGCCCGATGGTTACGAGACGAGAGGCAGAATATCGGCGCGCACCACGGTGCATGCCGATATGTAATATGTTTGTCGTATGGTGCCTGTTGTTTCCAGCAGGGAAGGAGCCGCGTCATGATCAAAGCCTATGCCCTTGAAAATGAGCGCCTGCACGTGGTGGAGGACATTCCCGCCAACGAAGCGGCAATCGTCTGGGTCGATCTGCAAAGCCCTACAGCGGAAGAGGAACAGGCTATCGAAGGCTGGTTGGGCATCGCGGTACCGAGCCGCGAGGACATGGAGGAAATCGAGATTTCGAGCCGCCTCTACTCCGATGACAGCGCCTATTTCATGACCGCCACCCTTCCCGCCCATGCCGATGGCGACCATCCCGAGATGCTTCCCGTCGCCTTTGTCCTGTCCGGCGGCAAGCTTGTCACCGTCCGCTTTCACGAGCCCCGCGCCTTTCAGACCTTCCCGCAGCGCGCGCAGAAGGCGGCCCTTGGCTGCAGCACCGGCGAAATGGTGCTCATCAACCTACTCGAGGTCATTGTCGACCGGCTCGCCGATATCCTGGAACGTACCGGTCGGGACATTCTCGACATTTCGCAGGGCATATTTCATCCCGGCGAGAGCAAGGCTTCCCGCCGCGACAGAAACTTCCAGATCATCCTGCGCAGGATCGGGCGCAAGGAAGATTTGCTCTCCAAGCTTCAGGACAGCCTGCTCACCATGCAGCGGCTGTCCGGTTTCCTGAGCGCCATACCGCTGAAGCTCAACAAGGAATCGCGCACCCGCATCAAGACCTTGTCGCGCGATATCGTTTCCCTTTCCGATCACGCCGGCGGGCTTTCGCAAAAGATCAACTTTCTGCTCGACGCCACGCTCGGCATGATCAACATCGAGCAGAACGCGATCATCAAGATCTTCTCGGTGGTTGCGGTCGTCTTCCTGCCGCCGACGCTGGTCGCCTCCATATACGGCATGAATTTTGAAATCATGCCGGAGCTGCAATGGCCAATCGGCTATCCTCTTGCCATTCTGGCAATGGTTCTCTCTGCCATTCTCCCCTTTCTGTATTTCAAGCGCCGCGGCTGGCTCTGAGACATCCGCGCCCCATCGGATGCCCGCTACCGGCAAGCCGGACCGCGGGCGAGGTGAGATATACTCAGCAGAGCGCACACCCGCAGTGCTCACCCTGTCCTTGCGCAACACATTCCTTCCATCCATAAAAGTTCACGCTTGAACAGGATTGGATCATGACGGACAGAAAGTGGGCCTTCGAAGACCTGAAGGAAGGGGTCACCATCCCTCTGGGCGAGAAAGCGGTGAGTGCGGACGAGATCGTCGCTTTCGCCGCTGAATTCGATGCGCAACCGATGCACACGGATGAAGAGGCAGGCAAGGCGAGCCTTCTGGGCGGACTTGCCGCATCGGGATGGCATACCTGTTCCCTGTTCATGCGCATGCTGTATGACGCTTTCATTGCCGACTCGACCGCGCAGGGTTCTCCGGGCATCACCGAAACGCGCTGGCGGCTTCCCGTTCTGGCGGGCGACACGCTTTCCGGCAGCACGACGGTCATTGCAGCAAGACCGCTCAAATCGCGTCCGGGGATAGGCATCGTGACCTTTCGCCATCAGGTCGTGAACCAGCGCGGGGAAACGGTCATGGAAATGGAAAACCCGGTTCTCTTCGCAATGCGTGAAACGGGAGCCACCGCATGAGCCTGGACCATTTTCTGCGCCTTGGCGAAACAGTGATCCTCGGCACGCACCGCTTCGATCCCGAGGAAATCAAGGTCTTCGCCCGCAAATTCGATCCGCAGCCCTTTCACACCGACGAGGAGGCCGCCCGCCACAGCCTGCTTGGTGGTCTGTGCGCCTCCGGGTGGCACACCTGCGCGATGTGGATGAAGTACAATCTGGCGACCCAGGAAGAAGAACTCCGCCAGCCCTGGCCCGGAGAGAGCCCGAAGCCGGAATTCGGGCCTTCTCCGGGTTTCTCCGACCTGAAGTGGCCGAGACCGGTTTACGCCGGTGACGAGATCACATTCACCCGTTGTGCGACCGGGTACAGGCAATTGGCCTCGCGGCCAGGATGGAAAATCGTCACGCTGCAATCGGGAGCACGCAACCAGGACGGCGCCGCCGTCCTGAGCATGACGAATGCGGTCCTTGTGAGGGCTTAGCCTCAGAACTTTATGGAGAGGCCGAGCTGCACCTTTTGCTGCTCGGCCGATTTCCTGAAGGACCCCGCATATCCGAGTGACGCGGTGACGCCGCTGCCTGGCAAAATGAAGTCGAGCTTTGCCCCGATACCGAACACGTCACGCCCCAGAGGCGTCGTGCGAGCTTCCATCTTCCGGCCGAGAAGCGCAGTGCCGGATGAGAAATCATTGCTGCCCAGAAGGCGTGTGTAGGAAAGCTCCAGCTCCGGCACGACCTGCCAGTTCCCCAGATCGAAGCGCTTAGAGAAACGTATGCCGGGACCGATGCCCAGCGTTGAGACGCTACCAGCCTCCAGCTCATATCCCAAAATGTCGACCCCGCTTTCTCTGGCAGCCCCGAAACGCTGATACGTGCTGGACAGACGTGCAAATACGGCCGTGTCCAATCCGCGGAAATCCACTTTCCGCCCCGCCTCCATATCCGCGAAAAGACCAAGGGCACTTTGTTTCGAGCGCGCAACAGGATTGCTGAGGGAGTAAGTCGTGCCCGCAAGACCGGAAATGTCGCGCCGTACGTGATCCTGGCGAAAATAGCTGATACCGGCCGCGCTTTTTACGTACCAGTGTTCATCGTCCCACCGAAGATAACCGAGACCATGATAGCCCTTCGCCGATGCCGAATTGCTCAGGCCGGACTCGTCGGTCCGCGTGCGGGTAAAACCAAACCCAAGGCCGGCAACGAGATCGGACCGCTCGATCACGTCGACGCCAAGGGTGAGAGCCTGACCTCTTGCCTGGACACCGGGCAGCCCGGATGCAGCATCGATGCCCCCGCGCATCACGCCGCCATTCATCCAGAATTGCCTATGCGAGGAACCACGCTGCAAACTGCCGGAGAATGGCATGTGCGCCACCTGCTGCATCGCCAGATGCCGGCTCCACGCAGAGCTTGCGAAAACGCTGCGTCCGGCAGGCGCTATCGTATCGACGACATTGCCGAGATCCAGTTTCCCCCAGCCGAAGACGGCATCAACGCCGGGTTGCCCCAGATCGGCAGCCGTCTTGAGAATGAGCTTGCGAAGATCGCGCACATCGGCGTCCGGAAATATCTGACGCGCAACAGCAAGCGCGCCTGTCACATGCGGCGCCGCAAAGGAGGTGCCGGCCTGCATTGCGTAAGCTTTTGCATCGCCCGCATACGGGGTCAGGATACCAGCGTCCACATCGCCGCCTGGCGCAGCCAGACACCAGCCCGCAGCGATTCCGCACATGTTCGAATAGGAAGCCAGTCCGCCAGAACGATTAAGCGCAACAACAGCAAGGTTGGTGCTTTCCAGTTCAGAAAAGTAGTATGGAAGAAGGGCAGGAAAATTGGCATGCTTTCCGCTCCAATTGCCTGCAGCCCAGATTGTTATCGTACTGCCTTGTGTTTCTTGTCGCAGAGTAAACAACGTCAAAGGCAGGAAAGCTTCCACATAATTTTTGCCGACAGTACTTGGAAGTACATTCTCGCGGATGCTCAAAGACGCATTCCTGAATTCCGCGCCAACACTGCTGAGATAGGCAAAACCAAACGCCATTTGTGCATCGAACATAGATTCGTCCAAATCCACGCCGGTGACAGCAAGAATGGCATCATAAGCTACGCCGTGCATACCAATCCCGTTCCGGTTGGCCACGATTACTCCCGCAACCCCAGTTCCATGCAGTTGTTTGTCCCCTGCAAGGGGTATCACTCGCCCCGCCACGAAGCTCAGGTCGATATCCGCGGAACCAGCAAAGGGACGGCCCGCGAATTCAGAGTGATTGATATCAATACCTGAATCAAACACTCCCACACGAACACCGGCTCCTGTGAATCCTGCATCATATGCCTTCTGCGCCCCAATAGAGGTTAGTCCCCATTGCCTAGCGGTCTCGGAATCTCTTTCCAAACCGATAGCAGTCGCAACAGCCTCATCCGCAAGGCAATTTCCAAAGAACACGAAAAAAAATACCGCGTTAAAAATCACAAGGAGCGATTTCATATGTATATATTCCAAAATATATTTATTATATTTACAATTAAATCAAAAAAAATAGCGAATTTAGGAGCCTTTTAAATCATACAATATATTTTATCAATAGATCTATTCAATCACCTTCATAGGCGATCAGTGTATTGACGCTCACTCCCAGCGCTTCCAGCCTGGCGCGTCCGCCAAGGTCGGGAAGGTCGATAACAAAACAGGCAGCCACGATTTCGGCCCCCATCTGTCTGAGCAGCTTCACCGCCCCCTCTGCCGTCCCGCCCGTGGCAATCAGATCGTCGACCAGAATCACTCGCTCGCCCGGAGAAACCGCATCGCGATGCATCTCCATCTCATCAAGTCCATATTCGAGGCTGTAGGCAACACGCACGGTTTCATAGGGAAGCTTGCCCTTCTTGCGGATCGGTACGAAGCCCGAGGAAAGCTGGTGCGCCATTGCGCCGCCCAGAATGAAACCGCGCGCTTCAATGCCCGCTACTTTGTCGATCTTGGACCCCGCATAGGGATGGACGAGTTCGTCGACCGAGCGCCGGAAGGCGCGCGCATCGCCCAAGAGAGTGGTGATGTCCCTAAAGAGAATTCCGGGCTTGGGATAATCCGGAATGGTCCTGATCGCCGCCCGAAGCGTTTCCTGCAAGGTTTGAGAAGCTACCATGTGCCATCCCCTTTTTCTTCGCCATCACTCCCGCTCACCGATCCTTTCGGCACAACGGTATTGCGGCGGGATAAATCGTGAGCGGTTTGCCTCAAGAGGGCGTGCTCGACATCGAAGTGGTTCAGTGCCGATTTAGAACATTTCGCCCTCGGGCGAAATCACCCCGACACCTCATGAAAGCAGAAATGCGAGCGAGAGAGATCGGGAACGTCGGCTTGAAAAGACGATCGAACCGAAGCGCAAAGAAAAGGGCGCCCGCGGCGCCCTTTTCAAAAGATGCATCCTGAAACGCCTAGTGCAGATCGGACCAGATCTTGCGCTTGGTCAGATAGACCAGCCCCGCGAGCAGGAAGAGGAAGATCATGACCGTGAAGCCGGTCGACTTGCGCGCTTCCAGATGCGGTTCTGCGGCCCACATCAGGAATGAGGAAACGTCGCGCGCATACTGATCGATCGTCTCCGGAGAGCCGTCCTCATATGTCACCTGGCCATCGGTGATCGGCTGGGCCATGGCCAGCGATGCCGACGAGATGAAATACGGGTTGTAATGCGTGCCTTCCGGAATTTCGTGCTCGCCCGGATCCTCGCCGTAGCCGGTCAGCAGGGCATGGATATAGTCCGGTCCGCCTTCGGCATACTGGGTGAAGACATCGAAGACAAAGGTCGGAAAACCGCGTTCGACGGCGCGCGCCTTCGCGATCAGCGAAAAGTCAGGCGGCGCAGCGCCATTGTTGGAGGCGGCCGCCTGCTCGGGGTTGGCGAAGGGCGCCGGAAAATGATCCGAGGGCTTCGCCGCACGCATGAACATGTCGCCCGCATCGTCCGGACCGTCCTGCACTTCATACTCGGCCGCGATCGCCGCCACCTGCGCCTCGGAATAACCGAGGTCTTCCAGGTTGCGGAAAGCGACGAGGTTCAGCGAATGACAGGCCGCACAGACTTCGCGATAGACCTTGAAGCCCCGCTGCAGTTGTCCCTTGTCGTAGGTGCCGAACGGGCCGGCAAACGACCAGTCCTGCTGCACCGGCTTCTTGATCGGATACTCGGCCGCATTGACCGAGGTCGCAGCCGCCAGGCCGAGGCCCAGGGCGGCCAGTCCGTGAAGGACATTCCTCATTGCGAAAATCCCCTTACGCATTCTCTCGCTCAGCCCTTTGCCTGTTCGGTGGCCGGCACTGCGGCGGACGATTTCTTCTCAAGCACCGCTTCCGTGATGGAATTGGGAAGGCGACGCGGTGTCTCGATCAGGCCAAGAACCGGCATGATGACGAGGAAGAAGAGGAAGTAGTACAGCGTCGCAACCTGAGCCATCGCCACATAGGTTCCCTCGGCAGGGCGCGACCCCAGCCATCCGAGGAAGATCGCATTGATGACGAAGAGCCAGAAGAACAGCTTGTACCACGGGCGATAGACCGCCGAACGAACCTTCGAGGTGTCGAGCCAAGGCACGACGAACAGGACCGCGATTGCGCCGAACATGGCCAGAACGCCGCCAAGCTTCGAATCGATCGGACCGATGTTGAAGGTGATGGCACGCAGGATCGCGTAGAACGGCAGGAAGTACCATTCCGGAACGATGTGCGCGGGCGTCTTCAGCGAATTGGCCTCGATATAGTTGTCCGGATGACCGAGGAAATTCGGGAGGTAGAAGACGAAGTAGGCGAAGAGGCCGAGGAAAACGACCATCGCGAACGCGTCCTTCACCGTAGCATAGGGCGTGAAGGCCACCGTATCGGTCTTCTGCTTCACCTCGATGCCGGTCGGGTTGGTCTGGCCGGTCACATGCAGCGCCCAGACATGCAGGACAACGACGCCCGCGATCATGAACGGCAGCAGGTAATGCAGCGAGAAGAAGCGGTTCAGCGTCGGGTTATCGACCGCAAAGCCGCCGAGCAGAAGCTGCTGGATCCACTCGCCCACCACGGGAATAGCGGTGAAGAAGCCGGTGATGACCGTCGCGCCCCAGAAGCTCATCTGGCCCCAGGGAAGCACGTAGCCCATGAAGGCGGTGGCCATCATGAGAAGATAGATGATGCAGCCCAGGATCCACAGCAGCTCGCGCGGCGCCTTGTAGGAACCGTAATAGAGGCCGCGGAAGATGTGCACATACACCGCGATGAAGAACATCGAGGCGCCATTGGAGTGCAGGTAGCGCAGGAGCCAACCGGAGTTGACGTCGCGCATGATCTTCTCGACGGAATTGAAGGCCACTTCCGTGTTGGCCGCATAATGCATGGCCAGAACGATGCCGGTGACGATCTGCGCCACCAGCATGATGGAAAGGATGCCCCCGAAAGTGTAGGCGTAATTCAGATTGCGCGGCACCGGATAGGCCACGAACGAATCATAGACCAGACGCGGAAGCGGCAAACGCGCATCCATCCAGCGGCCAAGGCCGGTCTTGGGCGTGTAGGTCGAATGTCCAGCGCTCATAAAAATCCCCTCTCGCCAGGACTAGCCGATCTGAATGACCGTATCGGACGTGAATGCAAAGGTCGGAACGTGCAGGTTTTGCGGCGCGGGGCCTTTGCGAATTCGACCGGCGGTGTCGTAGTGCGATCCGTGGCACGGGCAGAACCAGCCGCCGAAATCGCCGGCCTGACCGAGCGGCACGCAACCCAGATGGGTGCAAACGCCGAGCATCACCAGCCAGTTCTCCTTGCCCTCGCCTGCCGAGCGATCGATATCGGTCGCCTGGGCGTCGGCCGGAAGGTTTTCGTTACGGGCGACGGGATCCTTGAGCTCGGCCAGAGGCACGGAGCGCGCCTCCTCGATCTCTTTTTCCGTACGGTTGCGGATAAAGACCGGGCGACCGCGCCACTTCACCGTCAGCGACATGCCGGGCTCGACGCCCGAAACGTCCACCTGGATGGACGCCAGAGCGCGGGTCGAAGCGTCCGGCCGCATCTGGTCGATGAACGGCCAGGCCACACCGGCAGCACCAACGGCACCTGCCACGCCTGTCGCGACGTAAAGAAAATCACGCCTAGTATGTTCGGTCGAATCGGTAGCGCTCACGGGACTGCGATCCTTTCACCTCAGAGACGGCCGGCAAGTCGCATTATTGCAAAGGAACAAAAGGCAATCCGCTGCGCGCAGCAAAAACCGCCCGGTCCTACCCCCGGCATTTTTCGATGGTTTCTATGCGCCGCGCCTGCACTTGTCCAGACGCGCAGACCGCGACAGGGCAGATTGTCGCGGGGAAAACACATCTATAAAGAAGAGTAAAAAACTCTTATTTTATAAGCTCTCCGCCAACCCGCGCTTCGAAGGTAATGGTCTGCCCCGCCTCTTCGGGTCCGGCAGCATGCCCGTAATCGCCGAAGATCGCGATCTCGGAGAAGCCGGCTATCCGCAGGGCGAGTTCGAATTCGGTCAGCCCCCAAAAGCGCAGATGAAAGAGCTCCATCTGCGCCGAAACGAGCTTTCCTTCTCGCCAAAGTTCGTAGCGGAGCTGCGAAAGCATGGTCTGTCGTGCAAAATTCCGTTCAACCGAGCTTTCCTGAAGGGTGAGAAAGTCCCGCCCGTCATGCCAATGGCGTGCGCGGCCAGGCACATCCGCAAGGCATGACAGTAGATCGAGATCGATGATCAGACGCCCGCCAGGCAGCAGCGCCTCGCGAAAACGGTCGAGAACACGCTGGGCAGCGGTCGGGTCGACGATCAGCTGGAACGATCCCGCTGGCAAGATGATTGCCTCGAAGCGCTGCTCATATGAAAACGCCTCGAAGGTCTGGACGTCGACAGGTGTCGGCAGCCCGCGCCTTGCGCATTCTTCCCGGCAGAGTGCAACCATTTCCGGCGAAGCATCGAACCCGTACATCTCCAGTCCGGCTTCCAGCAGCGGAATCAGCATACGGCCATTACCGGCGGCAGGCTCGAGCACGGGCTTCTGGCAATCCATCAACCTTTCGCGATAAAACTCGATATCGCCGAACGAACGACCGATGGGCTTGTCGAGATGATACACTCTGGACGCCAGCGATCCGTATCGGTTTTCGATGGTGGAGACGGTCATCTGTGGCTCCGTGCAAATGCGTGAACTTTGCCCGTTCGTGCCAGCACTGGAGCGGCTTTACAAGAGCTGGAAAACACGCCCGGAGCGCCAATTGCCTCACACGATCAGCCGCCTGGTTCCAGGTTTTTT
>SWCE01003995.1_pt1 | contig 83163 bp, 81 predicted proteins | sample 4690061 | NCBI WGS metagenome assembly SWCE01 (sample SAMN10267279, study PRJNA491770) | bioreactor metagenome | isolation source: DHS bioreactor inoculated with subseafloor sediment | place: Japan: off Shimokita Peninsula | collected 2012-10 | reverse complement strand
CCCCCCTCGTCATGTCATTGTGAAGCCGGATGGCCTCGACAAGCTGCCGCTCCACGGTCAGGACCGGGTTCAGCGAGGACAGCGGATCCTGGAAGATCATCGCCATGGTGGAGCCGCGGATTTTGCGGATTTCCCTGTCAGAAAGGGTGCTCAGTTCCTGCCCGTCAAGACGGATGCTTTCGGCCTCCACTCCCATGGATTGGGCCTTGTGCAACCGCATGATCGCCATTGCCGTCAGCGACTTGCCGGCGCCCGATTCCCCAACCAGCGCAAGCGTTTCGCCGACGCCGACGCTGAAGCTGACCGCATCGACCGCCCGGACCTGCTGCCTGGAGGATTGCTTGATGAGGACGGACAGCTTGCGCACGTCGAGCAGCGCCTCGCCCCGTTCCTGTTCTTGCATGGCCTTCATCCTCAGCGCTTCCTCAGATGCGGGTTGAGTGCGTCGTTGATGGCATCGCCCAGAAGGTTCAGCGCCAGCACCGTCAGCACCACGAACAGGCCCGGAATGATGCAGATGAACCAGGTGGAGCGGATCGACGGGCGGCCGATATTGATGAGCGTGCCCCAGCTCATCACATTGGGATCGCCAAGCCCGAGGAAAGACAGGCCCGCCTCGGTGATGATCGCCGTCGCGACGAGAACGGCGGCGGCGACGATGACGGGAGAGAGCGAGTTGGGCAGAACCTGGGTCAGGATGATGCGCGGCGCCGACATGCCGATGATCTTGCACGATTGCACATATTCGCTCTCGCGCACCCGCAGCACCTCGGCGCGCGTCAGACGCGCCACGGGCGGCCATGAAACGGTGGCGATGGCAAAGATGATGGTGCTTATCGACGGCGAGAGGATGGAGACCAGAACCACCGCGAAGAGAAAGCCCGGAATGGTCTGGAACGCATCCGTGATGCGCATCAGCACCGCATCGGCCGCGCGTCCGAAATAGCCCGCGATCGCGCCCACAGCGATGCCCACCACAAGAGCGCAGACGGTTGCGACGATGCCCACCAGCAGCGAAACCCGCGAACCGTAGAACACGCCCGCCAGAATATCGCGGCCAAGTGCATCGGTACCGAAGGGTATTCCCGGCCGCGATCCGGGCCACAGATAGGGCCGGGCCACGAGCGCCCAGGGCCCCTTGGGAAACAGGTAAGGAGCGCTGATCGCCATGCCGACGATCAGGAGCAGGATTGCGAGACCGATTATACCGGCAGGTGAAAGCAAGACTCGGCGCAGCATCATTCCGTCCCCTTCACCGGCTGATTTCCACGCGCGGATCGAGCAGCGTGTAGATGATGTCGATTATGAGATTGACCACGATGATGATGAACGCGCACACCAGCAACACACCGAGGATCAACGGGTAATCGCGCTCGTACACCGCGTCATAGGCAAGACGCCCGACGCCCGGCAGGCTGAAGATCGTTTCCGTCAGAACCGCTCCGCCGAAAAGCTCTGCGATCTGGAGGCCGACCATGGTCACGACCGGCAGCAACGCGTTGCGCAGCGCATGGCCGATGATCACATTGTAGGTGCTCAGCCCTTTCGCATAGGCCGTGCGGATATAATCCTGGTCCAGCACCTGCAGCATCGATGCTCGCGCAAGCCGTGCATAGATCGCGATATAGAAGAGCGACAGCGAGAAGACCGGCAGGACCAGGTGAACGGCGACATCGCCGACCATCTCCAGGAAATTGAAGTCCATGCCCGGAGTCATGAGGCCGCCAATGGGAAGCAGCCTGAGCTTCACCGAAAAGACGATGACGAGACCGAGGCCGGTGAGGAAGATCGGCGTCGCATAGAAGACGAGAACGATCATCGAGATGATGACGTCGATGGGGCGGTGTGCATGCCGCGCCGCGATGACGCCGGCCATGGTGCCGAAGAAGACGGCCGTGATGACCGAGCAAACCACCAGAAGGACGGTTGCGGGCAGCCGCTGCAGCACCAGCGAAAGAACATCAGTCGCATTGCGATAGGAGTAGCCGAGATCCCCTTGCAGGACGCTGCCGACATAATTCAGGAGCTGGACGAGAACCGGCTGATCGAGGCCATAACGCTCGCGCAGCGTGGCCATGAGTTCCGCGTCCATGTCGCCCCGCTGGCCGCCAAGCACGTCGACCATGTCGCCCGGCACCAGATGCAGGAGCAGGAAGGAACCGACAATGACGATGGCAATGATCACCAGGGACTGGAGCACACGCCAACCGAGATAGGTCCAGAACTGCCGGTCCAAATTTCAGCCCTCGCTGGTCTAGTTGGAATCCGCGGGGTTTCCACCCGGGAGGGAATGCGCCGGCCGCACAGTGGCGGCCGGCCGTTTTCGAAAGCTTACTGCGCCGGCTCGAGATAAACGTTGGCGAAGTTGCTGTAGGTGCCGTTGGCGTCGATCGTATGGTTCTTCAAACGCTTGTTGGCGATCGTCGTGCTTTCCACGGCCGTCAGCGGCAACACCGGCAGGTCTTCCATCGCGAGCTTCTGGAAGTCATGGTACAGTGCCTTGCGCTTGGCCGCATCCATTTCAGCCGCGGCCGATTCCAGGATTTCGTCCATCTTCGGGTTCGAGTAGTGCGAACCGTTGGAGAAACCCACGCCCGGCTTGAAGCTCGGCGTCCAGAACGTGCGCTGCGTGCCGATCGTCGGGTCGGAGCCGCCCGTCAGCAGATTGACGGTGAACTGGAAATCGCGATCCGTATAGACGCGCTTCACGAAACCGGCGAAGTCCTGCGCACGCACTTCCAGATCGATGCCGACCTCGCGGAAGGCTTCACGCATATAGGCGGCGATATGGTTCTGGTGCTCGCCATAGGGCAGCGGATCCACGACCAGCTTGAGGCGCGTTCCGTTGGCATCGGGCTTGTAGCCGGCCTCTTCGAGAAGAGCCTTCGCCTTCTCCGGATCGTAGTCGTACTGCGGCACGTCCGATGCATCGTAAAGCTCGGTGAGCTGGGGATGAAGCGGCGTCTTTGCGGAAATACCGTAGCCGAAGAAGATATTGTCCACGATCCAGTCCCGATCGATCGCATGAGCGATCGCCTGGCGCACGCGGATGTCCTTCATCACCGGATCGTCGAGATTGAACTCGATCATCTCCATCTCGTTCTGGAACTCGTAGCCCTTGGTGGTGACTTCGAATTCGCCGGTCGCCTGGAGACGCTCCAGATCGACCATCGGAACGAGGTTCTGCGGGGCGATCTGCGCTTCGCCGGCCTCGAGCGCCGCCGAACGGGTGGCCGCATCGGGGATGAAGCGGAACACGAGCTTGTCGATATAAGGCTTGCCCTCGTCCCAATAGTCGGGGTTGCGCTCAAGCACCAAATTGTCGCCCGGCGTGAAGGACACGACCCGGAACGGCCCGGTACCGACCGGCTTCAGGTTCGCCGGATTGGTGAGAATATCGGTGCCCTTGTAGAGATGGGCGGGCAGGATCTGTGCCTGCTGCGCGGCCAGGCTCTTCAACATGCCCGGCGAAGGACGGCTGAGAACGAAGACCGCCGTATATTTGTCCGGTGTCTCGACCTTTTCCACATTGCCGAAAATAGTACGACCGCGGCCGTGGAGCACCTTCCACACTTCCATGGTCGTGAAGGCCACGTCCTCGGATGTGAATTCCTCGCCATCGTGCCATTTCACGCCTTCGCGCAGGTGGAACGTGACGCGCTTGCCGTCCTCACTGACCTCATGGCTCTTGGCCAGGAGCGGCTTCGGATTGAGATCGAAATCATAGGTGAAGAGGCTGTCGGAAATCTTCGAAGACACGACCTGTTCGGCGCCGGCAGTGGTGATGGCGGACGTCAGAATCTGCGGAGCGGGCGACATGAGGAAGGTGACCGTACCGCCCTTTACGGGTTCTTCCGCCTGCGCATGAAACATTGGCGCGGCGGCAGCGCATAGCATTGCCCCAAAGCCAGCAATTAAGTTGATAGGACGCATTATCGACTCCTCTCGAAGAAGGATTTCAAGTTTCCGCGCTTGCAATCCCTGTCCCCTGAAACGTCGAACCGGAGCGTTGCGCTCGTTCGACATGATCGGCTGTTGGACTCTCTGGTAGACCGGCCCTTTGACACCCGAGTGCTGAAACGATCCGCACCCGAATGGGCAATGGACTGTTTCATACCACTATTTCAAACAAATGTTTTTATCCCCGTCAAGGCTTTTCCCTTGCGGCATTCGGTACGGCATTTGGGTGGCGAGAGATCGCATTCTTCATCCTGTCCTGAGCGCAAAGGCCCAATTCCCGAAACGACCGGGCGATACCGGTTCTGACTGGCGGGATTTCAAACAATTGACCGTTTCAAGCAATTGTTTTAACAAATGGCGAAGCGGCGATTGTGTCGTTTCATCCCGACCGACGCCAAGTCTGAGGGAAAGGGAGCCTCCATGAAAGAAAAAGAAATTGGGGAATTGGAGCTCGATCGGGAATTTCTTTTGTCCCGAAAGGCTTCAAAGTGGTGTCGTTATCCCAATGATGTGATTCCGTCCTGGATTGCCGAGATGGACTTCCGGCCAGCCGACATCCTTCAGGATTCGGTGCGCCAGTTGGTCGACAAGCGCGACTATGGCTATCCGCGCCGCCATTTGATGCCGGCCGAACGGCTGATCTCGGAAGCCTTCGCCAAGAGGATGGAGGAGCGCTTCTCCTGGTGCGTCGAGGAGGCAGCGGTTCAACCCGTCACCGACCTCCTGCAAGCCACCATAGCCGCCATCATGGCCTTTACCGAACCGGGCAACCATGTGGCTGTCCATACGCCCTGCTACGGGCCGTTCCGCGAGGCGATTGAAGACGCGGGCCGCACCATCGTCGAAATTCCCATGCGTGACGGCGGTTCAGGATATGAACCGGACATGGAAGCGCTGGAACGGGCGCCTGCCGGCACGCGCATGCTGATCCTGTGCAATCCGCAAAACCCCACGGGTCGCGTCCTGACCCGTACCGAACTCGAAACCATCGCGGCAATCGCAGCCAGACGCGACATGATCATCTTCTCCGACGAGGTTCACGCCGACTTCGTTTATGAAGGCGCAAGGCATATACCCATTGCCTCGCTCGGCGCGGACACCGCCTCCCGTACGATAACCGCGAACTCTCCGGGCAAGAGCTTCAACATCGCGGGGCTTCGTTGCGGGGTCATGCATTTCGGCGCGCCGGAATTGCTCGAGCGGTTTCGACGCCGCATCCCCCGCCTGTTGCTCGGCAAGCCATCCATCGTTTCAATCGACGCTGCGGTCGCCGCATGGACCCATGGGCAACCGTGGCTCGATCAGGTGATGGCCCTTCTCGACCGCAACCGCAGGAGCGTCATGGAGACGCTCGCAGAACGCATGCCCAGGCTGAAGGCCTACATGCCTGAGGCCAGCTATCTGGCCTGGATCGACTGCAGCGCGATGGGCTGGGGAAAACCGGCCGCGAACGTCTTCCTCGACGAGGCGAAAATTGCCTTCAGTCCGGGCGAATCCTTCTGCGGACGCCACGGCGACTTCGTGCGGCTCAACTTCGCGACTTCCGGCGCCATCCTGCGTGAAACGCTGGAGCGCATGGAAAAAATCGCTGGTTGAAGCCGGTTGAGGGGCCAAGGCGGCAACAGCGAACCATCGCTGATTGCCTCTTGAGCATCGTATGAAATGTGTGTTTTAAATATTCAATTGAAATAATCCGGGGCCGTTCATGTATCAGCAGCCAGAGCTTCTCATCGCGGGAGCGCCCAGACAGACCGCCGAATTCGGCGAAAACATCGTCGTCAACCCCGCGACGGGTGTGGAACTCGCGCCTTTGCCGATTGCCTCGCAGGCCGATATCGACGCTGCGGTCGCTGCGGCTGACAAGGCTTTCGTTCCCTGGAGCGAGACCGCGCCTGCCATACGTTCGCGCATTCTGCGCAACGCCGCGAGCCTGATGCGCGCGCGCCTCGATGACATGGCGCATGCCCTGACGCTGGAAAACGGCAAGACGCTGGCCGAGGCCAGGGGCGAGATCGGCTTCACCGCGGACGTCTTCGACTGGTTCGCGGGCGAGGCGCGCCGCGCCTATGGCCGGGTGATCCCGAGCGTCGTCGGCACCCGCATGATCGCCCTGAAGGAGCCGGTCGGCCCCGTAGCCGCCATGTCGCCGTGGAACTTTCCCGCCGTCACCGCCGCCAAGAAGGTCGCAGCCGCGCTTGCAGCCGGATGCACCGTGGTCCTCAAACCGGCCGAGGAAACCCCGGCCACACCGCTGGCCATGGCGCGCTGCCTGATCGATGCGGGCCTGCCGGCAGGCGCCATCAACGTGATCTTCGGACGGCCCGCGGAGATTTCGGAACGGCTCATGGCCTCGCCCGAAATCGCCAAGGTCTCCTTCACCGGCTCCACCAATGTCGGCCGCGAACTGGCGCGGCTCGCCGCCCCCGGCCTGAAGCGCCTGACGATGGAGCTGGGCGGTCATGCACCCGTCATCGTCATGGATGACGTCGATCTCGAAACCGCGCTCGACCTTTCCGTTGCCGGCAAATTCCGCAACGCAGGCCAGGTCTGTACCTCCGCCACGCGTTTCTTCGTCCACCATCGCGTCTATGACGCCTTTGTCAGCGGCTTCGCCGATCGCGCCAGCAAGATCAAGGTCGGCAACGGTCTCGACCCGGCAAGCCAGATGGGACCGCTTTCAAACCGCCGCCGCCCCCCTGCCCTCGAACGTCTCATCGAAGATGCCGTTGACCGCGGCGCCAAGGTTGCGGCCGGCGGCAAGCGCATCGAGAGCCAGGGCTTCTTCTTCGAGCCGACCGTGCTCGCCGATGTGCCCCCCAATGCGCGTGTCATGCAGGAAGAACCCTTCGGGCCGCTTGCCGCGATCGTTCCCTTCCGGGAACTCGACGACGCCATCGCAGCCGCAAACGACATCCCCTTCGGCCTTGCCGCCTATGCTCTGACAGAGTCTTCCCGAACGGCGCGGCGCATCGTGCGTGGCTTGAAAACCGGCGTCGTCGGCATCAACACTTTCGCGGCAAGTGCTGCCGAAACGCCCTTCGGCGGCGTCAAGGACAGCGGCTACGGCGTCGAGGGCGGTTCGGAAGGCCTCGATTCCTATCTGGTCACCAAATTCGTGCATGAGAACTGATCCATGACCAAGGTTGTGAACTGTGATTTCGTTGTGGTCGGCGGCGGTTCCGCCGGCTGCGTTATGGCAAGCCGCCTTTCGGAAAACGGCAAGCACAAGGTGATCCTGCTGGAGGCCGGGCGCGATACGCCCCCCGATCGCGTGGAGCCCGCCATCCTCGACAGCTATCCGCGCATTGCCTATTTCAATGCGAAGAATGTGTGGGCCGACCTGCGTGTCTCCCTCCAGCCCGTGCCGCACAACGACCAGCGCCAACGGCATCTGCGCCGCTACGAGCAGGCGCGCCTCATGGGCGGCGGCTCCAGCCTCAATGACATGCAGGCCAACCGCGGAACCCCCGACGACTACAATGACTGGGCGGAAAACGGCGCCGCCGGCTGGGGTTGGGACGATGTCCTCCCCTTCTTCAGGAAGGCGGAACGCGATCTGGATTTCGATGGCCCGATGCACGGCAAGACCGGCCCCCTGCCGATCCGCCGCATCTATCCCGAAGCCTGGCCGGAATTCGCCCACGCAGCCGCCAAGGCCTTCGCCGATAACGGTTTCAAGGCTCTTGCCGATCAGAACGCAGAATTTGAGGACGGGTATTTTCCGGTCGCCATCAACAACGTCTATGACCGCCGCGTTTCAACGGCCATCGCTTATCTCGACAATGCGGCCCGAAGACGCAAAAATCTGGAGATCTGGCCGAACACGGTGGCAAAGCGCCTGATCGTCGAAGGCACCCGCATTGTGGGGATCGAGGTCGAAACCGCCGAAGGCCCCGCCCGCATCATGGCCGGCGAGACGGTCGTTTCCTCGGGCGCGCTCCATTCGCCCGCCATGCTCCTGCGCGCCGGCATCGGCCCCGGCGAAATGCTGCGCAAGCTCGGCATCGAGGTGGTGGCCAACCGGCGCGGCGTCGGCCGCAATCTGCAGGAACATCCCACCATCTCGATCTCCTCGCACATCGCTCCGCATGCACGCCTTGCCCGCACCAACCAGCGCCGCCACATCCACGTCGCGCTGCGCTATTCCTCGAACATTCCCGAGGGCATGCCCAACGACATGTACATGGTGGCGATGGCAAAGACCGGCTGGCATCCGGTGGGCCAGCAGATCGGTTCCTTGATGACCTGGATCAACAAGGCCCATTCGCGCGGCTTCGTATCGCTCGACAGCCCCTCGCCCGAGGTTGAGCCGCATGTGGAGTTCGGCCTCCTCTCCGACTACCGCGACATCGCCCGGCTTAAGGAGGGCATTCGCCTGATCGCCCGGCTCTACGATACGCCGAGCATGAAGGCCGCCACCAACGATCCTTTCCCCACGAGCTACACCGAGCGCATCCGCGATCTGGGCATCGTGAGCACCAAGAATCTCGTGCTCACGAAGATTCTCGCCACAGCGCTCGACGGTCCCGGCTGGATGCGCCGTCTGCTCCTCAGGAAGGTCGTGACCGAGGATGCGCCGGTTGAGCAATTGCTGGCCAATGACGAATTGCTTGAAGCTTTCGTCACCCAGAAGGCGCACGGCGTTTGGCATGCATCGGGCACCTGCAAACTCGGCGATGCCGATGACCCCGAAGCCGTACTCGATCCATCCGGCCGGGTGATCGGCGTCGAGGGTCTGCGCGTGTGCGATGCGTCCGTAATGCCCTTCACGCCCCGCGCCAACACCAACCTGCCGACGATCATGATCGCCGAACGCATGAGCGCGCTGATTTTGGAACAGACGGAGAAAGTCTAGGGACGGAAGAAGGCAAGTTGCGAATGCAGGTTGCCTGAAACGCGAAGTTGGACAAAGCTTGTCCGACGAACATTGTGGGGATTGGAGGCATTGGCCTTTTACGCGGGCAGTCGCGGCTTGCAGTCCGGTAGGGTTATGCTATCGCGTCTCGCGGCGCGGCGATGTTTCGGGAGGAGCCCTCGAAGAACATCGCCTGTATTTCCCATGACAGCACTCTAAGGGAGCACCACCTTGGATCAGACACTCGCCGCCAAGCGGACAGAAAAGGATGCCGATACACGCGAACGCCTTCTGGCGGCCGCCTTGCGCATCTTTGCAAATCGCGGCATCGCATCGGCGACCCTGCGGGAAATCACCGAAGAGGCGGGCGCGAATGTGGCCGCCGTCAACTATTACTTCCGCTCGAAGGAAGAGCTCACGCGCACGGTTCTGGAAACCTGCATGCGTCCCATCAACGATGCACGCCTGAAGGCTCTCCAGAGCTGCATCGAGGCCAATGAGGGCCGCACGCCACCGCTTGAAAGCATCATTGAGGCGCTGGTTCGCCCGATGGTGGAGCTTTCGGTGGACCCCAATGGCGGCCGCCCGCCCGTCCGCCTGCTCCTGCAGGTCCGGGCGCTGCCGCATCCATTGACCAACACCATTCTGGCCGAGCAGTTCGACCTTATCCACCGCCACTTCATCGATAAGCTGTCGGCAGCGCTTCCCGAATTGCCCGCTGAGGAAGTGGGCCTGCGCTACGATTTTGCCCGCGGCGCGATCATGCAGATTCTGGGTGACCTGGATCCCGCTGCCCGCGACCTGCCGGACCTCAAGCTCAAGCAGGTGAAGAACGACAACGAGCGGATCATCCGCCAGCTTGTGGACTTCATCTCGGCAGGGTTCCGCGCACCATCGAAGGCGTGATTTCGAGGCCTTTGCTCAAAGGGCGGGCATTATTTTTGACCGTCTTCACGCAGGAACGGCCACAACAGTGCGAACGCGCGACCACAAAAAGGATGCTCGCCCGGTGCTCTTGCATGGCAATGGGCTGGGGAAAGCGCTCAGCCTGAGCCGAAAGCGCCACACCCCGAATGCGTGACTTGCAAACAGGCCCGGAACCCATTGAATTTCAAGCCTGTTTGCTTAAAATTATTTTCGCTTGAACGCCTCCGCGAGCGCAGCTCCGAAAGACCCCTGCGAAGCCTGCTCGCGGCTCTGCCCGCCCGAACGGCCGCCGGCGCGATGCGTCGGCTGGGCCTGATGCCCTGCCTTGCCACCGCCACGCGCCTGCTGCGGCGGTCGCCCGCCGGCATCGCCGTCCTTGCGCATGGAAAGACTGATGCGCTTGCGCTTCACATCCACCTCGAGCACGCGGACCTTCACCACGTCGCCGGCCTTGACGACCTCATGCGCATCCTTGACGAAACGGTCGGCGAGCTGGGAAACATGAACCAGCCCGTCCTGGTGAACGCCGATATCCACGAAGGCGCCAAAAGCCGCCACATTGGTGACGGTGCCCTCGAGCGACATGCCGGGCTTCAGGTCCTTGATGTCGTCGATGCCTTCGGCGAACGTTGCCGTGCGAAAGGCAGGGCGTGGGTCGCGGCCGGGCTTTTCAAGCTCCGAAATGATGTCGCGCACGGTCGGCAATCCGAAACGCTCATCCACGAAAACACGCGGATCGAGCGTTTTCAGTGCCGCGCTGTCGCCCATCAGCGCGCGCACGTCGCGTCCACAGGCCGAAACGATGCGTCGCGCCACGCCATAGGCTTCCGGATGCACCGAAGAAGCGTCGAGCGGTTCGCTGCCATTGGGAATACGCAGGAAGCCGGCGCATTGCTCGAACGTGCGCTGGCCAAGACGCGCCACGTCCAGAAGTTCCTTACGGCTTGAAAACGCGCCATTGGCGTTGCGATGCGCCACGATGGCTTCCGCCAGAGATGTCCCCAGGCCCGACACCCGCGCCAGCAGCGAGGCCGACGCCGTGTTGAGGTCTACGCCGACCGCATTCACCGCATCCTCGACAACCGCGTCGAGCGCCCTGGCAAGCCGGTACTGGTCCACATCGTGCTGATACTGGCCGACGCCGATGGATTTCGGCTCGATCTTGACGAGCTCGGCCAGCGGATCCTGCAGGCGCCGCGCGATGGAAACAGCGCCGCGCAACGAAACATCGAGATCGGGAAATTCCGCTGCCGCCGTCTCGGAGGCCGAATAGACCGAAGCGCCCGCTTCCGACACCACCACCTTGAGCGGTTTCGGCGCAGGCATATCGCCCAGCATCTCGGCCACCAGCTTTTCCGTCTCGCGGCTGCCCGTGCCGTTGCCGATCGCCACCAGCTCCACATTGTGCTTGCGGATGAGCGAGGCAAGCTCGGCCTGCGTGCCGCGCACGTCGTTCCTCGGCGGGAAGGGATAGACCGTGCTCGTGGCGACCACCTTGCCGGTGCCATCGACCACCGCAACCTTCACGCCCGTACGGATACCGGGATCGAGCCCCATCGTGGAGCGCGAGCCGGCAGGTGCGGCAAGAAGCAGGTCCTTCAGATTGCGGGCAAAGACCCGGATGGCTTCCTCCTCGGCCTGCTCGCGCAGATCGCGCATCAGATCGAGCGTCAAATGCAGGAAGAGCTTGACCCTCCAGGTCCAGCCCGCCACCTCCATCAGCCAGCGGTCGCCCGGCAGGTCACCGCCGATCGCATAGGCTTCGGCCACCATGCGCACGGGAGGCTTGACCGGCGACGGATCGTCCGAATCCACCTCGATGTCGAGCGAAAGCACATCTTCGTTGCGCCCGCGCAGCATGGCAAGCGCCCGGTGGCTGGGCACGCCCGACCAGCGCTCCACATGGTCGAAATAATCGGAAAACTTGGCGCCAGCCTCTTCCTTGCCTTCCACCACTCGCGAGCGCAGGAAGGCGCGCTCCTTCATGTAACTGCGAAGACGTCCCACAAGATCCGCGTTCTCCGCGAACTGCTCGGCGATGATGTCGCGCGCGCCATCGAGCGCGGCTTTCACATCCGCGATCTCTTCCGTTATGTAGGCCTCCGCAAGCTTGCCCGGTTCGAGCGCACGCTCAGCGAGGATCGCTTCTGCAAGGGGCCCGAGGCCGCGCTCGCGGGCGATCTCAGCCTTGGTGCGGCGTTTCGGCTTGTAGGGCAGATAGATGTCTTCCAGCTCGGCCTTGGTGACGGCTGCAACGATCTTGCCCTCCAGCTCCTCCGTCAGCTTTCCCTGCTCGCGGATCGAACCGAGGATTGTCTCGCGCCGCGCATCGAGGTCGCGCAGATAGGAAAGGCGCTCCGAAAGCAGGCGAAGCTGCGTGTCGTCCAGAGCGCCGGTCACCTCCTTGCGGTAACGGGCGATGAAGGGCACGGTCGCCCCCTCGTCGAGCAGCGCGATCGCGGCTGCGGCCTGTTCCGGCCTCGCACCGATCTCGGTGGCAATCAATGCGGCGTGGCGTTTGGCGTCTATGGTCATGCGTGTTCCAGGTTACTGATCTTCAGCCAGGGAGTGTATTACCGAACTCCTGCCGGCATTTCGATGCGGCAGAGGCACGATTCCCCCTCTCTCGCTTGGATTTCTAGAGCGCTTCGCCCCGGCAGGGAAACGACGAAGCCCGCCGTCTCTCCGTTTTCCGCAGATGTTTGATCCGCGATCAGGCCGTCTCTGACAGCGGTGGCCGCGTCATTCCCTGCCGATAAGGCGCATGGCCCGGCGCCGGATCGGCCAGAGGAGCGGGCGCAACCGGACGGACCTTGGGGCCAGCCTTGCGCATGGAGAAGAACAGCGCAACGCCATATTGGGCGAGAAGACCGAGACCAAGCAGCACCGCATCCTGCGCGAGCCCTGTCTCAAGACGCAGACGCAGGATCTGAAGCGCGATCGCCAGAACCGATCCGGTCACGAAGACGGCAAGCCCGTTCTTGCCCATCAGTTCGATGGGCCGGAACACCGGCAACCGCAGAAGCCCCGGCACCCAGGAGAGATTGGTCAGCACATAGGCCAGAGCAAGCGCATGCGAAAGCCGGGGCAAGGCAAGAAATGTCTTGTCGAAATCGCCGATGAAGAACGGCAGATAGGTCCGCCCCGGCAAAGCGCCGGCACGAAGCATCACCCATGCGCAGGACGCCGCCAGAAATGCAACGCAAGCCCAGAACAGCCATGGCTTGTATTCGACCAGCTTTTGCCCGTCGCGCATGGAAAGACCGCCCGCAATGCCGACAGCATAGATGAGCTGCCACGAGAACGGGTTGAAGAACCAGCCGCCCGGATTGGGGTAGTTCGGCATGTTGATGCGGAACATGCCCGCCAGGAACCAGATGGCGATCGCCATGGCGATGAGCCAGGCGCGGCTGCGCAGTCCCACGAGGATATAGAGGGGTGAGACAAGCAGAAGCGTCGCATACATCGGGAGGATGTTGAAATAGCCGAGCTGGTGGCCCAGCAATGGCAGGCCGATCATGGTCTGCAAGGGCTGGTCCAGGAACCGCGTGAAATTGATGCGGCTGATGATCTCGACCGTCCCCAGATGCAATATGCCGGCAGCAACCAGCGCCACGGCCACGATGGAACTCACGACATGAGCGACGTAAAGCGTGCCTGCCCGTCGCCACACCCGCATGCACGCTTCAAAGAGCGGCCCCGTGCTGAACCCACGGGAATAGGCCAAACCGACCGCGATGCCGGACATCAGCACAAACGCTTCGGCAGCATCGGAAAAGCCAAAATTGCGCGACGTCAGATGCTCGAACAGATTTCCCGGCACATGATTGATGAAGATGGTGATGAGCGCCAATCCGCGAAACACGTCAAGGCGCAGGTCACGGCTTGCAGCAGCCGGCACGAAGGGTGCGTTCATGGCGTTTCTCCTAGCGATCGAGACCGGCCGGGGTAAGGTTCCCCGCGTTCTCCACCGCAACGCCCCCTGCTTCTTCACCCGCGCCGCGCCAACGCGCCAGAACGGCTTCCTGGCGAATCACCACTGGCGAGGGATGCGTATCAGCACCTGTCAGGAAAATATCGGCATCTTTCAGGCGGCCCGACGCGCTCCATGAGCTGATGTGAATAAGGAGCGGCGCAAACACCTGCGGCCCCGCTACGAGAAGCAGCCAGGAGACATATTCAGGCGCAAACTGGAACGCGAAGCCGAGTGTCACAAAGCCCGTCGCGCTGATCCACCAGCTTGCCGACCAGGCTTCCGACAGGCTGACCGAGCCGGCTTCGCGGTCCGTGGCCGGCCAGCCGCCATCCATGCCCGAAAATACTTCCAGCACCGCGCGGCACTGGAACATGAGCATGATTGGCGCGAGCAGGCTCGTCGACAGGATTTCCGTCAGCGTGTTCAAGAGCGCCCGCCAGGCCCCCCCGAACCGCGCATTGGCGCCGCTGATCGCGCCGCGAACCACAATAAGAAGCTTCGGACCGATCAAGAGGCCGAACACACCGACCAGAAGCGTCAGGGCAAGCCCCTGTTCAACGCGCGGAAAGACCGGAAAGGAACCAGGTTCCGGGAAATAGTCCGGCACCCCTTTGAGCGAGGGAGCGGCAATGCTGGCAAGAATGAACAGCGCCCACAGCGGCGATGCCACATAGGCCATGATGTTCTGCAGGAAGACAAACCGGCTCCACGGCTTGAGGCCCGGCGCCACCATGACGCGGCTGTGCTGCAGATTGCCCTGGCACCAGCGGCGGTCGCGCTTTGCAAAATCGATGACATTGTCCGGCCCCTCCTCGAAGGAACCGCTCAGATCGGGATCGACGCGAACCGCCCAGCCATTGCGCGCAAGAAGCGCGGCCTCGACATAATCATGACTTAGAATGTGTCCGCCGAAGGGCGGCTTTCCGGCGAGTTCCGGCAGACCGCAGCTCTGCGCGAAAGCGCGTGTGCGCACGATGGCGTTGTGCCCCCAGAAGGGGCCCGCATTACCCTGGAGCTCGGCAAGGCCACGCGTGTAGACCGGCGAATAATACCCCGTCGAAAATTGCATCGCCCGTCCGAAGAAAGAACGCGCGTGAACAATCTTGGGCAGGGTCTGGAGAAGACCGAGCTTGGGGTCGTTGTCCATGCGCCGCACCATTTCGGCCATGGTCGAGGCTTCCATGAGACTGTCTGCGTCGAGAATGAGAAGATAGTCGTAGAGCGCGCCCGAGGTCCGGATAAAGTCACCGACATTCCCGGCCTTCTTGCCCGTATTCATTTCGCGGCGGCGATAATAGAGGTTCGTTTGCGCCCCGAATTCCTGACGCAAACGGCGGAACCAGTGCGCCTCTTGCTCGGCCACCTGCTCGTCGCGCGTATCCGACAGGATCGCGAAATCGAAACGCTCCGCAACCCCAAGCGAAACCGTGCTTTCGATCATCGCGGCCACATGGGAGAATGTCTTGACCGGGTCCTCATTGTAGACGGGCACCAGAACGGCCGTCCGGGCATTGGTGGGAACCAGCTCGAACGGGCGTTCATCCGGCTCGAGCGGCAGGCTCAACAATCCGTTGAACGCATAGGCAGCGCCCCACGCAAGCCAGGCCGTGCTGGCGGCCAGGAGGACGATGCGCACCGCGTCGATCCACTGGATTCCGTCGCTGGAAAAATATCCCACCGCCAGCGAAGCGACGAGCCCTGCCATCAAGAGGCAGAACAGGATGGATAATGCGCGTCGAATGGTTGTAACCATCATGCCTTGCGGCGGCCCTGGGCCGCCATCCCTGTCGCCTTGCCGGGTTCTACCGGGCCGGTCTTGCGCCGGTCACTTCCAGGCAAATCTTTTGAGTATCGTCGCGAAGAATGCCGTACGACCCCGCGGGCGTTCGAGCACCTGCTCCGGCATGGCCATGGGAGCCGCCGGCAGCGCAAACCCGTCGAGCTCAAGCCTGCGATTGCCTGCCTCAAGAACGCGCGTCATCGGTCTTTCTCCATTGATAGCTCCAGATTTCCGAGAGCCTTTGATCATCAAGTTTCAGGTGGGCGTTCATCTCCACCGGCTTGTCCCCACCGGGCTTCAAGTCGATCACGAGACGCCACATTCCGTTGGTTTCGATTCGAGAGACGGTCGAATGAACGATCTCGCCGCCGTTGACGTTCACGATGGCCTCAATGTTTGAGTCCGGTGAAAGGTTCCGCAAAATCTGACCTTCGAAGTCCACAACGAATTTCCGCAGGCCATCCTTGTTCTCGACACCCGAAACACCGCCCTCACCAGTCCGCAGGGCGACAACACGCGCAAACTTGTCCGAGGGCTCCTCGACAGCGCCCCATGTCAGCCGATACGCATATTCGAGCTGATCGCCGGCCTTCACCTGTCTTTCAGGAACCCAGAAGGCGACGATGTTGTCGTTAACCTCAAGTTTTGTCGGAATTTCGACGAGGTTGACCGCGCCCCTGCCCCAGTCGCCAACCGGCTCGACCAGAAGTGAGGGGCGTTTCTCGTAATGCGCTCCGGCATCCTGATAGTCACCAAAGTCGCGATCGCGCTGGAAGAGGCCGAACGCACGGGGCGTTTCCTCGGCAAAAAACGAGGTCGCCAGGTCTGAAGGATTGTTGAGGCTGCGCCACAGCTCGTCCCCGTTGCCGCGGATGATCTTGAGGCCATCACTGTCATGCACCTGGCCGCGATAGTCGTCGAAGGCGCTGTCATTGTTTTCTGCAAACAGGAACATGGAGGTCATCGGCGCAATGCCGATACGCTCGATATCCTTGCGCACGAAGATGCGCGCGGTCACGTCCATGGCCGTGTTGCGCCCTGGCGTGATGACGAACCGGTAAGCGCCGGTCACGCTCTCGCTGTCGAGCGCCGCATAAACCGTGAGCTCCTTGCTGCGCCGGTTCGGGCGTTCGATATAAAAATCGGTAAAGCGTGGAAATTCCTCGCCATTTGCCGTTGCCGTATTGATCGCGAGGCCGCGGGCGGAAAGTCCGTAGAGCGTATCGCGTCCGAGTGCGCGGAAATAGCTCGCCCCCAGGAAGGAGACGAGTTCGTCCATCACATCGGGGGAATTGAGCGGGTAGTGCAGCCGGAATCCCGCCTCGCCCGTCATCACGATGTCCTCGAACCGGCTGGGATCGAGCGGCGCACGGTATTCAAAGTCGCGACCGGTAAAGACGATGGGCTTGGCCGCCCCTTCTTCCACCGAATAAAGCCGCACCGGCTCCTTGAAGAGCCAGCCCATGTGAAATGCCTGAAGCTCGAACGGGGCTTCGCCTTGCCACAATGCATGATCGGGCCTGAAGCGAATCGCCCGGTGCTGATCGTAGGTCAATTCGGCAATCGCCTCGGGCAGATCGGCCTCGGGCGCAGTGAAGGCTTCGCCAGCCTTTGCCCGCATCGCTTCGGTCAACTGTTCGAAGGAGAACGGCGCTGCTGCACCGTTTTCATGGGTGGCGGGCGTTTCGGGAACCGGGTTCTGCGCATCGGCCTGCTGAGCGGAAGCGTTGGAGGTGAGCGCCATCAGGCTGGAGGTACCTAACAGCGAGGCCGTCAGGCAGGAGGCAATAAAAGAGCGGCGATCCATCAGGAACCCATATTATGAGAAACGTTGCTGAAAGTGGCTGCGAAACGCGAGTGAATTCAAACGCATGAATTGCGGTAAGGTTGCGGCATCTCACATAACTTTCCGAGACCGAATGTCACCAAGATTTGAAGGGCCAGCTGCGAGCGGCGGATTGCTCTACTCCTGCCGCAGGCGACTTGCAATCCCATCTTGAATCGTGCCCAATCGCCCTCATCGCTTCGCGTCGAAGTGTCTCACCACCCAAAACTGCCGTAGGGTCAGGCACCGCCACCTGGCGGTGAAAATTCCGGGGGAATACGATGGATCTTGGACTGAAAAACAAGCGTGCGCTCGTGCTGGGAGCCAGTCGCGGCCTTGGCGCTGCAATCGCTCAAGGGCTCGCCCGCGAAGGCGCCGACGTCACGGCAGCCGCTCGCAACAAGGACGCGATTGCCGCCTGGGCCGAGGAATTGCCCGAAGGCTCAGGCTCCGTGCGCGCCGAGGCGCTGGATATTGCTGATCTTGCCGCAATCGATGCCCTAGTTGACCGGCTTCTCGCCGAAGGCGGGATCGACATACTGGTCAACAATACAGGCGGCCCGCCCCCTTCCAGTGCGGTCGACGCGAAACGTGGCGACTGGCTGTCCAATTTCGAGACGATGGCCGCCAATCTCTTCCATTTGACGCAGCGCCTCCTGCCTGCCATGCGCGAACGCAAATGGGGCCGCATCATCACGGTCACGTCGTCGGGCGTCGAGCAGCCGATCCCGATGCTCGCCCTTTCCAACGGCATCCGCTCGGCAATTGTCGGATGGTCGAAAACGCTGGCAGGCGAAGTCGCGCGCGACGGCGTGACGGTGAACATTGTCATGCCGGGCCGCATCCGCACGCAGCGCCTCGTCGAGCTTGACACCGCTGCTGCAAACCGCACCGGCACGCCGGTCGAGGAAATTTCGGCAAAGATGGCAGAAACGATCCCCACCGGCCGCTACGGCACGCCCGAGGAATTCGCCAACATGGCCGTGTTCCTGGCCTCCGAACGCGCCTCTTATGTCACCGGCGCCAAAATCCGTATCGACGGCGGCGCGACCCGCTCCGTTTAAACGGGCACAAGGGGTGTTTCATTCGCGCGAAGAGACACCCTTTAACGCCTGAGCGCATCGGCAAGCGCGTGCCAGGAAGCCTTCGGCGTACGTTCCAGCGTCTCGAAATCCACATGGACGAGACCGAAACGCTTCTCATATCCGAGCGCCCACTCGTAATTGTCGAGCAGCGACCACACGATATATCCCTTCAGAGGCACACCCTGATCGAGAGCCCGCCTGGCTTGCGCCAGATGCAGGTTGAGAAATGCGATCCGGTCCGCATCCTCCACCCCGCCGGCAGAAACGCGATCCGCTGACGCCATACCGTTCTCTGTTACGTAGATGGGCAGTCCTTTGGTGTAGTTGCGATGCGTCCATTCGATGAAATGATAGAGCCCCTCGGGATAGATTTCCCACCCCATCTGGGTTTTCGGCAGCGGTCCGGGTACATCCTTGAACCCCGGAAACCGGCCGCTTCCATCCGGTGCGATCAGCTTGCGCGTATAGTAATTGATCCCCAGCCAGTCGACCGGCGCTGCAATGACATCGAAATCCTTCTCGAAGCCCTCCGGCATATGGGGCAGCAGTCCCTCGAGAACATCCTGCGGATAGCTGCGCCGAAAGACGGCCGAGAGAAACCAGCGATTGAAGATTCCGTCGTAAAGACGGGCGGCCTTCTGCGCCTCCGGGCTGTCGTCGGCCGGCTCGGCATATTCGAAATTGGTCACGAGCCCGAGATTCTTCATGCCGAGGGCGCGCATGGCCTCCGTCGCGCGCCCATGGGCGAGAAGAACGTGATGGGCGGCCCGCGCCGTTGCGCGAATATCGCGCAGCCCCGGAGCATGCTCGCCATGGAAATGGCTGAGCCAGGAAACGCACCATGGTTCGTTTATGGTCGCCGCCGAGGCGACCCTGTCGCCCAGGCGCTGCATCACGAGTTCCGCGTAATCGGCGAACCATTGCGCAATATCGCGGTTGCGCCAGCCCCCCAGATCGGCGAGCGCCACGGGCAAATCCCAGTGATACAGCGTCGCAAAAGGCTGAAGCCCGCGTTCCAGCATGCCATCGACAAGACGATCGTAGAAATCGAGCCCCGCCGGATTGGGTGCGCCCCGTCCTTCCGGCAGAACGCGGGCCCAGGAAATGGAGAACCGATAACAATCGAGGTTCGCCCCGCGCATGAGGTCGAGGTCCTCCTCCCAGCGATGGTAATGATCGCAGGCCACGGCCCCGTCCTCGAAGCGAACCGTATTGCCCGGCGTCGCCGCGAAGGTGTCCCAATGCGAAAGGCCGCAACCGCCGAACCGGCGCCCCTCGATCTGGTAGCCCGACGCTGCCGCGCCAAACACGAAATCCTCGGGAAAATCACCGCGTCCCAAGGCGAGTTGCCGCGTCTGCATCGCTAGAAATCTCCTGCCTGCGGGGTCGGTGCGCATCAGCCCTGTCTGGGTGGCGCCGTGGTCTGGCCGATGACGAAATCCGCTTCCCACAATTCATGCTCGGGCGGGGCGGATGGGTTCTCGATGCGCTCGAGCAGCATCTGGGCCACCCGTTTGCCCGCATCGCGGATGGAAGAGCGCATGGAGGTGAAGTAGGGAATGTCGCGCGCGCCGCCCCGATATCCGGACTGCAGGAAGGACAGGCAGTCATCGAAGGTGATGATGGAAACATCTTCTCCCGGCCGCAGTCCGAGATCGGCAAGTGCCCTCGTGATGCCGATGGCGGGCAGAACGCTGGCAACGACGATTGCCGTCGGAGGATCGGCGAGCGCCATCATCTCTCGCGTTGCGTTGTATCCATAAGGCTCCACCATATCCGCGCTGAAAAGCAGGGCCGGATCGGGAGCGATACCCGCCTCCTCCAAGGCCAGATCATATCCCTGCCGTCGCCGATGCGCGAAGTTCATCGCCTCCAGACCGTTCACCAACGCGATCCGTCGATGGCCGAGTTCGATCAGAAACCGGGTTGCGCGATGAAAAGCCCGGCGATTGTTGACGTCCATCCAGGAATAATCTTCTCCCACATCGTCACAGCGTCCATGCACGACGAAAGGAAGCCCAAGCCCGTTCAGTATGCCGATCCGGCGGTCACCGGTGAGCGGCCCATGCACCACCACGCCGTCGACCCGCTGATCATGAGCGAGATTGATATAGATGCGCTCCTGTTCTGACAGCGGCGCAAGCCGCAGGAGAATGTCATAACCGCTCTGCGCATAGACCTCGCCGGCGCCCGCAATGAAGTCGGCAAAATGCGGGTTGATCATGATGTGCTCTGAAAGGCTCACCACATGGCCGATCAGGCGCGACTTGCCGGTGGCAAGGCTCGCCGCGCTCGGGCTCGGCCTGTAGTTCAGGCGTTTTGCCGCCTCGACCACCCGTGCCCGCGTCTTTTCCGAGACCTCGGGAAAGCCGTTCAACGCGCGTGAAACGGTGGTTTGCGAGAGCCCCAGCGCCTGCGACAGCGTTTTCAGATTGACGGTCTTGGGCGCGGTCAATGCTCCTCCCCTTATTCAAAGCGCTTTTAAAAAAGAGGTGTCACATCCCGATATGAGGATCAAGAGGGTTATTAAAAATCACTGTTGCATTATGAATGGCCATGTCGAAAATCATATATTTCCTGCATGTTCAATCGATTTTTCCGAGCTCCCCTTGACTCCGGGCGCCTGCGGATTGATGCTGAAAAAATCCAAAGCGCTTTGGAGAAGTGAAGCGCTCAGAGGAAAAGCCGAATTGCGGCTGGGAGGCCGCCAGTGGAGGAACCCATGAAAACGCCCCTGTTGGCCGGCGCCATCGCGCTGGCTCTGTGCAGTGCAGCCCCGATCGCAGCTCCGGTGGCAGCTTTTGCGGCCGACCTGAAATTCGCTCCCGGCGAGGATGCTCGCTTCAACTGGAAAAGCTTTGAGGATTTCAAGGCCGCCCATGACCTGTCCGGCCAGGAGATGAGCCTGTTCGGTCCGTGGCTCAGCGCCGACAAGGACCTGATCGAATCCGTCACCGCCTATTTCGAGGAAGCAACCGGAGCGAAGGTGAAATATTCCGGCTCAGATTCCTTCGAACAGCAGATCGTTATCGATACCCAGGCCGGCAGCGCACCGAATGTTGCGGTTTTCCCGCAGCCCGGTCTCGCCTCCGATCTCGCCTCCAAGGGGTTATTGGTGCCGCTCGGCAATGAAACCGCTGACTGGATCAGGAACAACTATGCCGCCGGCCAGTCCTGGGTCGATCTCGGAACCTATGAAGGCAAGGACGGAACAAGCGCCTTCTATGCCTTCCCCTACAAGGCGGACGTGAAATCGCTCGTATGGTTTGTGCCGGAGAACTTCGAGGATGCAGGCTATGAGGTTCCCACCACGATGGAGGAATTGAAAGCGCTCTCCGACCAGATCGTTGCCGATGGCGCGACCCCCTGGTGCATCGGGCTAGGCTCCGGCGGGGCGACCGGCTGGCCTGCCACCGACTGGGTCGAGGACCTGATGCTGCGCACCCAGCCGCCGCAAGTCTACGATCAGTGGGTCAAAAACGAAATTCCCTTCGACGACGACCGGGTGGTGGCCGCCATCGACGAATTCGGCGCCTTCGCCAAGAACGACAAATATGTCGACGGCGGCACGAGCGCCGTGGTCTCCACGGATTTCCGCGACAGCCCCAAGGGTCTCTTCGCCTCGCCCCCCAAGTGCTACATGCATCGGCAGGCCTCCTTCATCCCTTCCTTCTTTCCGGAGGGAACCGAGCTTGGACGCGATGCCGACTTCTTCTATTTCCCCGCCTATGCGGAGAAGGATCTGGGAACCCCGGTCCTCGGCGCGGGAACCCTCTTTGCCATCACGAAGGATTCCGAAGTCGCCCGCGCCTTCATCGACTTCCTGAAAACGCCGATAGCCCATGAAATATGGATGGCGCAGGCAGGTTTCCTGACCCCCTACACCGGCGCCAACCCCGACGCTTACGCCAATGACGCATTGCGCAAGCAGGGTGAGATTCTGACCAGCGCCACCACATTCCGCTTCGACGCTTCGGACCTGATGCCCGGCAAGATCGGCGCCGGCGCTTTCTGGACCGGCATGATCGACTATGTCGGCGGCAAGTCCGCCAAGGATGTCGGCGCTGAAATCCAGAAGGAATGGGACGCCATCAAATAACACTGCACCACCACGCCTTTTTACCGAAAAGGCGTGGTCCGCCCCTTTTTCCGGGCCCCCAGGAGGCTGACATGGCCATTTCCTCCACCGAGGCACCCAGGTCGACGCACTTACCAGCGATATTGCATTTCGCAGCAACGCTCGGCGTCGCCCTTTTCATCATGATTGCCGGACTTGGCGTAAGCATTGTTGCCGCGCTTGCCGTTTTCACGGTTGTGAACGCCATTCTGCCCGACATCAAGCTCCTTCAGGCTGTGCTCGTCATGCTGCTCGGCGTGGCGGCCTGCTTTGGGTATTTCTGGGGTTCAAATCGCATTCTCGACATGGCCTATCCGGCACGCGGGGAAAACATCGCGTCCAATATCAACAGCGCGAATGCCATAAGACCGTGGCTGTTTCTCGGTCCTGCGGTGGTGATCCTGGGTATCTACCTGGTCTATCCGGTGATCAATTCCATCATTCTCAGTTTTCACGGTCCCGACGGAAACCAATGGGTCGGCGGAGCAAACTATGCCTGGCTCGCCAGGGATGCAGCCTTCCGCGAAAGCATGCGCAACAACATACTCTGGCTGATCGTGGTGCCGACCGCAGCCACCTTCTTCGGCCTCGTTTCGGCAGCGCTCACCGACCGGATCGGCTGGGGCAACATCGCCAAGAGCCTGATCTTCATGCCCATGGCGATCTCTTTCGTCGGCGCCAGCGTCATCTGGAAATTCATCTACGATTTCCGCCCGCAGGGGTCCGAACAGATCGGCATCCTCAACGCGATCGTCACCTTCTTCGGAGGCGACCCGCAAGCCTGGATCACCCTGCCTCTCTGGAACAATTTCTTCCTGATGGTGATCCTGATCTGGATTCAGACCGGCTTTGCCATGGTCATCCTCTCGGCGGCATTGCGCGGGATTCCCGAGGAAACCATAGAAGCCGCCATCATCGACGGCGCATCGCCGTTCCAGATTTTCTACAAGATCAAGGTACCGCAGATCTGGGGCACCATCGCCGTGGTGTGGACGACGATCACCATTCTCGTCCTGAAGGTCTTCGACATCGTGCTCGCCATGACAAACGGTCAATGGGGAACGCAGGTGCTTGCCAATTACATGTTCGACTGGATGTTCCGCGGCCTTGACTTCGGCCGCGCGTCCACAATCGCGCTCGTCATCATGGCCATGGTGACGCCGATCATGGTCTGGAATATCCGCGAAGCGCGAAAGGACATGAAATGAGCTCGGTCGTCGGAACCCGCCCGGCCCTCACCTGGGCCGTTCATCTTTCAGTCCTCTTTCTTGTGGCGCTCTGGACCCTGCCGACGCTGGGAATCCTCGTCTCCTCGTTCCGCGACAAGGACCAGCTCGCCGTCAGCGGTTGGTGGACGGCGCTGGTGCCGGCCGAGCGCAATATCGTCGCTCGCGCCGCCCCGCCCGAGGACGCACTTGCCGAAAATGGCAGCTGGATCATTAAGGGCAATGTGTTCGAGGGCAACGGCAAGGCAACGGCCTTCGGCACCTCATCGCGCGAACCTGCCGCCTATGCCGTGGGCGATACGGTCGAATTGCGCGACGGTGGCCGTCTCACCCTCAATGCAGAAGGCGACTACACCATCAGTTACCCGCAAAAGCCGGACGGCGAGCGCGGACAGCGCATTTTCGTCACCTCCGTCGAACCGCCGAAATTCACCACGGCCAACTACCGGACTGTTCTGTTTTCCGAGGGGCTCGGCAAGAGCTTCATCAACACGATGACCGTGACCATTCCCGCCACCGTCATCCCCATTCTGATTGCCGCCTATGCCGCCTATGCGCTCGCGTGGATGCAATTTCCCGGCCGCGCCCTGCTTCTGGCGACCATCGTCGGCCTTCTCGTCGTCCCCCTTCAGATGTCGCTCATTCCCTTATTGCGCCTTTATAACGATATCGGCATCGGCAAATCCTTCATCGGCATATGGCTGGCCCACACCGCCTTCGGCCTGCCGCTCGCCATCTATCTCTTACGCAACTACATGGCCGGCCTGCCGCGCGAAATCATCGAGAGCGCCCGCGTCGACGGAGCTTCCGATTTCGAGATTTTCCGCAAGATCATCCTTCCCCTGTCCTTTCTCGCACTCGCCTCTTTCGCCATCTTCCAGTTTCTTTGGGTCTGGAACGATCTGCTCGTTGCCACGGTCTTCCTCGGCAACAACGAGGAGCAGCTGGTGCTGACGGGCAGGCTGCGGGAATTGCTCGGATCGCGCGGCGGCAACTGGGAAATCCTGACGGCATCGGCATTCGTTGCCATCGTCGTGCCCATTCTCGTTTTCTTCGCAATGCAACGTTACCTGGTCCGCGGTCTCCTGGCCGGGTCCGTCAAAGGAGGCTGATCGCTCCCATGAATGTCCTTCACGATGTTCCTTTCGAACATACCCCCGGAGCAATCAGCCGGCATGCGGACGACCCGGACTGGTGGCGCGGCGCAGTGATCTACCAGATCTACCCGCGCTCGTTCCAGGACTCGAATGGCGACGGCATTGGCGATCTGAAGGGCATCACCCAGCGCCTCCCTTACATCGCCTCACTGGGCGTCGATGCGATCTGGCTCTCGCCGTTCTTCAAGTCGCCAATGCTCGACTTCGGCTATGACGTGTCCGACTATCGGGACGTCGACCCCATGTTCGGCTCACTGGCCGATTTCGACGCCATGATCACCGAAGCCCATCGCCTGGGCCTCAAGGTGATGATCGACCAGGTGATTTCCCATTCCTCCGACAAGCATCCCTGGTTCATCGAAAGCCGGCAGGACCACAGCAATCCCAGGGCCGACTGGTATGTCTGGGCGGATGCCAAACCCGATGGCAGTCCGCCCAACAACTGGTTGTCGATTTTCGGTGGCTCCGCCTGGCAATGGGATACGGCCCGCTGCCAATACTACCTCCATAATTTTCTGACGAGCCAGCCCGATCTCAACTTCCATAACGGCCAGGTTCAGGATGCCCTTCTCGATACGGTGCGGTTCTGGCTGAACCGCGGTGTCGACGGCTTCCGGCTCGACACGATCAATTTCTACTTTCACTCGGCCGGGCTCGAGGACAATCCCCCGCTGTCGCCCGAAAAGCGCAACGCGTCTATCGCACCGGCCGTCAATCCCTACAACTATCAGGAACATCTCTACGACAAGAACCAGCCGGAAAACCTGGAATTCCTGAAGCGCTTCCGCGCGCTGCTCGATGAATATCCAGGCACCACGGCCGTCGGCGAAGTCGGCGACGCACAGCGCGGCCTCGACATCGTCGCCCAATATACGAGCGGCGGCGACAAGGTGCACATGTGCTACTCCTTCGATTTCCTGTCCCACGAGCCGCTCACGCCGGAACGCGTGCGCGAAGTGATAGAGGCCTTCTATTCGAAGGCGAGCGACGGCTGGGCCTGCTGGAGCTTTTCCAATCACGATGTGGTGCGTCACGCCTCGCGCTGGGCCGATCAGGTCCATGATCGCGACGCCTTCCTGAAAATGACGGCGACCCTGATCCTCGCGCTGAAAGGGTCGGTCTGCCTTTATCAGGGGGAGGAACTTGGCCTTACCGAAGCCGTACTCGACCTGAAGGACCTCCAGGACCCGTATGGCATACAGTTCTGGCCCACATTCAAGGGACGTGACGGCTGCCGAACCCCGATGGTCTGGTCAAGGGAAGAAGTGGGCGCGGGCTTTTCCGGCAGCAAACCATGGCTGCCAGTTCCGCCGGAGCATCTGCATCTTGCTGTATCCGCGCAGGAAAAGCCGGGCTCCCTGCTCTCCCATTATCGGCACATGCTCGACTTCCGCGCCGACAATCCCGAACTCGCAAAAGGCGACATCCGCTTTCTGGAGGCCCGCGAGGGTGTGCTTGCCTTCGAGCGCACGCTTCCCGGATCGAGCATGCTTGTTGCGATCAACATGAGCGGCAAACCCGCCTCACTGCCGCTGGCGGGCAAAGGGTACCGGCCGCTGGACAATATGAATGCCGGATCACGCTTTGAAGACGGCACGTTGCACCTGCCCGCCTATGCGAGCTGGTTCGCCAGGAAGGGGACCTGAAAGGGGAAAATGTCATGACGGCTCTGGACCTGCAAAGCATCCGCAAGAGCTACGGCTCCATCGAGGTCATCAAAGGGATCGACCTGAAGATCGAAGACGGCGAATTCATCGTCTTCGTCGGCCCTTCCGGCTGCGGAAAATCGACGCTTCTGCGCATGATCGCCGGCCTGGAAAACATTACGGCGGGCGACATGCATATCGGGGGCGAACGCGTCAACGACATCCCGCCTTCGCAACGCGGCATCGCCATGGTCTTCCAGTCCTATGCGCTCTACCCCCATATGACCGTCTACGACAACATGGCCTTCGGGATGAAGATCGCGAAGGCGCCGAAGGAGGAGATCGACAGGCGGGTCAAGGGGGCAGCCGAAATCCTCCAGCTCACGCCCTATCTCGACCGGCTTCCGAAAGCGCTCTCCGGCGGACAGCGCCAGCGGGTCGCCATCGGGCGGGCCATCGTGCGCAATCCCAAGGTCTTCCTGTTCGATGAACCCCTGTCCAACCTCGACGCGGCACTGAGGGTCGCGACGCGCATCGAGATCGCGAAACTCAAGAGCTCAATGCCCGAGAGCACCATGATCTACGTCACGCACGATCAGGTGGAGGCGATGACCCTTGCCGACCGCATCGTGGTACTGTCGGCAGGCCACATCGAGCAGGTGGGCGCGCCGATAGAGCTTTACGAAAGACCCGCCAATCTGTTTGTCGCACGTTTCATCGGCTCGCCCGCGATGAACATTCTTTCCGGACGTATTGTCCAAAGCGGATCACAAACCAGGGTTGCATTGGGCGAGCGGAGCATCGATGTTCCCATTCCTTCCTCGGACACGCTGAAAGGGCAAGCCATAAGCCTCGGTGTAAGGCCGGAAGATCTGCATCTGGCTGTCGGCGAAGACTATTTATTTTCAGGAACAGCCCATTTCGTCGAACAGCTGGGCGAGGTGACCAATGTCTATCTTCAGGTCGATGGGGCTGAAGACACTGTGGTTATCAAAATCGGCGGCGTTCAGAACTTTGAAAAAGGCCAGACTGTTCGCGTATCCGCCGCTTCGGACAAGTTGCATCTTTTCAACAGCGAAGGCCGCTCGCTGCTCTATATTTAGATCGGGTGACAACCACCCCTGAATTGTTGACCCGAATCGAAACGTTAAATATTCCTTAAAAAGATGGGTTGGGGCTCGCACCTGTCCTTCCAAAAGAGCGTTGGGCAGCGGCGCATGCCTGTCGGATCATCCGTTCGACAACGGATGCGTGTGACGTGCGTTTTCGGTTTTTTTGCCGGAGGCCGAGGTTTTGAAGGGCGGGGGAACCTTGGCGGCTTGTAGCGTATCCTCGACGACAACGGCTCATTTTCGGGCCGGAACGGGCGGCAAAAACAATGACGATTGATACCCGGGAACGCACGGCGTTCCCCCGGCGCAAGATGGCGACGCGGCGCGACCTGTCGGAACTGGCAATCCGGATCTGCGGTGAAACGGGCGCGCGCTTCTATCTTGTCGCGGAAGCCTCATCCAATTGTTCCAGCGGCCATGTCCGCATCCTGGCTTCCAACTGGACCTTCGACACGATCGAGGATATCGGCCTGGCGGCGATCACCCGGCTTGTGGAAAGTCCGGTGGCGACCTTCCCCGACACCGATCCCTGCCCCTGGCATCCACAGGCATTGGCAGCGCTTCTCGCAAGCGAGGAGATCGGCCGCCTCGGTGAACACGGGCACCAGGAAATTTTCCCGCTGAAGCTGCCCGCCGGCAAGAGCCGCTACGTGGCGCTGATATCCGGGGAGGTCCTCGGAGCGGTCGATAGCGACAGGCTCGCGGCCGCTCAGCTCCGCCTGTCCCACACGCTCTCCGGCCTCGAGCGCCGTATGAGCGAAGTGGGGGAAGCCTTGTCGGAACGTGAGCGCGAATGCCTGTTCTGGGTTTCGGAAGGAAAAACCGCCGATGAGGTATCCCTCATCATCAGCGTCTCGGCCAACACCGTGAATAGCTATGTAGCGCATGCGATTCACAAGCTCGCCGCCAACAACCGGGCCATGGCCATTGCTACCGCGATACGGCGCGGGATCATCTGAACACCGAAAGCCAAGACCGCTCCCGCCATGCCAGACTATGAGACACTCGAAGACGCCGTAGACGATTTACGAAATATCGCGCGCGAAATCGGCGCGATCAGATTCAGCCTTTGCCTGGCGGACAAGCATGGCAGCAAGGAAGTGCGTTCCTTTCTCGGAGGGTCCGCGTCGCGGTCCGACAAACGTCAGGCAAACCCGTCCTGCGAGGAGCTGCCCGCCCGCATTCTCGAGCGGCTCGGCGATATCGCGCACCCCGTTCAATGGGGTGAAGTTTCGACCGAGACCGCGACGGTTGAGAGCATTTCCGCACCCGCCAAAGAAGCAGGCATCCTTTTTCCCGTCTCCAACGACCAGCGCCGTTATGGCGCCGTGATCTTCGCCGGCGGTGATATTGACCTTGGCGAAGATACCCTCGCCAGTCTGCACAGGCGCTGTTACCGGATTTTCACCCGCGCAATCCGTCATGAGCCCGAACCGGAAGGCAAGGCGCCGCCGGCGATCAGCAAGCGCGAATTGCAATGCTTGAAGCTTTCAGCCAACGGCCTGACGAGCGAGGAGATCGCCAAGCGTGTCGGCCTGTCGGTGCACACGGCCAATCAGTACCTGGCGAGCGCCACCCAGAAACTGAACGCGGTGAACCGCGTTCATGCCGTGGCAAAAGCGCTCCGCGCCGGCCTGATAGACTGAGACTGAAGCATACAGCGGAAGAACAGGAAAGATTGAGCCTCCCTGATGCGTCCGAAAGGACGCACGGCGCTCTATCCCATCATGAGCGGACGTTCGCTCTTCACGATCCGTGCCGCCATCAGGGCTTTCTCCAGATAGAGAGAATTCTCTTCGGGGTCTTCCGACGGGTCGTCAAACGCCACATAGTTGACCTCCACGGCCGCATTCTCGGCACTGAGTTCCAGCGAACAATAGACCGTGCATCCCCCCGGTCTCAGCTCGAGATCGAGCACGATGCGGGGATTGCCCTCCCAGTAGACATGCGCCTCGCACCCGTGACCAAGTCTTAAGGTGCCCGGCATGAAATACAGTTCCGACGCCGATTCCACGATGTCGGCTATGCTCGCCATGCTTTCAAGCCGAATGAAAGCGACATAGTCCGCGACATCGATTAGCCGAAGCTCGTTCGCCACGGCCTTAAGAGCGTTGGCGACAATGATCTCGCGCGCAGGCGAATGCGGCTGCCTGTCCATGTTCCATCCTTGCTGAACTATGCTCTCCCCCCAGCCTGGTAGACACGGCGGACAAGCTCCGCCACAGCCTTGTAGAACTGAGTGGGAATGAGGTTATCAATCGAAACTTGTTTGTACATGGAGCGGGCGAGGACCGGCTCCTCAAACACGGGAATGTTGTGCTCCTCGGCGATCTCCCTGATCTTCAGGGCGATCAGATCCTGACCTTTGGCCACGACCGTGGGCGCGGCATCAACGTCACGGCGATAGCGCAACGCGATTGCGAAATGGGTGGGGTTGGCGATCACCAGCGTCGCCTGTGGCACCGCCGCAATCATGCGTTGCCGGGCGCGATCCCGCGCCAGGGAGCGCAGGCGCGACTTGACGATCGGATCGCCTTCCATCTGCTTCACCTCATCCTTCACCTCCTGGCGCGACATGCGCAGATCCTGCCGCCACTGGAAGCGGGACCAGAAGATATCGGCGACAGCGATAACGGCCACGACCATCGTGACCACGACGAGGCATTCCACCGCGATGTCGCGGATCACGCTGGTGAAATCGACAGGATTGGTGATCATCCCTGCCAGAAGGCGTGTTTCGGCCGAACGCATCGCGAAGATGAGGAAGCCGCCGGCAACAAGCAGTTTGCCGAGCGACTTCAGGAATTCCACAAACCCCTTCCTGCCGAAAATGCGTCCCCAGCCCTCCTTCAGGGAAATGCGGGAAAGCTTCGGCTGGATGCGATCGAGCACGAACCGCGGTGTGTTCTGCAAAACCGAAGCGGAAACACCCGCAATCACCAGCATCACCATCACAAGGCCGACCACCTTGGCGATCTCGAAAAAGACGAGTTGGTAGATCGCGATGGCGTCGGCCTGGGTTTCGAGTTTCCAGCCATCGGCCCGCTCAAGGAAAATCGACAGGAAACCGCCCAGCCGGATCGCGCTGTCCTGGGCGAAAAAGATGGTGAAAGCCAGAATGGCGAGGAAGGAGGCAAAGACCGGCGCCTCTTTCGAGAAAGGCAACTGGCCCTTCTCGATCGTGTCGCGGATTTTCTTCTCCGTCGCCTCTTCTGTTTTGCTTTCCTTGTCGCTTCCCTCGGACATGTGCGCCCGCTAGCCAGAGCATTTCCAGCCGAAGCGGCGTCGCTTCGGCGTCGGATAATGCGACAAAAACAATTCAGGGCGTCTTGTGGCCGGCTGACACCACCCGAGGCCTGCACGATTGCGGAAGAACAGGCCGGACGGGACGGGACGCGTTTCCATCAAACCTCGGCCGGCCTAGGCCGCAGCCTTCTGCATGCCCGGCAGTTCGAACACACCCTGCTGGGCGAGCTGGACGGCAGAGGAGGAGATGCGCTTGCGCGCATCCATCACCGCGTCCATGGCGATGTCTTCATTACCCGCGGCAAGTTCGGCCTCGATCATGCGGCGCGTGCGCTGCCCCAGCGCCGACAGCACCGCATCGACCGTATCCATGTCCGCGCCGCGCAGGGCGAGCGTGACCATGTCGGCGGCAAGTCCATCGAAAAGCGCTACCCGTGCCTTCTGCGAAAGAAGCACGATTTCCTCGAAGCTGAAGAGCTGTGACCGGATCGCGTCCACATCGCTGCTGCCCGCAAGCTCCAGCTCATGGATCATTTCGTCGGCCTGTGACTTGTCGAGCTCGTTCAGGAGGCTCGCCACACGTGTGAGGCCGGCACCCGAATCGCGCCCGTTGCGCATGGAGGCAAGAAGATCGCCGAGGCGCTTTTCGATCAGCTTTTTGGCCGGCGCCGGCATGTCGCCGGTAGAGGCCATACGACTGAGAACGGCAGACCGCAGCGTTTTGTCGAGCATGACCAGAACCTTGGCAGCCGATGACGGCGCAATGCTGGCCAGGATCACGGCAAGCACCTGCGGATGCTCGCCGGAGAGGATTTCCACAAGGCGTTCGGGCTCAAGCTTCTCCAGCTCCCTCCAGACTTCCTCTGCGTTGTTCGCTTCAGGATTGCCCCGCCCCATGAGAAGGTTCATTTCCTCCTCGGAAAGCGTTTCGGTGAGAATGGTGTCCATGCTGTCGGCTGAATCGAGCAGGCCCGCACCTTCTGTGAAATGCGCCTCGAATTCGGAAACGACCGCCTCAAGCTGGGCCTGGGGAATGGTACGCAGAAGACGCGCACCGTCCATCAGGGCCTTGAGTTCATCCTGCTTGAAGAATTTGAGCAACTTGCCTGCCGACGGCTTGCCCATCGCCACCAGAATGGCAGCCGCCTTCTGCGGCTGCGTCAAGGTCAACATCTCAGTCATCGCCGAAACCTCTCCCGCCAATCTTCCGAAAAATCACTCGCCGCCCGCGATCTCGGTCAGCTTCACTCCGAAGCGCGACGGATCGTCGTCGACCAGCGTGATCTCGCCGCGCGCAATGCGCCGGCCATTGACGACGATTTCGACCGGTTCGCCGATACGCCGGTTGAGCGACACGGTCGATCCCTTCTTCAACGCCATCAGCTGCGAAACCGGCATTTCCGCCGTGCCAAGCACAATCTGCACTTCCACGGGAATACCCATGATGAGGTCGCGATTGGCGGTACCTGCCTCGGCAGAGTCCTTTCCCCGCGGCGCTTCCTCGTGCAACACGTCCTTGAGTTGCTCGATGGCCTTGTTGAGTTCCTCGTCACCGTCCTGTTGCGGCGTCGCCTCGGCACTGCTCATGATTGTCTCCTTCACCGCATTCTGCGGCGCCTAAAGCGCCAGCAAACCTTCAACGACATCCTTGCGGGCATCGAAGGGCTGTTTGATCCTGACCGTGTAATGATGTCCCGACTTGCCGAAATCGCACAGGAACACATCCCTGTCGCGAACGGCCAGCCGAACCTCCGGCTGATTGCCCTCGTCGAACTCGATGACCTGTCCCTCATGCAGGGAGGCAAGGTCGCCGAGCGCCATGCGGATCAGGGGAATGGTCGCCTTCACCTTCACGGTCGAACGCATCACCTCGTCATTGAAGCGATGGGTCCAGTCGGCGGCCTCGGCATCGCCCGCGCGCTTGTCCTGCGGCCCGGCGGCGCGCATTTCGAGGATCAGCCTTTGCGGCATCCAGGCCGTGAGCACGCCACCGCTCTCTTCGCCGCCGAGGGAGAAGCGCACCCGCACGCCCGGCCCGTCACGCACCACGAAGCGGCGAAAATCGGGGCCCGACTGGAGCTTCGACAAAGGCATGCGCAACCCCAGCGACCGGCTGCCGGTGCCGTTCAGCGCCTTGGCGAAGGCTTCGAAGGCGAGCGCGGCCACGTCCCGTTCAATGGCAGATGGCGGCCGGTCGATTGGCGCGGCCGGCAGATCCGGATCCCCACCGAACAATGCGCTGACCAAAATGGAGATAGCACGCGGATTGAGCCGCATCGAGAGGGCGTCTCCCGAGACTTCCGCCGGCACCACGACAAGAGCGTCGCAGCAGTTTTCCTCCGGCTTCAGTTCGGCAAGACGAACGATCTCGATATCGATTATGTCGACGGAAACGGGCGAAGCGAATTTGTCGTGGAATGCGTCGAGCACCGGCGCGAGTGCGCGTGTCGCACAAGCACGCGCCGCCTCGATCACGCGATGGGGCTCGCCCGTGGCGCCCACCAGTCGTTCGACGACCAGCGCACGCATCAGTTCGGGATTTTCGGTCAGCGCCATCTGCGGCTGCCTTTCCATTCACGCATTCGCATCACGCAGCCTGCTTCTCCGCACCGCCGCCGGGGTTCATCGTGCTTTGCTCGACAGCGTCGATAGACGGACGGTCATAGGCCGAAATCGTCTTGCGCCCGAACTCCAGGGCCACCTGCGGCAGCGACCCGTTCATGTAGGCCAGCAAAGTCTGCTTCACGATGACATAGAGGCGGTTCTTCTTTTCACGGACGATCTTGATCTTGGTGGCGATGGGACCGACCACCGCATAGGACATGAAGATACCCAGAAAGGTGCCGACGAGGGCCGCGCCCACCAGCCCGCCCAGAATTTCCGGCGGTTGGTCGATGGCGCCCATGGCCTTCACCACGCCGAGCACGGCGGCAACGATGCCGAGGGCCGGCAGGCCTTCCGACATGGCGACCAGCGCATGATAGGATTTCAGCTTGTCGCGGCGAATGGTCTGGATTTCCTCATCCATCAGGGCCTCGATCTCGAAGGGCCGCGCATTGCCGATGATGATGATGCGGCAATAATCACAGATGAAGTTCGTCAGGTCCTTGTTCTTGAGAACCGTCGGATAAGCCTGGAAGATCGTCGATTCCTCGGGATTGTCGATATGGGCCTCGACCTCGCTGCGCGACTTGGTGCGCAATTCACGCATCAGGCTGTGCAGGACGCCGAGCGTCTCCAGATATTCCGTTTCCTTCGGAACCGCTCCCTTGAGGGCCTCGCCGCAGGCCTTGGCCGTATCCTTCACGGTAGACATGGGATTTGCCACCAGGAACGTTCCCAACGCCGCACCGCAGATGATCACCGCTTCCCAGGGCTGGATGAGCACATCAATGTGTCCGCCCATCGCCATGAAGCCGCCGATCACGCAGCCGAGCGTCACCACCAATCCGATAATAATGCCCATCTAACCCGCCATCTTCCATTGGCCTTTTCTCCGTCGTAGCGCGCCTGCCTTGTGTGAGGCTGTATGTCGGAACGGGAACCCGAAAGCCTCGCACAAGACTGGCGAACTAATCTGCCTCAACCAATGATGGCGGAGACTGCGCCCCGATGAACACCTTGCTGAGCTTCAATCTGATCACGCGCGACCTGTCGAGTTCGATGGAACGCATCCAGTCGCAACCGATGATCAAGCGCGAGACGGAATATTACCAGGAGAACATCGGCAAGGTGACGTCGATCGAGGAGTTCGTTTCGGACGAGCGCCTCTTCCGCTACGCCATGAAGGCCCATGGACTGGAAGACATGGCCTACGCGAAAGCCTTTATGGTGAAGGTTCTGGAGGAAGGCATCAGCGATCCGGAAAGCTTCGCCAACAAGCTCACCGACAAGCGCTATGTGGAATTTGCCCGCACCTACAATTTCGTTGCCGGCGGTGCGACCACGACAAGTTACGTTCCGGCCCAGACCGGCACCATCGACAAATACCTCAGCGTCGCCATCGGCAATGGCGTGAGCACCAACGACCCTCAGCTTCTCGACGACATCAACTACTACCTGTCGAAAATCGTCGACGTGAAATCCGCAGACGATCTCATTGGCGATAACCGGCTCCTCAGCGTGGCCATGCTCGCCCATGGCTTCACAGCGCAAGACACCGTCAGCAAGCAGACCATCAAGGAAGTGCTTGAAGGCGGCATCGACAATGCCGAAAGCCCTGCCAACAAGCTTGAAGACAAGCGCTTCGCGGCCCTCGCCGCGACATTCAACTTCGCCCGCTACGGAGAGGACACGACCACCTACAACGTCGCTCTGTCCCCAACGGTCGAGAAATATGTGCGCCAGAGTCTCGAGGAAAACGCCGGCGAACAGAACGAAGGCGTTCGGCTTGCGCTCTATTTCCAGCGCAAGACACCCGAAATCACCTCCTATTACGAAATCCTCGCCGACAAGGCGCTGGGACAAGTGGTGCGCACAGCCCTCGGCTTCCCCTCCTCCCTGGCACAGGCGAACATCGACAAGCAGGTGGAGATGATCAAGGAGCGCATCGATCTTGCCGATTTCGCCGATCCCGAGAAGCTCGACAATTTCCTGAAACGCTTCACGACCATGTGGGAGATCGAAAACCCGTCGAGTTCCCTCCAGACCTCGATAGCCGCGCTTTTCACCCAGCCGGCTGAATACGGCATATCGACCGACATGCTGCTGACCATTGCGCAAATGAAGAGGTAACACCGCTCCATGCAGACCGGACTTTACGTCGCCCTTTCCTCGCAGGTTGCGCTTGAAAAGCGTCTGGCAACGCTTGCCGACAACGTGGCCAATGCCGGCACGGCCGGCTTCCGCGCCACGTCGGTGAATTTCAAGGACATCGTCAACGGGCTCGGCCCCGAATCCGTTTCCTTTGCTGCGCCCGGCAATGCCTCCGTCGATACCCGCAACGGTGGCTTGCGCGAAACGAAGAGTCCGTTCGATTTCGCCGTTCAGGGCGACGCATGGTTTGCGATAGACACCCCTGCAGGGACGGTGGTGACCCGCGACGGTCGCTTCAGCATGCGCGACACGGGAGAGCTGGTCACCGTCGAGGGCTATCCGGTGCTGGATGCGGGCGGTGCCCCGCTCCTGCTCGATCCGCTCGCAGGACCGCCCGAGGCCAGCGCTGACGGATCGCTGCGCCAGAACGGGAGGCTGATCGGCGCCATCGGCCTCTATTCCTTCACGCCGTCGCAGGACTACGCCCGTTTCGGCAATTCCGGATTTGTCGCCACCGAAGCGCAGCCCGTGATCGACCAGCCGGATGTCGGTGTCGCCCAGGGTTTCATAGAGGAATCCAACGTCAATGCCGTCCACGAAATGATGAACCTCATCCAGGTCCAGCGCACCTTCGAGCAGGTGACTGCCCTGATGAGCGACAGCGACACGGCCCTTAAGGACGCGATCAAGTTGCTCGGCGCATGACGACCCATCCACCCCAGACCCCTGCCCATATTTCCAGCGCCAGCACCCTGCCGGCGTTGGAGGCGCTCGGTCACGCCTATGGCCGCATCGCCCTCGACGAGCGCTTCCTGCTGAACCATGGCGGCCGCGTCAGCGAAGTCCAGCCGACGCATTACAGCGTGCGCGGCCTCTCCGGCTCTGCGCGTCTGGGGGACATGGTTTCCTGCAAGGGGAAGCCGGGCAAGGGAGCCGGCGAAATCGTGCGGATCATGGAGGACAGCGTCCTTGTCGCGCCGTTCGATCAAGGCGGAAAGATCGGCCTTGGCGAAGCAGTGTTCAACCGAGGTCCCGTCAGCCTCGCCCCCGGTCCCCAATGGCGGGGACGCGTGGTAGATGCCCTCGGTCGGCCGGCCGACGGCAGGCCGGCCCCGATACCGGGGCCGCTGACAACGACGGCGCCATCCACGACACCGCCGGCCATGCAGCGTCAGCGTGTTTCCGCGCCCTTCATGACGGGCGTGCGCGTGATCGATATCTTCACGCCGCTATGCCACGGCCAGAGGCTCGGGGTCTTCGCCGGGTCAGGCGTCGGCAAGTCGACGCTTCTGTCGATGCTCGCCAACGCGAAGGCCTTCGACACGGTCGTGATCGCCCTCGTCGGCGAACGCGGTCGCGAAGTACGCGAATTCCTTGAAGACACGATCGGCCCTGAGGGCATGGCGAAATCGGTCGCCGTGGTGGCGACAAGCGACGAGAGTGCCATGATGCGCCGGCGTGCGCCCGATACGGCCATGCGCATCGCAGAATATTTCCGAGACCGGGGCGACAAGGTCCTGCTGATTCTGGATTCGATCACGCGCCTTGCCCATGCCTTGCGCGAAGTGGCTATCGGCGCTGGGGAGCCGCCGGTGGCCCGCGGTTATCCCGCCTCCGTCTTCACCGAATTGCCCCGTCTTCTGGAACGCGCCGGTCCGGGCGAGGAAGGCCGCGGCTCGATCACCGCGATCCTTTCCGTCCTCGTTGACGGCGACGACCACAATGACCCAGTGGCCGACGCGGTTCGGGGAATTCTCGACGGGCATGTGGTGCTCGACCGCTCGATCGCCGAGCAGGGCCGTTATCCGCCGGTCAATCCGCTTGCCTCAATTTCGCGATTGGCCGAGCGTGCCTGGTCGCCCGATCAGAAGCGGCTGGTCCTGCGCTTGCGGGCAATGCTGTCACGCTTCGAAGATACGCGCGACATCCGCCTTCTGGGCGCCTACCAGGCCGGCGTCGATCCCGATCTCGACCAGGCCGTGCGCCAGGTGCCCCTGATCTATGACGCGCTGAAGCAATCGCCCGGCGACCCGCCCTCGTCCGATCCCTTTGCTGATCTAGCCATGAAACTGAGAGCCGGAGAACCAGCCTCATGAAGGTCAAGCTGGCAAGCCTGGAAATGCCCGACGGTTCACGTTCCGAGACGACGCAGCGCCCGCTGCCCGGCGTCGCTCACGAGCCGTCCAATCGCAAAGGCTACATCTCGCGCCAACGCGCACAGCCCAAGATCGAGCGGCCTTCCGGTGAGAGCGGCGACTGGGTGATCATGATCGGCGGCGTGACGCTCGCCGCCGTCTGCGCGCTGTTTCCCTGGTACATCTTCTTCAACCAGCAGGATTTCGGCGTCCGCCCGATGACCTTCGAGAGACAACGCGTCTCCTCCGGTCCCCGCCCGGAAAATCTTCCAGAACTCGTGGGGATGCGCATTCCCCAAAGCATCATCGAGCTCTCGGAACTCGACTACAGCGCCACGGGCGCCATCGGCAGCAACGCCATCGCAACGTTCGAGGATCAGCCCTACCCCGGCGACAAGCGCAGCTTCCGCCTGATCGGCGCGGCCAACGGGCGCGCCATGATCGAGGACGACGATGGTTACTGGATTGTCCAGCGCGGCTCTTCCCTTCCCGATGGCAGCCGGGTTGCCCGCATCAGGCAGCGGAGCGGCCACTGGGAAATTCTCACCTCCGACGACCTCATTATCAGCGCCGCCACGACAAAGGTGAGCAACACGCAAGGCCCGCACAAGACTGGCGACCTAAAGTGACGGCAATCTGATCGACAAGACCGGGAAAAGCCGTGGTACAGCCCATCAATCTTTTCGACCTCGCCGCCCAACAGGCGAAGTGGCTCTCCGTCCGCCAGACGACCGTGGCCAGCAATGTCGCCAATGTGAATACCCCTGGCTACAAGGCCCTTGAAGTCGAGCCTTTCGAAAAGGTCCTCGATGGAACCCGCGTTTCCCTGACGAGCACCGCGGACAATCACCTGCGCATCGGCGCGACCAATGCCGCCTTTGCGGTGGACAGCACCAGCGATCCCGCGGTGCTGCCGTCCGAAAACACGGTCAGCATAGAGAAGGAACTGGTCAGCGCTGGCGAAGTGCGCCGATCGTTCGAACTGAACACGGCCATCGTCAAGGCCTTTCATCGCATGCTCATGAACGTCTCGAGGGGATAGGCCGTGGATCCGCTTTCCGCATCGCTCAAGGTTGCCGCATCGGGTCTGGAAGCCCAGTCCCAACGCATGCAGGTCGTCTCGGAAAACCTTGCCAATGCGCGCTCGACCAGCGACGTGCCGGGTGGCGACCCTTATCGCCGGAAGACCATCAGCTTCGTTGCCGAGCTCGACCGTGAAATCGGCGGCAGCGTCGTGGAAATCGGCTCCGTCGCCAATGACCCCTCCAATTTCACCCTGGAGTTCGATCCGGGCCACGAGGCCGCCGACGAGGCAGGTTACGTCAAGATGCCCAATGTGAACGTTCTCATCGAGATGGCCGACATGCGCGAGGCCAATCGCGGTTACGAAGCGAACCTGCAGGTTATCAAGCAGGCGCGCGAACTCATTTCCATGACCATTGATTTGATGCGGAGCCAGACATGATCCCACCCGTCGGCACGATTGCCCCCTCCACTCTGACCAACACGACCGGCCTTCAGGCGGCGCGCCCGGCCGCGACGTCCGAAATCGGCGAATCCTTCAGCGCCATGCTGGGTGAGGCTGCGGCCAACACAGCCGCCAAGCTCGGCCACGCCGAAAGCGTCTCGCTGAAGGCGCTTCAGGGCGAAGCCGATGCGCGTGAAGTGGTGGACGCCGTCATGACGGCCGAGCAGGCACTACAGGCTGCCGTCGCCATTCGCGACAAGCTCATCACCTCCTATCTCGAAATCAGCCGCATGGCGATCTGAGGAGACTGACCGATGAAAGCCCTCTCCATCGCGGCGACCGGCATGAGCGCCCAGCAGCTCAATCTAGAGGTGATCGCCAACAACATCGCCAACATCAACACCACCGGCTTCAAGCGTGCTCGCGCTGAATTCTCCGATCTGCTCTATCAGACGGAGCGCATGCAAGGTGTACCAAGCCGCGCCAATCAGGCAATCGTACCCGAGGGTGCGAATGTCGGTCTGGGCGTGAAGGCGGCCGCCGTGCGCAACCTGCATATTCAGGGGCCACTCACCAACACCGACAACAAGCTCGACGTCGCGCTCGTGGGCAAGGGCTGGTTCGTGATCGATGGCGCCGATGGCGAGCCGATCTACACGCGCGCCGGGTCTTTCAACACCAACGCGACCGGCCAGCTCGTCACCACCCAGGGCTACACAGTGTCCCCCAACATCGTCATTCCCGACGATGCGCTGGAAGTCGTGATCAACAAGTCCGGTCAGATCTACGCCCGCATCGACGGCCAGACAGAACTGCAGGAACTCGGCCAGCTTACCCTGGCGAATTTCGCCAATGAAGCGGGCCTCGATCCGATCGGCGACAATCTCTTCCGGGAAACGGCAGCCTCCGGCGCGGCCATCCAGGGCGTGCCCGGCGATCCGGGCTTCGCAACCATCGAACAGGGCTATCTCGAATCGTCCAACGTGGATCCGGTGAAGGAAATCACCGAGCTGATATCCGCCCAGCGCGCTTATGAGATGAATTCCAAGGTCATCCGCGCGGCCGATGAAATGGCCGCCACCGTCACCCAGTCGATACGGTAGCTCAAGTGAAACGGCACAACCCCCTTGTCGCGTTTTTCCTCGCACTCGGCGCTCTCGCTGCCGTGACGGCGCCGGCTGCCGCGGAAGAACAGGCGGTTGTGGCCACACGCGTCATCTATCCCGGCGAGACCATCACGCCCGATGCGCTGAACGAGATTCAGCTGCGCCGCCCCCCGCGTGACGGCAACGCCATCGCCCGCATGATGGAGGATGTCGACGGCAAGGTCGCCCGGCGCACCCTCTTGCCGGGCAGGCTCATTCCAACGAGTTATGTGCGCGATCCCTATCTGGTGGAAACAGGCACCCCCGTGACGGTGACCTTCGCCGAGGGCGCACTCACCATCTCGATCCGCGCCGTGCCGCTCCAGTCGGGGTCGGCAGGCGACATGATACGCCTCAGAAACGCCGATAGCGGCCGCACATTCATGGGCATGGTGCTCGCCGACGGTTCCGTGAAGGTCGGCTCGATATGATGGCTCGTTTCCTGTTCCACACGGTCGTCGCCGCAACGCTGGCGCTGGGGCTCATCCAGCCGGCAGGGGCGGCCTCGCGCATCAAGGATGTGGCCACCCTTCAGGCCGCGCGCGACAATCAGCTCGTCGGGTATGGCCTCGTCATCGGCCTGCAAGGCAGCGGCGACAGCCTGCGCAACGCGCCCTTCACCGAACAGTCGATGCGCGCTATGCTGGAAAATCTCGGCATCGCATCGGAAGGTGGCCGCGCGCGCGCCAAGAACGTTGCCGCCGTCATCGTCACAGCCAATCTCCCGCCCTTCGTCCAGTCGGGCGCCCGTATCGATGTGAACGTCTCTTCGTTGGGTGACGCGACCTCGCTGGCCGGCGGCACATTGGTCATGACCCCGCTGCGTGCGGCGGACGGCGAAATCTATGCCGTGGCGCAAGGCCCCGTGATTGTCTCCGGTTTCAACGCGCAGGGACAGGCCGAACAGCTGACCCAGGGCGTGCCCACCGCAGGCCGCGTGCCCAACGGCGCGATCATCGAGCGCAAGGTGGAGGCCTCCCTCTCCGACAGCGCGACGCTGATCCTCCAGCTGCGCAATGCGGATTTTTCCACCGCAGTGCGCGTTGCCGATGCGATCAACACCTACACGTCGCAACGCTTCGGCGGACGCCTCGCCTCCGAGGAAGATTCCCGCACCATCCGCATCAGCCGGCCGAAAGGCGTCTCCTTCGCCCGCTTCTACGCCGAGATCGAAAATCTGATGGTGGAATCCGACGCCCCCGCCCGCGTGGTCATCGACGAGCGGACGGGCACAGTGGTGATCGGCAACGACGTGCGCATCTCCCGCGTGGCGATCAGCCATGGAACCCTGACCGTGCGCATCACAGAGATGCCGCGCGTGGTGCAGCCCGAACCCTTCTCGCGCGGCACGACGGAAATAGAACCCATGACACAGATCGAGGCGAACCAGCCCGACGCCAATGTCGCACTTCTGGATGGGCCCGACCTGCAAACGCTGGTGGCCGGTCTCAACCGGCTTGGCGTCAAGCCGGATGGCATCATCGCCATCCTGCAGGGCATCAAGTCCGCTGGCGCGCTGCAGGCCGAACTCGTAGTGCAATAGGTGGCGATCATGCAGGTTCCCGCAAAGCTCCCCAGAAAGATCGGCGCCGGCGCCTTTGCCTGCCTCATTCTGTTCACGCAGGCCCTGCCGTTTCACGCCATGGCTGCCGACGATCCGAACCGCATGAGCGAGGACGAAGTGCAGCGCTTTTGCTCGAACGTCGTCGATGCGGCTCGCGACCGGCGCTATTCCATGCAGGCAATGGAGCTGAAGAAACTCAAGGAAGACGTGGACGAGCGCATCGCTGCGCTGGAGCAAAAGCGCACGGAATATGAAGACTGGCTCGAACGCCGCAAGGTTTTTCTGGCGAAGGCCGAGGCAGGCATCATAGACATCTATGCCAACATGCGCCCGGACGCCGCCGCCGAACGGCTAGCCGAAGTGCCCGTCGAACTCGCCGCCGCCATCCTGATGAAGCTGGAACCGCGCGCGGCCGGCGTAATCCTCAATGAAATGAACAGCAAATCGGCTGCCACGCTGACCAATATCATCGCCAGCGCGGCGCGCCCGGAGGATCCCTCATGACCACGCGGCCCCTGCTCATTCTGCCGCTGCTCCTGGTTGCCGGTTGCTCGCAGAGCCTGAAGGAAATCAACAAGGAACCTTCCCTGTCGCCGGTCGGCGCAAGCATCGATCCGGAGATGATGGCTGCCTACAATTACCCCAAGCGCCCGGCGCCGGTGACCTCGCGCTATTCGCTGTGGGACGACCGCCAGAGCCGTCTCTTCACCGATCCGCGCGCGCTCAATGTCGGCGACATCCTGACCGTCGAGATCTACATCGACGACAAGGCCCGGCTGAAGAACGATTCCAAGCGCTCCCGCGATGCCAGCCGCAATCTCGGCCTGTCGGGTTCCTATTCCGTCGGCGGCGCCGGCTCTTCCGCCGCCGCCGAAGGCCAGATCGGCTCGGGAACCTCGACGACAGGCAGCGGCGCGACCGAGCGCTCGGAAAATATCCGCCTGCGCATCGCCGCCGTGGTGACCCAGGTGCTGAGCAACGGCAATCTGCGCATTCGCGGTACGCAGGAAGTGCGCGTGAACGCGGAACTGCGGATTCTCACCATCGAGGGCATCGCCCGCCCGAGCGACATCGGACCGGAGAACACGATCTCCTACGAGCGCATCGCGGAAGCCCGGATTTCCTACGGTGGTCGGGGCCGCCTGACCGAGGTGCAGCAGCCGCCCTATGGGCAGCAGTTCCTCGACACCGTTCTTCCCTTCTAGCCGGAACCGGAGCCTGATCGAACGTGGCGCTGCTCGAACAACAAAGCACTGTAAGCAAGGGCCCCTCGCTTGCCATCCAGCTGGTGCTCCTTCTCGGCATCACCGCCCTGGCGGCGGGCGCTGCATGGTTCGCCGGCAGCTATCTCGAACATCTGGCAACCGGCGCGCAGGAAACCGCCGTCGCTCGCAGCACCGGCCACGCAAGCCCTCAAAGCGCGCCCGCGCACGGGCCGTCCAACGTGGTTGACCTCAAACCCATCACAACGAACATGGCCGAGCCCAGCGAGGTCTGGATGCGGGCCGAGCTTTCGCTCGTCTTCACCGGCCCGGTCGACACAGCTGTTGCAGAGGCCATCCACCAGGACCTCTTTGCCTATCTGCGAACCCTGAAACTGCGCCAGGTGGAGACGCCGAGCGGCTTCCAGCACCTCAAATCCGACCTCGAGGAGCGCGCGCGCATTCGCAGCGGCGGCACCGTCGACAAGATCCTGTTCCGGGCACTGCTTTTCGAATGAGACGCCTTCTCCTCACGCTTGCCGCCACCCTGCTCATTCCCGGCATGGCCGCAGCCCAGACCATCGATCTCGGCGCCATCACCAGCAGCGACGGCCAGACCGTCGGCACGATCATCCAGCTCTTCGGCCTTTTGACGATCCTGTCGGTCGCGCCGGGCATTCTGATCATGGTGACGAGCTTTACCCGCTTCGTGATCGCCTTTTCGATCCTGCGCGCGGGCATGGGTCTTCCCACGACACCGGCCAACCTCATTCTGGTCAGCCTCTCCCTCTTCATGACATTCTATGTCATGGCGCCCACCTTCGACCGCGCCTGGGCCGACGGGGTGCGCCCGCTGATGAACAACGAAATCACCGAGCAGGTGGCCCTGGAGCGAATTTCCGCTCCGTTCCGCAGCTTCATGGTCAACAATGTGCGGGAAAAGGATTTCGCTCTTTTCGCCGATCTGGCCACCGAACGCGGCAACATAGACGCAACCGCCGAAACCGCGGATCTGCGCATTCTGGTCCCCGCCTTCATGATCTCTGAAATCAGGCGCGGCTTCGAAATCGGCTTTCTTGTCGTCCTGCCGTTTCTGGTCATCGACCTGATCGTCGCCACCATCACCATGTCCATGGGTATGATGATGCTGCCGCCGACAGTCGTATCCCTGCCTTTCAAGATACTTTTCTTCGTCCTTATCGACGGCTGGAACCTGCTTGTAGGCAGTCTCGTCCGCTCTTTCGCCTGAAGACAACGCCCGAAGCGTATCGGAAAGATCGCGGCGCGCTTCGGAGGCTCCGGGGCCGGATAGCTCCACCTGAGCGCGCCCCGCAGCCAAGCCAGCAAAAAAGTTTGAGGCACCGTTCCCGGTTATCCTTTTGGTAGGATTTGCCCGCCATAAATGCACACAAGCACGGCGGGCTGAACGTTGTTGTTGTTCAAGGGCATGATGCCATTCCCGCAGTACCGGTCAAGCCCGGTATGTCCCTAGTTTGTTTCTAGTTCAGGGGCGTATATCCCATGGCAAGTCTGATGACCAATGCGTCGGCAATGACCGCGCTGCAGACCCTCAACACCATCTCCAAGAACATGGCCACCACTCAGAACCGTATTTCTACGGGTCTGCGCGTGGCGGAAGCTTCCGACAACGCCGCTTACTGGTCCATCGCGACCTCGATGAAGTCGGACAACAAGGCTCTTTCCAGTGTTCAGGATGCTCTGGGCCTCGGCGCCGGTAAGCTCGACACGGCTTACACCGGCATCAACGAAGTGATCGATACTGTTGACAAGATCAAACAGAAACTCGTGACGGCTCGCGGCGCTTCCCAGGAAGACCAGCAGAAGATCCAGAGCGAAATCCAGACCCTTCAGGCTCACATCAAATCGGTTGTCGGCAACTCCAACTATGCCGGCTCCAACATCATCCAGAACAACACGGATGTGAACATCGTCGCGTCCTACAACCGTGTCGGCACGACCGTCACGGTCGATGAAGTCAAGCTCACCGGCGCGAACGTTCTCGTTCTCGATACGGCCGGCACCGCCGGTAGCGCTGCAAGCGTGGTTGCCGCGACCTTCTTCGATGCATCGGGCGCTGCAGTTACCGACACCGCCATCGACACCGCGCTTGGCACTGTCGAGACGGCTCTTGCCTCTCTCGCCGATCAGGCCGCAGAGCTCGGTGCCGCCAAGTCGCGCGTCGATCTTCAGAAAAACTTCGTTTCGAAGCTTTCCGATGCCATCGAGCGCGGCGTTGGCCAGCTGGTCGATGCTGACATGAACGAAGAGTCGGCTCGTCTGTCGGCCCTGCAGGTCCAGCAGCAGCTGGGCATTCAGGCCCTGTCGATCGCCAACTCCAACTCGCAGAACATTCTCTCGCTGTTCCGCTAAGAACAGACGGCCCTTCGGGGCCGGAGTTGAGACCATGAACCGGGTCGCCCGCAAGGGCGGCCCGGTTTTCTTTTTGCCATTGCCGGAAGCTTCCCGTTAAAACGTTGTTAACCATAAGAACTTACTCATGCTTAACCATAAACCTGAGGTCACTTGGCGGCGGTCAGGGTAGCGGCAAGCAAAGGGGTTGGGCTCATGGCCAGCATTATGACGAACACATCCGCAATGGTTGCATTGCAGAGCCTCAAGGCAACGAACAAGTCCATGGATGTGACCCAGGGGCGCATCTCGACCGGCTATCGGGTCGCCCAGGCGAGCGACAATGCAGCCTACTGGTCGATTGCCACGACGATGCGTTCCGACAACAAGGCGCTCTCGGCCGTCCAGGATGCGCTTGGCCTCGGCGCCGGCAAGATCGACACCGCCTACACCGCCATGAACGATGCGTTGAGTGCCGTCGATTCCATCAAGGCCAAGCTCGTTACCGCACGCGGCGCAAGTGCCGAAAACCAGTCAAAAATCCAGGAGGAGATCAAGATTCTCCTCGACCAGATCAAAAGCTCGGCGACCGGTGCAAGCTATGCCGGCACGAACATTCTGGCGACCGACGACACCGGCACCATGGAAGTCGTCTCCTCTTACAATCGCTCCGCCACCGGCACCGTCACCGTGGGCACGATCTCCATCGACCTTGCAAGCGTCAAGCTGTTCGCAGCCGGCGGCCTTCCCGGCGGCATCGCCGACGACATCATGCTGATCGACATCGTGGCCAACGGCACCGATGCCAATATCGACGGTTACCTGACGGACATCGAGACCGCCCTGTCCGACATTTCCAACGCCGCCGCCAATCTCGGCGCCGCCAAGACCCGCCTCGACCTGCAGAAAGACTTCGTTTCCAACCTGATGGATTCGATCGAGCGTGGCGTCGGCCAGCTCGTGGATGCGGACATGAACGAGGAATCGACCCGCCTTCAGGCGCTTCAGGTGCAGCAGCAGCTCGGCATCCAGGCGCTGTCCATCGCCAACCAGAACGCCCAGAGCATCCTGGCCCTGTTCAAATAGGGCATTGCCGCCAAATCGGATTTCGATGGGGCCCCAGTGGCCCCATTTCATTTTCGCACAAGCTTCGGCGAATAGGCTGCCTTCGACATTCGAATGGGAGCATTGGGCCGTTGCCTGAGCAGATTCAGACCGTTGTAGAAAACCTGAAGAACCTCGGACCGCGCCGTCTGGCGCTGATGGGCGGAGTTCTCGCGCTCGTCATGGCCGTGATCGTGGCAGGTGCGACCTATCTCAACCGTCCCGCCTACGAGACACTTTATGTGGGGCTGGAACGTTCCGATGTGAACCAGATCGGCATGGTGCTTGGCGAAGCCGGCATCAGCTTCGACGTGGTGTCCGATGGAACCTCGGTGCTCGTGCCCGCCGGTCAGACCGCGCAGGCGCGCATGCTTCTCGCTGAAAAGGGGTTGCCCAGCAGCACCAACGCCGGTTACGAGCTTTTCGACAATGTCGGTTCGCTCGGTCTCACCACCTTCATGCAGCAGGTGACCCGCGTGCGCGCGCTGGAAGGCGAAATCGCACGCACCATCCAGTCCATCTCCGGCATCAAGGCGGCCCGTGTTCACATCGTCATGCAGGAGCGCGGCACGTTCCGCACCGAGGAGAGACAGCCTTCGGCATCTGTGGTGATCCGGGCTTCGAGCCTCGACGCAACCCGCGCCGCCGCTTCCATCCGCTATCTCGTGGCCGCCGCCGTTCCTGGCCTCGACGCGGAGAAGGTGACCGTTCTCGATTCTGCGGGCACTCTGCTCGCGGCCGGCGACGATCCCTCCAACAGCACGGCGCAGCGTTCCATTGGCGTCGAACGCACCGTGGAAACCCAGATCGAAGACAATATCCGCCGCGCGCTCACCCCGTATCTCGGACCTGAGAATTTCCGCGCCAGCGTCAAGGCGGACGTCAACACAGACGCCCAGCAGATCGAGGAAGTGATCTACGATCCGAAGTCGCGCATCGAGCGCTCGGTCCAGGTGGTGCGTTCCTCCGACAGCGCCAATCGCGAGACATCTGTCCAACCCACCTCCGTCGCCCAGAACCTTCCCCAGGATGAGACCGGAGCAACGGCCGGTCCGAAGTCGACGGAGGAAAGCGAGCGGCGCGAGGAAACCACAAATTACGAGCTGAACACCAAGCGCATCGCGACAACCAGCAACGGATATTCCATCGACAAGATGTCCATCGCGGTCGTGGTCAACAGGGCGCGCCTCGCCCAGATCCTCGGCGAAAACCCTTCGCCCGAGCAGATCGGCGCACGCATTGCCGAGATCCAGAAGGTTGTTGCATCCGCGACCGGCATCAACGAGGAGCGTGGCGACATCATCAATGTGACCGCGGTCGAGTTCATCGACGGTCTCGACGGGGCCCCTGCGCCTGAGGCCGGCATTCTCGACGGTCTGACCAAGCAGGCCGGCACGATGATCAACGCTGCCGCCTTCGTGCTCGTTGCCTTCCTCGTCACCTGGTTCGGCCTGCGTCCGATGACGGCCACCCTCATGAAGCCGGCCCAGCTCGAAAACGCTGCTGTTTCGGCCGAAGAAGGACCGCATACCCTGCCGAACCACGGTCATGATGCACCGCTTCTGGCGAATGAATACAGCGATCCCGATTTCGACGAGGATGAAACCTACGGAACCCACCGCCTGAAGATCAAGCCGAACCCGCAGGAGCGGCTGGCCCGGATCGTCGACCTCAATGAGGAGCGTTCGGCCGATATCCTGCGCAAATGGTCGCGTGCTGAGGCGGAGGCGACGTGATGCCGCCTGCCCTCGCCCTCATCGATGTGCTGCCGGACTTCAGCGCTCCGGCGCCCTCCCTGCCGGAATTACCGGAGGACGATGCCTTTTCGATGCTCGCAACGGCTGGGCCTCTGCCCCGGAACGCCCTGCCGGAGGTTCAAAGCCGGCCGGTCGAGCAGCGGCAGCCGGTCAACGAAACCGCCATCGTCGAGCGGCTGGCCAGGGAACATGAGGCCGCAGTCGCCGAGATCGAGGCGCGCCATGCCGGAGAGCTCGACGCAGCACGCAAAAGCCTGGCCGAAGATGCAGCACGGCTTGTACAACAGCGTTTCGAAGAACTGGAACGGCAGGTCATCGGCCTCACGGCGGAAGCCACCGCCCGAATTCTGGGTGTGGTGCTTACCGAGGACCTCCAGAAGAAGTCCATCGCCGAGCTCGAACGCATCATTCGCGAAGCGCTCGATGACCGCGAAAGCGTCCGTATCCGCCTGATCGGAGCCCCCCTCCTCTGGGAGGCGTTGAAGGCGGGCCTTGGCGCCAAGGCCGACCACGTGGATTTTTCGGAAGGGCCGGGTTTCGACATCAGCCTGTCCATCGATGAAAAACTATTTGAGACGCGTCTGACCGAGTGGTCGGAAGCATTGAACGGACTGATCGCATGAGCCTGGCGGAAGACAACGAGCGTTCCGGAGAGATCATCATCGTCCGGCGCGGCGGCGGTGACGAGGAAGACGGCCATCACGGCGGCGCATGGAAGATCGCCTTCGCCGACTTCATGACCGCCATGATGTGCTTCTTCCTGGTGATGTGGCTTGTCAACGCTTCAACCGAGCAGACAAAGGCCGCTCTCGCCAGCTATTTCAATCCCGTCAAGCTGGTGGACAGCAGCACCGGTTCCAAGGGCATCGAGGAAATCGGTACGGTTCCGGGCGAAGTGAAGCAGGACAAGAGTCTGCCGCAGGAAGGCGAAAGCACCCCCTCCAGCAACCGCGACCAGTCATCGCTTCCCGAAGACGCCGACAACGCAGTCACCGTTCCGGAGACCCGCGAATTCTCCGACGAGAGCCTGTTCGCCGATCCGTTCTCCGTGTTGGCGGAAATTGCTGCCGAGACCGGCAGGCAAGCCAATATTTCGACCCGTGGCGACGGCGGTGCCAGTGACGCGGGCCCCGCCACCGGCGCGTCTGGAGGCGAATCCTACCGCGACCCGTTCGCGCCCGATTTCTGGTCGCAGCAGGTGGCCGGCCTCGAGGTTCTGGAACAGGATGAAGGCGCCAACCCTCCGGCTGAGCGCACTGCCGAACCATCGCAGGCCAAGGCTGAACAGGTTGAAGCCGGCCAAAGCGGCGAAACGACCGTGGCCCTCGCACCCGTTCCCGAAATCGAACCTTTGAAGCAGGAAGAAAAGCCCGCAGAAGCTGAACCGCAGAAGCAGGAAGCCACCGCAGCCGAGGCGGCCGCAGCCACCCCTTCTGCCCTGCGTTCGCAAGAGATCGCCGCCGCCATGCGCGAGGAACTGGCACGCCAGTTCGAGGGAAGCCCCCTTGCCGGTTCCGTCACCGTGGTCGCGGCTGAAGAAAACGTCGTCATCTCCATCACAGATGATCTCGAGCACGGCATGTTCCCCGTAGGCTCCGCCGTGCCGGACCGGGAGCTGGTTCTCGCCATGGACAAGATCGGCCAGGTGCTCGCGAACCAACAGGGCGCCGTGAAGATCAGCGGTCATACGGACGGACGACCGTTCCGCAGCGCGACCTATGACAATTGGCGCCTCTCCTCCGCCCGCGCGCAAGCTGCCTATTACATGCTGGTGCGCGGCGGGCTTGATGAGAAGCGCATCAATCAGGTCGCCGGCTATGCCGACCGCAAGCTGAAGGTGCCTGAAGACCCCTATGCGAGCGCCAACCGGCGTATCGAAATCCTGCTGGAACTGCCGCGATGAAAGCCCGGCTGCCCTTCGCTGCCATGGCGACGGCGGGCGTGCTTTTTGGCAGCCCCGGCAAGGCGACGGAACTCGAGCCGTATCAGATGGTGCGCTCGCTGCAGGTTTTGCAGGATCGCATCGCCAATGGCGACCACGCCGCGTTGCCGCTTCAGCAGAAGCTGCTCGGCGTCATCGACCAGGGGCTAGCCGGTTCCGGCGCGGAAGATTTCGCGGATCCGAAGAACCTGCGCGCCCTGCTTGTCTACGGCCTCAGCGGTGGCAATCCCCGAACGCTCGACACTTTGCTGCCGACGCTCCCACTCGAAGGCTTCCAGGCAGAGCTTGGCCGGGCGATTGCCGACTATGCGAGCGGCGATTTCGCGCGCGCGCGAGCGACCATGAGCAAGGTCGATCCGATGGCGGTCGACCCGGAGCTGGGCGCGCCTTTGGCACTCGTCGCAGCCACCGTGCTTTCCGCAGACGAGCCGGAAAAGGCGGTGCATCTGCTCGACGACGCCCGGCTGCTGAGTCCGGGGACGCTGATCGAGGAAGCCGCCCTTCGCAGAACCGTCGGCATTGCCGCAGCCCTGAAGGACGCGCCGCGCTTCATCCGCGCATCGGAACAATATGTCCGCCGCTTTCTGCATTCTCCTTACGCAAGCCAGTTCGCCAACTCCTTCGTGGCAGGGATCGTGGCGCTCGCAGGCACACTCGATCTTTCGGCGGTCGAGGAAGTGACCGCTCAGATGACCAATGAACAGTCGCGCGTGATCTATCTGCGGCTGGCCCGCAGTGCCGCGATCGAAGGGCATGATCCTCTTCTGGACTTCGCCTCCCGCAAAGCCAGGGAATTTGCCGATCTCGGCGACGACAAAACCGACCCGCGTGCAATCCTGTATGCGAACATGGCTTCCGTTACCTCCGACAATGTCGAGGATGTGCTCGACGCGCTCGACGGCATTGACCGCAGCCGTCTCTCGGTGAGGGATCGTGAACTGCTTGATGCGGCCAAAGCCGTGGCCCGCGCCGTGATCACGAGGCCCGCAACCACGGAGGAAACCGCGGCGGTGCCGAATGACGAGGTTTCGGTATCCGTGGCAGAGCCGGCAGGCGGAGCCCCCCTCCCCGCTGACCCGGATGAATTTCCTGTCCAACCCGTTGCCGACTCGGCTCCCGCACCCGTCGAGCCGTTGCGTCGTGCTGCTCTCCCTGCCCCCGAGACGGACGAGCAGGACATTTATGTCCAGGAAATGCGCGACAAGCTGAAGGCAATCGACGCCTTGCTTGAGAAGGAAAACACTCAATGAACGCTGGTCTTGCCAACACGCTTCCCGTCAAGCAGCAGGGCGCCGAAAACGTCGCGCGCGGGCGCAAGGACGTTCCGGGCGAGGCAACAGACTTCCGGGAAACGCTTGCCGGTGAAAAGCGGCAGACCCTTCCGCCGCAGGGTGCAGGTGACCAGCCCAATGCGGAAAACGCGGCTGATCCCTGGAAACCCGTGCGTTGGTCCCTGCCTCACGATTTTGACAGGAAAAGCATTGCCGCCGCGAAACCCGCCGGTGGCCGACAGAAACAGGATGAAGACGAAACGGAAGCGGTCGACACCCTCCTCCACGCGCCAAAGAACGAGGAAGTGGACCTGCCCCCATCCGCCGAAGTCGGGGATGCGACAAACGAAGCGCCCGACCGTCTGCCGGACCAGGCCTCGCAGACAGCCGGAAAAGCGGTAGACAATGCAGCGCCGCCGACCACGGTTCCGGCATCGCAAGCATCCGAAAACGGAGCAGAGCACTCGAAGGCCGGCGAGCCTGTTGGATCCTCCGAAGGGCCGGCGCCACGGGCCAATGACCGGGCACGCGAACGCGCTGCTCCGGTTTCCGCACTCAATCGCGAGCAGCAACAACCGTCCGGGAAGAACACGGAGCCCCCAGCCCCCCGCTCCGCGCCAGAGGCAGAAAAACCCGCTGAGACCTCGAAGACCGTCGACACACCTGCGCGCTCGGGAAATGAGGCAAAACCCGCCGCAGACAGCACACCGCAACCCGACATTCGCGTGATTTCGATCCAGCGCGCTCCTGCACCGGCAACGGCAGCCGACCCAGCCGTGCAAAAATCGGCGGCACCCGAGGCGCCCCAGCTTCAGCAACCACACCAACCCGAAGCAGGACGCGTGCTTCATACGCTGAAAATTGAACTGCATCCGGCCGAGCTTGGCCCGGTAACGGCCCGTCTGAGGGTCGTCGCAGATCAACTTTCGGTTGATATTCAGGTCGAGAACGCCGAAGCGCGCCATCGACTTGGAAACGACAGCGACGCCATCGTGAAAGCCCTCCGATCACTCGGCTACGACATCGATCGCGTGACCGTTCAGCAGAGCGCGGCCAGTTCGCAAGGCAACACGGCCGGCAATCACACCGGACGCGACAGCGCCTTCCAGTCGATGAGCGAAGGCCAGGGCGACAGCCAGTCTCGGGGAACTGGTGGTGACCGTTCGCAGGGCGAACGCGGCGGCCAGGCAAAGGGAACACGCGACCATGCAGAAGCGTCTGGCAGCGGCCTTTACATTTAGCCTGGCAGCGGCGACCCAGAGCCTTGCGGCAGGCAATGCGTGCGAGGGTGAAATTCTGCGTGCCGCGGCCCGCTATAACGTACCCGCCGGGATTCTCTACGCCGTAGGACTTACGGAAACCGGTGTGAAGGGAAGCCTTCAGCCCTATGCGCTCAACATAGAAGGAAAAGCCGTTTTTGCGCGAACCGCGAACGAAGCCATCGCCCGCTTCGAAACCGCGAGCAGAAGCGGCGCCAAACTGATCGATCTCGGCTGCATGCAGATCAATCACCATTATCATGCCAGCCACTTTGCAAACCTGCGCGCCATGCTCGATCCGCGCCGCAATGTGGACTACGCCGCCCGCTTTCTGGTCGACCTGAAGAAGCGCCACGGCTCGTGGTCCATGGCCGTCGCACGCTATCACGCGGGTCCAGATAACGACCCAGCGCAGAAGCGCTACATCTGCCGCGTCATCACGAATATGGTCGCGACCGGCTTCGGGAACTGGACCCCGGAAGCTCGTAGTTTCTGCAACCAATGATTGTTTTTGAATTTTCCACCGGAGTCTGCCCGACTCCCTATTTATGATTCCTTAAAAATTGCGGTTGTGCCTGATTCGCCCGACCAGTTACCTCTTGAAACATCAAGTGATTCGGAGGGCGGCCGGTGATTGTTGTGATCGACGAGCGTGAGTTGGTAACCGAAGGGTACAACTCGCTGTTCAACAGGGAAGGCGTGGCAAGCGCGGGGTTTGCGCCACGTGAATTCGGCGAATGGGTTGAAACCGTTGCAGAAGACGAATTGAAGGCGGTCAGCGCCTTTCTTCTGGGGCAATGCGAGGAAGGCAATATCTCCGCGCAGCGTATCCGCGAACGATCTCCAGCACCGATGATCGCGCTCAGCGAACGCAATTCCCTCGACGACACGCTGCGCATGTTCGAATGGGGCGTCGACGACGTCGTGCGCAAGCCCGTGCATGTGCGTGAAATCCTTGCCCGCATCACCGCGATCCGCCGCCGCGCCCAGCAGGACGCGGCAACCTATGCGCAGGTCGGCAACATGCGCATCTATTTCGACGGGCGCGACCCGGAGATCGATGGCGAGGTTCTGCCCCTGCCGCGTCGTGAACGCCGCATCCTGGAATATCTGGCGGGCAATCCGACACGCCGCGTGACCAAGACCCAGATTTTCAACGCCATCTACGGCATCTTCGACGAGAATGTCGAAGAGAACGTCGTCGAAAGCCACATCAGCAAATTGCGCAAGAAACTGCGTGAAAAGCTGGGCTACGACCCGATCGATTCCAAGCGCTACCTTGGCTACCGGCTGGCGGGCGACTGAGCCTGCCAACGACAATCCGCGACGGGCGCTGCGTCTCCAGCTGTTTGGCCAGTTTCGCGCAAGTCACGATCCTTACCTTGACTGTGATCGCGTAGACGAGGAGACACCCAGATGGGTCTTTATGGAATGATGCGGACTGGCGTTTCCGGCATGGCGGCGCAGTCAAACCGCCTGTCGACGGTAGCCGACAACATCGCAAACTCGAGCACGAATGGTTACAAGCGCGCCCAGGCCGAGTTCTCCACCCTCGTCCTGCCGTCGTCCGGCGGCTCCTACAATTCAGGCGGCGTCACCACTTCGATCCGCTATTCGATTTCACAGTCCGGTCCGCTTCAATACACGACCTCCGGCACAGACCTTGCGGTAAAGGGTAACGGCTTCTTCGTCGTGCAGGACGCCAACGGCCAGCCGGTTCTGACCCGCGCAGGCTCTTTCGTGCCCAATGCCGAGGGCGAACTGGTCAATGCCACCGGTTACAAGCTGATGGGCTACAGCTATGCCAATGGCGACCCCACGGTGACGGCAAACGGCTTTGCCGGTCTCGAAGCCATTTCCATCGCCCAGTCCGAACTCGTCGCCACCCCATCGCGCAACGGCATCCTGACGGCCAATCTGCCTGCCGGCTCGACGCCGGTTGCCGCCGGCGACCTGCCATCGGCCAACAGCGCGACGGCCAGCTACACGCAAAAGACCTCCCTCGTTGTCTATGACAATCTCGGCGGCGAGAAACTGCTCGACATCTACATGACGATGACCGGTCCGGACACCTGGGAAGTGGCCGTCTATGACCGGGCGGACGCTGCGCCCAACACCTCGTTCCCCTACGCGAACCCGGCGCTTTCAACCCAGACCCTTTCCTTCGATCCGACCACCGGTCAGTTGACCGGCGCGAGCGCCACCGACATCGCGATCCCCGTCCCCGGCGGCGACACGCTCACACTCGACATGTCCGGCATGACGCAGCTCAGCGCAGGCTTCACCGTCACCGGCGAAGCCGATGGAGCCGCCCCCTATTCGATCGACAGCGTCGAGATTTCGACGGATGGGACCGTCTTTGCGAAATATGCTGACGGGTCGATGCGCGCCATCTATCGCATTCCCGTCGCAACGGTCCAAAGCCCCGATCAGCTGCAGGTCCTGAGCGGCAACGCCTTCGCCGAAAGCACCGATTCCGGTGGTGTGCAGCTGGGCTTTGCGGGCGAAGGCGGACGCGGCACGGTGGTTTCCGGTGCGGTGGAGAATTCCAACGTCGATATCGCCCAGGAGCTGACCGACATGATCGAGGCTCAGCGCAATTACACCGCAAATTCGAAAGTGTTCCAGACGGGATCCGACCTCATGGAAATCCTGGTCAATCTGAAGCGCTAATCGGACACACCTGAAAGGTTGGAGTGAAAGAGAGTAAATGTCCCTGACATCGGCACTCAGCATCGCGCAAACCGCACTGTTCAATACGTCCCGCCAGACTTCCGTGGTATCCAGGAACGTCTCGGAGGCGTCGAACCCGGACTATGCGCGCCGCAGCGCGGTTCTGAGCAGCACCCTGCCAGGCGCGCGCATCGTCGCCATCCAGCGGGCCGCCGACGAGGTTCTGTTCAGGCAGAACCTCTTTGCCGTTTCCTCCTGGCAGGGCCAGAAGACGCTTTCCAACGGCCTCAACACGCTGCAACTCACCTTGAACGGTGACGACAACGCAACGGCCGCAGGCACAGCCATCAGCAAGCTCCAGATCGCGTTGCAACTCTACGCCTCGACGCCCTCGAACGGCACGCTCGCCGAAAGCGCCGTTCAGGCCGCCAAGGATGTGGTCCGCACGCTCAACAGTGGCGCAGCGACAATCCAGACCTTCCGCGCCGATGCCGATCAGGAGATCGCAACGGCTGTCGACAGCCTGAACAAGCTCCTCGCCGAGTTCGAGCAGGTCAACAAGGAGATCGTCAACGGCACCCGCAGCGAACGGGATGTTTCCGACGCGCTCGATCGCCGCGGCGCCCTGCTGAAGAAGATCTCCGAATATGTGCCGATCTCGACCACGACACGGTCGGGCAACGACATGGTCATCATGACCAGCGACGGCGCCACCTTGTTCGAGACGGTTGCGCGTCCCGTCACCTTTACCGCCAACACGACCTACGGTCCCGCAACGAGCGGCAATGCCGTTTATATCGACGGGGTTCCCATGTCGGCTGGTACCGGCGGCAACACGAGCGCCAGCGGCCTGATCTCGGCCAATCTCCAGCTGCGCGACGATGTCGCACTCCAGATGCAGCGGCAACTCGATGAGGTCGCCCGTGGCCTGATCTCGGCCTTTGCGGAGACAGATCCTTCCGGAACGCTTGCCGATGCGACCGGCCTCTTCACCTGGTCTGGCGCTCCCGCCATACCGGCCGGTGCGACACTCGAAACCGGGCTCGCGGCCACGATCAGCATCAACGCCGCATTCGATGCGCAGGCGGGCGGCAATCCGAACCTTCTGCGCGATGGCGGTGCGAATGGCGCGGCCTATCTCCACAACACCAGCGGCGCCGGTTCCTTCTCCGACCTCCTCATTTCCTATTCGGAGCGCCTGGACGAGCCCATGAGCTTCGACGCGATTGCCGGTCTGGAGACTTCCGGCAGCGTCTCCGACTTTGCGTTCAACTCGGTGGGCTGGCTTGAAAGCCTTCGCCAGCAGGCCGCGGCCGGCTCCGAAGGCAAGGAGGCGCTGGTGACGCGTACCGCCACCGCGCTTTCCAACCTCACGGGCGTGAACGTGGATGAAGAAATGGCCCTGCTGCTCGACCTTGAACACGCCTATCAGGCGTCGTCGCGTATCATCGCGGTGGTCGATGAGATGCTGGCCGCACTGTTGCGGGCGACGGAATAGGGAACAGCTCCATGAAAACCTCCTTCATCTCCTCCTTGGCCATGTCGCAGACCCTGCGTTACCAGGTCATGCGCATGCAGGTGGAGCTGGCCCAACGGACGCAGGAATCCCAGACGGGCCGTGTCGCCGATGTCGGCGTGGCGCTCGGCGCCCATGCCGGCCGCAACCTTTCCATGAGCCGCAATATCGAACGGCTCTCGGGATTGATGGACGCAAACACGCTCGCAGCTAACCGATTATCGGCAAGCCAGGATGCAATGACGCAGATCGGCGATCTGGGCCAGAATTTGCTGGCCTCGCTGACTGCTGCAAATTCGAGTAGCGACCAGGTCTCCGTTGCACAAGGCGAGGCCGAACGTGTTCTGAAAAGCATGACCAGCCTGCTGAACACAAATCTCAATGGCGAGTATCTGTTCGCCGGTATAAACACCGACGTGAAGCCGGTCGCCGATTTCAGCGATCCCTCATCCGCCGCCAAGGCGGCATTCGATGCGGCCTTCCTCGCCAAGTTTTCCTTCACCCAGTCCGACCCGGCAGCCGCAAGCATCACCGCCGCGGATATGGAAGATTTCCTGACCAATTACGTCGAGCCGCAATTCCTTGGCAGCGGCTGGGAAACCAATTGGTCGTCAGCATCGAACCAGAAGATCACCAGCCGGATTTCGCTGAACGAAACCGCTGAAACCTCGATGACGGCGAACGAGACCGGCGTCCGGAAGCTGGCAATGGCCGCCGCGAGCCTGTCGAATCTGCTCAAGGGATCGCTCAGCGACGAGGCGCGGGAGGTCCTGAACAAGAAGGCCCTGTCGCTGACCGGCGAAGCCGTGGCCAACATCGCCGGCGCCCAGGCGCAGGCGGGTCTTGCTGAAAACAGGATCGAAGACGCGAACACGCGCCTCTCCTCGCAGGTCACCATCTATAAGAGCTTCATCAAGGAGACCGAGGGCATCGACCCCTATGAGGCTGCCACGCGCGTCAACGATCTCATCACACAGCTCGAGGCTTCCTATGCCCTGACCTCGAGGCTGCAGCAGATGAGCCTCCTCAGATATCTGTCGTGATAGAGCCGAAGAGAGACGAACGGGAAACCCATGTATCAGTTCTCCTATAGCGAAGTTCAGACCGACTCGCTCGCCGACGCAAAGGATCGCGAACAGCAGGTTCTGTCCCGTTCGATCGATCTGCTGATCGCCGCACGTGAAAAGGGTTTGGACTCTCGCGAGGCAACCGAATCCATCCTGTTCATGATCCGTGTCTGGACGGCTTTCATCGAGGATCTGGGCAATCCCGAAAACGAGCTTCCGAAAGAACTGCGCGCAAACCTGATTTCCATCGGCCTGTGGCTGATGCGAGAGGGTGAGGAGGTTCGTCAGGGACGCTCGAACAATTTCGACGGGCTCATTGAGGTTTCACAGATCATTCGCGACGGCATCCAATGACAAGCAGCGCCCTGAAAATATCGCTCAAGGCGAACGAGAAGATTTACGTCAACGGCGCAGTGATCCGCACCGACCGCAAGGTGACGCTGGAGTTTCTCAACAACGTCCAGTTCCTCATGGAAAACCATGTCCTTCAGGCCGAAGAGGCCTGCACGCCCCTGCGGCAGCTCTATTTCACCGTCCAGATAATGCTGGTCACTCCCGAAAATGCGGGCGAGGCGCGCGGACTGTTCTCGAAGATTCTTCCACAGCTCTTACGCACCTTCAAGAACGAGCGCATCCTGGCCGGGCTGAAACATGTCGACCAGTTGGTCGGCGGCGGGCAGGTCTTCGACGCACTCAAGGAAATTCGGGCACTTTATCCGCTCGAGCAGGAAGTCATGCACCAGGCTGGCGTCGGCCCCCAGGAACCAGCCGTCGCCATGGCCGCAATGGAGTAGATCCATGAACGTACCCAGCGCCACCGGCACATCGTCAAACTATCAGAACCAATCGACGACTGCCCCGCAAACGGTCGATTACCAGTCATTCCTGCGCCTTCTCGTGGCCCAGATGAAAAATCAGGACCCCACGAGTCCGATGGAATCCACCGATTACGTGGCACAGCTTGCCACCTTCTCGCAGGTGGAACAGACGGTGCAGACGAACAGCAAGCTCGACCAGATTTTGCAGGCATCCGCGCTCGCCCAGGCAAGCAGCCTCGTCGGCCGCGAGATCACATCCGCCGACGGCACCGTCACCGGCAAGGTTTCCGAGGTCCGCCTCTACAGCGACGGCGTGATGGCGATCCTTGAAACCGGCGAGGAAGTGCCGGTCGGGCCTGGCGTCGAAATCCGCTAGGGGCGGCAGGCTGGCATGAACGAAGCCGACGCCCTCGACATTGTCCAGTATGCAATCTGGACCGTCCTCGTCGCCTCCAGCCCTGCGGTCGCGGTGGCGATGATCGTCGGTGTCGGCATCGCTCTGGTGCAGGCGCTCACCCAGGTGCAGGAAATCACCCTCACCTTCGTGCCCAAGATTGTCGCGATCCTGATCGTCGTCGCATTTTCGGCCCCCTTCGTCGCCTCGCAGATTTCCTCCTTCACCAACGTCATCTTCCAGCGCATTCAGGACGGGTTCTGATCCCCGTCTCCGCCCTCGCGCAAGCTTGAGCCTCTAGCCTCCAAGCCGGGGTGCTTTCGGCATTTTGCAATCAGGTGGTTTCGCCTGGGATCGCAGAATCACACCGGAAGCCCATACGAAGACCCGCAGCGACTGGCCCGCAGTAACTGGCCCGCAACAGTTGGAAGGCAGGCATGGCTTTAACCGAAGCGATCACCGGCGGCGAAACCCGTAAACATGGCCGGGATATCGGCTTTGCACTCGGCATCGTCGTAATCCTGGCGGTGCTTTTCCTGCCGGTCCCGCCATTTCTCATCGACGTCGGCCTGGCCTTTTCCATCGCCCTGTCGGTGCTGATCCTCATGGTGGCGCTATGGATTCAGCGGCCGCTCGATTTTTCGTCATTTCCGACCATCCTGCTGATCGCGACCATGTTGCGCCTGTCGCTGAACATCGCGACGACCCGCGTGATTCTTTCCGAGGGACATCAGGGTGCTGACGCTGCCGGTTATGTCATCGGAGGCTTTTCCCGTCTGGTGATGAGCGGCGATTTCGTCATCGGCCTCATCGTCTTCATGATCCTGGTCGTGGTGAACTTCGTCGTCATCACCAAAGGATCGACGCGTATCGCGGAAGTGGGCGCCCGCTTCACCCTCGACGCCATCCCCGGCAAGCAGATGTCGATCGACGCCGACCTTTCCGCCGGCACTATCGACGACAAGGAAGCGCAGCGCCGCCGCGCGGAACTGGAGGAGGAGAGCTCCTTCTTCGGCGCCATGGACGGCGCCTCCAAATTCGTTCGCGGCGACGCCATCGCCGGTCTCATCATTACCGCGATCAACATCGTTGGCGGCATCGCCATCGGCTACGCCCGCCACGACATGAATGTCGGTGAAGCTGCCGACGTATTCACCAAGCTTTCGGTGGGCGATGGTCTCGTATCGCAAATTCCCGCCTTGATCGTATCGCTTGCAGCCGGCCTCCTCGTCTCCAAGGGCGGGACGCGCGGCTCGGCGGATCAGGCCGTTTTCGACCAGCTCAGCGCCTATCCCCGCGCCCTCTTCGTTGCCGCCGTGCTTCTCACCCTGCTCGGCCTCATGCCGGGCCTGCCCCTCATCCCGTTCATCTTCCTGGCCTGCGTGATGGCAAGCATCGCCTATATTCTTCCCCGCCGCGCGCGACAGAGGCAGGAAAAGGCGGCTCAGGCCCAACGTCAGGAAAAGCTGGACCTGGAGGAGGAAGACCGCAATTCGGTGAAATCCTCCCTGCGCACCGCCGAAATCGAGCTTCTGATAGGAAAACAGCTTTCCTCCCGCCTGCTCGCCTCGCATCAGGAACTGGCCTATCGCATGGGCAAGATGCGCAAGAAATTCGCCGGGCAGTACGGTTTCGTCGTACCGGAAGTGCGCCTGACGGACGATTACTCCATTCCGCCCAAGAGCTATCAGATCAAGATACACGGAACGGTGGTCACCGAATATCAGATGCGCGTTGGCGAACTGATGGTTCTGGTAGGCGCAAACCGCCTGCCCGACATGCCCGGTGAGGAAATCAAGGAACCCGCCTTCGGCATGCGCGCCTATTCGGTGCCTGAAATGTTCGCCGAGGACCTGAAGCGCGAACACTTCGCCTATGCTGACAACATGTCGGTGCTGCTGACCCATCTGAGCGAAGTGATCCGCAACAACCTGCCGCAACTCCTTTCCTACAAGGACATGAAGGCGCTCATCGAACGGCTCGATCCCGAATATCGCAAGCTTGCCGACGAGATATGCTCCTCGCACATCACCTATCCGGGGCTTCAGGCCGTGCTAAAGCTGCTTTTGGCCGAGCGCGTATCGATCCGCAACCTTCACCTGATCATCGAGGCCATCGCCGAGATAGCACCCCATATCCGCCGCACGGAGCAGATCGTGGAACATGTGCGTATCCGCATGGCACAGCAGATCTGCGGCGACCTCACCGAGGGAAGCTCGCTCAAGGTCCTGCGCCTTGGCGCCCGCTGGGACCTCGCCTTCCATCAGAGCCTCAAGCGCGATGCGAAGGGCGAAATCCGCGAGTTCGACATCGATCCGAGGCAATTGGAGGAATTTGGTGCGGAGGCAAGCAAGGCCATCCGCAAACATCTGGACGCCGGCGAGCGTTTCGTCCTCGTCACCGCGCCCGAGGCACGCCCCTATGTGCGCATGATCATCGAACGGCTTTTCCCGACCCTTCCCGTCCTCAGCCATGTCGAGATCGCCAAGGGGATCGACCTCAGCGTTCTCGGCTCGATCTCCTGATCATGCGACCCGGCACCCGCGCGGCCTGACACGATGCTGGAAACTCCGCTCCTTGCTGCATTCCTGGCATTTTGCCGTATCGGCGGCTGTTTCATGGTCATGCCCGGTCTGGCAAGCGCGCGGATTCCGCTGCAGGTGCGCCTTTTCGCAGCCGTCGCCGCATCTCTGGCCCTCCTTGTGCATCTTTGGGACCTGATCGCCCCGCATGTGTCAACCAAGCCCGGCCCGCTCCTGATCCTCATAGTATCAGAACTCGCCATAGGAGCCCTCATCGGCCTGGTGGCCCGCTTCTATCTCCTCGCGCTCCAGTTCATCGGATCGGCCATGTCGATGATGACCGGGTTCGGCATGAACGGCGGCGCGGCCATCGAGGAAACCGACCAGCAACCGGCATTGGGCGCGATCATTTCCCTTTCGGCGCTGATGCTTCTGTTCGTTCTCGATTTTCACCATGAGATCATCCGGGCGCTCGTGGCCTCCTACCGGCTGGCTCCGATAGAAAGCCTGTTCGATCCCCGCGCGGCGCTGACCGACATCACGGACACGCTGTCGGACTCCTTCTTCGTGATGATCCGCCTCGGCAGCCCGTTCATCGCCTATGCAATCCTCGTGAACCTCGCCATCGGCTTCGTGAACAAGCTGACTCCCCAGATTCCCGTCTACTTCATCTCGCTACCCTTCGTGATCACCGGCGGCCTGATCCTGCTTTATTTCGCCATCGGTTCGCTGCTCGGTCTTTTTGCCGATGCATTCTTCCCCCTCTTCTCCGGTGCCTGAGGAGCCCCCATGTCGAAGGACCGCCGCGAAAGACTGGGCAAGCTGGTAAGCGTGATGCAGCGCCTGAAGGATTTCCACCAGGCGCAGCATGCGGGGCATCTGGCAGCCGCCGTTCGTGCGAATGCGGAAGCGGAGGAAATCGTCGGGCGCATCGATGCGGGCGACGCCATGTCTTCCCTCTTTCCCGATCTTTATCACCGCCGCGTGGCCGATGCCCTCCGGCGCAGCCGAGAAAGCACTTTGCGCGCCGAAACCGAAGCCCGCGCGGTGATTGCCGCCGATGCGCGCACCAATGCGCTTGCGCGCGCCTATCGGGAAGCCGCCGCATTCGAGGAACGCGACAAGGCCGACAAGGAACGGCTCGAATTCATTCAGAGACCCGCCGCAAGCGGGCCTCAAGCCTCCCGCAAGCTTGATCTGGAAGAATAGATTCCAGCAAACAACGGACTATGGAGGACGCCTTGGCGATTTCGCCTCCCGGCGACATTGTGCTGAACGTGGCCCGCGCCGCAGATCCCCAGAAGGTCGCGGCAGCCCGTGCGCGTCTGGCCACGCATGGCGCCGCAACCGCGGGCTTTTCAGCGACCCTCGACGCCACGCCCATACAGGGCGCGACCGTCAGGAAGCCCGCGCTTTCGCCGACGGAAACCAAATTCGAGGCGATGGTGCTGCAGAACTTCCTGCAATCACTCCTGCCTGAGGAGACAAGCTCCGTCTATGGCGAGGGCATCGCCGGCGAGCTGTGGCGCTCCATGATGGCTGAAAAACTGAGCCAGACGCTTGCCGAACAGGGCGGTCTCGGCATCGCCAGCAAGGTCCTGACCGACTACACGGTCGAAGGCGACAAGAAGATGCCGATCGGCGCTGTTTCCACCACAGCCGAACAGCAGGAAGCCGGGAAACGCGCATTGATGTCCTCCGCCCTCGTCAACGAGATCGAACGGCAGGCGGCCAGGACCCTGGGCATCGGCGTCAGCACGGCCCGCAAAGACGACTAGAGCTGAAAGCCTGAAACGGAAAATCCTCATGTATGATCAGATGACCACGGCACAGTCCGAAACCTCCTCCCGCGCGGGCAAGCACCATCATGGCGGGGCGAGCGCAATCGCCATCATGCGCCGCATCGAGGAAACGATCGACGCCGAAACGACCGCGATCCGCACCGACCCGACCTTCGATCTCAAGGCCTCCAACGCCCGCAAGAGCCGTCATCTCTACGAGTTGAACAAGGCCCTGAAAGGCACCAACGAGGAAGGCCTCGCCTCCGCGCATCGTGAAGCACTGTTGCGGCTGCGCGCCAAGCTTGCCGCAAACGAAGCGACCATCAGGGCGCATATGAGCGCCGTCTCGGAAGTGGCGGCGCTCCTGAGCGAAACGATCGAGCAGGCGCAGACGGACGGCACCTATTCCGAGCGCGCCTTCGGACAGGCATCGCCCGCATGATCAAGTTCGTCCTGGCCGCTCTGTGGATTTGCGCCGTCACGGTTGGAACGGTGCTGTTTTCCTTTCAGTTCTCGCAGGCCAGAAACGAGGCTGCGCCCACTCCCGCCGCATTCTTCGGCGGGCTCGAGCATATCGCGACAGACATGATCTCCATCCCCGTTGTCCGCAAGGGCGGCGTGGATGGCTATTTCCTGACGAAACTCTCCTATTCCATCGATTCCGAAAAGCTGAAGACACTCAGCGTGCCGGTCAACGCGATGCTGGTCGACGAGATATTCTCCTATCTCTACGCCAACCCGCAGATCGACTATGAGACCTCCGGCGGGCTCGATGTGGTGGCTTTCCGGGAAAGTCTGCGCGACGCGATCAACAAGCGCGTCGGCGACGAACTGATCCATGATGTCTTCATCGATCAGGCCGACTACCTGTCAAAGGCGGAAATCCGGGCAAACACGCCCCGCCAGAAGATCGGTCTCGCAGAACCCGCCGCAAAGACTGAAAAACCCGCGCCGAAGGCCCATTGAGCTGGGTCTGATCGCTTCATGCTGAAGACCTAAACGAGCAGGCTCATCGGGTTCTCGATCCCGTTTTTGAAAGCTGCGAGCCATTGCGCGCCGACAGCTCCGTCAACCGCCCGATGATCCACCGACAAGGTACAGTTCATCCCTTCTGAAAACGCGATCGCGTCGCCGCGCTCGACGGGTCGGCGGGCCACCGCCCCCACGGCAAGAATGCCGCTCTGGGGTGGGTTGATGATCGCCGAGAAATTCTTCACCCCATACATGCCCAGGTTGGACACGCTGAAGCAGCCGCCCTGATATTCCTCAGGCTTCAGCCGCCCATCGCGCGCACGAGCCGATAAGGACCTGATCTCTTCGGAGAGGCTTCCGAGGCTTTTGCGGTCGGCATCGCGCAAAATGGGAGTAATGAGGCCGCCTTCCGTTGCGACCGCCACCGCGACATCCACCGCATACGGTCTCAGAAGAGCCTCTTGGTTCCATATGCACCGCATGTCCGGCACGGCCCGCAGGGCAAGCGCGACTGCCTTAACGACGAAATCGTTGATCGAGATGCGAGCGCCCGCCTCGCGGCCTTCATTGCATTGTGCCCGCAGCGCGATCAGCGGCGCCATCTCGCATTCGGCCTCGAGATAGAAATGCGGCACCGTCGTCTTCGCCTCGTGCAGACGGCGCGCGATGGTGCGGCGCATGGACGAGAGCGGCAGCACCTCATAATCCCCGATCCCGAGCGGGACATGCGCTGTATCGGGCACGGACTGCTTTCCGGGCTCTTCAAGCGGGGGAACACGGGTAGACGATCGATCGGCCAGCGCATGTTCCACATCGAGGCGCACGATACGCCCTTTCGGCCCCGACCCGGAAAGACCCGAAAGCTCCACCCCGTGCTCCGCGGCAAGCCGCCGGGCCAGCGGGGAGGCTGAATGCCGAGGCACAGCCGACCCGGAAGACCTTGCAGGCACGGTTACAGCGACAGGGCTGCCCTTGTCGGCTTGCGCCACGGGTTTCGGCGACGCCGGCATCTCGACATTCTCCTCCCCCTCGGCGAGAATCACCGCGATCACCTGATTGACGTCTGCCCGTTTTCCGGCGGCCACCAGAATGGGGCCGAGCCTCCCCGAACCGGGCGCTTCGATCTCCATCGTCGCCTTGTCGGTTTCAACCTCCGCAACAGAGTCTCCGGCTACGACATCGTCGCCTTCTGCCTTCAGCCATTGCGCGATAACACCGTCTTCCATCCCCGCCGCAAGCGACGGGAGAACGATCTCGATAGCCACTGAAACCTCCCTCCGGACCGCATCGGCCGGTGCACGTCAATCGACACAGGATGCGGCAAAAACATACAAGCGAACCGCGCTACCTCAGGCGTCGAGCGGCAATCCCTGATCCGCCATGAGCGACCGCAAGGCCCGTTCGATATCCTGGGGACGGGCGCAGGCGGCAGCCTCAAGAACCTTCGAGATGGAAGGAGAGGCTTCCGCGCCATGAACCCGCTGCACCGGCTGGTCGAGCCAGTCGAAAAGCCGCCTCTGGATCTCGTCGGCAAGCCATCCGCCATAGGATGTGCCAGCCGCCCCCTGCTCGACGATCAGGACATTGCCGGTCTTGCGGACTGAGTTCCCGACGGTTTCCCAGTCGAGGCCCGCGCGGTCGAGGCTGCGCAGATCGATCACCTCCGCATCGATGCCGAGCGCCTCGACGACGGCGCGGGTTTTCTCGACCATGGCAAGATAGGTGAGGATCGTCGCCTTGCTTCCCGTGCGCACGATCCTGGCCTTGCCGAGCGGGATGAAGAAATCGAAATCCTCGACAGGCGCCATGCCCTTGGAGGCATAGAGATCCACATGCTCGATGACGAGAACAGGATCGCGGCATAAAAGCGCCGAGTTCATCAGCCCGACATAGTCAAAGGGCGTGGAAGGCGCCACGATGCGCCAGCCGGGCGCGGTCGCGAAAATGCCCGCCGGATCCATCGAGTGCTGCGAGCCGTAGCCCGTTCCCATGGCCACCTTGGTGCGCAGAACGAGCGGCATGTCGCTTTCCCCGCCAAACATATGGCGCGCCTTGCCGATCTGGTTGAACACCTGGTCGGCGGCCACCCACATGAAGTCGGGATACATGAACTCCACGACCGGGTGCACCCGCCCGTCGGCAGCCATCCCGGCGGCAATACCCGTAAAGGCATTTTCGCTGATGGGCGTGCCAAGGACACGTCCGGGAAACCGGTCGGAAAGGCCGCGCGTCGCGCCATTTGTCCCTCCCTTCAGGCGATGGACATCCTCACCCAGGACCACCACTCTTTCGTCGGTTTCCATACGGCGGGCCATGACATCGGCAACCGTATCGATGAAGCGAACTTCCTCGAGCGCCCCGGAAAAGCCGGCCTCTTCCACAAAGCGCTTGCCTTCGAACTCGGACAGATCGCCACGAACGCCGAAATCCCGGAAATCCTCGTCAGGCCAAAGGGCTGGAACGACCCGCCGGACGCCATCCACCTCTTCGACCAGCTCGCCGGCAACCTCGTCCATCAGGGAAACGCAGCGCTGGCGCAGCGCTTGCGCCGCCTCGTCCCCCAGAATCTGGCGGTCCCGCAAGGTCCGTCCCAGCGCCTCCAGCGGATCGCGCGCGCGCCATTCCGCTTCCTCCGCCTTGCTGCGGTAGCCGAAAGCACTGCCGGGAAGCGCGCCATTCTGGTGGAAATACCGGTAAAGATCGGCCTCGATGATCGTTGGCCCCTCTCCTGCCCGCATGATGCGATTTGCTTCTTCGCAGGCGAGATAGACCGCCAGCGCATCCATGCCGTCAACCTTGATCGAGGGGATGCCGAAGGCAGAGCCGCGCGAAGAAAGGCGTGGTTCTGCCGTCACCTCGTCCACATGCGTTGACACTGCATACCGGTTGTTCTCGATAAAAAAGCAGATCGGCAGCTTCCACGCGGCGGCAACATTCATCGTCTCGAGCACGGAGCCGATATTCGTCGCTCCATCGCCAAAATAGGTATAGACGACATTGTCAGTGCCCGCATGCCGATGCGCCCAGGCAGCGCCGGCAGCCATGGGCACGCCCCCACCGACAATCGCGTTCGTGCCCAGATTGCCCGCTTCTTCCCAACGCAGATGCATGGAACCGCCGCGACCGTGGCAGAAGCCCTGCGCAAGCCCCATGATTTCAGACAATGTTCTCGACGCAAGATCGCGCAGATCCGTCCCGAAAGGGGCCGTCGGATCGAGCCCCTCCTGCGCAAGATAGGAAAGCGCCTTGGCAAGAAACTGATGGTGCGCCCGGTGCGATCCGTTCACCTGATCGCCCGGCTTCATGGAGATCGCCGACCCGACAGCACCCGCTTCCTGACCGATGGCCGAGTGCGCTGGGCCGTGGACAAGCCCCTGCGCGGCCAGTTCCAGAACCTTCTCCTCGAAAGCGCGGATCAGATGCATCTGCACGAGCATGCTGCCGGCGAGCTTCGGATCGAGCGCCAGGCGGTCGTCTTCGCTGACCCGCAGTTCCCGCCACGGGCTTTTCGGTGTGAGGTCGAGATAGTCGGGCATGCTGGTCTCCGCAATTCGGTCGGATTGATACTGGGCTCAGGCCGCCAGGAAGCCGCCATCGACCGGCAGGATGGCGCCGGTCACGTAGCTGGCGAGGTCGGAAGCGAGGAATGCGACGGGGCCAACCACTTCATCCGCCTCGCCAATGCGCTTCATGGGCACGCGGTTGAGAAACCAGTCCGCGCCGCCCGGCCGGGCAAGCTGGGCCGTCGCCATTTCGGACATCATGATCCCCGGCGCCACGGCGTTCACCCGCACACCATGCGGTGCCAAATCGCGCGCCATGACCTGCGTGAGCGAACGGATCGCCCCCTTTGAAACCACATAGCCTGCCGTCGATCCGCCCGCGACGAAACCCGCCACGGAACACAAATGCACCACACTGCCCTTGAGCGCCTTGAGTGCCGGCACGAAGGCATGCGAGACGTTGAAGGCCCCTTCCAGATTGACGGCCATCACCTGATCCCAAACCTGTAGCGCCTCGGGTTCGCCGAACCCGGCACGTCCTGCCCGTCCTGCATTGTTGACCAGAATATCGAGCCCGCCATGCCGCTCCTGATCGGCCTCGGCAAAGGCCTGCACGGCAGCGCGATCGGTCACGTCCAGTACGAAGCCTTCAGCCACATATCCCTGCTCCCGCAGGACCGCTGCCGTATGTCGGGCATTGTCGCCATCGATATCCACGACCGTAATGCGCGCGCCATGGGCCGCCAGGCCCGAGGCAATGGTGGCTCCAAGGCCGCGGCCGCCGCCCGTAACAAGGGCGCGTCGGCCGGCGAGAAGGGAAGTCTGTATTTGACTGGTCATCTGACAACTTGCATCGGTTATGGCCCTGTCGGGCCGGGTTCAAAGGCGGCGCGGTGCCGGGTCGTTTCGCGTTGCGGCGCTAGACCATGTAAATGCCGCCATTCACCTGAATGGTTTCGCCGGTGACGAAACTTGCCGCCGGGGAACACAGGAACGCGACCACGGAAGCGACTTCCTCAGGCGCGCCAAGTCGGGCAAGCGGGGTCTGCGCGACGGAATCCGAGCCCCGTCGCGCGATGAGATCGCGCGTCATCGGTGTTTCGATGATGCCGGGCGCCACGGCGTTCACTCGCGTCTTTGGCGCCAACTCGCGCGCCAGGCTGCGCGTCAGAGAGGTCAGCGCGCCTTTCGTCGCCGAATAATGGGCATTGCTGAAAGCCCCCCGATGCGCGGCGAGCGATGTTATGTTGACGAGCGAGGACCCCTCGCGCAGTGCCGGCAGCGCACGGCGCGAGAGATAGAAAACCCCATCAAGGTTGACGCCGATGGTGCGGTGCCAGTCGGCATCGCTCATCTCGCAGAATGCGACCGATTGGTAGATGCCGGCAGACGGGATCAGGAAATCGATGCCGCCAAACCGAGAAACGGCAAGCTCAACGGTCGCTTCAGCCGACGAAGGATCCGAAGCATCGGCCTTCAGCCAGGCGACACGCTCCGTATCGCCAAGCTCCATGGCCAGTGCCCGAAGCGACGGCTCATCGAGATCACTCAGAACAAGGTTGGCCCCGGCCTCGAAAAAGAGTTTCGCCACCGCCCGGCCAATGCCGCCATTGGCTCCGCTCATGACGAGGGTCCTGCCCCCGAAATCGAATGTCACACCCATAAATTCCTCCCGGCTCGAGCCCGCGAGCCATCGGTTGTCGCCATCCCGCAGGCCTGCTGCGTTTTCGCGCATCGTCCCCTGCAAAAGCCGGTCCGGCTCTCGGGTCGATGCGCTAATGCACCGCCGCGTACATGATCTTTTCCTCTGTCGCCTCGCCCGGCGAGAACTCCTCGACCACCCGTCCCATCCGGCTGACCAGAATGCGGTCCGAAAGAACGAGGATTTCGGGCAGATAAGAGGAGATCACGAGAACGGCGATCCCGCTGTCGGCAAGTCCCTGGATCACCTTGTGAATTTCCGCGATCGCCCCCACGTCGACGCCGCGTGTCGGCTCATCGAAGATGACGAGACGCGGCTTCTGCGTCAGAGACTTGGCGATCACCACCTTCTGCTGGTTGCCGCCTGACAATTCCACGATGCGTGCATTCGGATTGATCGCCCGGATATGGAGAAGCTTCGACCATTCCTCGGTCACCTTGCGCTGGGTGCCGGGACTCGTGATACCGCCCGTGGGCGGATCGGTGACGATATGGCCCATATAGATGTTCTCGGCGATGGACATCTGCTCGAAGAACCCTTCGGCCTTACGGTCCTCCGAGACATAGACGATGCCGTCCATCACCGCGCGGTGCGGCTGACGGTAGCGTACCGAACGCCCCATGAAGCGCAGTTCTCCACCATGGAAGATATTGCGCTTCAGAACGCCGGCGATGATCTTCGCGGTCTCCGTGCGCCCCGACCCGATCAGGCCGAAAAGCCCTGTCACCTGGCCGGCATAGAGCGAAAAGGAATTGTTGCGGACCATCGATCCCATGGAGAGGTTCTCCACGCTCAGCACCTTCGGGCCGGGCTTGCGGGCCTCCTCGTCGCTGCGCTTGTGGTAGAAGAGCTCGTCGGAGAGGCTGCGCCCCACCATCGACGCGATGATGCTGTCGCGGTCGAAGGTTTCCGTCTTGTCCGATGCGACGAGTTCGCCATCGCGCAGGATGGTGATGCGATCCGATATCGCCAACGCCTCCTCCAGCGCGTGGCTGATGAAGACGATCGACACCCCGCGCTTGCGCAGCCGGTCGATGAGCGAGAAGAAATAGTGCTTCTCCTCCGGCGTCAGCGTGGCGGTCGGTTCGTCGAAGATGATCACGCGCGCATTGAGACGCACTGCCCTGGCGATCTCCACGAGCTGCTTTTGCGCAGCGCCGAGCGTCGACACCGATGCCCATGGATCGACATTGAAGTTGAGGGAAGAAAGAAACTGCTGGGCGGCAATGTAGAGGCCACGCAACCGGTTGAAGAGTTTTTCCTCGCCCAGATAAAGGTTCTGCGCGACCGTCATGGAGGGGACAAGGCTGGTTTCCTGGAACACCATGGCGATGCCGCGCTCCAGCGCCTCGGCCGGATTCTGGAAATCGATGACCTCGCCGTCGAGCGTGATCGTCCCGTTAGAGCGCTGGGTCACCCCGGCGATCATCTTGGTGAGGGTGGACTTGCCCGCCCCGTTCTCGCCCAGCAGCGCATGTGTCTCCCCTTCATAGAGGGAGAAATCCACATTCTTGACCGCGTAGACGCCGCGGTATTCCTTTGAAACGCCGCGCATTTCAATCAAGGGCGCTGTCATTGCTTTTCTCCCCCACGGCTCGCCTGCGGTTTCAGACGCAGCAATGCATCACCGCCGCGCGACGTGACGAGAAGGCCATCGGCGGTCGCAAGAACGCTGGTGATACCGTGGCGGCTGCCGTCTGCGCGGCTGTGATAGCTGCTGCGCGGTTGAAGCGCCCCGTCAAGCCGCGCAAGCAGGCCATAGGATCGCGTCGGCGCCCAGGGCTTCAACACACCGAGCTGCTTCACCGCCCCGCCCTGCAGCGGCTCTCGGAAACTGCGCCCTGAACGCATGGCGGGAGCAACCCAGAATTCCGGCTCGACCTCGTTCAGCATCCGTTTGCGGAAAGTGGCCTCGCGCAGCACGAATTCGATGAGCTGGCTGCGCGGCGCAAAGCAACTGAGCCACACATCGCCCTTGTCCGCATGAAGACGCCCGGGATAGGCGGGAAGATTATCGAGCAGCACCTTTGGCTGCTCCTCTTTCATGGCAACGCCCAAAAGCCGATGCCGCCATGCCTCGGCCACAACGATCTGAGTGCTTTCGACGGAACGGACGAGAAGGCCGGACGGCCAGGCCAATCCGCTGGCCAGCCGACGCGCCCGCGAGGGGTCGCCAGCCGGAACAAACCAGACCGTCCCATCGTGGCGGCGCTCCATGAGGTTGCGCGCCCAGTCCGAAGGGCCATGCCGCGCGGATCCGCTGGCAACGACCATCCCGCCATCGGCGGCAAAGGTGATGGACGTGACGCAATGGGCTCCCGAAAAGGAATTCGCCTCGATCCGGCGCCCGCCCGAGACGTCGTCGCGCAGGAGAATGCCCTGCCCCTCCATGGCAATGGCAATCCGTCCCGCGCCGTCGCTCGCAAGCGCGCTGATCGGCGCGCCGAAGCTTTCCAGCGTTTCCGCGTTGCCATCGGCCGTCAGTGTCATCAGGTTGGCGCCGCTGCTGAAGAGCACCCGCCCGCCATGCTCGATGAGATTGTCGGCCTCAGCCTGCTCGATCACGCATTCGGCCGTATCGAGAACCCTGTTCGGTTGAAACGCTCCATCGAGCGGCGGGACCGTGACGGCGGCCTCTCCGGCGCCGAAGAGATTGTCGAAGGCCTTTTTCACGACAGCGATCATTTGCTCCCCCAATAGGCGGCCTGGCTTGTCCAGTTCGGGTCGGCATCGGGCAACCGGTAGCAACCGATGCGGTTGTTGTTGATGCCGCCGAGGTAGAGCGCGCCCTTGTGCTCGCGGATCGAGGTGATCTGTGGATGCGACTGGCCGCCCAGATCCCACAGTGATTCCGTCACCGTCCCATCGAGCTTGAGCTTGAGCACGCAGCCCGTGTTCAGATTGGGATAGAGCCATTCGTCCATGGCCACGCGCTGCGCCATGCGGCGGCGGAAGGCCGGCATCTTGAGGCTAAGATCGAAGGCCGGCGAGCGCATGCCCGCAAGCGCGACCCAGAACGAACCGTCGGAAGCCAGATTGATGTTGTCGGGATACCCCGGAAGGTCCTCGACCACAGGTTCAACCTCGCCCTTGCGTGGCCCGTCGAACCAGAAACGGCTGATGCGGCATGCCCAGGTTTCCGCAAAAAGCAGGGACTCGCCATCCCCCACCATGCAGATGCCATTGGGAAACACCCGACCGGTCAGGACCGTGCGTGTGGAACCGTTCCGGGGGTCGTAGGCGATGATGCGGCCATTGCCGCGCGCTTCCAGCGCGTCCACCGCCCAGTCCGAAACGCCATAGCGGATCGTCGCCTCGGAGAAGAACACCCGACCGTCAGCGGCGATATCCAGATCGTCCGCCATGCGGATGCGGGAATCGTCGATGATCGAGAACAGGCTGCGATTGGTCTCGTCGGAAAGACAGCGGATCTCCCGTTCGGGCGTGACCATGTAGAGCCCCATGCCGGCCACGCAGGCATGGAGATTGTCGTCCTTGTCGAAAGCCAGTCCCAGCGGAAAGCCTCCGAGATGGACGAAAACCTCGGATCGCTTGTAGTCGGGCGCGAGGAAGCGGATGATGTCGCCCTGGCGCCCACCCGTATAGAGATTGTCCCTGGAATCGAAGATCATGTCCTCGGGGCCGTCCAGCTCTCCGAGACCGATCGCGCCGACATCCCTGAAACGGTCGTTGACCGCATAGGGAGAGGCCGAACCCGCCTCCGTTTGCGGCGCGTCCGGCAGATCGAAATAGGTCGGCGACACATAGACCCTGGACAGAAGCTTGTGACGGTTCTTCAGCCAGCGGATATCCACCGCCACGGCAAGGAGCAGCAGAAGGCCCAGCACAAGCGGCGTCGAGCCGCTCGGCATGTTGAGCCGGATAAGGCTGTTGGTCACCAGAAGCACGATGACTGTGCCGATCAGCGCCTTGAAGATCGACCCGCGCCCGCCGCCAAGGCTGATGCCGCCAAGGACGGCAGCCGTCAGCACCGTCACTTCGAGGCCGATGCCCGTATCCGGCCCGACGCTGCCAAGACGCGCCGCGTAAAACATGCCTCCCGCTGCCGCGAGCATGCCCGAGATCACATAGGTGAAGAATACCGTGCGGCGCACGGAGATGCCGGCATTATAGGCCGAACGGCGCGAACCGCCGACCGCAAGGATATGCCAGCCGAACCGCATGCGGCTCAAGACGACATGCGCGGCAAGCGCGACCGCAACCAGAAGCACGAAGTTCACGGGAATGCCGAACACATCCCCCTCGCCCAGGAAGTACCAGGCGTCGGAATCCGTCATGGTCATGGCGACCTTGCGCGCATAGGCCAGGATCAGAAGATCGACGACCGCACGAACGATGATGAGCGTCGCAAGCGTCGTCAGGAAGGCGCGCAGGCGCAGATAGCCGATCAGCACGCCATTGACAAAACCGACCAGGGCCCCGACGGCGAGCACCGCAGGAACGACCGCATAGATCGGCCAGCCGAGATAGTTGATCAGCGTCAGCGATACGAAATTGGCGAGCGCGAAGGTGGAGCCGATGCTGAGATCGATCCCCCCTGCCAGCATGACGATGGCCAGGCCGATGGACAGAAAAGCCACCTCGCCCAGCTGCCGTGCAAGGTCGGTGAAACCGTTGAGGCTGAGGAAGTCCGGAATAAGTCCCCCGAACAAACCCAGCACGATCAGCAGGAACGCGAAGGGGATCGCATTGTCGATCCAGTTCTTGGACAGAACTTCGCCCAGAAGATGGTCCGGGACCAGGCGGTATCGCCACTTCGCATAGGATTCGGCAGCGGACATGTCGGGAAACTCGTCATCGAGGCGTCGCGCTCCGGAGGAAGACGGTCCGTGTCGGTCGGGCCGTCTTCCTCGCGTTTGCGAGGCCGGTTTGCAGTCGGTCGAAATCAGAACGGCGCGTTGGCCACGTCGTCCATCGTCCAGCAGGAATTGGCGCGCATCGTATCCTTGAAGATGTCTCGGATCGGCGTGTAGATGGCATAGGGCGCCTGGCCGGGTTCCAGATTGGCCTGCAACACCTGCACGATCGCGTCGGTGAGGTCGCGTGCCTGCCCGAAGGCATCGTAGCTGACATAGCCGCTGAACGTTCCGTTCGCGATGCTGTCACAGGCAGGCTTCTGACCACCGCCATTCGTGAACAGCTTGATCGCATCGGTCTTGCCGGCTTCGCGGATTGCCGCGGCAACACCCGCGTCCATTACCTCCCAAAGGCCCACATAGGCACACAGCTCGGGGTTCTGCTTGATGACGGTGGAAGCCACCGCATGAGCCTTCGTGGCATCCCAGTCCGCGGACTGGCTGGAAACGACCTCGATCTCCGGATTCTCGGCCAGAACGTCCTCGATGGCGCTCATGGTGATGGCGTTGTTCGGGTTGGTGGGCGTGCCCTGCATGATGGCGATCTTGCCGCTTCCGCCCGTCTTCGGGCTGCACGCCTCGATGGCCATCCGCGCCTGGTGCAGACCCACTTCATACCAGTTCACGCCGACATAGGCGTCGGTGGTGGCAACCGATTTGAGGTTGATCTGGATAACGCGGATGCCGGCTTTCTGGGCCCGCGTGAGAAGGCGCGCATAGACCTGCATGTCGGGATTGTGCACGATCAGGAGATCGGGCTTTTCGCTGATCAGCGTGGTCAGCGCCTGCGCACCCGCATCGCTGCTCCAGTTGGGATCACGCACGGAGAAGTCATAGCCGAGACGAGCGGCCTGCGTTTCCATACCCTTCGCCCAGACCTGCGGCAGGTCGAAGCTCATGGCCAGCGGAAGGAACACCACCTTCTTGCCCTTCATGGCTTCGTAATAGGCCGGGGCAAGCCCGTCATCGAACTGCCCGGTATGGCCATACCCGGCCGAACCGATCATCACCAGCGCAGCAAAAGCTGCCTTCAAGATATTCCGCATTACCGTCCTCCCTGAGTGTAGAAGCTGTATTTCAGATGTCCCCTTGCTGAGCGGTCTGCTCGTCACGCGGGTTTGCGATGCTGTCGACGATGATCGCGATGAGAAGCACCGCCCCCTTCACCAGGTTCTGCACGGTGAAGGACATATCCAGAATCGTCATGCCGTTGAGAAGAATGCCGATCAGCAGCGTTCCGACGACGACATTGCGCACGCCTCCCTTGCCGCCGCTCAGGCCGATACCGCCGAGGACCACAACCAGGATGACGTCGTAGACCATCGTGGACTGGGCCACCCGGATGTTGACCGTCGCCAGAAGCGAGGCCGTGATCATTCCCGCTCCGAACGCGATGAGCGAGGAAATCAGGTATTGAAGCACCGTCATGGGCCGCACCGGAATACCGGTGATGCGCGCCGCCTCGCGATTGTCGCCCATGGCGAAGATAAAGCGCCCGCGACGGGTGAAACGCAGAAAGGCGAAGGCTGCGAGAGCGACCAGCCCAAACCAGATGACCGGAAGCGGAATGCCCAGAAACTGCCCCGAAAGAGCCCGCAGCCAGGCGGCATCCTCGGGAAGGTAGATGACGTCGAGGTCGACCAGCGCCAGCCGGCCGAACCCATAGATGACGGTCGACATCGCAAGTGTCGCGAAGATGGCCGGAATTTCCACATAGGCGACGAGAAATCCGATGATCAGGCCAACCGCCGCCGCAAAACCGAGCCCCAATAGGACAGCACTCACCGGACCGGTGCCGCCGTTCATGAGAGCGATCGTCCAGGCCGTGGACATGGCCATCGTCGTGACCATTGCCAGATCGATGCCGCGTCCGATGACGACAATGCCCATCGCGATGCCCAAAATGCCCAGGATGGAAACATTCTGGATCAGCGAGAGAATATTGTCGGCATCGAGGAAGCCGGGCAGGAGGATCGAGAACCCGACGAAGAACACGACCGCAATCAGGAAAACGATGCTTTCCTGCGTCACCCGGAATCGCGCAGCCGCGCGTCCACCGGCCTGAGCCGTACCGATCTCCGACATATTCCCTCCCCCGAACGGCTGCGCGTGCAGCGTTCGTAGAACTCACAATCCAGCCGGCTAAAACAATCGCCGACGCTCCTCGGGAAGGGTGGATACAGGAAAGCAGCTTGTCTGACAAGTAGGCAAGTATCTCATCATGTGATTTGGCTTGCCTTCCCGCTTTGGCAGAACCTATTGTTGCGCACCGAACGAACGAGATGATGGAACTTGCAAGCAATGAGCCCGACCAACGGCAACAACCGGCGGCTGAATCCGCCGCGCAGCTACGCCAGCAAAGTGGCGGATATCCTGCGCGACGAGATCCAGCGCGGCGTGTTTCGTCCGGGCGAAAGGCTGCCCACTGAAGTGGTTCTGGGCGAAACCTTCGGCGTCAGCCGTGCCGTGATTCGCGAGGCGATCTTTGCTCTCAAGCAGGATGGCATTGTGGAAAGCTACCAGGGACGCGGCATTTTCGTCGCCCAGTCTCTGCCCGAGGCGACTTTCCGCCTGGCCCGCGCGGAGCTGAACGATTCCGACGAGATCGACCGTGTTTTCGAGTTTCTCTTGGCCCATGAGGCCGCCGCTGCAGCCCTTGCCGCCGAAAGGCGCAACGAGGCCGACCTGGGCCGCATCCGCATGGCATTGGAAGCCATCGACCACGCCATAGAGCGCGGAGAAAACGGCATCGAGGAGGACATGAGGTTTCATTCCGAAATTCTCGCGGCAACGAAAAACCACCTCTTCGTCTCGTTCGGTGCCTTTCTGGAAAACCGTGTGCGTCACCTGATCCGCGAGGCGCGTGCCAACAGCTCGCGCAAGGGGCTTACGCAATATGTTCAGGAAGAGCATCGCGCCATCTATGCGGCCATAGCCGATGGCGACAGGGAAGCCGCCCGCAACGCGGCCGAAACGCATCTCGCCAACGCCGCTGCTCGCCTGCGCGTATATAGCGCCATCGACCCCGTTCCCGCGGCGCGATAGAGCAAGTCTCCGCAAGACCTGAGCGACCGCCGCCTCCCCTGAACAGAGGATAGGCCCTCCGTCCCCTTCTCACTAGGATTTCCCAAATCATCCTGCCGGGGGACGGGCTTATGAAACTGAGGGCAATTGCGCCTGTGGCGGCTGCGATCTTCGTCGCGGCGTGCCAGACAACTGATTCTGGAAGCAAGGTTGCTGCAACCGGGGCAGCGGTGGAGGCGCCTCCTGCCGCGAGCGCACCGGCAGCAACCGCATTCGCGCCAACCGCGGCCGCTTCTCCCGCACAGTGTGCAATGCGCATTGCCGGTCCTCCGCCCAAGCCCAACAAAGGCTCCGACTTCGCAGCCAACATGGGCAAGAACCTTGCGCGCAACGTGGGGCGCAATGTGCTCGCCAACGCAATCGGCGGCGGCAGGTTTGGCGGAAGCATCGCCGCGCAGGTGGTCCGCACGGAGCAGGACCTGCACGGCACCTGGAGCTTCACCGATGGCTCGCCCCAATGCGGATGCGAGGCACGCGTCGCAACCGGAGCCGGTGTCGTTCCGGTCGGCTTTTTCCGCAACAGCGGCTACAAGCTGAAGGATGCCAAGAGCGGCTCCATCCGCCCCGCAGGTTGCTCCAACCCGCTTCTGTCGCAAATGTCCAGCTTCGCGCTCGGCTATTCCTTCACCGGCTATGATGCCGAACTGGTCATCCAGACATCGGACGGGCGCGGTGTCGGCAAGCTCAAGCGCGATGGCGTCGACTATTTTTCCGGTACACTGGCCGACGGCACGCCTGTCGTGATGTGGCGCCGCTAGGGCCCTTTGCAGTCCGAAGGCATCGCCTGACGACCGCGTGAATGCGAGAAAACAACTGGATTGAGCGCCGTCCGGCACCGCTCCTGCGCAGGCCCCAACCGCGCGGGAGCGTTATGCACATTCAGCGACGATGAGGCGCGCACCGGTCCGCAAGGTGAGGCGGATGAGCCCACGGCAAATAGGCCGCGCAGTTGCGGAGCTGGAAATTTTATCGGCAGCGCCGGAAAACGCGGGGATCGTTCCAGCCAGCCCGGCCCGTCATCGGATCGACCGTATAGCTGTAGAAGGCATCCCGTTCCGTCCAGACCGCGAGAATGCTTGCCCCCTGCTCGGGCATCCATGTCGTTCGCCCTTCGAACGTGCTGAGTTCAAAGGAAATTTCCTGCCCTTCGCTGGATCGGTAGATCAGTTCGCCACGACCGCCGGCTTTCAATTCGATGGGCCGCTCGCACCCCACGACCGGCTTTCCGTTGATCATCCCCTCGCCTTCGGGAAAGCCGATGGACCACTTTCCGACGAAGGCAGTTGCCACACCGTTCGGAATGTTGTCGACGCCTTTTCTCGGAAACTGCGCATGCGCGGCTGGCGCCAGAAGAACCAGCGTCGCGACGATACCCCATTTTTTCAACACACAGCCTCCATCGATCCGGTCCAAACCCACTGGGCTGCGCCCCGCCAAGAGATAAACAGAAACACAAAAACATCGGCAAAACCTATGGTTAGCCGATTGCCATCCCCTCGCCGTCAGGCGAAAAAATCCCTTCTTTCGCCCAGAAAGCCCGCATTGAAACTAGGCAGAACCGCCCTTCTATGGCATCCCCTATTTAGGGGAATGGGGAAGTAAACAATGGCGTTAGCCTCCGGAAGTCATTCGGGGATTCTTCTGGGCATTCGCACATCACCAATCGTCATCCTGACGGCTGCGCTGGCGATTGCCCTGCTTGCCACCGGCATCAGCCTTTATCTCGTCGCCAGCCAGTCATGGCTGGGCGTAAAGCTCGGACTGGACGCGAGTGGCGAAATCGTCGTGGAGGCTGTGCAGCGCGCGGATATCCCGATCCAGATCACGCCCGGCGACAGGCTGAGGGCCATCGGCGCGCCCGGTGGTGAACCCGGTGGTGAGCCCGTCGCATTGCAGGCCCTCGATGTGGTGGAAGAACCCGACACGCTGGAAACCTATGATCTGCTGAACACGTTCCGGTCGCGCCAGGAAGCACTGAGCAACATCCTTGCTTTGCCGGTGGTGTCCCTTCACTTGCAGAATGCAGAAGGCCAGCCCTATCAGGTAGCGGTTTCGCCAGCGGACGGGAGAGCGCTCTCCTCCTTGCCCCCGGAATACTGGGTTCAGATTGCCGTTGGCGTCACCGGCGTGCTGATCGGGGCATGGATACTCGCCCTTCGCCGGCGCGATACAAGCGCCTTCTACCTGTTCCTGACCGGCCTTGGCCTGATGATCTCCGCCCTTGCCGCTTCGATCTACACCACCCGCGAACTGGCGATCCAGGGTGAGCTCTTCCGCGTTCTGGGGGGCGCCAACGCATTGGGCACGTACAGTTTCGGGGCTGCACTGATCTGTCTCTTCCTGTACTATCCGAACCGTATCGTCCCGCGCGGTGTTCCGTTGTTGATATGGACGGTTTCGCTCATCTGGATCGTAGCCAACCAATTCCAGCTGTTTCCTTCTCAGGCAGCGGGAACCTATGGCCTGATGGCAATCGATTTCGCCCTTATCGGCATCTGCATCGCAATCCAGATCTATCTCTCCCGCAAGGATCCCCTTGCCCGTGCCGCGCTCGGCTGGTTCGGCCTGTTCGTGCTTTGCGGCACCGGCGTGTTCGTCTTTGCCATCGCGGCCCCCCTTCTTCTCGGCCTCGAACCCGGCATGTCCCAGGGGCAGGCCTTTGGCATCATCCTCCTGATCTATGTCGGGCTCGCTCTCGGCGTTGCCCGCTATCGCCTGTTCGACCTCGGCGCCTGGGCCTTCCGGCTGGGAACCTATTTCCTGGGCGCCCTTTTGTTGATCGGTCTTGATGCTTTCCTGATTTACGGCGTGGCGATAGAGCGCGCGCCGGCCTTCGGCATAGCGCTCCTGACCGTGGCCCTCGTCTACCTTCCCGTCCGTGATTATCTTGGCCAACGTTTACGGGGCGGCGAAGCGCTGAATTCCAACCGCTTCCGGCAGATTGTCGACATCGCGCTGACCCGTGCCGGCGAGGAACAGACCGGCGAATGGCACCGGCTCTTGGGCGACTATTTCAACCCGCTGACGATCGAGACCACCGATTGGAGCGCACCAGCGGCCCTTATCGACGATGGCCTTGGCCTCATCATCCCCGGCCACCGCACCTTGCAGCCCCTGAAGCTCTGCTATGCCCACGGTGGACGCCGCCTCTTTTCCCAACAGGACGCGGAACGGGCGCAGGAACTGGTCGACCTGATGCGCCATGCGCTGGACAGCCGGGACGCGCATGAACAAGGTGTTAAGCAGGAGCGGGGGCGCATCGCCCGTGACCTGCATGACAATATCGGAGCGCAGCTCCTGCGCACGCTGCACAGCAACGACGCGCAGCGCAAGGATGCGATTGTCGGAGAAACCCTCGCCGATCTCAGAGAAATCATCAGCAACGCCCAAGGCCATGGAATAGGCCTTGAGGAAATCCTTGCCGAACTGCGCTTTGAAACAGATGAAAGACTTGCGCTGGCGGGCCTTCATCTGGAGTGGACAGCAGGTTGCTCTCCCGCGACCGCTGTCAGCGCCGGGCTCGCCCACACACTGCGTTCGATCATTCGCGAAGCGGCAAGCAACACCATCCGTCATGCACGGGCAACGCGATTGAAGATTGAGATTACCGAGCGGCCGAACCGGATCGATCTGCTGATTGCCGACGACGGCGTAGGCTTTCCGGACGAGACCCTCCAGTCGAGCCGTGGGTTGAACAATATCAGCCTGAGAACGTTGACGCATGGCGGCAGCGTCGCAATTTCGGGGCGCGACGGGGCTCGTATCGAAGCCAGTTTCCCCATGGAAAGGAGCGCAGTGAATGGTTGAACGCCTGCTGATCGTCGAGGACGTCGCCGAAGCCCGCGCCTGGCTGGTCTCCGTTGTGAAGAGCGCCTTTGCGCATGCCCGCATCACCACCGCGCAAAATGTGGCGGAAGCCTGCGTTCAGCTGCAGGCGGACGATTTCGACATGGCGCTCGTCGACCTCGGTTTGCCGGATGGGTCCGGCCTCGACATCATCCGGCGCATAGGCCGGCGCTCTCCGCGCACCATCTGCATCGTCACCACGGTTCTGGGCGAGGACGCTCACATTGTTTCCGCCCTTGCCGCCGGTGCACAGGGTTATCTGCTGAAAGGGCAGCCGGCCGAGCAGCTCAGCCGGCAACTCGTCCAGATAGAACATGGCGTCCCGGCGCTCTCGCCGACCATAGCACGACGCATCATGGAACATTTTCAGCGCACAGGGCCCATCGATAACGAGACGGAACAGCTCACGCCGCGCGAGGTGGAAGTGCTGACGCTCATCGCCAAGGGATTGCGCAATTGCGATGTCGCGATCGCGCTCGGTCTGGCCGAAACCACCATCGCCACGCACATCAAGACCATCTACCGCAAGCTTGGCATTTCCTCCCGCGCGGAGGCAGCCCTTCATGCGAACCGCATGGGCTTGACCTGAAAGCGGGACAGCCGCTTTCGAACCGTCAAGGATAGGCCGCAGGCCGCGCTTCCGCCAGACACCTCGTCAGGCGGAAAATCCCGCGTGGAACGGGATCGCGGTCGGCGGAGCGGTCCTCGGTCAGCGCCTGAGGCTCATACCAAAGCGTCAGGCCGATCTCCGGCATCATCACCATCGGCGGCGCAGCCAGACCCACTGCGGGCGGATCGAACAGAAACCCCAGCTTCTCGTCCAATGCATAAAACCGCAGCGAAACCAGCACCTCATTGATGAGGCCTTCATCCATCCGACGGGTTTCAAGCAGAAGGGTCGGCCCGTTTTCCCGCGCGGCTTCGGCACGCGGATCACTGACCGGAACGAGGGTCATGCCGCTATAGCCGTTGGAGACCGAGAAACTGAACCAGTAGGTTCTCTGCAGGGTCGTGAGGTAGAGATAGAGATCGGAGGCGATCGACGCCCTGCCGCGGGAGGGTATGAAACCCACCTCAAGCGGCCCCTCGTCGCTGTCCAGACGATAGACCGCGCGCTCCGCCGGGCAGATCAGCGCTCCTTCATCGGCTGCCTTTGCTCCCGACGTAGCAAGAAGAGCAGCCAGAGCGAAATAGATGGCAAATCGCTTTCGCAACCTCGAAAGCGGGAACCGCTTCACCGCCATCTCAGCGCAACGCCATAGGCACGAGCCCCGACAGAAGAAGGAGGAGCACGGTCATCGAAAAAAGCCGCCATCGTAGCGAAAAATAGCGCGGCTCGGTGAGCGCTCCCCGAAACGCCCGCAGCGTGGCTCGCAACCCCGGCATGACACTGCCGGTGGCCACAACCGCATCGTTTCTCAACGCAAACAGAAAACGAAAGGCAAGGAACGCCCAGACGGTAAAAAGCATCCCCTGACATGCCAAAAGGACAATTGCTGCCTCGCTCATCCTGATCCTCCCCCC
>SWCE01004080.1_pt2 | contig 84362 bp, 67 predicted proteins | sample 4690061 | NCBI WGS metagenome assembly SWCE01 (sample SAMN10267279, study PRJNA491770) | bioreactor metagenome | isolation source: DHS bioreactor inoculated with subseafloor sediment | place: Japan: off Shimokita Peninsula | collected 2012-10 | reverse complement strand
GCGGTTTGCAACTCGGCGTGGACTTCCAACCCGATTACGGCTTCATATGGCATGGGACCTCTTCAGGGAGATGGGATTGATGAGAGGAAATTTTACCATAGATCATTTCTTACACATTTAGAATATCATCAACGGAAACTAGACCCAGGTCGTTGTTCTGAAGACGAACCAGATCCATAGTAAATCCGGACTTACTGAACAAATAATAAATTTTATCTTTATTCTTTTGAGTCAATTGTGATTTGTACTTTAAGGTTTCAAAAACACGTAGAGACATTTTCTGATTGCGCCATTTACATTCAGCAAACAATGCCATATGATCATTACTGGCAACAATATCAATCTCTTCTGCTGTTTTCTTGATCGGATCCTGTCCCCACCATTTACCAAATCGGTGGAAAACCTGGGGTAGTTTTTTTTCTCGATTCTTTCGAAGCAGATATTGGGTAGAAATATCCTCGAATATATATCCAAAATAATCGCTGAAGTAAGGTTCAATCATTTTTTCATAAGTTTCTTCAGCGAATCCCATTTCAATCAATGAGAGCGCTTTGGGAATAAAGCGGTACCAGAAAGCAAACAAATTGTCCTTAAGACGATAGATTACCTTTTTCCTATCAGGTGCATCAAGTGGATATTGTTTTTCGATAATTTCGAGATCAATGAGAGCGGTTAAGTAATTGGCAATTTTCTTGGAGTCTTCCTGAATGGCGTCCGATATATCTTTCTGCCTGGAAGCTCCGGAAGCGATTGCTTTTATAATTGAATTATAAATCGCTGGCTCGCGCATTTCTTGTTTCATCAGGTTCATCGGTTCTTCAAATAAAATGCCTCTGGGATTTAATATAGATTGAGTGACTGCATTTCTGAAATTTGAATGATCAGCTAATGTGAGCAAGTACTGGGGAACACCTCCAGCAACTGCATACCCATAAAGTTGTTCGATAGGTTTCCACCTGGAAAGGATTTTAATGCTGTCGAAGTAATCCAATGGCCGAATTTTGAACTGAGCAGTCCAGCGCCCATATAAAGGGCTCTTATAATTTAAGACCTCATTTTCCATAAAACTCATGGATGAACCACACAAGATCAAAAAAAGCTGTGATTTTTTGAAAACCTGGTCGATTAACTTCTGGATTTGTGATGGTAGGGATTTATTGCTATTGACCAGATAGGGGTACTCATCAATAACCAGCACAATTTGTTCTGATTGGGCTTTATTGGCGACAAAGCGCAAAGCAGCATCCCAATTTTGAAAGTTATCAATAAATGCCAGCGTTTCATCCTGTTGAAAGGATTGCTTAATTACCTCGGTGAATTGACGCAGTGCTTCCACGTCATTTTGTTCAATGGCGACGTAGAAAACGGATTTCTTGTCCTGACAAAATTCCTGTATAAGGCGAGTTTTACCCACACGCCTTCTTCCATAAATAACAGCAAATTGAAATTCGCCCTTTTCATATAGGTCATTTAATGCAGCTAATTCATTTTCTCTACCGAATATCATAGCGGATCAATCCTATCTAATCGTGTTAAGACTTAATACGATTAGATAGTATAACAAAACCAACTGTTTGTCAACACGTATCTAATCATGTTAAGACTTAATACGATTAGATCAAGAATACTATCGTTGTTTGTCATGTGTTATAACCGGATTGATCCGGTTTGATTTTAGCAGCCACAGGTTTTAACCTGTGGCGATGCATAAACATGTGCATGCTGTAAATTATATACATGTGGCGATGTTTAACCATGTACATGTTTTAAATTGCATACCAATTCGTTAGTTCAAACCAATGAATAATTATCATTTCATTCTTGTAGTGCAGTTCAAACAGATTCGCAGTTTCGATGATTGCTATCCAGGTCAGCGATGATTAATGGTAAAATTCGGCTTCGTGATAAGGGAACAAGTACATGGATAAGAGAATCGATAAAGCGGCTGATAAAATAATCGCACGCCGGCGTACCTTCGCGATTATATCGCATCCAGATGCTGGCAAAACCACACTGACCGAGAAATTGCTGCTGTATGGTAATGCCATTGATCTGGCTGGGAATGTGCGTGCCAGACGCAATCAACGCAGCACCACCTCAGACTGGATGGAGATGGAACGTCAGCGTGGGATTTCGATTACCTCCACGGTGTTGCAATTTCCCTATCAGGGTCATATCATCAATCTTCTGGATACACCTGGTCACCAGGATTTTTCCGAGGATACCTATCGCACCCTCTCGGCAGTCGATAGCGCTGTGATGGTATTGGATGCAGCCAAAGGCATCGAACCCCAGACTCGTAAATTGTTTGATGTCTGCCGTCAGCGGGGTATCCCGATTTTTACCTTCATTAATAAGATGGACCGACCAGCCAGATCCCCATTGGCCCTGATGGATGAAATCGAAAATGTGCTCGGTATGCAACCAGTTCCGATCAACTGGCCATTGGGTGATGGGATTGATTTCAAAGGGGTATATGATCGCAAACGGGTTGGCATCTATCTATTTGAAAGAACCGAACGCAATGAACGCATGGCTCCCGAAAAATTCTTCACCTTCAAAGCACTGCTGGATGCCAAACTGATGAATCGTATTCACATCGACGAAGTCCAATCAGATATTGAGCTGCTGGATGGCTTGGGGATAGAGTTCAACCACCAGCGTATGTTAAACCAGGAGCAGACCCCTGTATATTTCGGCAGTGCTCTGACGAACTTTGGGGTGCGACTATTTCTGGAATCCTTCATTCAGTTAGCTCCTGCTCCACAACCATACGAGAGTGATCAGGGAAGGGTGCATCCTGCTGACGAGGGCTTTTCAGGATTTGTATTTAAGATTCAAGCCAATATGAACCCCAAACACCGTGATAGTGTGGCCTTTCTACGCATTTGCTCCGGAAAATTCACCCGTGGGATGGACGTGCTGCATGCCCAGAGTGGTAAGACCCTCAAACTCCAACGCCCGTATAAATTGTTTGCTAATGAACGTGAAATTATTGAAGAAGCTTATCCCGGTGATGTATTGGGTATCCCGAACACCGGCGAATTGGGGATTGGCGACACCTTGAGCGAACATAAGGCATTGAAATTTGCTCCCATTCCACGTTTTCACCCGGAACACTTCGCTCTGTTACGCCTGTCTGATCTGGGGAAGCAGAAACAATTCATCAAAGGCTTACATCAAATGGAGATGGAAGGGGCGGTGCAGGTACTCTACAATGTGGATGCCTTCAAACGCGAACCCATTCTGGCGGTGGTAGGGGAACTGCAATTTGATGTGGTACAGGCACGCCTCGAAAATGAATACAATGTTCCGACTACATTGGAGAGAATGGGTATCGACATTGCCCGCTGGGTGACCGGCCCGGAAGAAGATATCAAACGCATCAATGAACGCTCGAACAATCTGGTGTGTCTGGATTCCGATAAAAAATATGTTGCCCTATTCCATGAGGCTTACCACATGAATATGGTTAAGCAAAAGTTACCTGCATTGAATTTCGCGATGAAAATATAACGACTCTCTTCCATACGGATTCATCAAAGAAAAAGAGAGCTTTCCCCGAGACCAAATTTAACATAATTCGATTAGTAATCTTCTTTTCATTTGAATTTTAAATAAAAAAAGATGTTTTTTATTCCCTCTTATGGGGGATTACATGGCTGTGTCTTCGTTGTATGATCAATGCTGGAGGAAGCCATGAATAAGAATAAATTTAATCCTGCTAGCCTGTATGTTTATTTCATTAATATTCTCTTGTTACTTACATTATTCATCCTTTTATTGGTCAAAATACAGTTACCAGCTTTGGTCATTATATTTTTAATCTTATTGATTGGGCCGATAGCGTTTATCCCGGTTGTTAACCGGTTGAGCCAGATCAGTCAAAACTTTGATCATTTCCAAAATGGGAAAGCGCTGTTGGATAGCAGGAAACAATGGCCAGATCCGCTTTACCCGCTCCTGTTGCAGATACAACAATTGGGTAATCATGACCAGAATGTTGCAAATCTGAGGGAAGGCTGGAAGGCACAAATAGCTCAGGCAGCAGCTCAGGAGGAGCGTAATCGTTTGGCACGGGAACTACATGATTCGATCAAGCAACAGCTTTTCAGTATTCAGATGAGTGCAGCCGCCATTCAGCAACGCTGGGAGAGTGACCCTGATGGAGCCAGGGCTGCCCTGGCTGATCTCCGGCAGTCAGCTCAGGAAGGACTGGCAGAGATGAATGCCCTGCTCCTGCAGCTTTCCCCGGCTCCTCTGGAACGCGTGGGCCTGACACAGGCAATTCAGGAATTGTGCCAGGCGCTTGGTTATCGTAGTGCGGCCCAAGTGAATTGCCAGATTGGAGAACTTCCAGCCGATGAGCGCTTATCCTCTGGTTGGCAGGAGAGCATTTTCCGGATCGTGCAGGAGGGATTGAGTAATATTGCCCGACATGCCCGCGCCTCCTATGTAAACCTCAGTCTTCAGCAGGATACTTCTTCTCAGCAGTTGATCTTGAAAATTGAAGACGATGGGAAGGGATATCAGCCATCCACGACCAAACCAGGTCAGGGCTTACGCGGCATACTGGAGCGTGCTGAAGCCCTGGGTGGGCAAGCACAAATCAAAGCCATGCCCAACCAGGGAGTCAATTTGCAAGTCACCCTGCCATTGCTTTCCCCGGTAGAAATGGAGGAACAGGATTTGGTGGCCGATAACCGCGCTAATAAAATTGCCTGGATTAGTTTGTTGGGGGGTGTGTTGTCTGCCGCAACCCTGACACCCATTGTTCTCGCGCAGGTTGGCGGTTATTTAAGTGAGTCTTCCAACAGCGCGCTCTGGCTGTGGTTGATACCAGCTGTATTATTCATAACCCTAACAGGTTGGTTGGCTGGGCGCTTCATTCCAGCAGCGGACCGCTCTGTACAAATATTGCAGAGTGCTATCAGTGCTGCCGGTGCTGCCATTATTGCTTATGGGCTCGTCCTGGTAGTACCCGTTGCTCTGCAGGGGATGGATGCCTTGCTGAGGCATGGTTTGCACCCGGCTTCTGAATTACAGACGTCTATTCTCATCATTGATTCAGCACTGGGTATCTTTTCCTGGACACATGCTGCTTTTTGGATATTAATGCTGGTGGGTGCAGGTTTGGGTGCCATTGGCGGACTGGTGGCAGGAACTCGAAGGGTCAACGAGAATCTTAAATCCAGAATCTCCATGGATGCAATTCTCTCCATGCTCCTGGCAGGCAGCGCATGCACGTACCTTTTCGGGACCTTGGTATTGCCAATCATGGAAGCTGCCATGCTGGAAAATGCTATGAAGTCCGGTGCACTTCGTGAATTGTTCTATTTACCGCATTCAGCACCCTTCCTGGTATTGACGACGCCTTTGATTATTTTATTATTTAGTCTGGCATTTAATTTTCAAAAGATCACGCAGGAAATTAAAACGGGAACGCTGCAAATCCTGGAACAAGCCCATTGGAAAAGTTTTAATCTGGCTGTTTTAAGCTTCGGCATTGCTATAATTAGTTCCTTGCTGGGTTGGGTGACGACTGAAGAAATCCCAACTACCTCAACTGTATTTATTCTGGGTGCTGCTTTACTACTGCTCACCAACGCAGTCTTGTTCCTGCGACTGACCGTGCGCAGCCGCAGGAAATTATCTGAGGGAATGCAACCAGGGTGGTTATGGCTGGCGTATGCCACTCCTGTTCTGGTTATATTGTTACCTGGTGTCCTTCTGGCGACCATTACTGAGGTGTTCACCACCTGGGTGCTGGTTCTTTACCTGATGATCGTTTTGGGTTTTGTGGTAGTGTATAGTCTGCTGTCTCAAACTGCAAAACCTGCCGGCCGACTTTCAATGATCAGACAACAGGCTGCTCAACTTAACCAGATCTGGTTGGCTGCTGCGTTCAGCTTGGTTATTCCTGCACTTCCGATGGGTTCGGCCGGACTGGCAATCCTCAGCGTTGTGATTCCTTTTGTCAATCCCCTGGATAGTGAACGCCTGCCTGGATGGATTAGCAGCGGAGACACCATCAGCAGTTTATTGCGGGAAGATTTCCTCATGTGGCAACCAGCTGGTTTTCTGATCTTGTTAGTCGTGGCGGTGGTGCTGGTTGGCCTATGGGCATTCTTCACCCATCTGCGCATTCTGAATGCGCAAAGACACCAGTAAGCAAAATGGATATAATCATCACAAGGAATTTAAATGATTCGATTAATATTGGTTGATGATCATCATGTGGTACGCCGTGGTTTGCGATCTTACTTTGAATCCTTCCCCGACCTGAAAATTGTCGCGGAAGCTGCCAGCGCTGAAGAGTTACTTCAGAACTTGCCTGGCATTGAAGCGGACGTGATTGTATTGGATATCCTCCTGCCAGGAGGGATGGATGGACTGGAAGCAGCCAGAATGCTTCAATCTCAGCCTAATCCAACTCGGATCGTGATCCTGACGGCTTACAGCGATCCAGCTCGGGCAATGGCAGCCTTGCGTAGTGGTGTGCTTGGCTATGTACGCAAAGACAGCGCTCCGGAGGTTCTACTGGCTGCCGTACGAGCTGCAGCAAATGGTCAAATTTATCTGGATCAGAAAACTGCTGACTCATTAGCAGAAAATATTCCAAATGCAGCCCTCTCTCTCCGGGAACAACAGGTGCTAGAGCAGTTAGCACACGGCAGAACCAATCGTGAGATTGCTGCTACATTGGTAATCAGCGAGGAAACAGTCAAGTCGCATGTCAGCAACATCCTCGCCAAACTGGGTCTCGAAAACCGTACCCAGGTTATCTCTCATGCACTCAAGCATGGCATGCTGAGAAGGGATGAGTAGTGGATTGCTAAAAGCTAAAAGCTGAAATATGAAAGCTGAACCAATGATCACAGTTTTGAATTTTTAACTTTGAGCTTTGAGCTTTCAGCTTTCAGCATTCCGCTTTTTCCCAAACCATTAGTTATTATTCTTCTCAGATAAAAGTTTCTTGATATCAGTCAAAGTTTCGTTGATGCGGAAGAACAGGATCAACAATTCACAGTAAATTCGGACAACCAGGATGCCCAGTATGGCAGCCAATGGGCCACCTACGAGCCCCCCAAGAATTGTCATAAATTCACTGTTGGAAATTCCAGAGAAGATTCCGCCAAAGAAGATAACCAATCCGCTGATAATGCTGGCGATTAAGCCGATCCAGAACAATACTTTGATGATCACAGGTGTGACCATACGTTCAAAACTGAAAAAACTTTTCAAATTCATGCAAACCTCCTGATGATAAGATAAGTAAAATTTGTGCAATGGATTTCTTTGCACAGAAAACGAATAAATCTTATGCCATTTACCAATAATTCTGGCTCAAAATGAAAGTTGAGATAAAAAGCATATAGACAACCGCAAAGAGACTGGGATGGATCCATTTAAATTATAGATGATATTTCATTTAGATCACAATATCCTTGACAAATATCCTTGATAATTATCGAAAAATCATTTAAAATAGAACAAAAATACTAACATTTTTTGATGGAGGAAATCTGAAATGTTCACAGACAATCGATTTTATATGGAGGAAATATGACTTTCAACTATGAGTTTACACGCCTGTTGGTTTCAAATTTCAAAGAGTGCTTCATTTTTTATCGGGATATACTCGGCTTTAAACCAGTCTTTGGGACTGAAGATGATGTCTATGCTGCTTTTGATTCTGGCTGTACCCAAATTTCCCTCTTTGACAAATTTCTGATGAGCAAAGCCATTGGGACTGAACATCTTGCTATTTCAGCGTCTACGCAGGATAAAATCTGCCTGATTTTTGGTGTAGAGAGTGTGGATATTACCTGTATAAAGCTTCAGGAACAAGGTATTCAATTAGTTACACCGCCAACCGATCGTTTGGATTGGGGAATTCGGACAGCCCACTTCCGGGATCCAGATGGCAACCTGATAGAAATCAATCACCCACTCTGAGCATAGAATCGTATAAAACCAACGCAAGGGTTTGATCAGGGGTATAATGATTTAATGCTTCGCAGGCGTTATTTCCGCATCCTTATATTTTTTGGACTATCGATAGCAGGTTTTATCTGGTGGGAACTTATCATACCAAAAATAGGACTGCGAAAATTGTCCCGTGCGACCCGTTCGAATCGGATTAGAAACATGGCCCGGGGTTTCCGCAAATTAGCGGTGGACATGGGCGGTGTGATGATTAAGGTGGGTCAGTTTTTATCTGCTCGTCTGGATGTGATGCCGCGCGAAATAACCGATGAATTGTCCGGGCTGCAGGATGAAGTGCAGGCAGAACCTTTTGGACCCATCCAGACTTTGATTGAAACTGAGTTTGGGAAACCACTTGAGCAAGTATTTATCGAATTTGATCCACAGCCATTCGCTTCAGCTTCGATTGGTCAGGTTCATTTCGCCCGTTTATGTATGCAGGAAGAAGACAGTTCAGAATGCCCGGAAGTTGTTGTCAAAGTGCAACGACCAAATATCGAAGAAATTGTAAAAGTAGATTTATCAGCTCTTCAAATTGTTGGAAAGTGGTTGCAAAAATATAAACCCATTCGCAAGCATATGGACTTGCCCAAGCTGCTGGATGAATTCAGTAATACATTATATGAAGAGATTGATTACATTCATGAAGGCAAAAACGCGGAGATCTTCGCTGAGAATTTCAAGAATGTCAAGAAGGTGCGCGTGCCAAAGGTGATCTGGGGTTATACCACCAAACGTGTTTTGACATTGGAAAATGTTTTGGGTATCAAGATCACGGATTATGAGGCCATTGAACGTGGCGGAATTGATCGTGGCGCCGTGGCTAAAAGCCTGTTTGGTACGTATCTTAAACAGATCTTTGAAGATCGTTTTTTCCATGCTGATCCACATCCAGGTAATCTCTTTGTTCAGCCAGCCGGGGAGGGAGATGACCCGGAAAACTGGAAGATCACATTTGTCGATTTTGGGATGGCGGATGCTGTTAACGAAAACACGTACGAAGGGTTGAAAGAAGCTGTGTTGGCCGTAGGCACCCAGGATGTCAGCCGCTTGATGAAATCTTACCAGATCCTGGATGTATTGCTGCCTGGCGCTGATCTGGATTTACTGGAACGGGCCAGCCAAAGGGTCTTTGACCGCTTTTGGGGAAAAACTACCTCACAACTAATGGAAATGCATTCCGAAGAGGCGCGGGCGTTCATGCAGGAATTTGAAGACCTGATGTATGAAATGCCGTTTCAGGCACCGGAAAACCTGATCCTGTTGGGCAGGTGTGTGAGCATCCTCTCGGGTATTTGTACCGGGTTGGATCCAAAATTCAATATTTTTGAGAATATCGTTCCCTATACCGATACATTAATTGATGTTGAAGGTGAAGGGCGCTGGTCATTGATATGGCGTGAGATCACCCGACTGTTTCAGTTGATCATAAAACTGCCTGCCCGAACAGATAATTTGTTCGCCAGGATGGAACAGGGGCGTCTGGAAGTGAGAGTACCAATGCTCAGTCTTGAAATGGAGCGTATGAAACGTGCCCAGCGAAAGACAACATCTGCTATTCTGTTTACAGCATTTTTATTGAGTGGAGTGCAATTCTATCTGGCAGGAGTCACTGTGCCCGCCGTGGTGTTTTTTGGCATTGCGTTCATATTACTGATTTGGATTGTTCTGACACGCTAATAGGTAGGCTACTTAATTTAAAAGAGCATGCAGCAAAACAATCGCATGCTCTTTTCATTTTATTAATATTATTTGGGTTATTGAACTTTTTCAGTATGATCGATTGCTGCGTCAAGCAGACTGCGTAACCCCAGCAGGATTTCTTTTTTGGCAGCGCGGTGATATTCACGCATGCCTTCCGGCAGGAAAGATTCGGCTACTTTTTCCATATTATCTCGTGCAGCACGCATATGCTCACGCGCTTCTTTAATATTCGGATTTTGTACTCTTTCAGATTTTTTTTCAACCATAGTTACCTCCATGCAGACATTTAGACCATTGTGGTAAATGCTGTTAATTGCATTATAAGTGTTTTCAGGCGGTCGTCAAGCGGAAATACGATCTTACAAAGCGAGGGAGGAAATTGAGACAAAAAGTTATCATGGTTGATTGAGAAATCCAGGTTCTCACCAAACTTGGAATAAAATCCTGATGAATTAAATATATTGGGATAGGTCGTTCGGGATAATTGAGCTCTATACGATAATTAATCAAGAAAATCTGGTTAATAAGAGGTAATTCTTATTAACCAGATACGTAATTATGTGCCCAGATATGCTTTTTTGACTTCCGGGTTCTTTTCTACTTCCTCGGATGTGCCTGAAAGGGTTATTGTCCCTGTTTCTAATACATAAGCTTTGGTTGCATATCGCAGTGCTAAGTGAGCGTTTTGTTCGACGAGGAGAATGGTGGTGCCTTCTTCATTAATTTTTGAAAGATTTTCGAATAGATCTTTTACCAAAATGGGCGCTAGTCCCATGGATGGTTCATCGAGCAACATCATTTTGCCTCGATTCATCAATGACCGGCCAACAGCCAGCATTTGTTGTTCTCCACCACTTAATAAATCAGCTAATTGAGATTTCCTTTCTTCCAGGCGGGGAAAAATAGTAAATACACGCTTGAAATCTTCTTCAACTCCTTTCGTATCTCGGCGTGCATAGGCAGCAATTTTTAAGTTTTCCAGAACGCTCAGATTACCAAAAACCCTGCGACCTTCAGGAACAAGCGTAATACCCAGTTTATTAACGATATCGTGTGGTGAATATTTTAACAAATCTTCACCCTTGAATTGAATGGAACCTGAAACGACTCTACCCCCCATTTCTTTGATCTGACGAACGATTGACCATAAAGTGGTTGATTTTCCGGCACCATTGGCACCAATCAATGTTGCGATTTCCCCTTCTTCAACATCAAAGGAGATTCCATGTAATGCCTCGATTGCTCCATATGAAACGACCAGATCTTTTATGCTCAGCAACATTATGTAACCTCCTCACCCAAGTAAGCTTTGATCACCAATAGATTATTGCGAATCTCTGCGGGTGTACCTTCTGCAATTGTTGAACCGAAATCAAGTACCTGGATTCTCTCACATATGTTCATAATTACACGCATCTGGTGTTCTATGATCAATACTGTGACTTTAAACTCATCTTTTACCCAGCGCACCAAATTGATCAATTCACCTATTTCACCTTGATTCATACCAGCAGCTGGTTCGTCCAGGAGCATTAAACTGGGATTCACTACCAAAGCACGGCATATTTCAACCCTGCGTTGGATACCGTAGGGAAGGTTCCGCGGTAATTCTTTAACATAAGGAAGCAGATTGAATTTATCGAGTAGATCCATTGCTTCTGCAGTGACTTTTTGTTCTTCTTTTACTAAACTGTTGGTGAAGAACAGCGAATCAACCAACTTATAATTAATTTGTGAGAAGTGAGCGATCCGCAAATTATCAATAACCGATAATTCATTCCATAGGCGGATATTTTGAAATGTTCTACCAATCCCAAGTGAAGTGATTTGATGAGGATAAAGGCCTATCAGATTATTGCCTTTAAACGTTATTGATCCTTCAGAAGGGCGATAGAGTCCACAAATCAGATTAAAAATTGTGCTTTTTCCCGCTCCATTAGGACCAATCAGTCCAACAAGTTCATTGTCGCCTAACTCAAGGTTGAAGTTATCGACTGAACGGAGACCTCCAAAGTAATGTGTGAGTTTATCAATTTTTAATAAAGCCATTTGTTAATCGCTCCTGGAGTGATGAAAAATATTTTTTCAATTTAGGGAACACGTCCAATAACTCCCGATTGCCCATAATACCAGTTGGTCGGAAGATCATGAGGATAATTAGCAGTAATGGGGTGGCTACCCATCGCCACACATCCAATGGTCGCAGTAACTCAAGCAAAATTGTAAACAGAATTGCGCTGATCACGGATCCGCTCAGCGAACCCATTCCTCCCAGATATACCATCACAAGGATGTAAGTTGATTGCAAAATAAAGTAGCTGGAAGGATTAATAAAGGTCACCGTATGAGCATGTAATCCACCTGCCACACCTGCCAATCCACAAGAGAGCATAAAGGTAACAATTTTCAGCCAGCGTGTGTTGACCGTCATCAATTCTGAGGCAATTTCATCATCCCGGATTGCGACAATGCTTTTCCCCATCGTTGAGTTAACAAAATTCCGGATGATGAAAATTGAAAATATCATCGCCAGAAAAGTCCAAAAAATCAACCAGGGAAAACTAACCAGATTTTCCATGGCTTTTACAACTTTTCCCATGCCCATAAATCCCCGGGGGCCACCAATTGCGTCAACATTTTCAATCGAACTTTTGAAAATGAAGTTGACCGCTAACGTGACAATTGCCAGATAATCTCCCCTGGTTCTAAAAGATGGTATAGAAATCAACAAGCTGAAAAAAGCTGCAGCAACACCACCGACAAGCAGAGAAATGGGAAAAATCAGAATTGATAATTCTTCGGGTAAGATTGGTTTTCCAAAAAAAGGATTATCAGTGAGCAAATAGACGGTTAATAGCGATGAGGTATAAGCACCGACACCCATAAAAGCTGCATGTCCAACAGAAAACTCACCCATATAACCATTAATAAGGTTCAAACTCACGGTCAGTATGATATTGATGCCTATTAATGTAATGATGAATTGAATATAATTACTGAACCAACCCAACCAGGATGGTACGATACATAAGAGAAATAAGACCCCAATGAGCGTAGGCATACCAAAGCGTTTCATAGATCCTCCTGGATTTTTCGATAAGACTTACTACTTATACTTTGGTGCGACGAGAAACACCAAACAGCCCAGTCGGCTTAATTGCCAGGATTAGCAGCAAGACAACAAAGGCAATTAAATCTCGATAGGTTGAAGGTAAGAAAGCTGCTACAAATATTTGGGTAAATCCCAAAATGTATCCTCCCACCATTGCCCCACGGATGGAGCCAATACCACCAACCACCGCTGCAATGAATGCTTGCCATCCAACTAGCATGCCCATATTAAATCGAAGGATGGGAAATGCGGTTCCGTACATAATACCAGCCAATGCAGCCATTGATGATCCAAGCACAAAGGTAAAAAGAATGATTTGATCAACTGAAATTCCCATCAACGGAACGGCGAGGCGGTCATAAGAAATGGCTCGCATTGCCATCCCCCAACGTGTTTTTTGTACGATCCACCAGAGAATTCCCATCGATAGGAATGAGAGTAATATTACGTAAATTTTGATATTGGTAACGGTGATACCACCGATGGAGTAGATAATTTTATCAAAAAGATTGGGAAACTGACGGTCACTGGCTCCCAGCAATGCAAGATTACCATACTCCAGTAAAAGACCAAACATGAGTGCGGTGATCACCAGGTATAGTCTATGTGCCCCTCGATTTCTCAAGGGTCGATAAGCAATCCGTTCGATCGCAACACCTACCAGTGCTGTAAAGAACATGGTGCCAACAATGGTGACTGGAATGATTACCCAACTCGGTAGATCAAACGGTAATTTAATTTCAAAATTATTGGTTAGAAAGGTTCCAATAAAGTAACCCGTGTAAGCCCCAACCATAAAGATGTCACCGTGTGCAAAATTGATCAGGAGTAGTACTCCATATACCAATGTATACCCAACCGCAATCAAAGCCAAAAAACTGCCCCATTGCATGGCATTAATAAAATTCTGGATGAAGAAATCGAGAGTCACTAAATCCTCCTTGCAATGATTTCTGGTCTTCACGAGAAAACCCAATCTCCCGAACTTGTTTTTGCAAGCCGGGAGATTAAATTTTTCTCGATTAACCCGACAATTTATTCACTTCCAGGTTTATGGACAGGCTTTATCAAAGGCGATGAACTCACCATTTTGAATCTGGACAATTACAGCACATTTAATTGGATCGCCTTGATCATCAAATGTCATTTTGCCAGTAATACCGTCAAAATCTTTAATCTTTGCCATACCATCACGAATGCATGTGCGATCCTCGCTAAGATTTCCGGTAATTACTCCACAATTCTTAATACCTTGTGTCACGATCATCATTGAATCCCAGGATAATGCAGCAACGTCTCCTGGAATTAAGTTGTATGCAGCATTGTATTTATCAATGAAATCTTTTGTTGCTCCGGTGGCACCATTGGCAACATAGTGCGTGCTAAAAAACGCTCCTTCGCAATCGGAACCACACAGTTCCAATAGTTGCGGATCTCCCCAAGAGTCACTTCCTATGATGGGAATGTCTAAGCCAAGATCTTTTGCCTGTGAAACAATTAATGGAACTTCCTGGTAATATTGTGGGGTGAAGAGGACTTCACAACCTGATGATTTTATGGAAGTTAATTGAGCACTGAAATCTTGATCACCGGTTGTGAAACTTTCAAATTGTAAAACCGAACCCGCACCATGTAATTTTTCCCAGGCATCCTTGAAATTATCCGCCAGCCCCTTAGGATAGTCACTGGCGATATCAAATAGAACACAGGCTGAAGTGCTATTAAATTGCTTTGTGACAAAATTTGCTACAACAGGACCCTGGAAGGGATCAAGGAAGGGGGCGCGAAATACCCAGGGGCGATTCAAAGTTGTATTTGGATTGGTTGACCAGGGGCTGATCATTGGCGTCTCGAGATTATTTGCCACTTCACCAGCCGGGACAGCAGTGTTACTGGGGTTCGGTCCAACGATTGCAAGGACATTATCCTGACTGATCAGTTTATTTGCTACTCCCGCTGCACCCTCTGCCGTAGCATTATTATCTTCGATGACTAATTCTAATTGATATTTTTTCCCACCTACATCAATTCCCCCAGCGTCATTAATTTCTTTAACATACATTTCTGATGCGAATTTTATTTGTTCGCCAACTTTTGGTTTGTCACCGGTGATTTCAGCATTGATACCAATTTTGATTGTGTCTCCTCCTCCTGTACCGCAAGCTGAAGCAAAAAACGCGGTAACAAGTAAGACAGAAACAATACGAAAGATCAATTTGCTTTTCATTTTCTCATCCTTCTCTATCTACACCAGTTATTAAATGATTGTTATACGATTGTTACCCTCAATTCGTATGTGCCAAAAATTCAAAAAAACCTATAGTCATCACCTCCATTTCCAGGGAGAGTATTGATTAGAAAGCTACCAATATTGATTATTGTATAGATTTTTAGGAAAAATTTCTGATAGAAGCGGGAGTTGGAAGAAGTGCGATGAGCTTGAATCAAGTTAAAAAATATGAAAAAAATTTTTCCATGCCTGATTCTGAAAAAGAAAAAACTACGTAGACTTTACAAATTTTATCTATTTACTCAATTGATTAATTTATTATACTGAATTGTGATAAAGATTCAAGTGGTTTCTTTAAAAAATTATCTCAGATTTATTCACTTGGATCCATGATGGAAACATTGAAACAATTGTGATTGTTGAGTCGTCAACATTGCGGATTTTCCAAAATGCTTCAGACGACATTTTATGGTTGGCTGAAACGAGTGTTCAACTGGAAGTTAAATGCTAAGAGGGTGAGCAGCAAATGCAGGCAGTGTGACAGGTATTGACGAGCCATAGAAAATGATGCTAAAGATGAAGATTGACAGAAATTTTTGTAAGCTGCTCGCGCCTTTAGTGCCGGAAGTGACGCACACCCGTAAATACCATTGCTATCCCAAGACGATTGCAGGCATCAATAGATTCCTGATCACGGAGAGAACCTCCGGGCTGCACAAGGGCTGTGATGCCGGCTGCGGCGGCTTTTTCAACTGAATCTGCGAAGGGGAAGAATGCGTCGGATGCCATGACTGCCCCGTGGGCTTTTTCGCCGGCACGCTGGGTGGCTATGTCCACACAATCGACGCGGTTTGGTTGTCCACCCCCTATGCCGAGCGTAGCTTCATCTTTTGCAAAGACAATCGCATTCGATTTGACATGTTGGCAGGCTTTCCAGGCGAATTTGAGATCAGCCAATTGTTCAGGGGTGGGCTGAGCTTCCGTTACTACTTGCCAGGAAGTGTCCTGCGGGTCTCCCAGGTCGATTGATTGTTGCAGAACTCCCCGTATGATGGAGCGAACCTCCACCAGTGGTTCGATCTTTAGATCTGGCATCTTCAGGATGCGCAGGTTCTTTTTCTGTGACAGAATCTCCAATGCTGCCGGGCTGAATCCAGGCGCAATCACACACTCCACGAATAGTTTGTTTAATGCCATTGCTGTATCAGATTCCAATTGGCGGTTAAGCGCTACAATCCCCCCAAAGGCTGAGACAGGGTCGCTTGCCAGGGCCCGCTGGTATGCATCCAACTGGACCTCTGCTGAGGCAATCCCACAAGGGGAGAGATGCTTCACAATTACTACGCTGGATTTCTCAAAACTCAAGACAGCTCTCCAGGCAGCATCCAGATCCAGTAAATTGTTATAGGAGAGCTCCTTGCCCTGCAAGATCTTGCCTCCTAAAGGTCCTTGCCCGGTTTGATAACCAAATAATTGCGCAGATTGATGAGGATTCTCGCCATATCGTAAGAATTGCTGCGGGTATAAACTGAATTGATTGGTTTCAACACCTTCCAAATAATCAGCAATCAACGAATCGTAGCGGGATGTTATTCGAAAGCATTTAATTGCCAATCGTTTGCGGAAATCACCTTTTACTCCGCCAGAAAGCATTTCCTGTAGCACCTGCGGATAATCCAACGGGTCAGAAACCAGGGTCACACGCTGGTGATTCTTGGCTGCTGCACGCATTAAGGCGACACCCCCAATATCAATCTGTTCAATCGCTGCCTGTAAGCTGACTCCTGATTGAGCAATTGTTTCTTCAAATGGATATAAATTCACCACCACCAGATCGATTGAACCCCATCCCAGCCTGCTTAACTCGTTGCGATCCTCTTCCGATTCGCGTGCCAGAATGCCGGCATGAATGGCTGGATGAAGGGTTTTGACACGTCCACCCAGCATCTCTGGTGCGCCAGTGTAATTGGATACTTCGATGACCGGCAACTGGTTATCCCGCAGGTAGCGGGCGGTACCACCACTGGCGATAAACTCCCAACCCAAATCGATTAACCCCTTTGCAAAATCCACCAATCCGGTTTTGTTATGAACAGAAAGAATTGCTTTTGGCATTTATCTCCTTACCGTACTCAATAAATAATTTACAATGGCCAAATTAAAGTGGTTTAGCCGAATGCATGAAAAATTATGATGATCTCAGAAAGTTCTTTGCTTCTTCGATAGAGGCTTCATCCCCTACCATTGTCAATAAATCATTGGCCTTTAATGTTGTGTCTCCTTTGGGAATGATCACCTGACTACCGCGTTTTACACTGGCGATCACAAAGTGTTTTGGCCATTCGATATTCATGACCTGTTGCCCATCGCAGGCTGCACCGGCTTCTATCACGATCTCACTGACCGATGCTGACCCGGACAGGCCTTCATTCAAACGGTTTGGCAATGATTCTTGCGGTACATACCAGAATGTTTCATCTTCATTTTCCAAAGCAGCATCGATTTCAGCAGTTAATGTTTCAAAAATCTCCTCGGAGATAACGCCATCCCCGCGCATGCCGAGGTAAGCGGAACGCTGTGCCCGTAGAATTTCACGCCGTGCCAGTTCCAGTTCTTCGGTTTCCAGTTTTGGTTCCACCTTTAATAGTTGGCGAACTGAATCAGCCAATAAGGCAGTTTGTGTGTGCAGCTTGGGTTTTATCCGCTCCCAGGCAGGCGTAGAGATCAGACCTTCCCGATAGCGACGCTCAATATGGGCTTCTGCTGATCTTAAAGCATTTAAACGTGCATGGCGTTGTTCATACTCGACCTGAACGGGAGTTGTTGTGATGATGCCCAATTTTCGCACCAAAGGACGCATCGTGGTCGCCTGAATCAAGAGCGTAAAGAGTGCTACGCCGAATGCCATGGCCCGCAACAAATAACGTTCTTCCCCGAATGCAACTGGCAAACTGAGTGCCAGCGCCAAGCTCAGGGCACCGCGCAGCCCACCCCAGGCAATTACATGCCGCCAGCGCAGTGAAATAGGTTCCCCCAACCGGTTGGATACCCATCCCAATCCATATACAACCACAACTCTGGCAACCAGCACTGCCCCGATCGCCCACGCGATAAACTGCCAGGACTCGAAAAGTGCAAACAGATCAACATCCAATCCGATCAGCAAAAAGACCAGCGAGTTGACCAAAAAAGTGATGTACTCCCAGAAATTAAAAAGCACAATTCGGGTGGTCGGGCTCATCCCTTGTGGACCCAGACTGCCGGCAATCAGACCTGCGGCTACCACAGCCAGAACGCCACTAAAGTGAAGCTGCTCTGCCAGCAAGTAGGAGCCGTAGGCCAGCACCGTGGTCAGGGTGATCTCGATCAGATAATCATCAATCCTTGCGATGACTCGTGATACTACCCATCCCAGTACCAATCCGACGACAACCCCACCGACAGATACTTTAAAAAATTCCAGAACGCCACTGATCAGGTTGAATTGCCCGGTAATGACAATTGCCAGCATGAGATTGAATAATACCAGGGCTGTGCCGTCGTTGAGTAAGCTTTCACCTTCCACCAGAACTGATAAACGTTTGGGGACTCGTAAAAGACGGAAGAGCGAAACCACGGCAACCGGGTCGGTGGCAGCTACCAAAGAACCAAAGACCAGAGCCACCGGTAGAGATAATCCGGTTCCAAATGAGACGATGCCCCCCACAATCAGTGTTGTCAGCAGCACACCCGGTACTGCCATCATCAGGATAGACGTCAGGTTCCGCCTCAACTCGGTCAGATTAAGGTGAAAGGCTGCTTCAAACACCAGCGGGGGCACAAAGAGTGCCAGGATTAATTCGGGTGTCAGTTCAAAATTTAATGGGGATTGGGTGGTTAAGAACAAACCAACCACCACCAAGGCTACCGTATAGGGGATGTGCAGACGCCGCACCACTATCGCTACCAGGGAAGCGATTAACAATAATTCAATAATCAGGGTTTCGGTATTGAGGAATTGTTCCATATTTTCACATGCTGATTAATTATACTATTTAGGGATGAGGAATCAGGATTCAGAATTCAGAGTTCAGGATTTTTCGGAATTCTGAATCCTGCCCACTGAAATCTGAAATCTAACCGCTAACCATCTCCAGAATGATATTTTTCAACTGATCACACATTATCTTATATTGAAGCGGGTCTTTCCTTAATTGGAATGGTAATTCTATGTGGTAGGCAGTCCATTCATTGGTGTTGATTGTCAATGACTTCGTAGCTCGCAGATGAATCTGATCAAAATCACCGCTGATGGTGTAATGGCGCAGACCTGGATGGTTGGAAAAGGCAGTAGCCAGTTGAGTTGCCATTCGTTGGGATAAGGGTGACTTCTCCCGTGAACCACAGGAGATTTCAATGTCAAATGTAGCTGATACGCTGCCATGACCGTGGATTTCGATCAGGATTTCGGGTTGAACTGCTTCAATTTTCTTAAAATAATCACTGGTTTTATATTTATTCGGATCAAGGAAATAATTGCCGGCAATCAGACAGCTGCAATTCAAGCGGGATGCTAACTCATAAGCAATCCAGCCAGTGTTTTCATCGGCTGTGGGGTGACTTGCGCAGGGTAAGGTGGAAACATCCAGCGGTGCATGGTGTGGTGCAGCCACCAGCACTTTTTCCGTTGTTCCCGCAAGGTAATATAAATAACTATTGACCGGATCATTTAGTAGCCACGCAATCGACATATTTTCACAGCCCTCATTCAGGTTTACTATACTGAATAGTAGTCCTGAATGCAATCGAATGCAGAGGAAAAAAATATACCTAACGAAAATAATATCATTCATGGAAACCTTACAATAGTAAATTTTCCATCATTTGATACAATAAACCTATAACAAACGTTGGGAGGAACTTTTGACTACAATAAAAATTGCTATTCCCATGGCTGGTTTGGGTACCCGGATGCGCCCGCATACCTGGAGCAAACCCAAACCCCTGGTCGCTGTCGCGGGTAAAACCTTCTTTGATTTTGTTCTGGGTCAATTTGATACATTACCCAAAACCTTTGATCCTGAATTTATCTTCATCGTTGGTCCCAATCAACAGGAACAGGTCGAAGCTCATTTGAAAAAATATTACCCGGAAATGAAATATCATTTTGTTTTACAGGCCGATATGCGTGGGCAATCGCATGCGCTCCATCAAGCACGTGAGCACCTGATGGGGGATCCCATGCTGATGACATTCTCAGACACGCTGATAGAAACGGATCTAGCGGTGCTTGAGGATGGAAAGCTCCAGTCTGGTGTGTGGGTGAAGCCGGTAGCTGATCCGCGCCGCTTTGGTGTGGCTGTGATCCAAGATGATGACACGGTTGTGAAACTGGTTGAGAAACCAGATAGCATTGAGAATAACCTCGCCATGGTGGGTTTCTATTACTTTGCGAATGGCAGTCAACTGATTAATGCGATCGAAGAGCAAATAGAACGCGATATTACCCTGCGTGGCGAATACTTCCTGGCGGATGCTGTCAATCTGATGCTGGAAAGCGGTGTTCAGATGCGTGTCCAAAGGATTAATGTCTGGCTGGATGCTGGTATTCCGGCCGCTTTACTGGATACCAATCGCCACTTGCTGGACCATGGGAATGGCAATAGCGGTGAGTGTCACAGTAACAATCTTAGCATTATTCCACCTGTGTTTATCCATCCCAGCGCAGAAATCAAAGCAGCGGTGATCGGTCCGCATGTCTCTATTGGAGCAGATTGTAAAATTGAAAACGCCATCCTGCGCAACTGTATTCTGGAGAGTGAAGTAGAAGTACGCGATGCTATCCTGGAGGAATCCATTCTCGGCCGGCAGGTACAGGTTCATGGGCAAACCCAACGCCTCAATCTAGGCGATAATTCATCTATCAAAAATTAGTTAAGAAAGTCAGATTCTCACATTTAAAGGAGACTTCATGAAACCATCCTATCTCTCACAACGTGTCGCTGGCCTGAAACCTTCAGGGATTCGGAAATTTTTTGATATCGCTGCTACCATGGAAAACGTCATTTCATTGGGGATTGGTGAGCCGGATTTTGGTTCTCCACCCAGTGTTATTGAAGCCGGGATCCGAGCCCTCCAGGAAGGCCAAACCCATTACACTTCCAATGCCGGGATTTTGGAATTACGCGAGAAGCTAACAGCCCATCTGCATATGCTGTATGGCGTCCAGTACGATCCAAAAAGCGAGGTGTTGATCACCGTCGGTGGATCAGAGGCACTCTATCTGGCAGCCACAGCCTTGCTCAACGCTGGTGATGAGGTCATCATCCCCACCCCCTGTTTTGTCTCTTATCAGGCGCAGGTGGTTCTGGCGGATGGTGTTCCGGTGGAGATTCCCTGCCGGATGGAGGATAATTTTGACGTTAACCCGGCTGCCATCGAAGCTGCTATTACGCCGCGAACACGCGCTATTTTATTGGGTTTTCCCAACAATCCCACCGGAGCAGTGGCTACCCGCGAGCGTTTGCTCGAAATCGCCCGGATCGCAGAGAAACACGACTTGATTGTCATCTCCGATGAAATCTATGACCGTCTGGTTTATGGTGGTCACCAACATGTTTGTTTCCCCTCCCTGCCTGGCATGAAAGAACGCACCCTGTTACTAGGTGGTTTTTCCAAAGATTATGCAATGACTGGCTGGCGCATTGGCTATGCATTAGGACCTGCAGCTCTGATCAGTGGTCTGGTCCGAATACACCAGTATACGGTTATGTCCTCTCCCACGATTGCCCAAATCGCTGCGGTGGAAGCCCTGGCGGATGTAGATGAAGCCGTCCAGATGATGGTGGAGGAATATGACCGCCGACGCAAATTTGTGGTAGCTGAGTTTAACCGCATGGGTTTGCCAACCTTTGAACCAAAAGGTGCCTTTTATGCTTTCCCCAAAGTAGGTGTCACCGGAATGGATGATGAGCAATTTGCGGAACGACTGCTCAATGAGGAACGGGTTGCGATTGTACCAGGTTCAGCATTTGGCGCTGGCGGTGAGGGATTCTGCCGCGTTTCTTACGCTGCTTCCTATGAAAAGCTCGAGAAAGCAATTGCGAAAATTGAGAAATTTGTGAATAGGATTTAGGAATTAGGGTTTAGGGTTTAATCCTAACACCTAGCCCCTAAATCCTAAATCCTGAATCATTTTACAACCCAAAAATTTTGGCGTATAATTACGCTGTTAAAAATACTTATGACGAATTTGTGAATGGAGATCATGGACGAGCAACAACCTCCCGCAGAGCGGGAACCTCATTCGTATAATCGGACTTTAAATAATTCAGGTGATGCCCTGGTCTCTTGTTCTTAACTAGCTGAACCGCCTCCAGGGCAAATCGCCCAGGAGGTGTATCGATGCTGAAAATAAATACCGATACAATTCTGGCGCAGATCGAATCTGCGTTGGAAAAAAATGATGTCAATGCAGCCATGTCTGTATTGGAGGCTTTACGCACGCCTGATCAGGCGGATATCTTCAATGAATTGGAAGATGCAGACCAGATCACGCTTTTGCCTTTCATGCACCCATCCATGTCAGCAGATATTTTGGAAGAGATGGAAGACCGGGATGCAGCAGATTTGGTCAGTGCTCTTGATTCAGAAAGCGCAATCCGAATTGTGGACGAAATGGAGCCTGATGAGGCAGCTGACCTGTTGGGCGATATCGACGGTGCGCAGGCTGAGATCATTCTGGCAGGGTTGGATAATTCCGATGAAATTCGCCCTCTTATGATCCACAAGGATGACAGCGCTGGAGGTTTGATGACCTCAGACTTCATCGTCCTGCGTAGAAAAATGCGGGCTGCTGATGCGATTCACATTTTACGCACCTTGAAGCCGGATCGCGAGGAGATTTATTATCTTTTCATTGTCGACCGCAATGATGTTCTTTCAGGCGTACTCAGTTTGCGAGACCTGATTACTGCTGATCCTGACGTCCTTCTGGAAGAACTGATGGATCCGGAAGTCATCACTGTGCCAGCCGGTACCGATCAGGAAGAGGTTGCCAGAATCATCAGTAAATATGATCTGATGGCCTTGCCGGTTATCAATGGAGAACACAAACTGATTGGCGTGATCACGATTGATGATGTGATTGATGCGATTGAAGAAGAAACCACAGAAGACTTCCAACGCCTGGGTGGTGCTTTGCCTTTGGATGAACCGTATCTCTCCATTGGTCCGGTACGTATTGCCGAGAAACGTATTGGTTGGTTGATGTTGCTTTTTATCACCGGTAGTCTGACCGGTACTGTCATGCGCATGTTCGAGAGTGAATTAGCGGCAGTTGTGTCGTTATCTTATTTTGTGCCATTGTTGATTGGAACTGGCGGTAATGCTGGTGCACAAACAACCAGTACGATCATTCGAGCACTGGCGATTGGTGATGTTCAGATACGGGATGCGCTGCAATCGCTCTGGCATGAGTTACGGGTTGGCTTAATGCTGGGCGTTGGTATGGCCATATTTGCCTATGTGCGTGCCATTACCTGGGGAACCCCGGTCAGTGTGGCTATCACAGTTGCAATTTCTATTCTGGTCATTGTGATCTGGGCTAATTCCTCTGGCGCGGTTTTACCACTTCTGGCAGCAAAACTAAAAATGGATCCCACGGTGGTTTCAGGTCCGGTGATGAGTACCATTGTGGATGCGACCGGTTTGTTAATTTACTTTACGATCGCCAAGTGGGTAATAGGCTTGTGAGCAGTCAGGAGCGCATACAAATCGGAAAGCTGCTTGCGATTAAGTTTATGTTATCGCTTGAAATTAAACAGTAATTTGCTACACTTTTAGTACTCGTTTGATAAAATACTATTCACGGTAACATCTCAATAAAAGGGGGCTGCCTTTTTTTTGGGTGAGCGTAGTCTCGCCAAAAAAAGAGCCCCCATTTGTAATGTTACAATACCCGGACAATTGAAGGAGATGGTGTATGTTGAAGGTGAAAGAACTGATTAACTTGAAAGGCGGTGAAATATATTACGTTTCACCCCACACCAGTATGCGTGCAGCGATCGATTTATTAGTGGAAAAGAAGGTAGGCGCACTCCCTGTGTTAGATGAAACCGGATTGGTGGGTATTATCTCTGAGCGGGATATGATTCGTTTTCTGGCAGAGGAGAGCGAAGCTATCCTGGAAATGCCGGTCAGCACCTTCATGACCCGTAACGTCGTTACAGTACCCGCTGAAACACCGCTTGAAGAATGCATGCAGATCATGATTAATCGTAACTTTCGACATTTACTCGTTCGGGAAAATGATAAGTTTGTAGGGATCATTTCCATGCGGGACATGGTAAGCACCCTGTTAAAAGACCGCGATATTCTCATTCAGGATTTGGAGAAGTATATTACAGGAACCCGATAATTATTTTAGAAAGCGCCCATCATCTTTACGATTTTTCAAATTTTTACTTTGATTTTCCACCCAACCAAAGCTTTCTACTGTAGCGGGTTCAAATATTGGCACGTAAGGTTTAATGTCTAAAAGTGGGGTGTTGTTGAGCATATCTGCCCCGGAAAAAGCTATCTGATTGCCTTCAATTTTTAGTAATCGTACAACCGATAAGCCTATTGGATTAGGACGCACTGGTGCACGTGTGGCAAACACACCTCGTTCCGTATCATCCAAAAATGGTGTGACCAATAATTTGTTTTGTTGGATACGATCAAAAAAGTAAAGCAAAATGATGTGCGAGAATCCATCCAGATCCTGCAAACCAGGTTCCAATTCTGGGTTTAAGATGATTGTCCCAGGCTCATTGGCAACGGTGGGTTGAATCGGAGTGCCTGAAGCCGATTCGTAGGGGGTATAAATAATACCAATCGGTTCAAAAATAATTTGGTGTTTTAAATTGAATGGATCAGCCATTTGAATCCTTTATTTTTGTAGGAATAATCTCTGCCATTAAATGAAAATGCAGGATTGGAAAATTCTGGTTTGGTGCGTCATTTAAGATCACGCGCTTTCCCGTATTGGAACGTAAGACAGGGGAGAGGATCTTTATGAGCCAGTTTCGAAATGCAAACACATCACTTCTTCGCCTTCAACCAGTTCGCCGGTTTTTACAAAACCTAATTCAGAATACACCTTTTCAGCAGATTGATTGGAAGGGTTAATGCTCAGTTTTACCAAATCAATATTAGGGCGTTTCCGAATTTCCTGAATAACGAGCCGCATAGCTTCCTTGCCATAGCCTTTGCCCTGAAAATAGCGGTCGATCATTAAGCGGCAGATCCAGTAGTTATCATCTTTGTTATCAAAGGCATACATCAGAAATCCAACCGGCGTATCGTTGGCGTATATAACCAGGGGGATGCATTCGGGGTAAACCTTGGATTCAGCAATGGAATATAGATTGCTGGCGACGAAATTGACTTGATCCTGACTGACTTCCAGGTTGATCACTGACCCAAAGTTTGTCTGGGTAACAGGCCGTAATTCAATGTTCACGAGTCATCTCCTTGTGGCTAAGCGGATGTTATCATTTATTTTTACCATAGATCAGGGAAAAAAACCTGCCTATTCAGACAGGAATTGAACCGGTTTGCACAGGAGAAAGCTTGTGATATTCTATTTGATCAGACGCGGCTCACCCGATTTTGAATTGCAATCACAAACCATCCAACCAGGATAGTAAAGATCAACCAGAAGAGCAGTGTGCCATTTGAACCCCAATTAAACGTGGCATTAATCGTTAAAATAATCCAGAATGCGCCCAAAATGAAGGTGGGTAAGGGTGAAGATGATTGTTTGTTCATAAAAACCTCGCGTTAGAATAATTGTTCTAATTATAATAACAGAAAATTTATTCTATTGCAAGTGTTTTTTAGAAATTGTATTCTAAATCAGGGTTAAGGATTGAGTGTTGAGGGTTGAGTGTTGAGGGTTGAGTGTTGTTGAATTTAGGATTGTGTGTGGAGCCATGAAGTAGCTTTACAGGTTTTAATTATCTAAATCCATCAGGTAAATAATTTTTCAACTTGGTTTCATTTAATCTATTGACCCCCTATAATGTCCTTAGCAAAATGCTCCCTACTTTTAAGAAGCAGTGCACCAGGCTGTCAAGGTGCGATGCACTTAGGGTGTAATCAGCAACAACCGAATGGAAAATAAAGATCGAATATCCATCATCCAAAAGTGCGTTGCACCTGGGTTGAGTAGGTCGTGGGGTCTTGAGGTAAGGTGCAACGCACTTCTGGAGGTATCTTTAATTGGCATTCTGTCCAGGATTTGTGCAAATGAATAAACCCTAAGTGCAATACACCAGGCTGTTAATCTGAAATCAACCAGAATGTTAAGGTGCGTTGCAACTGGGGTTGAAGTGGGCTTGATTTACAAAAAAGAATCTGTAAGATTTAACAGACTCTTCAAGTGACATTGATTTGGTGGTTTATATGGAAAGATTTAATTCTGGTTTTGTTTTTCTCCCTCTGCTCTGGCAACCAATGCACGAATCACATCCCCATATGAAATCAACCCGATCATTTCCTTATCATCCAACACGGGTAAATGACGGACTTTTTTTTCGGCCATGATGGTCATACATTCTTCCAGGGTCGTATCTGGTGTAACAGTGACAACATCTTTGTTCATATAACGATCAATTTTTCGTTCGATCTCACATTGCTCAAGTCTGGCGATGACATGTACAAAATCCCGTTCAGATACGATCCCCACCAATCCCATTTCATCCACGACCGGTAACGCACCAACGTCTCTGCGGGACATGATTTTTAAAGCATCCAGGATGGATGCTTTGGGATGGATGCTCCAAAGGTTCCCTTGTTTCTGATCCAGTAAATCTTTTACCTTCACCATTGCTTCCCTCCAATTTTGTATGGAACAAGAATGATCTCCGCTAACGACACCATTAAAGAGAATAAAAAAAATTTCTCATTCCCGATAATTTATTCTAGCGTTTTTTGCTGATGAATTCAACTGAAACAAACCAGGAGATGGTGATGACCGATCTGAGGTTTATGGGAAGAAAGAGGTATAAATCAAGCGCAGGATGGTTGCGGCAGTCACCAGGAGAAAGAATGCCCGGATGAAGTTCGCACCGGATCGCAAAACCAATCGCGAACCCAGAAAGGCACCACTTAATTGCCCACCCGCCATGATTAATCCAGGAATGACCAGTACCTTTCCACCGATCGCAAAGAAAATGAGAGCGACGATATTGCTGGTGAAATTCATCCATTTGGTATGCGCATTGGCTTTCTTAAGGTTGTAACCCAGAAAAAACACGAAGGCTAACATCCAAAAATTACCTGTGCCTGGTCCAAAAAATCCATCGTAAAACCCAATCAGAAGGCCAAATAGAAGGTAGAAAAGTTTTGGCTGAATTTTTTCCGTTTGATCCTCGAGACCAAGATTTTTGGAAAATAAGACGATCACAAAAATAACCAGCAAAAGCACTGGAATGAGGTATTGAAGGATGGCTTGCGATAATTGCTGAATGGAAAGCGTGCCAATGGCAGCCCCGATGGCTGTGAATACAATTCCCCACCCCAGGTCTTTAAGTGTTATCAGTCCCCCGTGGTAATAGTTGATCGATGCTGTTAAGCTGCCAAATGAGGATTGGAGTTTGTTTGTTCCCAACGCAATATGAGGCGGCAACCCCACAGACAGTAGAATAGGAACCGAAATAATGCCACCGCCACCGGAAATTGAATCCACAAAACCAGCCATAAAGCCACCGGCAAATAAAATGAGAAGAATCGGAAAGGTAAGTTGTGGCACGAGGTCCAATGTTCTAAAGAGTAAATTAATGAAGTGCATAATAACATAATCAGGGTTGAATGAGTAGGGGCAGAAGGATTTAAAAAATAACCCGCTGTTGGGGTAAACAGCGGGTCAGGCTCTACTGATGGGGTTTTTTAGTAACGTGATAGTGTGGTGATGGCGGGTACCCGGTCAAACATCCAGAATGCAATGGGGAGACCAAGACCCAGGGTAATCCCTGAAATTGCCCAGGCAGATAACAGCCAGAAAGCGCTGAACCACCATCCGATGAGAATGAAATAGAGTGCCCGTGCCAGGAATGACGGCTGCTCCCGGGTGTATGTTCGCAGCACCCATTGGCCATCCTTCTGAATTAGATAGCGGTTTTCACGCACTGGTTTAAGCGTCATAACCTGGGGAAGGCGGTTAAGCATCAAGAGACCGATGGGTAGCCCGATAATGGTGACCACCAGTATCCAGGCAATCGTCGTCCAGACTGCTCCCAGCCATAATCCCAAAAAGATAAAATACAGGGCGCGGATCAATAAACCAGGGCCTCTTTCTTGTCGAATTGAAACGCTTGAATTTGTCATTTACGAATCCTTTCTAAAATCAAACCTCTTTCGTACCATATACGAAGTTCCAAAGAAAAAGTTGCAATTCGAAAATGAAAGTCATAACTAAATTAAAATCTGGTTTCAGATCTCTGAATAGATTTTAATCGTTTCTTTGTCTTCTAATCTGGCCTGAATTAACGCTAGATCTGCTTTTTCCACCAACGTATTAATATCGGTGCCATCGTCTGGTAAAAAAGAGATGCCGGCACTGAAGGAAACAATCATCTCAAGTTTTCCCATACGGATTGGAAATTTGGTTTTGTCACGAAAGCGATCCAGAAGTGATTTGAAATCAAGCTCCTGGCGGATATCGTCAAAAATGATGACAAATTCACTGTCACCATAACGGATGACAATATCATCCTTGCGTTTGATTTTCAGGAATGCATTGGATATTTCCAACAAAACCACATCTGCTTCCTGTCGGGTGAGCATACTGAGCACAATATCAAAATCATCCAGCTTGATCATAGCGATCGCCAGACGTTTTTTAATGAAGAGAGCATTCTTAAGCGCCTGTTCACCAAATTCGAACAGGAATTTTCGATTGAATAATTTCGTGATGTGATCGATATTGGCCAGGGTCTTCAACATCTCATTCTGGTTGTTTAACTCCAGATTTTTATTTTTCATTTGGTAATAACTTTTGGTCAGGTTGAGTACTTGCAGAAAGACCAGAATATAAACAAATGATACCGACCCTAACATTAACAAATCATTGACCGGCCTGCCCCTGATAATTTGAATGGCATAGGTGACCGGAATGAGTAAAAAAGATAAACCGAGAATATTGATAATATTGCGATTGGCATCGATACGCAGAAAAATTGTGTTCGGCTGGAATTTTGCTATGGAAGGGTGTAGAAATGCAATGCCCACCAGTAAGTAACCCAGTGCGTAAAATAATTCTAAAAAGGGCACGTCTCCCAAACTGGATAAAATAAAAATTTGGGAGGTAAAACCATATAATTTAAAGTAATTAAGTATTCCGACGATCATGATAATCCCGGCGCCAAAGATTAAATAAAGGGCAACAATTTGGCCGGAGCGTAACATGATAATTAACGCCAGAATAAAGACAATCAGAATAATGGTCAGGACGAAGATAATTTGCTGCGCTATCTCAATCGCTGTTGAAGCTCTGACAAGATCATCTTTGAGCACCAGAACCCAGATAAAAATACCTGCTGAAAAAGTTATGATTAATCCATTGATTAAGGTACTGGCGGATATTTCTTTCCGATACGTTTTAATCATGGATAACATGCCAACAAAGAAGAATAGCCCTCCCAACACATAAAAAATTGCTTCATAGATCAGATTTACTTCCGCACCGCCCTGATAGAAGTAAATACAGAAGAAAATATTTCCAATCGAATCGAAAAATTGACCGAATGCCAGCATGTACCAGCCTTTGGTAGGATAAGGCCGATGGTAATAGACACCTAACCAGATACAGGCACTGGCAAGAAAGGAAAAGAAAAGAATATAACCGGTGTCTAGATTTTTATTTTGACCTAAAAATAATTTAATCAGGATCAGAATAAGCCCGATAACACCAACAGATTTCCAAATGGTGTCTTTGCTGGTAAATTGCTTGACCAATTTCATGGATTCCTCTGGATGTATGACCATAGGTGGAGAAAAACGGAGAATTATGCTAATTATAGCAGTCCAATCCGAGAGGAAGCCAGAAATTATCCTGTGAAATAATCTGTGCGACAGAGAGAATTTATGGCTGGAAAACCCAGGAAAAGATGATTAAATGTCAGGCTTTAAATGATGCCAATTGGTCGTGTTCTGATAAGCATGTACCATTTTAATCAGAGCATCTTCCTTAAAGTGCGGTCCCATGAGCTGCATGCCGATCGGTAATCCCTGCTGGTCAAAGCCAACCGGAAACGCCAGGCCAGGTACACCGGCCAGATTGGTGGGTAACGTGAAGATATCTTCCAGGTACATTGCCAGAGGATCATTGCTATGTTCACCAATTTTGAATGCAGTAGTGGGGGCGACCGGTGTTGCAATGGCATCCACCTGCTCGAATGCTTGTTCAAAGTCTCGTTTAATCAAGGTACGAACTTTTTGTGCCTGTCCATAATAGGCATCGTAATAACCAGCCGAGAGTGCATATGTTCCGAGCATGATCCGTCGTTTCACTTCAGGGCCAAAACCGGTGCCACGGGATTGTTTAAAGCGTTCCCACAAGGAGGCAGCCTCTGCTGAGTATCCGAAGCGTACGCCATCAAAACGCGCCAGGTTGGCAGAGGCTTCGGCTGTTGCAATCAAATAATAGACGGGCAAGGCATATTCGGTATGCGGGAGGCTTATTTCCACGATCTTGGCACCAAGTGCCTTAAATTGCTGAATGGCAGCCAGCACCTTTTGTTCTACCTCTGCCTGTATTCCAGTGATGAAGTATTCTTTGGGCACGCCAATCCGCACACCGCTCAGGTCGCTATTTGTATCCAGATCGATAAGGGGCACAGGCATATCCATGCTGGTGGCATCTCTGGGATCAAGCCCCGCGATGTGTTCGAAAATCAAAGCCAGGTCAGCCGCGGAATGCGAGAAAAGCCCCACACTATCCAGTGAAGATCCATAGGCAATCAATCCAAAGCGTGAGACCCTGCCATAGGTGGGTTTCAAGCCCGTCACACCACAGAAGGATGCCGGTTGCCGCACGGAACCACCTGTATCACTACCCAATGCGATCGGCGCCATACCAGCGCTGACAGCTGCAGCTGATCCACCGGAAGACCCACCGGGAACATGATCAAGATTCCAGGGGTTGTGAGTGGTTTGATAGGCTGAATTTTCTGTGGAAGAGCCCATGGCAAATTCATCGGTATTGGTCTTGCCAAGCACGACAACACCAGCATGCACCAAGCGCTGTACGCTTGTGGCAGTGTAGGGCGGGATAAAATTCTCGAGCATGTGCGAGCCACAGGTGCAGCGGACGTCTGCCAGCGCCAGGACGTCTTTCACCGCGATGGGTAAACCGAGCAATGCTGGTAAATCTTCTTTGGTATTATTTTTTCGCAGCCGGTCGGCGGATTTTGCCTGTTCTAATGCCAGCTCTGGGGTGAGCGTGATGAAAGCCTCTATTTGTGGTTCAAGTTGCTGGATACGATCCAGATAGGCTTGCGTCAGTTCGAGACTGGAAATTTCACCTTCTTGCAGTAAATGCAGTGCCTGGGTCGCCGAAAGGTCGGTTAAGCTGCTCATTGTCCATTCCCCATGACCAGTGGCACTTTGAATTGCTGTTCTTTTTGATGCGCAGCAGAAACATTTTGCAGGACTGTCTCGGGCTTAAGAGGTTCCTGAACAATATCCTGGCGCAATACGGAACGTTCCGGCAGCACAGAAGCGGTGGGTGGGATGTCTCCGGTATCCACATTTTGCAGGATAGCGGCATATTCGAGGATGGAAGAAAGCTGCTCACGGAAGAGCTCTTTTTCTTCATCCGATAAATCTAATTTTGCCAGTTCTGCAATGTGTTCAACTTCCTGAATGGTTAGCTGCATGGGGATACTCCGAGTGGGAAATAAGACGCTAATTATAGCACTGCTTGTAAATGGTTTTTAATTATTTTTGACTGGAATAAATTTTTGGCAAATAAAAAGTGGCTGGCATTTCTGCCAACCACTTTAAGATCGATAAAATTGTTGTCGTTACAACGACCTTTTCTCGCGATCGTAATTATTGCCCAGGAAACCCGGAACACGCGAGCGTTTGAAGGTAAAGACCATTACCAGAACAGTCGCCAGGTAGGGTAACATTTGCAGGATCTGGTGCGGCAGGAAGCTGCCAATGACCTGCACACGAAATGCCAGCACTTCCACTGCCGAGAAAAATAACGATCCATACAGAATAGGTAGTGGGCTCCAACCTCCAAAGAAGGTTAAAGCAATTGCTATCCAGCCACGCCCCATTGTCATGCCTTCTGTGAAGGTACCAGCGTATACCATTGGTAAATAAGCACCCGCTAAACCAATCAGGGTACCGCCAATGATCGCGCTCCAGTAACGCATTTTGGTGGTATTGATGCCCAAAGAGTCAGCCGTCATAGGATATTCACCCACAGAGCGCAGCTCCAACCCTTTTTGGGTTCGGAAGAGGAAATACCATAAACCAATTGAAACCAGTACCGAGACATAAACCAGGACATTCTGATTAAAGAAAATGGGTCCAATGAAAGGGATCTGGCTTAAAAGTGGGATGGGAATACTCTTCAAGGTGGGGATCAAGGGTGGGGTTAAAGTGATGCCAAGAATAAGCTTGGGCAACAAGGTGGAAACACCCAGTCCGATGAAGAAGAGTGATAAGCCAATCACAAACTGGTTCATTTTTAAGGTGGTGGTGAAGTATGCTAATGCCAATCCAAAGATTCCTCCGGATAACATTGCCACAACAATACCCAGGAAAATGCTGCCTGAATAGTAACTCACCAAAAAACCAATTGAAGCACCAACCAGCATGACACCTTCCTGTGCGACATTAAATACGCCTGTGCGACCGCCCAACATTGTGCCTTGAGCAGCCAGCACAAAGGGGACCATTGACAGGAGAACGAGCTTTAAGAAATTTATTACAGTAATATCCATGATTTATTTCCTCCTGACAACGTCCGATAAGAGCACGAACAGTAAGATCAATGCTTCCACGATGAACACCATTTCTACCGGGATCATCATCGTACGCTGCATGGCACTGGCGCCGACCTCCAATACAGCAATCAGGAAGGCGACAAATGGAACCGCGCCATTATTCCCTCGAGAAATGAGACCGATGATCAGACCAAGCTGGAGGAAGTTTGATTGCATACCTTCGATCAGACGATGCTGATTACCAGCAACTTCGAATGCGCCTGCCAGTCCAGCTACCGCTCCACCCAAAACCAGTGAAAGGACGAACATGTTACGGGTTTTAATCCCGAAGACTCCTGCAGCACGGGGATTTGCACCAGTAGCGATTAATTCATAACCACCCGTGGTACGCGAGGTGTAAATATAAATCCCAATTGCCACCAGAACCGCCAGGATGATCCCGGAATGTAATGGTGGGTTTTTCACCAGCAGTGGCAGCCAGGCGCTTTTGGAGATCGCAACTGTGGTTGGGTGCCCTGCTGCTGGATCACGCCATGGCCCCGTACAGACATAGTCAATCAGGAAGAAGGCCACGAAATTGAATAATACGGTGGTAAGGATTTCATTAATATTGAATTTATAAAGCAGCCAGGCTGGGACAAGACCCCACAATGCGCCAGCCACGACACCACCCAAAATGACCAAAGGTATCAGAAGAATTGCTGGCAAATCAGGGAACAAAATTCCCATGGCGGCAGCCCCAATCCCACCAGCCATCATCTGTCCTTCACCACCAATATTGAATTTACCGGCAGTGAGTGGAATAGTGAAAGCCAAAGCTAACAAAACCAGAGGTACAAATTTAAGCATGGTTTGAACAAATCCATTGGGCGTTCTAAAGGAAGTGAACAAGATGGTTTCAAAGGCTTTGAAAACGTCAAATCCCATCAGGGCAATGAAGATACCAGCCGCGATAAAAGAAGCAATCACAGCCAGTAAATAAGGGAGTGCTTTTTTTGAAATTGTCATGATATGGCTTTCTCCTCTGCTGGTTGATTTTCGGAAGTAATACCGCTCATCAAACGTCCAATGGCATATTTATCGAATTCGCCTCTGTCAAGAACACCTAAAATCTGTCCACGATACACCACAGCAATTCGATCACTGATGCGGATTAATTCGTCCAAATCCTCAGAGAGCAACAATGTCGCCTGATTATTTTCACGGCGAGCCAGCATTTTCTGGTACACAAAATCCATGGAGGGGATATCAAGTCCGCGGGTTGGGTTATGAGCAACCAACAGGCATGAATCCATCGAAAAGGCACGGGCAATCATCACACGTTGGATATTACCACCCGAAAGATTCCCTCCAATGTCGTCTGGCCCGTTGGTTTTGATATTGTATTCCTCAATGTTCCTGGTCGTTTCGGAAAATACCGTCTTCCAATTAATGAATCTCCCGTCACTGTATGGTTTTATGCGGTGTTGCCCGAGGATCAGGTTTTGAGCAACCGTTGCTTTCGGCAGAAAACCATCACTGATACGATCTTCCGGAATATAGGAGAAGCCGGAGCGGAGCAAACTCTCATTCGTTTTGCTGGTTACATCTTCTCCCAGAAATTTTTTCTTGCCACTGGTAACAGGAATGACACCAATAACCACTTCAGCTAACCCGCGTTGACCATTACCGGCAACACCGGCAATCCCAAGGATTTCTCCCCCATAAACCTCCAGGTTGATGTCTCTTAATTGCGGCACTCCGTCTGGCGAAACGACATTCACACCTTCTAATTCAAGTACCGGTGCTTCTGCTGTTGTCCGATCGAATCCGTTGCGTACTTCCGTAGCAAAGTAAATGGAATTTTCAATGTCCATTTTCTCCCCTACCATCGCGCGTACAAAGACTTCTTCGGATGCATCATTGTGATCCAGGGTGGTGATGTTTTTTCCTTCGCGTAAAACAGTGATACGGTCACAAACACTTAATACTTCACGTAATTTGTGGGTGATAAAAACAATGCTAAGGCCTTCGTCCACCATTACTCTCAACGAGACAAATAATGCATCCACTTCCTGAGGTGTCAGGTTCGTGGTTGGTTCATCCAGAATGAGAATATCCACACCACGGTAAAGGGCTTTGAGGATTTCAACTTTTTGACGTGCTCCGACTGTTAAGGTACTCATAGTGTCGTTTAAATCCACATTTAATCCGAAGCGCTGGCAAAGTTCTTTGACTTTAACCACTTCTTCGTCCATTTTCATCGTGTATTTATTCTTTACATCGGTACCCAGAATGATATTCTCCAATACCGTAAAATTGCTAATTTGTAAAAAGTGCTGATGTACCATGCCAATGCCCTGCTTGATGGCATCCCGTGGGCCTTGAATATTGGCTACTTGATCACGGAGAAGAATTTCTCCTTTGTCTTTACGGTAAAGACCGTAGAGGATATTCATTAAAGTAGTCTTTCCAGCACCATTTCCCCCCAACAAACCGTGTATTTCGCCTCGTTTTAATGTGAATGAAACACTATCTAAGGCTACGATTTGTCCAAAAACTTTTCGTACATTCTTAAGTTCAAGGATAGGTTTATCGTCCATAACTCTCAATTACCTTTAAGCCCGGTAAGATCTTACGAATAATGTTTTGAGCAGATCCAGGCTCATTTTTCTAAGAACCGTGCGTTGCCATTATTGGCAACGCACGGATTGATGATTATATTTCCAATTATTTAATTTCGCTGCTATCTTTTACAACGTCGATTTTTCCACTAACGACATCAGCGATAATAGCTTCTACTTCGGTAGCCACAGAAGGATCAACATTCTGCAGTGGGGTTTGAATAAATGCACCGGTATCAAAACCAAGTTTGTAATAACCTCCTAAATCACCAGCTTGAACACTATCATAAATTGATTTCAACGGAATGGTGAAATCGTAAATGAAGGATGTAATGTAGTTTTCGGGAGCATAGGATGATTTATCGGTGTATTTGGCTGTGACAAGGACTTTATCTTCTGAGGCTTTCACCGCTTCGAATAAACCGAACATACCCAGGTTCATGGAACCAATAATGACATCGCAGCCTTCAGCGATGAGTGCATCTGCAACCTGACGGGCTTTGGTCGGATCATTGAAATCACCAGCCCAAACGAATGTTACGTCGACGTCCAAACCAGAATCGTCAACTGCTTGTTGGACAGCGTGTGCTTCTGCATAGGAGAAAGGCAGCGATAAGCCACCCAGATAACCAATTTTGCCAGTCTTGGATGCACGGACGGCTACGGAACCAATGCCATAGAATCCAACATGGAAATTGCGATCAATGAACCAGAGGTTTGCGGGAGAATCGGCTAAAGCCTCATCACCTTCAGCGATGAAAACAACATCCGGGAAGGAAACAGCCAGATCAGCAGTTTGGGTCACAAATTGACCACCATGGGTCCAGATGATATTAAAGCCAGCATCGATATATTCGCGCATGACACGATCAACATCCGGCACTGCAACACTCTCGGAGTAAGCAGTTTCGATGCCAGTTGCTTTTTGCAAGCCAACAATACCTTCGTAAGCCAGGGTATTGTAGTCGGCATCAGTGATTACACCAGGAAAAATTGCGGCTAATTTCCAGACTTTTGCTTCAGGTGCTTCTTCAACCGGAGCGGCAGGCGCACATTGTGTTGCCAACAATGACAACAGTACCAATACAGTAAATAAAACGATCTTTTTTCTTCCCATTTCTAAACTCCTTTAATCAGATATAAATAAATAAAGAGGGAACCAATGACTGGTTCCCCCTAATTGCCAATAAATTTCATCAATAGATGAAGGTAATCTGGATGATTTTGACTATCATTAACGCTGCCACCAATAATTGGGATAAAATTTGAATGTTGAGTTTATATTATAATAGATAAAAGGCATTTATTACACGTCACAAAAATCCCCGATTGAAGGATAAAAGTAATAGCAGCCTTAAATCTGAATTAAAATGACGATCTTTATAAATAAATGACACTTGGTTTATCTGATAAAGGCAAATGTTCTCTATCCCTCAGTTTGACAGGAGAATCAAAGATGATCACAATCAAAGTTCCTCAGACGAAAGATGACTTTAAAGCATATTATGATTTGCGCTATCGGGTGTTACGTGCTCCCTGGGGCCAGCCAAAAGACACGGAGAAAGATGATTATGAACCCATCAGCCAACATTTTATGGCATTGGATGACGACAAGGAAAAAGTAGTTGGCGCTATTAAATTGTTTGAAAAAGAAGAAGGCGTGGGCTGGGTTTCTCATCTGGCGGTAGACCCGGCTTACCAAAAAAAAGGTGTGGGAAAGAAATTGATGGAGGCGGTGGAACAGGCTGCTCGGGAAAACGGGTACAAAATTATTGGCTGCATGTCACGCCTGAACACCACGTCCTATTTTGAGAAAATGGGGTTTAAAGTAGCCGGTCTGCCTACTAATTATTTTGGTACCACCCAGGTGCTGTGGATGGAAAAAGAGGTTAAATAAAAAGAGGCTGACTGAAAATGCCAGCCTCTATAATCTTAATTCTTTGCTTTGGCGAAGGGGAGTTTGAATAAGTGAATGATTAAACTCAGAATGGCTTTCACGGGAGCAAATGCCCAGGATACCAGCCCATTCACCAGGGATAAACCCTGCCCTAACCAGATGAACAAAGGGCGGGTGAGCTGTAACACCTTAAATTGAGAGTAGGCAATCGCTAACAGGATGGTGCCGATTGAAATCCCAAATCGCGCCCAATCATTGAAATGGATGCCTGCCAATTCTTCTAAAAGAATTTCAATACCGATATTCAAAATCAGAATATAAGCGGCTGTTTTCAGAACGGGGAAACGAATCACAATTGAACTGAAGATCCCGGCAGCAAAACGCATGATCAGAATGCCGATGGCAACCCCCAGAATCACCACCCAGATCTGATCAGAAAGCGATACCGCTGCCACAACATTGTCCAGACTGAAAGCCAGATCCATGAGTTCGACATTCAGAACCGTCAACCAGAAGCCGCGTTCCTTGAGCGGACGCATTTCATCATCTTCACTGCCTTCATGCCCTGGAGCACCCAGGTCATCCAGTGCCAGACGAATCAGATAAGCAGCGCCTAATAATTTCAACCATGGATTCTGGATAATATAGCTGGCCAGAAATAACATAATGATGCGGCCACCATAAGCACCAATCAGACCGACCCTCAAGGCAGCAATTCTCTGGTAGCCGAGTGGCTTATCCAATATGTGGCCAAGCTTTTCTAATGTTTTCGGCCAGGGGATACGCTCGTGTGCTGGTAATCTGGACACCATTGCCCCTAAAACGGCAGCATTATCCAACGAAAGGACCCCCTCCAGAAAAACAAGTTGTACAACAATTGCAACAATTGACCAATCCATAAAAATCTCCTTTAAGCAACCAGTAAGTAATGATCCTGACAATGTAACGTTATTCTTGTAATCAACAATAGCAAAAAGAGGGACTTGAAAAATCTCAGCATTGCTTAAGATACCAATAAGGGCTGAGATTGAAAAAGATAACCTGTCTTGCTCTTTTTGGGGGTTGGATATGTTATACCACCTCCGTCCATTGTTGCGTATAAACTTAAGTAGATTGTCTGCGTTGTAAGGATAAATATCATAATTTTGTGTTCGATAGTATCTTCTTATCCATTAACGGCGACATCTTAATAAAAGTAGTTGGCGTTTGAACTGGCGAGCTGGTTTCCATCAAACCAGAGCCCCAATTGATTGAAAGGATACGGAGAGATTAATTTCCCGTCTCCTGGAAATAGAAAAATAAAAAGATTACAAATTGATGAGTAAGTCAGTCCAAATATCACCCAATTGTCGGACAAATATAATTGACTCAAATTTTCGGGTTTGCTATACTAATATAGTGATCGTGATTATTATAAGTTGTAGAGGATGTGTAACTTCATAATATTATAGGCTTACCCCGTCGTGAAAAAGAGACGTCGGGTATTTTATTGTCAGCTAACCTGGTTTCACTAGGTTAACAAATGGGAATGCCCCAATATTATTGTCCAAGGAGTTTTGAAAAATGAAAATAACACCCCCAGTACCAGTATCTGTAGATAAGATGTCGATTGATGTTGCTGAAATTGAAGGTTTACTGCAAGCAACACCAATGAATATACCCCCATGGCCGGATGCCTCATATTTATTGGGTGATGGCCGCACCATGTTCATCCGCGCAATGACTGATGATGACGTTCCCCAATTGCTTGACTTCATGAAACTTGTCATGGAAGAAGAAAAAGACTTTTATAATATCGTCGGTGCTCGCGTTTACAGTGAAATCCTGGCCGTCAAGGTCAAGAGACTTAAAGATGGTTTCACTTTGCTCGGTTTAATTGATGGTGAATTCGTTGGTTTTGCTAATGGGCGTTTCTGGGATAAAGACATTGCCATTAGTTTACACACCATGGCTTTCTCCCGCCGCGGGAAAGTAGGCTGGGCAATGTATTATGCTAAGACCTACTATGCAATGGAAGTTGTCAAGGCACAACAATGGTGGTCAACATTTGAATCATACAATGGATGGCGAATGGCTGGTTTAGCCATGGCGCAACCAACCCTGCCCTGGCCACAATATCAACATGAATTGGGCGGCGCCAGAATCTACCTGGTCAACCAGGATTCATGGAATGGCACCCTTAAACAATGGTTGCCCAATTACATTGGCAACGAGATGGACTTCAACCCAACTGATGAAGTTCGCAAAGCCAATGAAGTTATGCGCATGCCAGAGCTTGATCTCTAGTATCCATATACAAAAGGAAGGATCGCTGGTCCTTCCTTTTTGTTTTATTCTTATTGGTAAACGTTTTGATAGAAATTTGAACAAACCTGGTTAGCTGAAAATACAGGTAGAACATTTACAAGTTGAATAAGATTGCTGCAGGATCAGGAAATAAGCTGATTTGTAGATTTTTTGATCTCAAATTGACTCGATATCCTGGAAATGCTATACTAAATAGGACAATTGTCTTCAATTTGACAAATTGTCAAACCGTTTTTTATGAAACCAATCGTTTGATTGATTTTTATTGTTCCCGGGTGTTTTCAAAACTTTATAGGTAATCAACCTGCATTCGCTGTGAAAATACCGCTTCAGAGTAAGTTGTATGATAAAGCAACTTTTAATGGATCTGATCAAAAAACTTTATTGTCGAGCAGAATTAAAACAATACCAGAGGCGAATGGCTGATTGCTACTCGCCTGGTTTTGTCTGCAAATAAAATAGGAGGTGGCTATGTCTGTTATAAAAGCAGAAATTAGATCCGGATCGTATTTCGATTCCGCGGTTCTAATGCAACTGCAACGTTCCCTATCCCAACTGGATGGTGTTGAAGACGCCGGTGTGGTAATGGGTACCGAAGAAAATAAAGAAATCCTGGCTCATATTGAATTGGATACACCGGAAGTGAAAGCTGCAAAATCTGACGATCTCGTGATTGTGGTGAGAGCAGCAGATGATGAGACCGCTTTGGGTGCCATTGGCCAGGTGGATGAATTATTAACCCGTAAAAAATCGAATGTGGATCAGGAATATCGCCCCAAGACATTGGCCAGCGCAGCGGAAATGCTGCCGGATGCCAGCTGGGTGTTGATTTCGGTGGCAGGTCGTTTTGCTGCCAATGTTGCCCGTCAGGCGCTGGACCTGGGCAAGCATGTTTTCCTGTTCAGTGATAATGTTTCGGTGGAAGATGAAGTATCCTTAAAAGCCAAAGCTGCTGAAAAAGGATTGCTGGTCATGGGTCCGGATTGTGGTACAGCGATGATCAGTGGCAATGGTCTTGGATTTGCAAATAAAATTCGCAAAGGTCCGATCGGTGTGGTGGCAGCTGCCGGAACTGGTTTACAACAGGTGACCACCCGTATTCACCAGTTGGGCAGTGGGATTACCCATGGTATCGGTACCGGTGGGCGAGATTTAAAAGATGCCATCGGTGCAGCAACCTTCCTGATGGCAATGGATGTTCTGGCACGTGATCCTGGTACCCGGGTAATCACGCTGGTATCAAAGCCGCCGGCCCCCAGGATGGCTGAAAAAGTCATTCGTCAGGCTCGCAAGATCAATAAACCTGTGGTCATTAATTTTATCGCCCGTAAACCAACCATGCGCCGGGATGGCAATTTGTGGTTTGCGACAGGTATGGATGATGCCGCAGCTCTGGCTGTGGAATTAGCCAACAAAATGCCTGATCTTTCCGGAATGCCAACATTACCTGTTGAAAAATTTGCTGAAGGTCAGAAGTATTTCCGTGGGCTCTTCTCGGGCGGTACATTAGCGTATGAAGCGCAATTCCTGCTCGAGGATTATGTAGGCCGTGTCTGGGCAAACGCACCGATTAATAAAGAAAACAAACTCAAAGATTCGTTGACCAGTGAAGAACACACCATTGTTGATTTAGGTGAGGATGAATTTACCGTCGGGCGCTTACACCCCATGATGGATAATGAAATGCGCATTCGGCGCTTGTTGGAAGAAGGCAAAGATCCTCAAGTTGCGGTGATCATGCTCGATGTTGTGATCGGGTTTGGCTCTCATCCAGACCCTGCCAGTGAGTTAGGACCAGCAGTCGCCAAAGCGAAAGCTGAAGCTGAGAAAGCCGGCCGCTACCTGGAGGTTGTGGTGGTTGCCACCGGCACAGATGAAGATCCTCAGAATCTGGATAACCAGATTGCCCAAATGCGGGCAGCCGACGCGTGGGTTTCTTCCAGCAATGAAGAGGTCATACGCTATTCCGGTAGCATCCTGCGTGCTTTAAATGAAAAAGCTCAGGATGAATATGTCTTTACACCGGTAGATTTATCCACCATGGATAAAGAATTACAGGCTATCAATGTCGGTCTTGAGTCTTTCGCTGAAGATCTGGTCAAACAGGAAGTGCCGGTCGTGCATGTAGAATGGAAACCCCCGGCGGGTGGAAATGAAAAATTAGCAGCTATTCTTGAACGGATGAAGAAATTCAGCTAAGAGTCGCTCTTTATTGGAAGAATTCAGGAAATAATACAAAGGAGTTGAGAAATGACTATTAATATCGATCAGGCAAATCAGAAAGCAATTGATGCCTTTATGGAAGCCCGTCCGGTTGTGGTGGGCGTTGCCAAAGCCGGGGACGTGATCCCTGGTATGCATGAGAATTTGTTCTTACATGCCGGACCACCCGTTACCTGGGAACGCATGTCTGGCCCGGTACGTGGTGCCATGATTGGTGCAATGTTCCTGGAAGGGAAAGCCAGGTCAGTAGAAGAAGCGGAATCAATTTTAAAGAGTGGGAAAATTGAATTTGCTCCCTGCCATCACCATGATTCTGTTGGCCCCATGGCTGGCGTAATCTCTCCTTCCATGTTGGTTTATATTGTAGAAAACACAACCAATGGGTACAAAGCTTTCTCAGGGCTTAACGAAGGCCGCGGAAAAGTATTACGTATGGGTGCTTACAGCCAGGAAGTCCTCGATCGCATGCAATGGCTAAATGAGGTCCTGGGACCGGCTGTTGACCGGGCGTTGAAGGAAATGGGCGGTCTGGATATTCGCACATTATTGGCGAAAGCTCTGCATATGGGTGATGATGGTCACAATCGGCTGGATGCGGCTTCTTTACTGTATACCAATTTCCTGGCCCCTTATATCATTAAAACCTCTCCTGATCAGGCAGTGGCTGCTGAAGTGGTGAAATTCCTGGGCGAAAATGCCCTTTCCATCTTGAATCCAGTGATGGCCGGGTGTAAGACCATGGCCCAGGCTGGGCACGGTATAGAAGGCTCCACCATCGTGACAGTGATGGCGCGTAATGGCACCGATTGGGGCATCCGTGTCAGTGGTTTAGGGGACCAATGGTTTACTGCACCGGCCCCCAAAGTGAAAAGCCTTTACTTCCCTGGTTTTGGCGAAGAGGATGCCTGCCCCGATATTGGGGATAGTGTCATTACTGAAACTGCCGGTATTGGCGGCTTTGCCATGGCAACCGCTCCTGCACTGGTGACGTTCATTGGTGGAACCCCACGAGATGCCATCAATACCACCCTGGATATGTATGAGATCACATTTGGTGAACATAAACATTTCACCATTCCATTCCTGGATTTTCGTGGTACACCCACTGGTGTCGATATCCGCAAGGTAGTTGATACCAATATGTCACCCCGGGTGAATACGGGTGTCGCTCATAAAGACCCAGGTGTTGGTCAGGTTGGTGCTGGTGTGGTCAGTGCTCCAATGAAATGCTTCGAAGATGCACTGGTTGCATTTGCTGAAAAATATGGCATATAACCAAGTTGACTGGTACTCCCACTTACCAGTGAGAGTACCTTTAGAAAACCTTTTACTAAACAATCAATTTAATTCTTACCTTTATGGAGGAAATTATGGATCGTGAAAAATTTATTAAGATGATGGCGGAAGCCAAATTGTATGATCTGACACAGGACTGCAGCATTTTCACGCCCCCCTTCCCCGGAGACAAGGCTTTAGAAGTTCATTTCTTTAAGCGTGTGACCGGTGCGTATGGTGGCGGGGCTGGGGCCAATGGTCAGATTCTCAACTGGAGTAACACAGTCGGAACACACCTGGTAGGTGAAACAGCTTATCATTCAGGTGGTCGTGCGATTGCTGATATTCCTTTGAAAGCTTTAAGTGGCGTGGGTGTGGTTGCTGATATCTCCAGCATGGTTGAAGATTACAGCATTTACACACCAGAAATGATTGAAAAAGTTGTTGATGTCAAAGAAGGCGATATCCTGATCATCAACACGGGCTACAATCGTTATTCCTGGGACCGCCCTGAAGTACCAAATCCAAAGGCTCAGGGTGGGGTTGAATCCAAGGAATTTGGTTTCCTGGTGCGACATCCAGGACCATCCCCGGAATTTTTCCAATGGGTGATGGATAAGAAGTTGAAATGGGTAGGGGTTGACTGTGGCACCATTGAGCACCCCATGAATACCCCCATTCGTCGTCTGCATGAGAATGAATTCAAAAAAGCAGAAGCCAAACTCAAAGAAAAAACTGGCAAAACCTGGGATGAGATGTACCCACAGGATTGGTACTATGAAATGACCCATGTGATCATGCCGAAGAACCATGTCCTCTTTGTGGAATCCATCGTTGGTCAGGTAAATGAGTTGAAAAACCAGAGAGCATGGATCACCTGCCAGCCAATTCCCTACATGGAAGTAGAAACCGCCTGGGCACGTGTTGCAGCTTTCCAGGCTCCGGATTGGATGCCAGAAGATGAGTTCTATGCTGAACTTGAAAAAGCAGAAATGGTTGATATGACAGTTCCATTCAGTGTTCAATCTCCTCAGTGGGCAAACTATGAACCCCTCTCTGTGAAATACTTCAAACGTGTTGGTGGTGCTCACTTTGGCATGGCACGCAATGGTTCCATCTGTAATGCTTCCATCCATCTTGCGACTCACATGGACGGTGAGATTCACTTTTATCCCAATGGCCGCACCATCGGGCAGGTGCCCTTGAATGAATGGGTTGGTCCTGGTGTGGTTGCTGATATTTCGCATCTTGTGAGCAATTCCAGTGTTTATACACCGCAGATGATTGAATCCGTTGTAGATCTTAAGGAAGGCGATATTCTGATTATCAAAACCGGCTGGCACAATTACGGCTGGAAGAGCCCCGATTCTGATGAATTCCGTTACATGATCAAACATCCAGGCCCATCACCAGATTTTGCTGACTGGGCAATCCAGAAGAAAATTAAATGGATTGGCGTTGACTGTGTGGCAGCAGATCATCCCATGAATACTATTCAACGCGTCTGGCATCCAAAGACTTTCGAAGAAGCCAATGAAAAATTGAAGAGAGACTTTGGAAAAGACTGGGACGAAATGTATCCATTGGATCATTACTATCAGGATATGCACCTCAATCTCTTCCCGAAACGGATCGTCCATGCTGAAAACCTAGGTTTAGGTCTGGCAGATCTGCCCAGTGGTCGTTACTATATCGGTTGCTTTGTGCAAAAAGGTATGGAAATTGAATCCATGTGGGGTCGTTTTGTAGCCTTCAAAGAAGGATAAACGAATTTATTAAGAATTTGCTGCCCCTCAGGGCTTGATTTTTTGAGGGGCAGCAGTCATAATAGTAAAGTGGTGACAGGTTTTCAAAGAAATAGTTTGATATGCACAAATTGAATTAATATCATTTTTTAAAGCGATAATCGACTTTGTGAGACTCAATCTACTATTTGAACCACATTCCGAAGCAGTAATAGCATTGATGGTCAAATGCACAAACAAAAACTTCTCCTAAAAAACTTAAAATTGAATAGAAAAGTCCGCCCCCCCAAGAAATTCGAAACGAATCTGTTTTTCGGTCACTTTGGTTTTGGGTCTTTCCTTCAATCAGGAGATGACATCCTGTTTTCGTCATTCAAAACTATCAATGTTGTATTCCTGGTAAGGAACTGAACTTTGTTTACCTGCCAGGCAAGTCTTATTTTTTTCAATCGTTTAGTGTGATTATTTTCACTTAGTTTTAGGAGGTAAAGTCTATATGAAGCCAGCTCCATTTGATTACTATGCTCCTACCAGCATTGAAGAAGCTCTGGATAAATTAACAGAACTTGGATATTCTGGCAAGGTATTGGCTGGAGGGCAGAGCTTGATACCCGCGATGAATTTTCGCATGGCTCGGCCGACAGCTTTGGTGGACCTGAATAAGGTCAAAGAATTATCTTATATAAAACCTACCGCTGATGGCGGTTTGGCAATTGGTACCATGACACGAGACAGTGTTGTGGAAGAAGATTTAATGGTAAGCGAACGCTATCCCATTTTAGTAAAAACAATTCAACATATTGCTCACAAACAAATCCGCAATCGCGGTACATTTGGTGGTGCAATTGCCCATGCTGATCCGGCAGCTCAGTTACCAGCTGCATCTTTGCTATTGGATGCCAATCTAAAAATATTATCCAAAGCGGGAGAACGCTGGGTGAAAGCAGTTGATTTCTTTATTGGACCTTTCATGACGGTTTTGGAACCCGAAGAACTGTTAGCAGAAGTTGTTTTGCCACCCATGGCACCCCGCACGGGAGGCAGTTACCAGCAAGTGTCACGCCAGAAAGGCGGCTATGCACAGGCAGCTGTCATCAGTACAGTGACATTGGATGCATCAGACAAAGTGAAAGAAGCACGGGTTGCATTATTCAGCGTCGGTGAATCAGCGCTGTTAGCTAATAAACCTGATCAGGTTTTGGCAGGGCAGGTACCCACAGCAGAAGCGATCGAAGAAGTAGCCGCTTATGTGGCAAAAAATGAATGTGATCCTGGCACTGATATTCATGGTACAGAAGAATATCGCCGTAATCTCGTTCATGTTTTGGTTCGCCGTGCTCTCACAGAAGCTATTCAACAAGCAAAGAGGTAGGAGGTAACGATGACTCAAAAAGTGAAAGTTGCGATCACAGTTAATGGAACGTTATATGAACGTGAAGTTGAACCGCGATTGTTGTTAAGTGATTTTATCCGCCATGATCTGGGATTAAAAGGAACCCATGTAGGTTGTGAACATGGTCTTTGTGGTGCCTGTACAGTGTTGATTGATGGGCAGACTGCTCGCTCCTGCACATTGTTTGCGGTGATGGTGGATGGTTCGGACATCAAAACTGTTGAATCCCTGGGTACGCTGGAAAATATGCACCCAATTCAGGAGGCATTTTCCGAAGTGCATGCTTTACAATGCGGTTTTTGTACTCCGGGTTTCTTGATGACGACTGTCGAATTCCTGGAAGGGAACCCAAATCCTACCGCTGAAGAAGCTCGCGAAGCTATTGATGGAAACTTCTGCCGATGCACTGGATATGAAAATATCGTAAAAGCAGTTCAATTAGCGGCAAAGAAGATGGCTGCGCACTAAGAGAGAAGAGAGGTGAAACGTGGCTGAAAAACAAAAATTTGTGGGACAATCTATAAAAAGGAATGAAGATCCGCGTTTGTTGACCGGAAATTCAACCTTTATTGATGATATTAATCTACCCGGGATGCTGCACATCGCAATCAAGCGCAGCGATTTTGCGCACGCCAAAATCAATAAAATTGATGTAGAAAAAGCAAAAGCATTACCCGGCGTGGTGGCTGTTTACACAGCTGACGATCTGGGCGATTATTGGAAACCCGGTCCGCTGCAAGTACCACCCCCTTCGGTTATTAAAGGTGCAATTTTCTTTGCGCGCCCGTTGGAATGTATTGCAAAAAACAAGATTCGCTTTTCGGGTGAACCGGTTGCAGTGGTTGTGGCAGAAAGCCGCTATATTGCGGAAGATGCACTCGACTTAATTGAGTTGGATGTCGAACTTTTGCCCTATGTTGGTGATCTGGAGAAAACTTTAGCTCCGGATGCGCCACTGGTTCACGAAGACCTGGAATCCAACCTGGCAGCCGATGTGATTCAGGAAGCAGGCAGCTGGGAAAAAGCAGTTGCTGAAGCCGATGTGGTGGTGAAGAAACGCCTACTCGTGAACCGTGTTGCGGGTGGTGCATTGGAAAATCGTGGTATTGTCGTCAATTGGGACCAAAATTTGAATTTGTTGACTGTTTGGGCGACTACCCAGGGTCCGATCCCAATGCGCAATAGCATTGCCAAATATCTGGGTCTGCTGGAGAACCAGGTGCGTTTGATCAATCCTGCCATTGGTGGCGGATTTGGTCCAAAGATTATGTCATCCCAAATTGATGATGTCGTCATCCCATGGATAGCCATGCAGCTTAAACGACCCTTGAAATGGGTGGAAGACCGACGCGAAAATTTCCTGGGAACCACCTCGGAACGTGACCAATTACACTATGCCGAAATGGCTTTGAAAAAAGACGGCACGATCCTGGGCGTCAAAGACGTGTTTTATCACAACACTGGCGCATACAATCCCTATGGTATGACGGTTCCTTTGAACACACAAACCCACACGGTTTCCAATTATCGTGTGCCGAACTTCTTTACTGAAATTAAGATGGTCTTCACCAATCAAATGGTGGTGACCCCGGTACGTGGTGCGGGCCGTCCTCAAGGTGTATTCGTCATGGAACGTTTAATTGATGCGGCGGCCAAAGAATTAGGGATGGATCCTGCTGAGTTACGTCGTAAGAATCTGTTACAACCAGAAGATTTCCCTCTGCGCACTGGCATCATTGGTCAGGATTTTGTGGAAGGTATTTTGGATAGCGGAAATTATCCTTATGCCCTGGAGAAAACGCTGGAAGGCATTGAATACGAAAAATTCAAGCAAGAAATTCAACCCAAAGCGCGTGCTGAAGGTAAATATAAGGGTATTGGTATTACCATGTTTACTGAAGGTACCGCAGTAGGACCATATGAAGGTTGCAAAGTCATGGTGGGTGTTACCGGTAAAGTCAGTGTTATCACCGCTTACAGCAACCAGGGTCAGGCCCACTACACCACCTTTGCCCAGGTGGCAGCCGATCAGCTGGGTGTCAAAGTGACCGATGTGGATGTCGTCACCGGAGATTCCGGTCAATGGAGTTGGGGTGTAGGTGCATTTGCCAGCCGGGGTATTACCCTGGTAGGAACTGCAGTTCATAACGCATCCCTGAAAGTTCGTGAAAAAGCATTAAACCTGGCCAGTAAATTACTGGAAACACCGGTAGATGAACTCGAATTAGAAGACGGTGTGGTACGCGTTGCTGATATGCCGGAAAAATTCATCACACTCGGCGAACTGGCCATGCGCAGCAATCCTACCCGTGGAACAGTGGAACCTGGCATGGAACCTGGTCTGGAAGCTGCTTCCTACTACGGCCCGCCACATGGCGCAACTGGTTTTGGTAGTTTAGCCATGATTGTGGATGTTGATCCCGAGACGGGAATGATCAAGATTGAGCGATTGGTTATTACCGATGACTGTGGTCAACCAGTCAATCCAATGGTGGTTGATGGTCAGATCCATGGTGGACTTCAGATGGGTATCGGTGAAGCTTTTTATGAGAATTTAGTGTATGATGATTATGGTCAATTGGTGACCGCATCCTTCATGGATTATTTATTCCCACAAGCAAGCGACATGCCCGATAAATTTGAGATCTATCACTCTCACACCAAATCGCCTTTGAATCCCCTGGGCATTAAAGGTGTTGGTGAAGCTGGAGCAATTGCTCCCCCAGCCTGTATGATGCAGGCATTTGAAGATGCAATGGGATTGGATGACATGTTCATTACTGAATCATCCATCAATCCCAGTAAGCTCTATAACTATATTCAGAAAGCGAAAGGCGCTTAAGCGCCTTTCGCTATAACCCTGGAAACCTTATTCATAATTATTGGAGGAAGTTGTAATGAAAATAGAAGGAACTCATGTTTTTAATGGTCCGAGAAAAGCTGTTTGGGATATGTTTTATGATCCCAACGTGCTTGCGAGTGCCTTACCCGGTGCCCAAAAGATGGAAATGGTCAATGAGAACGAATATAAATTTGATATGAACGTTCGCGTGGGGCCAGTTTCCGGAGCCTTTTCCGGTGAAATGCAGCTGGAAAATGTCGTAGAACCCGAAAGCCTGACCTTGAAAGGTGGCGGAAAAGGGGCACCTGGATTTTTAAACGGTATTGGTAATGTGAAATTCAAAGAACAGGAAGACAACACCACATTGATGGAGTATGAAGGCGAAGTCAATATTGGTGGTGCTCTGGCCAGTGTAGGACAACGGATGATCGATAGCGTTGCCAAGAGCATGATTCGCACTGGCTTTGAAACACTTGATAAGGCTTTGGCTGCCCGTCTGGCTGCAAAAGAGACCGGGTCAGAGGTAGTTGATTTCAAAGCACCCACAGAAGCGCAATTTGCGAAAGAAGTAGCAAAGGATATGGTCAAGATGGATAACATGTCTGCAGAGACAAAACTTGTATTCTACATTGTTCCAGTTGTTGCAGTCATCATCCTGCTTGCAGTTGTCCTGAAAAGCTGTGGCGCATAGTCCCAATCTTCACTCAGGTATTATTTGTTACGAGACATGAAGAGGATTGAAAGGAGGTAGCAAAACGTCAGAGAGAAGACCCCAAAATTCCCCCACTGTTTCCCTCGGAACGATCCGATTAGCAATGGCGCGCACCATCTGGTGTGGAGGAGAGATTCACCCAATCGCTGATTGGACACAGGTTCCTATCGAATCAACGAATTAAACTTATTCATATTTATCCTAATTTCCTTTAGAGGGAGGAAGACTCGTATGGCAACTCAATCAAAAGTAATGGCTTATCTTCCAAATGATCGCCCACCTTTTGGGCAAATGATCCTGCTGGGCTTCCAGCATGTAATCACCATGTTCCCCGCGACCGTTTTGTGCGCTATGTTAATGGGTTTCCCTGTTAGCACCGTGTTAACAGTCACCGGTTTTGGAACAGTGGTGGCATTGGTTGGTGCAAAATTATCAATGGGTAAATACATCCCCTTGTATTATGGCTCCAGTTTTGCTTACATTGCTGCTGTCACAGCCATCACCAAACCAACATTTGGTGTCCCAGCCGACCCTGAATTACTCGCAATTGTTCAGACAGGCTTCATCGCTACGGGTGTGATCAACATTATTGTTGGTTTGATCATCCGTTACTCAGGTGGAAAGGAAGCGCTTGATAAAGTATTACCCCCCATTATTACCGGACCTGTTGCCTGTACCATCGGTATTGGTTTAGGTGCCACAGCTCTGCAAATGGCTAGTGGTGTTGCTGGTGGTATCATGACCGGTGATATGAAATGGTGGGCAGCAGCAGTTGTCACATTATTAGCTGCATACCTATACTCTGTTTATCTGCAGGGTAAAGGCTTCATTTCCATGCTCCCAATTCTTTTGGGTGCGATCACGGGCTATCTGGTAGCAATCCCATTGGGATTGGTCAACTGGGAAGGTGCCTTCACCTCCGCACTCCTGCGCGCACCACAGTTTACATTCCCGAACTTTGCCAGTGATATGACCTTCACCGTTATGTTTGGTATTGGTATTATGGCAATCGCCACAATCCCAGAATCAACCGCTCACCTTTATCAGATTTCTCTGTATGTTGATCACACGGCGGATGAACTCGGTAAAGAGCGCTACGGCTTGAGCAAATATATTGGCCTTAACCTGATGCTGGATGGTTTGAATGACCTGGTGAACGGTATCTTCGGTTCAACCGCAGGTACCAACTATGGTGAAAACAACTCTTTGATGGTTATCACCCGTAACTACTCCGGGCCTGTTTTGATCACCGCTGGTCTCATTTCCATGTTGCTCGGTTTCATTGGCCCATTAGCAGACCTGGTTTCCACCATTCCGACCGCTGTTGTGGGTGGTCTGGCAATCTATCTCTATGGTGTCATTGGTATGCAGGGTATTGCCCTTATGATTGCTGAGAAAGTGAACCTGTTTGATCCTGCCCAGTTGGCGATTGGTGCGGTTATTCTGATCGTTGGTATTGGTGGTAACATCGGATTCCCTGGTGGCTTCTTACCCATCCCAGCGTTAACCGGAATATTCCCAAGTGGCTGGCCGGCGATTGCAACCGGTGCTGTTGTTGGTATCTTGATGAATCTAATTCTTGTAGCCTTCAAACCGCCCGTTGTCAGCGATCCAAACTTATAGTTCGTTTTTGACTGTACTGTGTGACGGGTCACTGCATAGTTGAGCAGGTGTGCAAACCTGTCACCCCACGATACTCCCGGCGTCGATGCTCAGGCGTCGGGAGTATTATAAAATCCGATCGTTTATAATTAGTTTGAAAGCTCAGGATTATTTTGAATCTGTTAGCCTTCAAGAAAATCCTGGTTTTTTAAATAGAGATGGAACTGAAAGGAGATTATTTTGATTTTAGTAACAGGTGCTGCTGGAAAAACCGGAAAAACGATCACACAAGCATTAACCACACACGGGTTAGATGTACGGGCGGTTGTTCGTAAGGAAGACCAGATTTCGGAAATGAAACAGGTTGGTGCTAAAGAAGTGGTGGTTTCTGACTTGATGGATGAGACGACTTTGGACAAAGCTTTTTTTGGAACAGCAGCTATCTATCATATCTGTCCGAATATGCATCCACAGGAGGAAGAAATTGGACAATTAATGATTCAATTGGCGCAAAAGAATCATTTGAAACATTTTGTTTATCATTCTGTATTGCATCCACAAGTCGAAGCGATGCCTCATCACTGGAAGAAAATGCGCGTGGAAGCGCAGTTATTCCGTATGAATATGCCCTTTACCATTTTGCAGCCAGCTGCATACATGCAAAATGTGTTGGGGTATCTGGATAAAATGCTAAAAAGTGGAGAATACCGCATCCCCTATAAAACATCGTCAAAATCGAGCATGATCGATCTGAACGATCTGGCGGAAGTGGTTGTGAAAATGTTTTCTGAAGCCGGGCATGAAAATGCAATTTATGAATTATCGTCCAGCGAAACTTTATCAGCGTTAGATGTTGCTGCAGGTGTCGCCGCTGTCACAGGAAAATTAATCTTAGCTGGAACCTTGGATCGGGGCCAATGGGAAATTGATTCTCGTAAAGCCGGTTTATCCGATTACGCTGTTGATACGCTATTAAAAATGTTCCAATATTATGAAGAAAACGATTTTATTGGAAACCCGAATCAGTTAACCTGGTTATTGGGGCGAGAACCAACAACCTTTGAACAATTTTTCAGGCAGTTCTATAACAACAAATAACATTGGAGTTTGATGCATGGATAAGAAGAAAAGCCAGCACTATAATTACACGTTTGAATCATTGCCGAATATTTTTCACAGTCAAACAAAAGAATTCTTCAATTATTTGGAAAAAGATGGAACAGATTTTCTCGAGTTTTGGTGGAATCATATGGGGGTGCGTTTAGGGATGGATGAATCTGATCCATTTGAAAATGTGTCATATATGTTTAAAGAAATTCCCGAGAAGAAATCAAGGATGGTTTTGTTAACACTACCTGAACCAAAAAAATTCCTTGAATGTTATTTTATGGCATTTTTAGAAGAACCCATAAAACGTTTGCCAGTGCGGCTGCCGAATACCAGAATTTTTGTTCTGGAAAATGTTCCAATGAATTCCAGCCCGACGGGTACTTTTTATGGTGAGATCACCCGGCATATCCGCTATGTTCGTTATGGGGAAGGATCGCCTCCTAATATTAATGATTTTTACCAGAAAGTCATAACAAAAGTTTGGAAGAATTTTAAGGACACAACGCTATGAAATTTGAATTTGAGATCGGGTATGCCATCACTGCTTTCACAGCGCTTCTTTTCTATTTTAGAATCGCGATGTTAAGGGGCAGAAAACGTCGTCTTGCACGTCAGGAGATGGCCGAAGTCATGAATATGCCAAAGGGAAAACGCCAGAAGGATCGCATGGCCGAACTTGACGCCAAACGCGACCGTCCAAATATTGAAGTTAGAAGCTGGATATTGATTGTAATTTCAATTATTCTGATGCTGGCCGGCATCATATTTAAGAATTATCCGGATTTGGAACTTCCGAAATTGTTGGTTGATTATTGGTGGGTAGGACCATCAGTTGGTTTTCTTTTGTTTGGGGCTGCTGTTAAATAGGTATAGCCTGAACTTTTTACATTTAATTGAATCAAAACGATTTTCAGATAAGATTGTTATTATGACTTCTGAAAATGGTGTCCATTTAACGATCGAGCTGACCGGTGTTGCCAAAGATATCGCCGGACAAAAAGAAATCCAGATGCAAATGGCATCTCATGATACCTATCATGATGTGGTGGAAAAATTAGCCGAGCTTTATCCCAATTTGGTGAATATATTAATTGCACCTGATAAAAAGACATTTCTGAGTTCGAACCTTTTCATCATCAATGATGAGATGACCGAACCTGTGTTTGTGATGGAGAAACACCCCCGCGATGGAGACCGGTTGACGTTGCTGTCTGTCATGACGGGGGGGTAGTCAAAAATAAAACTGATCGTCCTGAAGGAAAAACCTGCCTTCAGGATTTTTTTATTTCATTCGTTTTAATCCCATTGAAAGAATCTGCCTGTAAAATTAGATTTGACACCTGCAGTGATGAAAGGAGTTACTTGTGGAACCTATTCTATTGGATATTCCCGAATGGTTTGAAAGTGAGCGATTATTAATACGGGTTCCGAAACCCGGCGATGGTGCTGCTCTTCAGGAAGCATATCTGGCGTCCTATCCGCGATTAAAACCCTGGTTTCCCTGGGCTCAGACAGAGAGCAGCGTTGAAGAACGGGAAATTTATATGCGGGAGCGCTATGTCCGCTTTATAAAACGTGAAGATATGATGTTGCTGCTCTTCCTGAAAAATGAAAACAAGTTGATTGGATGCAGTGGCTTACATCTTCCCAATTGGGATGTGCCTTCGTTTGAGATTGGATACTGGATCCGCACCGGGTATGAGGGCAAAGGATACGTTCAGGAGGCGGTTAGACGCATCACGGAATTTGGTTTCGAGATTCTGAAAGCCAATCGTATCTTTATTCGCTGTGATATCGCCAATGTGCGCTCCCAATCCGTTGCCAAAAAGGCAGGGTATGTATATGAGGGAACTTTCCGGAATTTCGAGCGCAGGCACGATACAGGTGAATTAACAGATATGATGTATTTTAGCCTGACGAGTGCTGATTATCAGAAAAAAGAGGAAGCATGAAAACAATTGGAATGATTGGTGGGATGAGCTGGGAATCGTCGATCGAATATTATCGGCTGGTAAATGAAGCGGTCAAACAGCAACTGGGCGGCTTGCATTCAGCACAATGCCTGTTGTACTCGGTTGATTTTGCAGAAATAGAACGCTATCAGCATCAGGGGGATTGGGAAAAAGCCACACAAGTCATGATGGCTGCTGCCCAGCGACTGGAACGCGGTGGCGCTGATTTTGTGGTGATTTGCACCAACACCATGCATAAAATGGCGGATGAAGTGCAGGCTTCCATCCAGATTCCGCTGCTGCATATTGTGGATGCAACCGCACATGCGATCCACTCGAGAAACCTGGGGAAGGTTGGGTTATTAGGAACCCGTTTTACCATGGAGGGAGATTTTTATGTTGGGCGTTTAGAATCGCATGGGCTGAATGTGGTCATCCCGGATGCTAAAGAGCGCGAGATAGTACATCGCATCATTTATCAGGAATTGGTTCTGGGAAAGATTCTGCCATCTTCGCGCGATGAATATCAACGCATCATCCAGAACCTCCAAAGCCGTGGGGCTGAGGGGATTGTGCTGGGATGTACAGAGATTGGTCTTCTGGTCAAACAAGAGGACACCGGACTGCCGGTTTTTGATACCACGCTGGTGCATGCCCTGGCAGCTGTGGATGTGGCGCTGGGAAAGCACCAGATCGATGAATTTATGGCGATAACCAAACCAGGGATTTGATCGCATCCTGAAAATTGCGTCGCCGGATTCCTGGCGCTGTCATGCTAAAATAATATTCATGAAATCCCGTTGGATCTGGCTCCTGATTGGAATTTTCCTGCTGGGGCTGCTGGTGATGATCTGGATAAGCCCAATTGGTGAATTATTTCGTGACCAGGGCCAATTATCCGCTGTGGTAGCGTCCTGGGGTCGTTGGGCACCCCTCGTAACCATCACCTTACACGTTTTGCAGGTTCTAACTGCGCCTATTCCCGGAACAGCAATTGATGCAGTCAATGGGTTATTATTCGGTCCATGGCTTGGCACTCTTTACAGCATGATTGGCTTAATGATTGGGTCCACCATTGTGATGGCTTTAACGCGCCGTTTTGGACGGCCGATTGTGGAGCGCTTTGTTGACCCTGCTGCGATTGTGCGCATTGATCGCCTGGTGGAACGGCGTGGTTCCCTGGTGATTTTTCTGATCTGGTTGTTACCCTTTTTACCGGATGATGCGGTTTGTTTTTTGGCAGGTCTGACACCGATCCCACTGCTCGAACTGGTGATTCTGGCACTCCTGGGGCGTTTCCCCGGGGTATTTATCGCGAACCTGCTGGGTTCACAAGCAGAAGCGTTGGCATTATGGCAATGGATTGTTTTTGGGGTGCTATTTGCCCTGGCAATCGGGTTTCTCTGGCGCTTCCGAAGTGAAATACGGGAAAAGATTTTGGATTGGCTCGAGAAGGTCAGTCGTCGATAACCCGCCTGCAATTTTGATTATTTTACAAGACAAGCTACAATCATAGCATCTGTGATGTGTGAGGAGGAGGAATGCCTTTACAGGTTTTGATCGCCGGAGCAGCCTGTGGGAAGACTACAGAAGTGCTCAGAAGTATTCGAGCGGAGTTATCCACAGCTGAATTGAAAAAGATCTGGGTCTTGCTGCCTGATAGCCGTCAGGTCACGTCCTTGCGCACGAAACTGATCGGTGGTGGCAATCTGTTGGGGGTATCCATTGGGTTGTTTCCGGATATCAGCAAAGAAATTCTTCTGAAATCGGATCAGCATCCCATCCTGGCACCCAATATGATGCTCCACAGGATTGTGTTGGAGATTGTTCAGGTTCACAGTCAGCAGGGAACATTAGGTGAACTCGAGGTCATTAAAGACAAACCTGGTTTTATTCAACTTCTGCATCAAAAATTCTCGGAATTAACGCAGGCAGGCTTTACCGGAGAGATGCCTGAAATCACGGACCCGCAGTTGCAAGTTATTCTGGGGTTATTTCAAACCTACCAGGAACGATTAGATCAATTGCAATGGATGGATCCCAATCAAGTCGTGCAATTGGCAGCAACCGAACTGGCAGTCAATCCCAGGTGGGTGCGTGATTGGGACCTGGTGGTGGTAGATGGGTTTGAACGCTTTACGCCACCGCAACTGGAATTAATATGCCGGCTGTCTGAAAGCGGGGTGCGGGTGAGGGTGACTCTCGCAGGAAATGACACCCATGGTCGGGTTATTTACCGGCGTGCAGAGGAAAGCCTGGAAAAGTTGCAGAGTGCCATACCCTCCCTGGAGGTCATCCCTTTAGGGGATCAGCCTCACCTGCCAACACCTATTCTTGGTATCGCCAATAATTTTCTGGTTGATCACCCTCAAAAAATTGAAAAACAGCCGGATGTGCGCTTGTTGGCAGCCCATTCACCCTTGCAGGAAGTACGCGAGGTGTTGCGATCTATCAAGGAATTGGTGAGAATCAAGCATTCATTCCCCGGGGATTGTGCCATTTTGGTGCCGGACGAAGTTCAGTACCCGCCTTTATTACAGTCCGTAGCCGATGAATATGGTGTTCCGCTGCATTTTCCCTGGGGGACGCCGCTTCAAGAGGTGGCGCAAATGAGATTGATTGTAGATTTATTGCGCCTGGAAGTAGAGGATTTCCCCAGAAGGTTATTCCTGGATGTGTTGCGAAGCCCATACTTAAACCTGTCTGAAATTGGTTTCTTACCATCCGATGCTGCCCGTTTAGAGCGGGTCAGCCGCTATGGGCCGGTGGTGGCAGGTTTTGAAAATTGGAAAAAGGTACTGCGGCGGCTGGAAGAACAGGTGATTAGTCCGAAGCAAAAACGCGCGGGCGAAGAGGAGGATGAGGATATTTACAGCCTGCCAACTGCAGATACTTCCAGAAGGTTGCTGGACAGTATGCAGAAATTTGCCAGCCAATTGCATCCTCCGCTGGGGCAGCGCAATATTTCCTTTTGGGTGGGGTGGCTATGGCAACTTCTGCGAGAGGTAGGCTGGTTATCAGGTGCAAATACATTGCAAGAGTCTCTTTGGTTTGATCGATTTTCTCAGGTTCTCAGAGAAATGTGTATTTCGGATCAGGCATTAGGGCAATGGACTCTGGATTATGCTCAGTTTGTGTCTGAGTTGGAAATGGTTATTCAGATCAGTACTTTTCATCAGAAACCGGATGATAAGAAAGTTCAGGTATTACGTTTTCTGGATGCGCGTGGTTCTCGCTTCGAACATGTGGCTATTTTAGGATTGGCAGAAGGCATTTTTCCAAAAACCCAACGCGAGGACCCGTTCTTGCCGGAGGATTTTCGCGCAGCCGCCGGGTTGGAATTGAGGCTGGAGCAGGATCAAATCGGCGTCTTTTACCAGGCAATCACCCGGGCGAATGCAACTTTGATGGTGACACGGCCTTACATGTCGGACAAAGGTGAAGCGCTTGAACCCTCACCGTATTGGATGATTTTGGCAGCTGCGGTTGAAGAAAGGGATATCGAATTTGTGCGTTCGACCACCCGAAGAGAATTAAATGCAGCTGCATCCCTGGAGGAACTATTATTCTGGTCCCGTTTATTCAATCAACCAGTGCAATTTGATGACCTTCGATTGCTGGAGGTGTCAAACACACTGAAACATCAGCAGGAAGTGTTATCCGCCCGGCAGGCGAAAATGCCCTCAGGGGAGTATGAGGGTGGATTAGCGCAGTTACCCACTGCCCTCGAAAAATATAAACGCGCAAGAACAAACTGGAGCGCTTCCCGATTAGAGACCTACAAGAGCTGCCCGCTGCGCTTCTGGACGCAACACGCCCTCGAGGTGACGGAACACAGGATCCCTGCGGTAGGGACGCAGTCCTTCCAGATGGGGAGTATTCTGCATCAAATTCTGGAAGACGTATACCGGGCGGCTGAAAACCCGGCCGAGGTAAGCAGCGTCTTGAACCATTTACCAGAGATTGCCAAACGCATCTTTGCAGCTGCACCGGAAATATATCAATTTGAGCCAACCGCCTATTGGCAAACGCAACAACAGGAATGGCTGCTCATCCTGGAGCAGACCATCAACGGTCTGGCATCGGATGAATGGGTGCCGGTTGCATTTGAACAGAAATTTGGATTGGATGATCAACCTCCCCTGGATATTCCCCTCGACTTTCCCGGGGAATATGGACGTGTCGTACGGTTACACGGGGTGATCGATCGGGTGGATCAGAATTCCCAGGGAGAGATCAGAGTTATTGACTATAAAACAGGTATGGGTCATCTGGATAAAAAAGATCTTTTAGAAGGTACCAGATTGCAATTGCCGCTGTATGCCCTGGCAGCCAGACAGGCGTTGGGGTTTGGAGAGGTAACCGATGGCTTTTACTGGTCATTAAACGGGAAGAAAGAAAGCAGCCTCAAATTGCGCAATTTTCAAGAAAATGATTTTAAAGGGCCATCCGGGGCCATCCAGATCGTAATACAACACATCGAGCAAATATTGCTGGGTATATTGGCAGGTGATTTTCGTCCCCAGGTGCCGATAGGGGGATGCCCCTCATATTGTGCTGCCAGACTCTGGTGCTGGCGCTTCCAACCCGGGAGGTTTTGATGACGTTGTGTGAAAGAACTCGGAAGACATTAGCAACACAAGCTTTGTCTGAAAAACAATATGCAGCTGCGGCTGAACGGCAGCGTAATGTCGTCGTAACCGCTGGAGCAGGTTCAGGCAAGACACGTACGCTGGTCGCGCGCTATCTAAGCCTATTGGCGGATGGATTGAAACCTGATAAAGTCGTGGCGATCACTTTTACTGAAAAAGCAGCCAATGAAATGCGCTCACGGGTGCGGTCTGCCATCCGTGCCCAAATTACCAACCATCCTGATCAGGAGCAGCAGCGATTCTGGAAGGGATTGGAACAACAAATCGACGCAGCCCGCATTGGAACGATCCATAGTCTTTGTGCTGAGATTCTGCGATCCCATCCTGCACAGGCCGGGATCGATCCACTCTTTGACGTTCTGGATGAAGGGCAGGCAACGATTTTGGCGGCCGATGCTGTTGAAGCCACACTGGTAAAAATTACCATGCAAGAAAAATATGTACCGGTTATGGAGATCTTGCGGGTTCAATCTCTCGGAACGATGTTGAATCAGATGCTCAGGAAGCGCCTGGAGTTGCAGCTGTGGTTGCAAAGTGAAAAGACCTTGCAGGAAATGTTAATGTTCGGATTGCAACCGTTCATGCAGATGGATGAAATGGGACAATGTATTCTGGAATTAAGAGCATTCTCCCAGCAACAACTGGAGAGTGATACGAATGTCAGGGGAGTTGACCAGGTCAGCACTTTTCTGCCAGCCTGGCAGGAAGTTGAAAACGCCTGGCAGGCTGGGGATTATCTGCAATGTTTGACTGGGCTGGTACATATCCGAACAAAAATCCTGAACCGACTGGTAGGTAAGGACAGCAGTATTACGAAAACCAATCTGACGGTTTGGAGAGATGCCTATGACACTTCATTAAAGTGGGTGGATAAAGGAATTGATCCGGAATTAGAAGAAGAAATTAATCAGGCGTTGCAACTGCTGAAAGAAGTTTATTTAATAACACTGGATCACTACCAGGCTTTATTATCCAACCAGAATGCACTGGATTTTGATGATCTGGAATATCGAGCTTTACAATTATTAAAACTGCCTGAAATTGCTCAAAAATGGCAGGAGAAGGTGGATGCGCTGCTGGTGGATGAATTCCAGGATACCAACCAGCGCCAGCGGCAACTGGTGGATGCCTTGACGGCTGGAAAACCCGGTGGATTATTTGTGGTGGGGGATGCCCGTCAATCTATCTACCGTTTTCGGGGGGCGGATGTGAGCGTTTTTCGTGAAATACAGCGGGAAGTTGCACGCGCGGATGGATTGGTTTGTGAACTGGATGAAACCCATCGTACACATTGCACGTTAATGCGTGCCATGGACGGTATTTTGTCCCCGCTGATGGGCACTGAGCTAAACGAAGCCAAACCTTTCCATGTGCCTTTCACGAAAATGAGCCCGGTTCGGGATGGTTCCCCGCAACATGTCAATGAACCTTTTTTGGAAGTGTTGATCGGAGCCGGCAGTGATTCGGAAGAAGGTCGCTTATTGAGCGCAAACCTATTGGCGGAAAGGTTGGTGGCTTATAAACAGGCTGGAGAAATAAAAGACTGGAAAGATGTCGCTCTGCTGTTTCGTGCAGCGAGTGGCTTTCCGGTTTATGAGCAGGCTTTTGAATCTGCTGGAATTCCATTTGTTACCATAGCCGGGAGCGGGTTTTATGATCGACCGGAAATTCGCGATTTATTAAACTTGTTGCGCGCTCTGGCAGACCCGTGGGATGATCTGGCCATGGTTGGTTTTTTACGATCACCAGCGGTGGGCGTGAGCGATCGAGGGATTACTCAATTGCGTTGGCCTTCAGCGATGGGTGAAGCAGTACCTTTACGGCAGGCTATCACAATAGATTGCCCGGAGTTGTCGCCGCGGGATTTGCAGGCGGTTGGCAGGGCGCAGCATTTATTGACTGAATTTGAAGGTCTGGTGGGAAAAATCCCGGTCGCTGCGCTGTTGCAACGCTTGATTGAGCGCAGTCACTATAGGATCATATTGGCTGGTGCTGCTGATCGCGGCTGGCGAAATATAGAGAAATTATTAATGGATGCGTACGCCAGCCAAAAAACCAGTGTCCACGCCTATCTGGAGTATGTACAGAAAATCCGTGATAGCGGAGTGCGCGAAGGGGAAGCTGCCGGAGGAGCTGAAGATGCCTTGCAATTGATGACCATCCACAAATCCAAAGGACTGGAGTTCTCCTGGGTTGTCCTGGCAGATGCCAGCCGCAGACCCTTTGCAGGGGTTGAGCGCTGGTCTCTGGTGGATGAGCTGGTATCAATCCATCCCGACCGGGTGGATTACAAGCCATTCCTGGCACGTTACATAAAAGAGCTGGATTCCGAACGGGAGGATGCGGAAACCAGACGCTTATTGTATGTGGCTTGCACGCGCGCCATGGACAAGCTGATTATCAGTGGTCATTTCTCGCAATATAAAGAGAAATTTACTGCAAATGGCTGGCTGAAAGAAATCTTGAATTTATTTGACTACGACCCGGATCTCCTGGTAGTGAGCCCACCAGCAGCTCCCATCCAATTGGCGGGTGGTGAGCGGCTGAGGTTGCAGATTTCTTCCCAAATGGCTGCATTCGCTCCTCAGGTGATGGATATTGTAGAGGAACAGAAAATTCCATGGAGTGCCATGTTGGCAGGGGACGAACCGGAAGGGAGCCAACCCGCTACAGCTGAAACAGAAACGAACCAGTTTATTTTATTTGACCGGCCGGAAAAATTTCCATTGTGGGTGGGTATGTTGCTGCATGACGCCGTTCATCACTGGGAATACCCTCATCCAGAAGCTTTGCAACAATTCCTTGAACGATCCGCCTTAGAGATGGGAATTTTGGAAGTGGATCAACGCCAGCGTGCCATACAACAGGCACAGCAATATCTTTGGCGTTTACAGGAACATCCCATTTATAAGGAGATCAATCAGGCAAATAAGCGTTACCATGAAGTTCCGTTTGAAAACTTAAATGAGCCGCAGAACGAAAGGGGACGACTGGATATTCTCTACCAAACAGAAGATGGCTGGAAAATCATCGATTTTAAAACGGACAGCCTGGGACAACTATCAGACCTGGATGAGGAGCGACGCTGTGCTTACCGGGCTCAACTGTTACGCTATCAGAATTCAGTCTACCAGCAACTCAAAGAAATGCCGGTAGCGCAATTTTGTTTCCTGAATTGTGGAAATGCGATCCAACTTGTCAATCTGGAAGATTTTTAAATGAAACTTTGAAATGGAACTGGTTTCAATCAAATTAAATTTCTAAAAAATGATTAAAAAAATATTGACAAATCCTTTTAAGCGTTGTAAAATAATTTTATCATTAAAATAAATTTTAGCGATAAAAAAAGGGCCGCTATGGGAACAATAAAAAGAGAAGGCGTATTCATCATCAATGATCTGGAAACACTTAAAGTGGTCGCAGACCCGGTGCGTAACCAGATTCTGGAAGTTCTTGAGAAAAAACCGCAAAATGTGAAAGAAGTGGCAGATAAACTGGGATTAGCGCCGAGTAAATTATATTATCATTTCAATATGCTGGAAAAAGTTGGTTTGATCAAAGTGGTGGAAACCAGACAGGTTGCTAACCTGATCGAAAAGTATTATCATACAACCTCCAGTTTCATCGATATTGATCATAATCTGCTCAACTTTTCCACCGTTGAGGGGAAAGAGAATATGTTCACGATGGTTACATCTACCATTGATACCACCCGGGAAGACCTGTTGCGCAGCTTGCAGGCACGCTCATTACAATTGGAACAGGGCGTGGCAGGGAAATTGAGATCTGTCACCCTATCCCGATATATCAGTAACATGACCGATGAAAAAGCAGATGAATTCCATAAACGTCTGGAAGGGTTATTGGAAGAATTCATCGACAGCGACACGAAAGACCCTGAGCAACAAACCTTTGCAATGACAATCGCAATGTACCCAAGTTTTTATTTTCGTGATTTGAGCAAGGAAGAGTAACACTAATCGATTTCTGACTCATTATTTTCTAACATTGAAGCCATCATACCTGATTTATTTTTCTTAGCAAGGATGGAAGAATGACTGTTAGGAAAGAACCACAAAATATGCGCACGTTCGTCACCATCTGGATCGGACAACTGGTTTCGATTGTGGGTTCAGGCTTATCCAGTTTTGCTCTGGGGGTCTGGATTTTTCAACAAACAGGCAAAGCTACTCCCTTTGCTCTTACTGTGCTGTTTGGTAACTTACCGGCAGTCTTACTTGGCCCATTGGCTGGTTCATTGGCTGACCGCTTCAATCGGAAGAAGATTATGTTGCTCGCCGATGCTGCCGATGCGCTGGTTACACTTACAGCTTTCCTGTTGTTAATAACCGGGCATTTGGAAATCTGGAATATTTACCTGATCGTCATTGCTGGCTCTATCTGTGGCGCTTTCCAGGAACCAGCTTTTAATGCCTCTGTGGTCATGCTGGTGCCAAAAAAGGATCTGCAACGCGCGAATGGTCTTTCGCAGACCAGTAATGCCATGGGGAATTTGGTACCACCTCTGCTGGCAGGCTTATTGTTTGGTTTGATTGGTTTGCAGGGAATTTTTCTGATCGACTTCATCACCTACTTTGTAGCCCTGGGCACATTGATCATTGCGCGCATTCCTCAACCGGAACGAATTGAACCACCAGAAAAGGTCAGCCAATGGCGGGAAGCAATGGCGGGATGGCGCTATCTGCGTCTCCATGGTGGACTGCTGGGGCTGGTATTTTACTTTGCCGTCGTCAATTTTATGATCAATTTTGCAGTTGTGTTGACAGGACCGATGGTTCTGGCAAAATTCTCTCCAGCAATTCTAGGCTATGTGCAAACAGCTGGCGGTGTGGGCATGCTGATCGGCAGTATTTTGCTTTCTATCTGGGGCGGGCCAAAAAAGAAAGTTATTTCCATCATGATTTTTGTCAGCATCGCCAGCCTGGGGCTGGTTGTGGCAGGGCTGCGACCAAATGCATTCATTATGGCCATTGGTTATTTTATATTGTTGTTGCCAATACCGTTATCCGCAGGCTCCAGCCAGGCAATCTTTCAGATCAAAGTACCATTGGATTTACAGGGGCGGGTGTTCGCCATGCGCAGTATGATTTCACGTTCTATGATGCCAATCGCGTTCCTGTCCGCAGGTCCACTGGCTGATTTTGTATTTGATCCCATGTTGCAGGAGGGGGGCTGGCTGGCCAATACCATTGTCGCTCAGATTGTAGGCGTTGGGCCGGGGCGTGGCATCGGACTGATTTTCATCATCGCTGGCTTGGGCAGCATCATCGCAACCTGGCTGGTGTATGCCAATCCGAAAATCCGTCACCTGGAAAGCGATATCCCGGATGTGGTCAAAGATTCGGATGTCGGCGAGGAGGAGACACCGCCATTGGCAAATGAAGCTGCTGATGCGGTGCAACCCCTCTAACTTTTAAACCTTATCGCAAAAAAAGACTAACACTATCCACACTACTTCTTAACACTTTCTAAACATGCGCCTTGTATTATTGTGAACATAAGCAAGTCAATATTACAAAAGGAGTATGAAATGAAAAAGAGCTTAATTGCCGTATTCGTGGCAGCAGTGTTAGTAGCAAGTTTTGGTGTAGTCGGTAGTGTTTATGCGCAAGGTGGAAATCCGAACCCTGGTAGTGGTTATGGGGTAGCAACCCGACAGCAATTGCAGACAGAAGATGGTTCAGGTCTTTATCATGACGAAATCATGGCTGCCTTTGCTGAAGCACTGGATATGACCGTTGAAGAGATTGAAGCAAAAATTGCTGAAGGTTTCACCATCGTTGAAATTGCACAGGCTGAAGGTTTATCACTGGAAGAAATCAGAGCTTTGATGCCGGTTGGCAACTTTGGTGGACGCAGTGAAGGCTGGATGGGTCGTGGTTTCATGGCAAATGGTGAGAACGCTGAATTTGCACAAGGACCTCTTTATCTGGGGGATGGCACCTGTCTCGAAGATGGACAGCCCGTCCGAGAATTTGTCAACCAGATGGGGATGGGGCGTGGTCGAGGGCGGTAAGAAGTAAATAATCAAATAACCAAAACTAATAAAGCGGATTTTACTCCGCTTTATTAGTTTTGAAGTGAAGTTTTTTATCGAGATAATCCAACCAGCGATCTTGTGGGGGAATGATGTTGGGTAGATTATCGATTGGTGCCCAGAATGGCTCAAATGTATGGTAATCAGTATATACCTCCCATTTTTCAGGCGATTGGCCGGTGAATTTCAAATGATAGAAATGCCTCTCGAATTCATTGGCCAGAAACTCATTCGCTACCCAGCCGGTGATCTGCATACTGATGTAGTTAGGATCAGGCACCTGATCGTATTCGAGATAAGTGATCTGTGTAAAGCCGGATTCTTTCCTGTGGATCTTTACATAGATGGTAAATTTGATCTGTATCCAATCACAACTGGTAAGATCGGGACGTGAATAGACTGTCGCAGGTGCATTAATAATCTTTTGGTCGTTTGGGGAGGTTTCAATCTTTGTGCCAAGCAAGGATAGGATTTCCACCTCATTCAGACCGGTTTCTTCCTGCACTTCGCGAATTACAGCTTTTTCGGGAGATTCATTTGGTTCAACTGTCCCGGCTGGGATCTGGATGCCAGCGTAAGGGTGCTTAAAGAGCAATAATTCCAAACCATGGTCCGTCTCTCGGGTTACGAAGGCAGTCACTTTCTCGATCTTTGTCATATTCTCTCCTATTTCTGAGTCAAATTCTACACTTGTTTTACCTTCTTATCTTCCAACGGCAGCTTGAGTTTAAAAGTCGATCCCAAGCCTATACAGGGGTTGGTAACAGTGTTGGTTCCCCCATGTGCTTCTACCAAGTGCTAGGAGATGGTCAGGCCGATACCGGAACCACCAGTTTGTGCATTTTGGCCATAAAAGCTACCTCCAAATTTCTTGATTATTTCAATCTTACTTTAAAATTGTAATAATTTAGTAAAAGGAATCAGGTTAATTCGTACTACAACATAATCTAAAGGATCAGCTTTCGTGTACAATAAATATAACAATTGAAAGGAGACTTATTATGCTGGTTGGTGAAAGAATGACTCGTCCGGTTTTATTTGTTGCTCCGGAAATGCCCGTTCAGGATGCATTGGCTCAGATGCGCAAAGAACGCGTCAGCCGCTATCCGGTTTTGAAAAAAGGGAAGCTGATTGGCATCGTTTCGGAAGACGACCTGTTGAACGCCTCCCCTTCAGATGTCACTTCATTATCCGTTTGGGAAGTGAACTATTTATTGAGTAAGATCACAGTGGAACGGGTGATGACCAGGGAAGTGATCACTGTTACGGAAGACACCCCGCTTGAGGAAGCTGCCCGTATTATGGCGGATCAGCGTATCGGCGGTATCCCGGTGATGCAAGGGGAGGATGTGATCGGAATGATCACGCAAACAGATATCTTCAGGGTCTTTTTGGAGATGTTGGGAGGCCGACATCCTGGATTCCGTGTGGTGGCGATGGTTAAAAATGAGCCAGGGCTTTTACATAAACTCACCAAGGCTATCGACGATGCCGGTGGTAATATCATTGCCCTGACCACCTATGCCGGCCAGGAGATTGAAGGCGGTGAAATTACCATGAAAGTTGACCAGATTGAAGAAGGCAGCCTGCGAAAAGCCCTGCAACCTTTCGTGCATGAAATCAAGGACTTCAGGGAGGTTAAAGTCTAATTCCGTTAATTCGCATGGTTGAAAATCTCCTCCGTAATGATAAGGGGAGATTTTCTTTCTTAAGTAGCCCTCAATCCTCTGGAATTTGCTCCAACCCTGTTTAATTCTATCGAATGCTCGACCGGTTATCTCCCTGCCAATGCAGCGTACTTTCAGGGATAAAGGCTGGCAAACGATTTGTTCAAATGGTTCAAGAATGATGTAGACCTGAAATAATCCTTACAGTTTTCTTAGGTGGTGAAATCAATCCAGATATTTTTTTGCAGTAAAATAAAAAACGCTATACTTAACAGGGTTATACATGAGTAATTATCCAAAAAAGTGAACTACCATACTTCAAGAATTTTTATAGCGGAATCCCTGAAATATTCTGAGAAAAATTGGAATTATCCAGAATACATCGTGGAATTATTTATCAGCAATGCAAAAAATCATTAACATTCTATTTCGATCAGGAGACGCGCTCATGAAAACAGTATTAAAAGTGCTACTTTTGTTTGCCATTGTATTGACAGTTAGTAGTATGGCGTTACCATTTACTTCCGCTCAAACATTGCCAACGCCGGAGTCCATCCGGGAAGGTGAGTATTTATTAATGTTGCCGATGCCAGACCTAAAAGGTATCGATATTCCACCATTGAGAAGTCGTTCAGAGGTAGAACGGTATGCTGCAAGCTTGCTGGTAAAACAGGCAGCTCCTTTGATAAACGAACTGCAAGCGCTAAAAGATCGCGGTCAGGTGGGGGATTTTGAACTATTACCGGAACAGCAGTCCGTTCTGATTCATGGTAATTACACTGACAGTCAAGCGCAGTTTTCCCAGCTCTCCGGGGTAGAAGCACTTACAGCGGTAAAAGAGGAAAACACTTGTGGAATAGATCGTTTTGCTGCGCTGCAGGAACAGATATACAGCATCAGTCATACTCAGGATTTTTTGGAAGGGTATGAGAGAAAGCCCTCCCAAACTGAAATTATTATTCCGTATCGTGACGGATTTTACGGGAGCGTAATCCTTGGTTATACAATACCTTCCGTTGAGGTTACTTTACGAGTCTTACGGGATGGAGAACCGCTGGGCGTCGAACAAACGATGACCAGCACTTCAGACGGTGAATTTATTTTTTTCCCTGATTATTTAAATTGTCTTGGATATAATTGGATATTACAGGCCGGTGATGTGGTGGAAATTACCGCTGCTGGGAAAACCACCAGCACTACAGTGGTAAATCTGAACTTTTGGGTTGATCCCATCAGCAATCAGGTGACGGGTATCACCGCTCCGGGAAAATCAATAGAAATCAATCTGGACGTGCCCCAAGCTAATTTTTGTTCCAGAAAAGAATATGTAAAAAACACATTAAGTGACGAAGCCGGTAACTTTAATATCGACTTTTCAGACCAGGTCGACTTCAATAATGCTTCAAGTGCAATAATCATTGTCAGCGGGGATAATGGTCATTCGATTATTAACTTTCAAAGTTCATATGGAATCAATGTTGGGATCGATTCCGGTTATATAAATTTGACTTTAAAACCAGATACGGATTACACGGTAAACATTAAAAGATCGGATGTAGTCATCACCTCATATAGCCGAACCACTGGTTTTGATGGGAATGATGAGTTTTATTCGAGCGAAACGTTGCAGGCCGGGGATGTGATTACCGTTCAGGGCGGTGGCAGGACATTAACATACACAGTGGCAACTTTTTCAGATTATTATGTAGATGTAAATTCTCACCAATTAACTGCCAAAACAGACCCCGGGAGGAAAATAAGCGCATCTTTCAACCATCGAGATTATGCGTGGGGCTATTTACAAAACGGCTGTTCTTCTTCCTTAAATTGTGCCAGCGCTACTGCGGATAACAGTGGTGCGTTTACTCTCAATTCTTCACTAGTCTTGTTGCGGGGTGATTATGTCGATCTATCCATCTATGATCAAGATGGAAATTCTCAAAACCATTGGAATATTACTTCCTCGGCAATCATTGCTGGTGCTGGCAAGTCTTTTTTGGTAGGCTTTTGGGGTTCACCAGATCGAGACTTAACGATTATTATCAAGAATAGCAGCGATGAGGAAAAATTAAACTATATCGATAGATACTGGAGTGGCGTCAGCTTTCAAATCAACTTTTCACCGATGATCCTGGAAGTAAACGACGTTATTACAGTGACGGATGGCATCCATACCGAAACAATGAGCGTGCCTGATTTGCATGTTGAATTGAATAAAGACACGGACCAGCTTACCGTTGATGCGCCCAGCGGCAATGCAGTTATTTATTATTGGGATGATAACCCACGGGAAGATACTTCAACCGAGATATGTTCAGAATGGCAAATCATTAATGATGGAATTGCCATCCCGTATGATGACGTCAGCAGCCAGGATTATGCGTTAATTACTTTCCGTGGTGCAGATGGGCATTACACCTATCAGCGAGTCCACGCCGCCAGTTTGAATGCCAGTTATGAGGGACATATTTATGGTTATACGATGACTCCCAACCAGAATATGGAAGTGAATTTACTGGATGGCAGTACTGTTTTAGAAACAAAGACGAGCATATCCAGTTCATTCGGAAACTATGAATTCGATTTTGATACTGATCTCATTGCGGGATATCGCATCCAGGTAAAAGCAGATACGACGGAAGAGATGATTGTTCCCACAATTACTATTAACCGCGACACAGGCGAAAACCGTTTATATGGAAACTCCCCGCCTGACCAGCCGTTGTTTCTTAGGCTTCGAAACCGCTCGCTATATTCTTCGGACTATATAGCTAAAAGCGTAACCGCTGATGCCAGCGGAAATTATTCGGTACCGTTTGCAGGTGATTTATTTGACAATTGTGAGCTCGCAGATGTCGGTGGGCAATGTGTGGATGTCAATTTTGAGTATTATGATGTCAATGAATTTGAGTATTATGGTGTCGAGTATTTATCAACAAATGTAGAACCAGATGTATGGGAGGACAATAACAGTTTCGATAGCGCTAAGATGTACAGCGGTTATCAACAACATACTTTCCACGAGGGCGATACACAAGATTGGATCAAGCTGACAGTCAACCCTGCTGATGTTGGAAAACCCTATTACTTGATGACCACCAATCTGGGGCGTACGATGGATACGGTTTTACATCTCTATGATCGTGACGGTGTAACCGAACTTGCCAGTGATAATAACAGTGGAGGCCTATATGCCTCACAAATTTATTGGATACCTGATAAAAGCGGAACATATTACATACTGGTTGAACCCAGGTATCCAAAGGACGTAGATAATTGTGGTGCAAGCTACGATTTCGTTATCGTCCGCAGTAAAACCTGGCTACCTTTGATCGCTAGATAATATCACCCAATATAAATGGGGCTGCCAGAACTTCTGGCAGCCTCTGAATTTTTAGGATTTATTCAAATCTCACTTAATCACCCATGGAGTCCACTATGATAAAACCAATACACGCCATTCTGATCGGTGTCGGCAACCGCGGGGCGCAGAGTTATGCCCCTTACGGTTTGCAGCATCCGGATGATTTGAAATATGAATCCGTAGGTGGTTTGCTGGTAAAAAAGACTATTTCGTATCTTTGATACATCCATCCACAATCTCAATCACCTGATCGGCGATCTCTTCCACCAGGGGATTATGCGATGTGATCAGGATCGTGATCCCCTCGTGATCCACCAGGCGGCGGAAAAGCGCAAAGACCTGCTGGGTTGTGGACGTATCCAGTTCACCGGTCGGTTCATCCGCTAAGATGAGTTGGGGATGATTGGCGATGGCGCGTGCAATGGCTACCCGTTGCTGCTGCCCGCCTGAGAGTTCATTCGGACGCGAGTGTGCCCTGTTTCCCATGCCTACCGCCCGTAAGGACTGGTATGCGCGTCGCTGGTTTTTCTGCGGGTCACCGCCTGCCAAACGCAGAACCAACTCCACATTTTCAATGGCTGAATAAGTGGGAATTAAAGCAAAGGATTGAAACACAAACCCTATCTGATTGCGTCTTAACCACACCAATTCATCTTCCGCAAATGTGCTGATGGGTTTGCCCTGAAAGAAAATTTCACCACTTGTCGGCTGGTCCAGACCCCCTAAGAGATTCAGCAAAGTTGTTTTTCCCGAGCCAGACTTCCCCTTGAGGGCCACCAACTGTCCGGCCTGGATCGACAAATCAATATTCTGCAATGCCTTGACCTCACCGCCGGCTGTGAAAAAGGATCGTGACAGGTTTTCAACCCGCAACAATTCAGGTAATAATTCGGATGTCATTTTTTCCTCGACTGCAACAGGTTGATAAATCTTTGGGCCAGCGATACTTTCACAGCCTCTTCCAATGGTTCTTCTTCCATATAAATGGATTGCTCAAGCGACAAACGCTCACCACTCAGCGCTGAACGAGCATGCCCCTCCACCGGCTTGAGCAATATACCTTCTGCTTTTACTTCAACCCTGACCCGACCCCCAATATTCATTCTTTCCAGCATTTCTGATGGGATCTGTACCCTGCCGCTATTATCCAACATCAACAATTCTTCATAATCCGCACTGGTATACGCCAGGAGGTCATGCGCTTCAATCCCTGGCGTAATCCGCACGGTCTCGGTGCTGGTTTTTCCATCCCGAATCAAGACTACCCGATCGACATACTGGCTGATACCCGGATCATGCGATACGATGATGATGGTCGCTCCCAATTCTCTGTTAATTTTTCTTAAAATTTCATAAATTTTGATGGAATTGGCCGTGTCCAACTCACCGGTGGGCTCATCCGCCAGAATCAGGTTGGGCTGGTTCGCCAGAGCAACCGCGATGGCAGTACGCTGCTGTTCTCCCCCGGAGAGTTGCCCGGGCAAATGATGTAACCGGTCGCCCAGCCCGGTCATTTCCAGCAATTGCACAGCCCGCTGGCGACACTGATCCTCCGCAGTGCGATTAATCCGGATCGGCATTTCCACATTTTCCAAGGCACTCAGGTAGGGTGTTAGATTACGGGTCGTTTGTTGCCAGACAAAGCCGACCTGCTGAAGCCGATAGGTGTTCAATTCTTCTTCGCTCATTTCCAACAAATTTGAGCCTGCTACCAGTACTTTTCCCGCGGAGGGACGATCCAACCCGCCCAGGATATTTAACAGGGACGATTTTCCCGAGCCGGATTCACCCACAATGCCGATCATCTCGCCCTGCGCCACAGTCAGATCGAGACCTTGCAAAGCGACGACCTCAATCCCCTTATGATCGCGGGATGCCGTAGAGGAATAAATCTTTACCAGATTCTCACAGGTAATTAAATCGTCCATTACTGCCCTATCACCCGTTGACCTTCTTCCAACCCGGAAACAATTTCCACTCGATCATTCGCCTTCAAGCCCAAGACCACATTCACCCGCCGTTGAACACCTCCACTTTCTACAAACACGAAGTCCTGCCCCTGAAAGGAGCGAATAGCTGCCGGAGGCAACCAGAGCACATCCTGGCGGGCATCGACCTTGATCAGGATCGTAGCGGCATCCCCCAATCGCAGCACATCCTCATTCTCAGTCAATGAGATCTGCACGGCCTTACTTCCAGAGGAAAGCTCGCTAGCCGAGGTTAAACTTAAAGGCACGTTGCTGATTGTGGCTGCATATTCCTCTCCCTGCCGTGAAGAAAGGCGTACCACGGCTGGCATGCCTACCGCCAGCTTGTTGAGATCTTCCACACCGGGAATGGACATCAACACCAATTCCGCCGGATCAGCCAGCGTAATCACCGCCTGGAAAGCGCGTACCTGGCTGCCCGGGACGATGCTTAACGAAAGCACCTGACCGTTGAAGGTAGCTATCAGTTCGATGTTTTCCAATATTTTGGTTGCCAACGTCAGGCGTGTTTCGGCGTCTTTTAATACCAGTTCCGCCAGGCGGATTTCGGTAGAACCGCCCTCTTCATTCCAGAATTCCTCTTCGGCCAGGGCTTTTTCATAATTTGCCTGTGCCAGTGCCAGCCTGGCATCTACCAGGTCAAGATCGGATTGGGTACCTTTGCCTTCTGCCCAGTCCAAATTCATCACCGCGCGGGTATAGGCCTGGCGTGCATCCAGTAAATTCTGTAGGAGCATCTGGCGAGTGGCATCTCCTTCTGCTCTGCCGGCCACGTCGTCAAAAGCGGACTGGGCATCATTAAGCGCTTTCAATGCGGCAGCCACATCCCCACGCAATTGCTCGAGCTTTAACCCATCTGTGACGCGCGGATATTGCATGGCTGCTCTTTCATTCTTCGTTTTTTCCAGTTCGATCTGTGCTTCCAGAACCGCAATTTTTGCCCGGGCGGCCTGAATAGGGGCATCCTGTTTTGCCTGTTCCAGTTTTAACCTGGCTTGCTCATAGGACAATTCCGCACCTGCTACGTCGGCCAGGTAACGCTCGGGTTCATCCAGGCGCGCGAGAACCATGCCGGTTGTGACCCAATCTCCATTCTGCACCAGAACCTCTTTGACAAAGCCGTCGGCCCGAAAGTACAAATCCTGTTGTTGTTTGGGAGATACCCGGCCGTTTAATTGCAGCACTTGTTCCACCAACCCACGTTCAACCGTGTAAATTGGTTTTTCAACATTCAGCGGGGTGGGTACCAGCGTTGGGGTTGCTGCTGACTGATTGGTGGAGCAGCCAACAGAAAAAATCATGATCAGGATTATTGCAATTTTTAGGTTTATTTTTTTCATCGCAGCCTCCAATTTCCTTTTTACAGGGTATCCCCCAATTTAATGGCTTGAAATATTTTAATTCTACGCAGGAAAGACACCAACAGCACCAATCCAAGTAACAAAACACCCGCAAATAGCAGGTAAACCAAAATCATTTTTGACCAGTCGATTTGGGTGATTTGCGGCAGAACCTCTACCCCGGTGCCGGTACTGACCGGCAGGGATGGGATAAATAATTTTGCGACCAGCATCCCAATCCCGCTGCCACTGGCAATACCCAGCAGAATCAAGCCTGCTAGCTCCATCCCCAGGCTGGTGCGCATCTGAGAGATGCTCAAACCAATGGCGCGCAGCACCCCCAGTTGGATGAAGCGTTCCCGGTATGAAAACACAGCGAACAGGAAAAAACCCACGACGGTCAAAGCAGAGGATGCCAAAAACCCGATCGAAAGCATGCCCAACACGCCTTGGCGTGCCGGGGTGAGCAAGGCTTTGTCGATGTCCGCTTGCGTATCCCGCACCCGAACGACGCTGACCCCCAGAGCGTTAATCGCGCTGACAATTTCCTGGGTGCTGGCAGCGGCGTCGGTTTTCAGCCAGATTTCGTAAGGTTGCAGCATTCCCCAGGTTTCAAATAGATAATCCAGGTTGACGACAAATAATGCCGGCTGACGATCTGGTGCCCAGGTGGGAAAGCGCTCAAAAACGCCTGCCACTGTAAACGAGGTTGGGAAAACAATATTGTTGATGGTCACACGCACATCCAGGGTGCTGCCGGTTTCCAGATTGAAGCGTTCCCAGGTGTTTTGATCGACTAAAACAGCATCCGGTGAAGAAGCTAAACGATTGAGTAAACCATTCAGCGATTCCGCCGCGAAATCTGTTCTGAAGAAGGCTACCTGCCCGAAATCAGCGCGGTCGATGCCCATCACCTGCCCGTTGGCAGAGCGGTTGCCGCTCTGAAATCCGGCTTCATATATTCCCACCCGGGTTGCCATCTGCACACCCGGCAGGGAGAGATGATCGCTGATCGGCAAGAAATTCCAATATCCGGCACTTTGGGCAGATTTGTCGGCGCTATCATTCGAATCCGTGCTGATGAATTCGCCCCCTTCAACCAGATTCAGCGCGGCGCCATTGGTATAGCGAATGCTATCCCGCACGGTGTTATCGAGCGAAAACGCCATGGAAGAAGTGAAAGCTGCCAGCCCAAAGGTGAGCATGATTAACAACAGCACACTTTGGTAAGCATTCCCCGAGCGGGCAAAATGGCGCAGAACATACACCAGTGAAACACCTGGCAAACGTGCCAAAAGAGCAGCCAGCAGGTTAAAGATAGCCGGTAAAAATCGCAAAATAAACAGACTCAAGCCCAGGATCATGAGCGCCGGCAGCAGGAATAACAGCGGGTTCTGGTATGGGTCACTGCTTCCCAGGTTTCTGCCCAGAATTGCCAGCCGACCGCGCACCTGCAGCGTGTAGAGCCCGTACGCAGCCGGCAGCAGGCAGGCCAGATCCAGGTAATAGCGCATCCAGAAGGGTTTACGTTTTTGGCGGGCAAGCTCCTGTTTATAGGAAATGATCGTATCGTTGCCGTAGCGCCAGACCGGGATCAAACAAAAACCAATCCCTACCAGCAGCGCCAGCAATCCCACACCCACATCGCGGCTGCTGATTTGCAACGAAAAAGCTACCTGACGAGAAAATTCCAGAAACGAGCTGGTTTTGCTCATCAATCCCGCCAGCAGATTGCCCAGCAGGATGCCTGGCAGCAGGCTGACCAAACCCAGCAACAGCCATTCAAGCGCATACACTCCTACGATCCAGGTCCGTGCAGCACCGCGGCTGCGCAGCACGGCGATCTCATTGCGTTGCGAGCGCACCAACAGGCTTGAGATCAATGCCAGAAAAAATAATACCAATCCCAAAACAGGCACACTAAAAGCAAACAGGGAACCGGACAGGCTTTGCACTGCCTGCCGATACTGGCGCATGGCAGATGCCGGCGAGGTTTCCAAGGCGGTGTTTGGCAGGATGGCTTGCACACGATTCTCCACCGCGTCAATGCGGGTCAATAAGTAGTTGACACGGCTGCTATTGACCTGGCTGCCATCAAGGGTTAAACGCCAGGTCGCTTCATCCAGACCAGCCGGCAGCCCGGCCAGCACTGACCAGAAACCCTCTTCATAGGTGATCAATTTTTTGCGGAAGGACTCAGCCGGGTAAAGTGCCCAGATTTCATTTTGTGGGTCTGCTGCCACCCATAAACCGCTGATACGTACATCCTGTCGGAAGGCTGCAGCCGAGCTGCTGGCGGGGCTGAACAATGCATAATCATCCCCCACCTGCAAGCCCAGTTCATTGGCCAGGTCAAGCGAGACCAGCACCTCAACCACATTGTTTGTTTCTTCCAAGGGTCCCGGCAGGTTTCCTTCCACCAACTGCACCTGCTCAAAAACACCCGCCAGAAAAGATAATTTCACCAAATCCAGTCGTGACTGTGGGTAGAGTACCTCTGCTGCCGGGTAAAGCTGCAGGTTAGCGGTAGCGGCATAGCGGGTCAATTGTTGCAGTGGCAATCCGATTTGTTGGGCAGCCTGCTGGCTCAGATACTGATCCAGCGGCTCATACTGCTGCGGGGTGATGGCACCATACCAACTGCCGATGTAACGGAAGACGAAATCAAACGGCTGGCGGCGGGTCTGGCTGGCAGACTCGCTCAAGGAGGTGCTCAGGATATCGTAATTAATCGCATCGGCGTATATGGGGACCGCCACCGCCAGGGCAACCGCAGCCATCAAACCCAGCACCTGGCTGAGTGCCAGCCAGCGGTGGGTGCGTAAGCGTTTGAGCGAAAATTTAATCAGATGTGAAACCATTCGATTGTTTATTACCGCCTTTTCTGTTATTGTAGCTGATTACAACCAGTTCTGCCGCTTCTTTCACTCAACAAATAATTCCAAACTCAGGGGTTGACAGACCACAACTCGGACATCGAGTAATAATCCGCGTCGACTTCATGCGCACAGGCGATTGCAGTCTCGTACGTCTCTTCATAAGGCAAAATAGCAGGATACCCGGCAGATTGCATGCAATCCAGGGTTGCTTGGGCTTTGAATTGAGTTTCTTTCAATACGGTACTCGTATCCTGGCCATCTTGCAGGATTGCTACGATTGCATCGGTCCACCACTGGCTAAACGGCATGGGTGGAAAAAAACTCACTTCAGATGAAAACTGCAATTTTGATAATGTTGCCCGGTAGACGGTTGCCCGTCCTTCTCCAACTGAAGCAGCCCAATTTTCTGAGCCCAGAATAGAAGGTTTTAGTGGAATTCCTTTAAACCCATTATTAGGTTGCTGAGATAAAAACTTGAACCATTCCCAGCACACCTGTGGGTTTTCAGTGTGACGGGAAATAAAAAATGCACTGATATCACTTGGATCAACTACCTGCCTGGCTGGGTATACGGCAATTCCGATCTCAAAATCATTTCTGTCACCGGCGGGTGGTGTGGAAGACATACCAATACCATCCAGCCAAAGCAGACCATACTCAAAGCGGATCAATTCATCGCGCAGCATATAGTTTCCCATGGCTGAGCGGGTACCACCTGCATCATACAGAAGTAATGTTTTGTCTTTCACCAATGGTAAAAGTTGATTAAGTAAATCCACTAGTTGCGGGTTTTCATAATCCGCTTTTACAGTTTGGTTTTCCATTTTCATATAACTGGCATCGCTGAAAAAATAATTCGGCCAATCTCGGTAAGGCACATATCCATAGACACCTTCTTTCTTAAGAGCGGCTTGTTGTGTCAACGCCCAAAAATCCTCCACCGTCCAATCCAAATTGGGTGGTTCCAACTTTAATTCCTGCAATAAATTGGCATTGTAATAAACGAATAAAGGATTAATGGTTTGAGGAATACCGTACAAAGATCCATCCACCTGTAAGAGGGTGACCAGATCAGGGTCAAGATCACTAAGGACTGAGTTTTCATCTAAATCTAAAAACGGGTCCAACGAATAAATATTTTGTAAAAAACTTCCCTCCTGATTTATCTCTTCCAAGTGATAAGAAACAGTGGCAGCGGATGCCAGAAAACAGTCATAATTCTTAATATCATACTCATTACTGTTAATATTTACGAAATCCATCCCCCTATCGATCTCAACTTCAATATAATACTCCGGCTTGGCCCGATTAAATTCCTCTGCCAGGGCCAGCACATTTCTATTGTCATGTAAACCAGGATCGGCAAAATAAACAGCACTCAATGCGTCTTCCGCTTTCTTTGTATTTGGAAGGGGAGTCGGTTCTGGTGCCATGACTGCCTGCGGTGTATGCTCTACTTCCGGGATATCACGTTCCAAAGCTAGCAGGGATAAGTTTGTTGGTAGCAGATCTGCCAGCCTTTGCCCCGATTGAATTGATTTTTGGAAAGCTTGTGCGATTGGTGTAAAGTCGCATTTTACCCAACCGTACCATCCGCCTTGCAGTGCCTCCCGAATTGCCGTCTGTTTTTCCGGTGTCTGGCTTACCCATTCAGAAGAATCTTCAATCGCTGCAAGATTCGCTGGAAAACCGGATGAAATTCCAGCCGAATTGCGGCTGAGAAAGTTCAACCATACCCAGCTTGCCTCCGGGTACCCGGTACCGGCACTGACTACTGCGCAACTGACACTGACCGGGTTGCTTCCAAATTCACTGCTGGAGGATGATGGGAATGGAACAAAACCCACTTCAAAACCCAACCCTTGCAGGTCGTACGAAAAACCGGATATCGTCCCTACCCACATGGCAGCCTGGTTATTACGCACCAGATCATTGGTTTTTTCTTCTTCATTCACCCCCGGAATGGCTATTTCTCCGGAACGAGCCAGTTCCAGGTACCATTCCAGGGTAGTACCCACTTCGGTAGGGGTTTTATTGGCACTTAATAATGCATGGGTTTCAGTGCGCAGGATAAACCCGGCGCTGTTATCCACAAAGCCGTAGACAGGTTCCATTCCGCTTGTGTCGGATAGCATCTGAACCGTATTTTTAAATTCATCCCACTCCCAGCTTGGTTGTGGGTATGCCACATTTTTCTGATCAAAAATATTCTTATTGTAAAAAACCAGACTCGGGCTTAAGGATACCGGCAACCCTGCTTGCTTATCCCCGCTCTGGCAGCCCTGCAATGAATTCGGCCAGAAATCATTTGGACTGAAGTCCTCATTGGGCATTAATGGCGTCAGGTCCAGAAATAGATGGCTGTTTTCCGCTGATACCGCACTCCCCAGCACAAGCGTGTCAGCCTGTGAGGTTAACCGCTCATAATCCAATTCTTCCCCATCCATAGCGAGCAATTCAACCTGGATATCCGGGTATTGGTCTTCGAACGCTTTGGCTAATTCGCCATATTGAGATACAGCGCCGGTGGTAGCTGCAAAGGTGATGGTGATTTTTTGGGTTTTATCGTCGAGGCTTCCGTTAGTGTTATTAGGACTACATCCTGACATTGTGATAACAATGAAGGCTGGAATTATTGAATATAAAAATAGAAAAAATCTTGTTTTCATGAATACTTCTTTCTCTAAAATCTCCTTTGGTTACTACCAATTGCAAACAATTTCAATTACAAAGAATTTGTATTTTATCAATAAAGCGGGGTTATTGTGTGCTATAGAAAATCTATTGATCATGATACAAAAATTAATCTGAATACAATAATGATTTAAATTCAGGGTCGACCTGTAAAGCACAACCCATCCAGACTTCTTTATTTTGAGGTTCATTCTTGGTTTCTATACATTTCAGGTATCGCTCTGCTTTCCCCTGAACTTCAGACAGCGCTTGGGCTGCAGGTGTTCCATCAAATACAGATGTAAGTGTGTCTTGCCACCAAAAATAGAATGGAACGCTCGGGTAGATTTCATTTGTCCCAAGAGCAAATTCGAAGCGAGGTTCTTCAATCGCTACCCGATAAGCAGCAGCTTTTTCTGAACCATAGTAAGCTTCAAAGTGGATCGAATTGAGCACTGATCTGCGTACCGGAATCCCAATAAACACTTCCGGCTTATTAGATAAGAATTTTATCCATTCCCAACAAGCCATTGGTTCTTGTGCTCTTTGGGAGATATACAAAGACACCCCATAATTCATAAATGTAAACTGCATGTTAGTGGAAGGAAGAGGAACTACACTAAACTTTGCGTCAGCAGGAATAAAGAGTTCGCTGTTGCTCAAGCCAGCAGGATCAATCCACATAGCTGCTTTTCCAGCCATCAAGGCATCATACCGTTGATCAATATTACTTTTTTTACGATCAATAGCATCTCGAATGGGTGGAATTACCCCATTCTTTGCCATTTCAGCAAGTAAAGAAACGGTACTCAATACAACTGGATCATTGAAATATACCTGCGGTTCTTTAGAGGTTAAGTCATACAATTTAACCCCTTGTGTTGAGAGCAGGTAATTAACAAAAAAGCTGCCATCTTCTGGAACAAAACCATAGATTTCCTCCGATGAAGCTGCGCTGGCTGATGTCCAGAAGTCCTCCAAGGTCCAGTTTAATGCCGGTGGAGGCAAGCCCTTCGCTGCAAAAATATCTTCGTTATAGTACATTACCGGTATTTTACTGGCAACGGGAAGCGCGTAGATATCTCCATTTAATCGATTTAAGTTCCATTCGGATTCCGGGATATCATTCAGTAAACTTGCACCCTCCATATCAGTATCAATCAGAGGCTGCAAGTTGTACAATTGAGAGGCTTCATAACTGTCTACTTTTACAGATTCCGCAAAGCAATCAAAATTCTCGGCTAATTGCTCGAAATTAATGTAAGGAAGATCTGTATCTTGAAATTCAACCAATTCGATCACAATCTTCGGATGCGCATCCATGAAAGTTTCCGCAAATGTTTTGAGCATTTGTAAATCTTTTTGATAAGAAAAATAGAAGAAATATCTGACAACTTGTTGATCCGATGAATAAGCCATAGGGGCAGTAGTTTTTCCAGGCGTTGCAACTGCAAAAGGTGTGTTTTCCGGAGTTAGTCGCACTATGTCAATTGGGATCATTGCCAGTGTATCCACAAGCTTATCCGACCCGGTTTTTGCGTCATTGACTGCCTGACCAATTTGCTCAAATGGCAGATTGGAAGCGGCACCATACCAGCCGTGCTCCAGCGCGTAGCGGACAGCAGCAGCTGTATTCACATCCAGCTTATTCCAGAAACCACTTTCTTTCGTGGCTGCCTTGACCGCTGGAATTGAATTGGGGCTGACTCCGGGGATTTCCTGCTCAGCCAGGAATTGCAGCCAGGTAACTGCCTCCTGTGGGTGAGCCGTGCCCGCGCTGACCAGTCCACAGGTTGCCCAGGCCTGGGTGGTTTTCTGGTTGCCATTGATGCCTCCCTGCGGGAAAGGTGCAACCGCGATGGATTCCCCCAACTCATTCCTGCGCTCTTCCAATGAGGAGAGGGCATCCACCCACATGGCGGCTTGGCCGGTACTGATGTAATCCCTCACTTCTCCGGCTTCTTCCGCACTGTAATCGCTGGGAATGTAACCATTCTGCGCCAGGCTGACATACCAATCAAGGGCATTTGCCAATTTCGCCGGATCATACTCATTCCTGTTCTGACGATAAACCGCATCCATCATTGGTGCCAGCAGCGAGGTCGGGTGAGCATAATCCACGAAGCCATAGCGGGTTGCCTCTCCGCCGGAGCGCTGGGTTAATGCCTGCGCAGCCTCTTGGAAATCATCCCAACTCCAGCCCGATGCCGGATGTTCCAGACCCATCTCGTCAAAAGCGGCCCCGTCATACATCACCAGCAGCGTCTGGATGCTAAGCGGAATTCCGATCAAGCGTCCTTCCGCCCGGCAGCCATTCAGGGCATTTGGCCAGAATGTACTCTCGTCAAAGTGCTGATTTGCCGCCAGAACTGGTTCCAAATCCAGGTAATAGTAGCTGTCCTGCCCTTGTGGTGGACTGATCATCACCACGTCTGCCCGGGTGGCTGCTATTGCATGTTCCAGTTGTTGAGTTCCATCTTTCAATGGTATATATTGGATCCTAATATCAGGATAGTGCGATTCAAATTCTTTGATTATTGCTTCATATTGGGTTTCGAAAAATTCAGACGCCGCGAAGCTGATAGCGACTGATTCCGCTCTTTTACTGCCCTTATCTGATGATTGGTTGCAAGCTGACAGCAACAAGCTACCAAGGATCATGGCAATGATTATCACTTGAATAGGTCGTGAAAAACTTTTTTTAGGTTGGCTCATTCAGATCTCCTTCGTTTCACGGTAAAATCAATGAGTTATTATCAAAATTTTCCAATACCCTGCTCCTATTGCTATTTTTCCTTCACGAATCTGGATCTACCAGCTTCATACACGCCTGGTAATTTTCTGCAAAAGCATCAGGGTTTACCTGAAGCATACAATTAAGATATGCTTCCGATTTCTGTTGTAATAAATTTAAACCGATATCAACATTCATGCCTTGAGACAACTCGATTAATGTTTCCATGAACCAGGAATATGGTGCACTTGTCAGATACATTTCTTCTTCATAATTTGCTCTGAGAACTTCTTCGTGTTCTTGATTCTGGTCATAAAAACTCTGGTAAACCGATGCTGTATCCGCCCCTACCAATGCACTGTATTCCGGAGAATATAAAATGGATTTACGAATCGGTATGCCACTATCGAAAATTGAGGCATTATTTGAAAAATATTTAAACCATTCCCAGCAACCATCCGGGTTTTTAGAATCTTTGGAAATAAAAAAGGAGATCAATGAGCCGGTTGAAAAATCCTTGCTCATTCCATTCGGCAGGCCGACGGTTCCCGGTTTAAATTCAATTTCTTCCTCAAGATAACCGGATGCAGTGTTATTTAACCAGAAGGCAGCCTTTTCAGATGTGATTAATTCGATCCGATCAAATTCTCGATTACTTAGTGCAATATCCAATGGTGGAATAATCCCATCTTTTTCCAGTTGAATTATCAATTTCGTGGTTTGTTTTACGCCAGCAGTATCAAAATAAAACTCTGGCGGTTCTTTGTTCATATCATATAAAGGAGTTTCATACGCATCGTAGAAGACCGTGTAAGCGAAGGTCACAAAACCATAAATGTCATCATGGGTGGCTTTTTGAATGGTTTCTAAAAATTCATCCATGGTCCAATCATTGGGCGGAGGTTGAAGTCCAACTTCTTTTAATAAAGCAGGGTTGAAATTGATTACTAACGATAGCCCAATCAAAGGAATACCAACAATTTCTCCGTTTACTGAAGTAGCTTCCAAACTCTGTTCTGGAATATCTGCTAATAGAATTGTTCCCTCTGGATCTGCCGCGATGAATGGTTCCAGGCTGATAATATCATTGAACATATCATCAATCATTAATGATGGCGCAATGAAACAATCGTGGTTTCCATCTGGTTGGGAAAAACCAATATAATATTTAGATTGCTGTTGGTTAAATTCCGCAGCAATTTCTTTCGTTTTCTCCCTTGATAGAAACACCGTATTAAAGGTCAGATAGATAGCATCCGAAGGGATATCCTCCTGAGAACCATTAGCCACGCCCATAAAAAACGGTGTCACCGGGGTGGTTTGTTGTGAAATCTCAGGTGGTTCAATATTCAGTAATTCATGAATAGATACGTTCAAATCTGTTTTTTCAATCACCATTTTATTAAATTCATTGTTAAGATCATTAAACAACCAGTGGGTACCATACCAGGCGTTGTCCAAAGCTGCTTTCAGAACCGCTTGTTCTTCGTCACTAAAACTCTGCCAGTTGGCGTTATTTTGCAATTGTGCACTGTATGCCGGAAATTCATTCGGCAGAACATGCGGCCCATCCTGTTCGGATAAGTATCTGATCCAGCGCCAGGCTGCCTGGGGTTGCTGGCTGCCGGCACTGATCGCCACACATAGCGCTGTTGCCCGTCCCCCTTCCGGTACCGGCAGGAAGCTAATCTGTTTCCCTAACGCACTACGATAGGCATCCAATTGGAACAATCCATCCAACCACATGGCTGCTTTCCCTTCTCGGATGATGGTTTCCAGATCTCCGGGGTATTCATCTGTCAATGGCACCCGCACATACCCTTGCTGGATAAGGTTTAAGTAGGAACTGAGGGTTTTTTCCAGTGCTTGCGCTTTTTCTTCTTCATCGCTGATCATCAGATCACGATTAAGCATTGTTCCTAGTAAGCGCACCATACTACTTAAATTCACAAAGCCATATTGCTCAACTTCTTGCCCAGTACGCTTGGTCAGGTTGATCGCGTTCAACCTGAACTCTTCCCAGTTCCAATCTGGTTGTGGGGAGGCTACTCCAACTTCATCAAAAATAGCAGGGTTGTAGTAAATCACCTGCTGGGAGGCGGCATAGGGTAACCCGATTTGTCTGTCTTCCACCTGGCAGCCTTCCATAATTCCCGCTAAGTATTCCTCCGGGTTGAAGTTTGTGTCAATTTCTGCCAGTGGTTGGATATCCAGGTAATTATAGGCATCCGAGCCGACCGGTAAAACGGGTAAGGCGATGGTATCCGCCTGTGTGGCGAAACCACTCATGTTGCTGGGATCTACCTCCAGTGTGACAAACTGGACTT
>SWCE01004074.1_pt1 | contig 84783 bp, 75 predicted proteins | sample 4690061 | NCBI WGS metagenome assembly SWCE01 (sample SAMN10267279, study PRJNA491770) | bioreactor metagenome | isolation source: DHS bioreactor inoculated with subseafloor sediment | place: Japan: off Shimokita Peninsula | collected 2012-10 | reverse complement strand
AAAGGAGAAATCAGAGTTTTAACCACACAGGTTATGTACTCTGGTCGCTTCCTGGCATTATTGCCCATATTTGTGGTTGGAATATTGTATTTACTAAACAGAGAATACATTATGGAGTTTTTCAAACCAGATGCTGGAATTTGTGGAATCATCGCTTTGGTTTTAGCAGGCTTATTGATCATTGCTGGTTACTTTGCAATGAACAAATTAGGTGATATTGAGGTTTAATCTTTTGGAGGTCCGATTATGATAGCTGTATATGTTGTATTGGGTGCTGTTTTTATAATTGCCGTTGTTCTAACAGTGATCGGAATAAGAAGCCCGCAATTTGATGAAAACCGCGTACTAAATGATCGCCTGGATGTACTCAACCTTGATGAAGGGCCTGTTGAATTGAGGAAATTAGAACTTTCTCTCCCCTTCCAGGAAAGAGTGATTTATCCCATTGCCAGGAAAATGGGCGAAATAGCAATACGCTTTACCCCTCAAAATGCCATGCGTTCAATTGAGAGAAAGCTTGAATTGGCTGGTGTTTCAGCAAAAATAGACGCTACAATTATTTTAGCTACCCAGTTCCTTGGTCTTGTTTTCTTCGGAGGACTAATTTTATTTGTGCTTTCCATTGGATCAACAGGTTGGCCGTTGGGAAGAAAATTATTAATCTCTTTGCTTTTCGGATTGCTTGGCTTTTATTTTCCAACCATGTTGTTATCTTCAAGAATTTCCAGAAGACAAAAAGAAATCCGAAAAGCGATGCCAGATGCATTGGATTTATTGACCATTTGTGTAGAGGCTGGTTTGGGATTTGATGCCGCAATGCATAAAGTCAGTGAAAAATGGGAAAGCCAGCTATCAATGGCCTTTGCCAGAGTAATTCAGGAAATTCAATTGGGTAAAGTTCGTCGTGAGGCATTAAGAGACATGTCCAATCGAATTGGTTTGCCGGAGATGACCAGTTTTGTTGCTGCTGTTATTCAAAGTGAACAATTAGGTGTATCTCTATCCAAAGTCCTCCGTATCCAATCAGATCAGATGCGTATCCGCAGAAGGCAGTTAGCTGAAGAGGAAGCTCACAAAGCACCGATTAAAATGCTTATCCCGATGGGAGGGTTAATCTTTCCATCTCTGATGATCGTTCTTCTAACCCCAGCAGCTCTGAAATTAATGCATTCAGCTCTGGGCGGAATGTTTAATTAATAATCCGGAGATTTATGTCGTACAGGGTGGAATTCCCATCTATTCGTGTACCTCTTTACAAATCCGTATGGAAATTGATTGACTTTATTTTTCCTCCCCGTTGTGCTGGTTGTGGATTAATTGGGGAAAGGTTTTGTAATAATTGTGCACAACAGGTGCAATTGCTGAAAGGAAAAATTTGCGAGAAATGTGGCGAGCCTCTCAATTATTTACAACACAATATTCAGGATTGTATCGATCGTTTACCAAATCTGCAATGGATAAGATCGTATTCCTACTATCAACCCCCGCTCTCACTAGCGATTCAAAAATTAAAATATCATCGCGATATCGGTATCGCAGAAGTGCTGGCAAATTATCTGGTGAAATTGTACAATAAAAATAAACTGGATATAGATATGGTCATACCAGTACCATTAAGCCCAATAAGGTTACACGAACGGGGATACAATCAGTCTTTTTTACTTGCATTACCATTTTCTATGATGGTCAACAAACCAATCAATAAGCAGTCGCTGCGTCGAGTTAAAGAAACCAGATCACAAGTTGGACTTGATCGACATGAGCGTTATGTAAATGTATCCGAAGCCTTTTCCGCAGATTCGTCTGTGGTGAGTGGGAAAAATATCCTTCTAATCGATGACGTTACAACTACAGGTTCAACATTAGAAGCTTGTGCAGCAGCGTTGAAAGTTGCTGGAGCAATGGATATAGTTGGATTAACATTAGCTCGTGCCGTTCAAACACACAAAGGTTATAGTGACCAATTAAACGATGCCGTCACTGCAAAAAAATTTTAATCCAGGAGGAATAAAATGGCAACGAAGATCGATATCTTTACAAAAAATATAAAAATGACCGAACGATTGGAAGAATATGTGAACAAAAAAGTCACAAAGCTTTATCGGTACTTAAATGATATCGATGAAAGCAGAGTTGATCTTTCTTATCTGAAATCTGCTAGAAACGCATCCGATCGTCAGGTAGCTCAAATTACAATCCGCGGAAAAGGCTTTATTCTACGCACGGAGGAACGAGCGGATGATATCTTTGCTGCAATTGATGCTTCAGTAGAGAAAATGCAACGTCAAATCGCTCGACTGAAAGGCAAACGTAATAAAGGTCGCGGTGATGGCATGCCACTGTCTGAATTGGCAGCAGAACTTCCAGAATATGAAGAGACTGAGGATGTCCCTGAAATCACTCGTCGAAAAACCTTCTCTTTGATACCCATGGATGAATTAGAAGCAATTGAACAGATGAAAATGTTAGGGCATGAGGATTTCTTTGTTTTCTATAATATGAATACTGAAAGTATCAACATTTTGTATCATCGTAGAGACGGTGGTTACGGGATAATAGATCCTAAATTAGGATAATTTGCAATGGTAAAGGGCTGCAAAAGCAGCCCTTTTATTATTATTAATCTTATTTCAAGAATCAGTATGATCGACGGAAGCCATTCTTCATTCAATTCATCTACAAACAAAAAAATCTCATTAAAATATCCAACCTTGTCACCCATGGGTGGCTGGACTATAATTTAACCAACAATTTTAGATCCAGAAGGTGTTTTATGATTGATGTCAATGAACTTCGCAAAGGTGTAACTTTTGAATTAGATGGAAATCTGTACAAAGTATTGGATTATGGTCACAATAAATCTGGTCGTGGCTCAGCTACTATCCGCATCAAGGCTAGAAATATGATTACCGGCTCAACAATCGAGAAAACATTCAACTCCGGGCAAACAGTCCAGGATGTCAGACTCGACTACCATAACGCCCAATATTTATACAATGATGGTGAGTTTTACTATTTCATGGATAACGATACTTATGATCAATATCCATTACAATCCGAAATTCTTGCTGATTCAACAAATTTTCTTAAAGAGAACATGGAAGTCAAGATCACTTTTTATAATGAAAAAGCTATTGACATTGAATTACCAATCTCTGTTGATTTAGAAGTAACGTATGCTGAAATTGCTGTAAAAGGCGATACAGCCACCGGTCAAACCAAAAAAGTTGAAGTGGAAACTGGAACGACAATTTTTACTCCATACTTCATCTCCACCGGGGATATAATTCGGGTTGATACAAGAACTGGTGAATATATCACTCGTGTGACACAATAACGATGCGCACACCTTACGGTCAGGAATGTACCTTCTTTTTCGGTGACTATTTTCGTGGTCGCAATTTTGAAGAATGTCGTTTGATTACCGATTCAAACTCTCAACAAAATTGGTCAACGAAAATATGTAAGTCTTGCCCGGTTCCCAACATCTTACAGGCAAATGCTTGCCAACACATGCAGCTAACCGGGGTTATAAAAAAAGATTTTGGTTTTATTAAGCGCATGAATGTTAGTGCTTATTGTGGAAAAAGTAAAACAAAGGTAAAGGAACCGCATGTCGGTTGTGGGCAATGTCATCCTTTGCCGGAAATTTTCCTTGAGGAAAAATAATTGATTATTTTATTCGATCTGGACGATACGCTCCTTGGAAATCCAATGGAGACCTTTTTACCTGCCTACCTTCAGCGACTTGGGCAGTATTTATCTGACTATATTGCCCCAAAAGAACTGCCAGCCGCCATTTTTAATGGTACGGATCTTATGGTCAACAATGTTAATCCTTCCAGAACACTGGAGGAATGTTTCGATGAATATTTTTATCCTCTTCTCGGAACAGACAAGAAGAACCTTGATAAGAAAATTAAGGTTTTTTATCAGGAAGAATTTCCAAAATTAGCTCCAATAACAAATGAGGTACCATATGCAGCAACTGTCATCAAAGAATTGGAGAAACAAAATCACCAAATCATTATCGCTACCAATCCCCTTTTTCCAAAAATGGCCATTGACCATCGAATTAATTGGGCAAATCTGGGGTTGGAATTAAATGTCTTCAGGTATATTACCAACTTTGAAGAGCTGCATTTTACAAAACCACGACCTGAATTCATCGCGGAAATTTTAGGAAAAATTGGCTGGCAGGATGAACCGGCAGTCATGATTGGAAATGAATGGGATATGGATATCGTTCCTGCTGAAGTGCTGGGCATACCGACCTTTTTCATCGGTCAACCGCCTGACAATCCCGATATTTCATTACATCCCCTGAGTTCTTCAGGAACAATGGAAAATGTTTTGGACTGGATCAACCATTTAAATTTCAGAAAGCATGAACTTGAACTTAATGATTCAAAACCCGCCCTGCTTGCCATTTTACGAGCTACCGCAGCAAATATGGATTCCTTCAAACGGATGCAGATATCTGCTGGTCAATTTTCAAAACGACCAAAACCTGATGAATGGTCATTAATCGAAATCATTGCGCATATGGCAGATGTTGATGCTGAGGTAAACTTTCCTCGGATGCAAACCATTATCAAGGAAGAAGCACCTTTTATTGAAGCAGCTTTAACTGATCAATGGGCAGAAGAAAGAAATTACATCAACCGAAATTCAAACAAAGAATTATCCCGGTTTATTTCAAATAGAATTTCTCTGGTGACAGTCATCGAAAATTTATCAACACATCAATGGAATAAATCTATTAACCATGCTATTTTTGGTCCTACACCTATTTCAGAATTAATTAAATTCATCACACAACACGATCGGATTCACATTAATCAAATGGTGGAAACTTTAGAATCTATTTTAAGGTAATTAATTTTTATTTTATGGTCAGTTTAAATAGAAGTGGAACCGCATATAAATATAAAAGGATCAGCTTTGACGTTTTATTAATAGTGTTATATTAGAAATTCATAAGATGTTCCGGAAAACATTCACAATAATTAGCCATAAAATGGCTAGATTGGTATAATCTTCTAAAATAGAAAAGACTTTCCTTGTTGGGAGGCATTAGTGAATTCAAGAAATCAATCGTACGTAATCTACTTGCTGCTTTTTGTTGCCATTATTGTGATGGCATTTTATAGCTTCAGTCAGCGAAGTAGTGCAGAAACCCTGACGATCAATCAAATTGCCGCTGATATTAAAGCTGGCAAAATTTCCGAGATTGAAGAAAGCGAAGATCGTCTCAGAGTTAAATATCTGGAAGATGCTCGTGAAGGCTTATCGACCAAAGAATCAACCGCAACACTGGTTGAACAATTATTAAATTTTGGTGTAACCCAGGAAGATTTAAATCCTGACAAAATCCGCGTTGTGATTAAGGCACCCAGTGCCTGGGTAGGTGTATTGACTGCCCTTGGGTGGATTCTTCCTTTCCTATTCTTAGGTGGGGCCTTCTTTTTCATCTTTCGTCAGGCCCAAGGTAGTAATAATGCTGCCATGTCGTTTGGAAAATCAAAAGCAAGAATGTTTACAGGCGATCATCCTACGGTAACATTCGCGGATGTAGCCGGCGTAGAAGAAGCAAAAGAAGAATTAAATGAGGTCGTTGAATTTTTACGTGAACCTCAAAAATTTATCTCATTGGGTGCTCGTATTCCTAAAGGTGTATTATTGGTTGGCCCTCCAGGTACAGGAAAAACCTTGTTAGCAAAAGCTGTCTCTGGAGAAGCTGGTGTACCATTCTTTTCCATCTCAGGTTCGGAGTTTGTTGAAATGTTTGTCGGTGTTGGCGCCAGTCGAGTTCGCGATTTATTTGAACAAGCCAAACGCCATTCCCCTTGTATCGTTTTTGTCGACGAAATTGATGCTGTCGGACGCCAGCGTGGTGCTGGATTAGGTGGAAGCCATGATGAACGCGAGCAAACCCTTAACCAAATGTTAGTGGAAATGGATGGCTTTGATACTGATACCAATATCATCATTATGGCAGCCACCAACCGACCCGATATTCTTGATCCTGCCCTGTTACGTCCAGGCCGTTTTGATCGGCGCGTCGTTCTGGATAGACCTGATGTTCGCGGACGTGAGGCAATTCTTAGAGTCCACGTGAGAGGAAAACCCCTGGAAGATAACATCGATCTAAGTGTTATTGCTCGCTCCACCCCAGGCTTTGTTGGTGCTGACTTAGAAAACCTGGTCAACGAAGCTGCCATTCTGGCTGCCAGACGTAATAAGACCCTGATTGGGCAGAGTGAATTCGAAGAATCCATTGAACGAGTAATTGCAGGTCCGGAAAGAAAGAGTCGTTTAATCAGCCAGGAAGAAAAACGGATTGTTGCCTACCACGAAGCTGGTCATGCAGTGGTTATGCATGTTTTACCACACGCAGACCCGGTGCAGAAAGTATCCATTATTTCACGCGGAATGGCAGCAGGTTATACGCTTGCATTGCCAATGGAAGACCGATTGTTCATGGCTAAAAAGAAAATGTTGGCTGATATGATCGGCTTATTAGGGGGGCGTGCAGCTGAAGAATTGGTATTCGATGATATTACCTCAGGCGCTTCCAACGATATCGAACGGGTAAGTAAAATAGCCCGGACAATGGTAATGCGCATGGGAATGAGTGAAAAACTCGGGCCGATGGTTTATGGGCAAAAAGAAGAATTAATTTTCTTAGGCCGCGAAATATCGGAACAACGTGACTATTCAGAAACTGTTGCAGAAAAAATTGATGTGGAAGTTCGTTCAATTGTGAGTGACTCTTATCAGGAAGCTAAAAGAATCTTAACGGAATTTCGTGAAAATTTGGATGCTGTCGCCACGAAGTTATTGGAGGTGGAGACATTATCCAAAGATGAATTTGAAAAGATATTTCCTTCCCCCTTTCCAAAAAAGAGTGGCACACCTGAGTTGCAAATTGATTAATCATTAAAAGCATTGGCCTTTGGCCAGTGCTTTTTTTTATCCTGGTCTGATCCATCCCTGATCCGACTTAAGATTTTCAATAATCTTTTGAATATCCAGTTCAGAACCTTCAAACCAGTGAATAGTGGGATCATTATCTTTGAACCAATTTGCTTGACGGCGCACATAGGTTCGCGAGTTTCGTTTCATCAGCATAATCGCTTCATCAAGTGAAATTTCACCATGAATATAAGCGGTTATTTCACGATAACCAATACCAGACATGGATGGCAAATCGGGAGAATACCCCAATTCATTTAACATTCTGACCTCTTTAATGAATCCATTCTCAATCATTTTTTCGATACGGTCATCAATTCTTTGATATAAAATGGATCGATCCCAGCGGATGCCAATCATTTTGTGGCTGTAAATTGGGGACTCTCTTTTGCGTTGATTCGAAAATCGTTGACCTGTTTTTAATATCACTTCAACTGCTCTGACTGTTCGGCGTAAATTTCGATAATCAATAATTTTAGCTGCTTCTGGATCAACCTTTTGTAAAAATTCGAAAAGTTTTAATTTTCCGTAGTGTTCTGCATATTGTTCAAGTATTATTCGCATTCTATGGTCGGCCTCAACCACTGGCATTTCCCAGTTATGCAAAATAGCATGAATATATTGTCCGGTTCCGCCAACGACGATGGGGATTTTCTCATTCAGATGCATTTGATCGATAATTTCTGCAACTTTTTGTTTGAAAAGGGCAACGCTTATGGTTTCATCCGGATCGGCAATATCAATCAGGTGATGTCGGATATTGTCCATTTCACTTGCATCAGGTTTGGCTGTTCCAATATCCATCATCCGATAGAAATATCTTGAATCTGCTGATATTATTTCTGATCCAATGGCCCTAGCAATTTGGATGGATAGTTGTGTCTTACCGGAAGCCGTTGGCCCGACGATAAAAATGACAGGTTTTTCTAAATCAGGCTTCCACATTTTTAAACCACTTAATTTGGTATTTCAGATTCTGTGGATTCCGAATGATAGCAATGGTATCAATCCTCCAGTTTAAATTGGCAGGAGAGAGATTATCGAGATATTCATTAGCAACAATTTCGATCTTTTCTATTTTCTTGGAATGAACAGCCTCTTCTGGATAACCAAACTTTATTGAAGATCTGGTCTTTACTTCAAAAAAAACTAAATCCTCATTTTCAAAACCAATAATATCAATTTCCCCAAATTGGGTTCGGTAATTTTTTTCAACAATCCGAATACCTCTTTCCTCGAGGTATTGTTGAGCAATTTTCTCGCCCCAATGGGCTAATTCTTGTTTATTCATCATTAATACAAAAATTCTATCACGGATGAACTGATTCTAATTTAAATTCATGCTAAACTAGAATAATAAATTAAAAAACCCGGGATGTTATATTGGGAGGGATTTTGCCAACGGCTGAAATTATCACAATCGGAACAGAACTACTTTTAGGAGAAATTCAGGATACAAATACTCGCTATATTGCCCGTTTTTTTCGTAATGAAGGTATTGATCTTTATCGAACCACAATGATCGGTGATAATGAAAACAGAATTACGACAACAGTATTGGAGTCATTGTCACGCTGCGATATTGTCATTACAACCGGTGGTCTGGGCCCAACAGTGGATGATCCAACTAGAAATGCAATCGCCAGGGCAGTCGGTACTGAATTGGAATTTCGACCAGAACTTTGGGAGCAGATAAAACAACGTTTTGAACCCTTTGGGAGGATCCCTACAGAAAACAATAAAAAACAAGCATATATTCCGATGGGAGCTGTTGCCATCGAGAATGCAGTAGGAACCGCACCCGCGTTTTATTGTCGCGCAGAAAATGGTCTGATTATTTCTTTACCCGGGGTACCCAAAGAATTGGAATACTTACTGGAAAATGAAGTAAAACGAATTCTTAGCAGCCAGTTTAACAACAAATATGTCATTCAGACGTTCGTGATCCACACCTCGGGCATTGGGGAATCTGTTATCGATGAAAAAATTGCTGATTTGGAAATACTTTCCAATCCAACGGTAGGTATTGTTGCTTATCCAGGCCAAACTGATATTCGAATTACTGCAAAAGCGCTCAATAAAACCAAAGCTTTAAAAATGATTTCCAATGTTCAGGAAACCATTACATCACGATTAGGTGGTTTTATATTTGGTTTTAATGAAGATTCCCTTGAAACAGTCATTGCCAAATTATTACTCAATATGAACTTAAAAATCTGTCTGATTGAACAAGGAACAAATCAAATCCTGAAACAATTGCTAGAAAAATTTAATATCCTGTTCACAGATACACAGAAAGTTAATCCCGCTGATTTGGAAAATGCGGAAAATAATCTTGAAAATTTTTACAAAAAAATCAATCCAAATATATTATTATTTGTAAAACTAGCACAAACAAATGATAAAAGTGCGTCCCTCTCCGTTCATATTTTTCATAATGAAGAGAGATTTACAAAATTCTTTCAATTTGGCGGGCATGACAATCTCGCCATCACCTGGGCGGCTAATACAACACTGCATTTTCTCAGGTCTCACCTTATTCAAAATTAACCGGAGGAGTGGATGGAAAAAGTATCATTAATTATAAAAAACGCAAATGTGTTGACAATTGATGAAGAATTCAACCAATTTAGTCCTGGAGCGGTAGCGATTGAAAATGACATCATTAAAGCGGTTGGCATGGAAACCGATATTTTACAATCCTATTCTGCTGATGTAATAATGGATGCGGATGGCAAAATCTTAATGCCGGGGCTGATCAATGCGCACACTCATGTACCGATGACATTATTGCGTGGTTTAGCAGACGATCTCAGGCTGGATGTGTGGTTGTTAGGGTATATGATGCCGGTTGAGCGTGAATACGTTACCCCCGAATTTGTTCAATTAGGAACGAAATTAGCTTGTGCAGAATTGATTCGTTCTGGCATCACCTGTTTTGCGGATATGTATTACTTTGAAGATGACGTGGCTGAAGCAACTGCCGAAGTAGGGTTACGAGCTATTTGTTCAGAAAGTATTCTCAAATTTCCAACTCCGGACGCTCAGTCTTACGAAGAGTCTCTAGCCTATTCAATTAAATTCATAGAAAAATGGAAGAATCACGCACTTATTATTCCAGCAATTGCCCCACATGCTCCCTACACCTGCACTCCAGAGATTATTGAAAAATCAAGAGAGATAGCCATAAAATACGATATTCCGCTGCATATCCATCTGGCGGAAACTCAAAGTGAAGTAGAAAATATGATTGCTGAAAATGGGATGCCAGTTATCCCCTATATGGATCAGTTAAATTTATTTGATGCGAAAGTGATCGCCGCTCATTGTGTTCATATTGATCCTGGTGAAATACGAATGCTAAAAGCCAATAATGCTGGAGTGGCACATAATCCATCCTCCAATCTTAAATTAGCCTCAGGTATAGCCCCTGTCAAACAGATGATGGATATCGGAATCAATGTGGGTATTGGCACAGACGGTCCTGCTTCTAATAACGATCTGGATATGTTTGAGGAAATTCGTCTGACTACTTTTTTAGCGAAAGGATCCTCTGGTGATCCAACTGCCCTACCGGCGAAAACAACCCTTGCGATGGCTACACGTATTGGCGCGAAAGCCTTGCATATTGAAGAAATTACCGGATCCATTTCACCAGGCAAACGCGCTGACCTGATTTTGATTGACATCGAGAAAGTTCACAATGCACCCTGGTTCAGACATTCTCAGGAAAGTCTTTATAGTCAGGTTGTCTATGCGGCAAAAGCGAACGATGTTTCCGATTTGATGGTAAACGGCAGATGGTTGATGCAAGATCACCAATTATTGACCGTTGATGAAAAAGCGCTAATGGAACAGGGGCAAAAATATGCTCAGAAAATCGATACGTTTTTATTTCAGCGCGAATCATCCATTCTCTCGAAGCTCGTTGCCATTGGTGGAACGATGGAAGGAGAAAGTTTTGAAGTCCAAATTAAAGTACGCATTGATGATCCGGCACAGACAGTAAATTCTATACTCACCAGCGGTCTTTCCATCCAGCGCAAACGCCATTACCACGAATATGACACGTATTTCTTTTTTGATGATCCTGAGCAGGGTCGATTAAGATATCGGGAAGATCATTTCCTTTCAGAAAAAAATGAAATCATTAATGTTCGCTCCCGCCTCACATTGATTGGCGAAAACAGAGAACAATATTTCCCTCAGGAAGTGATGTTGTCCCGATCAAGGTTCTATGCTCCTGCCACTCAAAGTTTACGATTTTATAAAGAATATTTTAATCCGGGCAATACTGTTGAAGTTGAAAAAGATAGAAAACGGTATCTGGTTAGTTATAAAGATACAGAAATTTTTATCAATGTAGATACGTTTATCGTTCCAACATTGGGTTCCTATTTGGAAATCAAGAGTAGAACCTGGAGTAGATTGGATGCTGAGAACAAATCAAAGTTGGTACTGGAATTAATTGAATTACTGGGTCTTAAGGAAAAACCTATTATTTCGAAAGATTATATTGAATTAGTATAAGACCTTCTCACGTTTACCAGGAGAGATCATTGAAAAAAAATCGTCCAATAAATGTACTGTACATCGCATCCGAGGCAGCTCCATTAATCAAAGTAGGTGGGTTGGGAGATGTCGCCGGTTCTTTACCAACAGCCCTCAAAAAATTACTTCCTGAGCAAATATGTGGAATTGAACTGGATATTCGCCTGGTACTCCCATTTCATACGTTGATCAATCAGAAATTAGAAAATATTCAGCTTGTTTCTTCCTTTTTTGTAAAACATAGTCATGGCAATATTCCAGCAAGAGTATTTCAAACAAAGGTAGAAGGGGTTACTGTCTACTTAATAGAGGGAGGTTCAATTTTATCGGATCTGAATGTGTACTCATCAAATCCTGAATATGATGCTAAAAAATATATCTTTTTTTCAATCGCAGCGCTGGATTTGATAAAAAATTTAAATTGGCATGTAGATGTTATCCATGCCAACGATTGGCACACAGCCATCACATGTTATGACTTGAAACAAAGGAAGTTGTCCGACTCCTTCTTCAGGAATACCAAATCAGTTTTATCCATGCATAATATGCCCTACATGGGCTCCAGCGCAGAAAGAATTTTAAATGAATTTGGATTGCCAAATTGTCCTTGTAATGACCTTCCGGATTGGGCGCGCTCGATTCCATTGCCAATCGGGATGTACGCAGCTGATTATTTATTAACCGTCTCTCCAAATTATGCTCAGGAAATACTGACACCAGATTATGGTTGTGGTTTACAGGATTTTTTGTCGACGCGCAAGGATACACTCACAGGTATATTAAACGGCTTGGATGAATCAAAATGGGATCCAACCAGCGATAACACATTACACTTTAACTACGATCCCACACAATTAGATGTGCGCCTGAAAAATAAATTAGCACTTCAGACTGAATTTGGTCTGGAAAAAAATGAGAAAGTTCCGCTCTTAATCATGGTAACCCGGATGGACCAACAAAAAGGGGTTGATATTGCAATCAGCGCCTTAAGAATCATTGCCGATAAATCCTGGCAGGCCATCCTCCTGGGAACAGGGGATCCTGTCATTGAATCTGCATGTCGCAGCCTGGAAGTCGAAATGCCATCAAAAGTTAGATCGGTCATTCGGTTCGATTTAAATCTTTCAAAACGTATGTATGCCGGTGGCGATGTTATTTTAATCCCCTCACGTTATGAACCCTGTGGACTGACACAAATGATTGCGATGCGCTATGGGTGTGTTCCCCTGGCGAGAGCAACAGGCGGGTTAAAGGATACAATCATCGATGCGGAGCATTCAAAACACAATAATGGGTACTTGTTCACTGAGCCTATTCCAGAAATCATGTCACAAACACTGGACAGGGCAATTTTGGATTATCAAAATCAACAAAAATGGCATGCGCTTCAAACGAATGGATTAAACACCGATTTTTCCTGGGAAAAGTCAGCAATAGAGTATGCCAATATTTACATTAAATTGGTCGAAGGAGAAGCATGAAAATCAGAGCGGTAATTCTGGCAGGTGGCGAAGGTACCAGGCTTAAAGTTCTAACCTCAAGACGTGCGAAACCAGCGGTGGTTTTTGCTGGAAAATACCGAATTATTGACTTTCCATTATCGAATTGTGTCAACTCACAGATTAATGACGTTATGGTGCTTGCTCAATATCGCCCACAATCACTGATCGAACATATTGGGTCCGGAGCACCCTGGGATTTAAACCGCGATATTTCGGGTGGGGTACGAATCCTGACTCCTTACAAAGCACAGGTTTCTGATTGGTTTATCGGTACAGCGGATGCTCTACAGCAAAATTTCACCTTTATCAAACGGGGGAATCCTGATCATATTTTGGTCTTATCGGGTGACCATATTTACGCCATGGATTACACCAAGATGGTCAATTTTCATCTCGAGCATGATGCTGACTTAACCATAGCCACAATAACCGTTCCGTTCGAAGAAGCATCACGGTATGGAATCATGCACTATGATAAAAATTTCAAAGTGATTGAATTTCTCGAAAAACCAGAAAATCCACCTGCCAATACAATCAATATGGGTATTTATCTGTTCAAGCAGGATGTTCTCAATCAGGAATTGTGGAATGATCATTTTCGGGCGGGCTCTTTTCATGATTTTGGAAAAGACATCATTCCCAACATGATCAATAACAATGCCAGAGTTTTTGCCTATCCTTACGAAGGTTACTGGGTCGACGTTGGTACATTGGAAGCCTATTGGCAAGCCAATATGGATCTTCTATCTGATGAACCGCCATTTCAGGTATATAATCCGAATTGGATTATCCACACCAGGACAGAAGAACGCCCACCAGCCCTTATAAAGAAAGGGGCGATTGTTGAAAACAGCATGATTTCCGATGGGTGTGTGATTGAGTCCGGTGCTGTAGTAAGAAATTGTGTTTTTTCACCCGGCGTTCGAATAATGAATAATGTCGAAATAAATCAGTCCATTTTGTTCAAGGATTGTATCGTGGGTAAGAATTCCATCATCAACTGTAGTATTCTCGATCGAAGAGTAAATATCGGTGAAAACTGCATTATTGGTGAGCATGATTCAAATTTCCAAATTACCGTGATTGGCAAAGATTCAACCATCCCGGAGAGTTGGACGATTGAAGCCAGTGCAATCATCGGAACTGATGTGATCCCAGATGACTTTAATGCAAATCTGGTAAAATCGGGTGAGTTTGTTCAAACAAGGAGATTACCCTATGAAATCTGACCGAATGTCAGGAATTTTATTACACCCGAGCAGCTTACCAGGACCGGATGGGATTGGTGATATTGGCCCCGAGGCGTTAGATTGGGTAAATTTTCTTGTTCAATCGGGTTGTGGCTTATGGCAGTTACTCCCATTGGGTCCCACCGGATATGGAGACTCCCCCTATCAATGCTTTTCAGCATTTGCTGGAAATCCCTATTTAATTAATTCCACGTTCTTAATTGACGAAGGCTTACTTACCCTGAAGGATTTGGAGGACCGCCCAGATTTTCCAGCAGAAATGGTTGATTTTGGTCCGGTAATTCAATGGAAACTTCACCTCCTAAATCGTGCATACGAGAATTTCAAATTAAAACAACCTGAAGAATTATCCCAGAAGTTTCAATTTTTTATCGCCCAGGAAAAAGATTGGCTATTGGATTTTGCTTTATTCATGGCAATTAAAGAGGTGAACGGTGGATTGAGTTGGGATCATTGGGATGAAAAATTCAGAAAAAGGGATCGCAAAACACTCGAAAATTTTCAAGAGCAGCATGTTAAATTAATCGAATCACATATGTTTAAACAATTCCTGTTCTTCAGGCAATGGACAGACTTGAAAAAATATGCAAATGACCAGGGAATTAATATCATTGGTGATATTCCCATTTTTATTGCTTTCGATTCTTCTGATGCCTGGTCAAATCCAGAACTATTTTATTTTAATGAGGAATTAAAACCAACTGTTGTCGCAGGGGTTCCACCAGATTATTTTTCAGCAACCGGACAATTATGGGGCAATCCACTTTATCGTTGGGATATTCACAAAAAAGATCGCTATCAATGGTGGATAAAGAGAATTAAAGCCACCCTTAAAATATTTGATTTCATCAGGTTGGATCACTTTCGTGGTTTCGTAAACTATTGGGAAGTTCCCGCTGGTAACAAAACCGCCGAGGTAGGCCGGTGGTTATCAGGTCCAGGGGCAGATTTCTTCGAAGTTATGCAAGAGGAACTCGGCGATTTGCCAATTATTGCTGAAGATTTAGGGGAAATATCCGCCGAGGTATATGCCCTGCGGGATCAATTCGATCTTCCCGGGATGAAAATCCTGCAATTCGCATTCAGCGGAGATCCGGATGATCCGTTTTTACCGCATAATTACCCTGTCAATTGTGTTGCTTACACAGGTACACATGACAATGATACAACGTTAGGCTGGTATCTTTCAGCGCCGGAAAAAGAGCAGGATTTTTGCAGACGATATTTATCCAGGTCTGGAGAAAATATCTCCTGGAATATGATCAGATCAATCTGGTCATCCACAGCAAAGTTCTCAATTGCCCCCTTGCAGGACTTTCTCAGCCTGGGATCAGAAGCAAGAATGAATTATCCCGGACAGGCAAGTGGAAATTGGAGTTGGAGAGTCCTCCCCAACCAGTTGAATTCAGAGCTTGCTGAAGAAATTCATGAAATAAATTTTCTTTATAGCCGATTATCAAATTCGGACGAGTAAATAGTTTTTCTCTTCTTTAGGAAACCAGGGTACTTTCCCTGGTTTTTTTTGGCTGAAAAAAGGAAACGAGAAAAATTCCCCCCAAAATAAAAAGACCACCGAAAACTTCAAGATGATTGGGTACTTCTTGTACAAAGATAAATGCCAGCAATATGGTACCAATCGGCTCACCTATTAACGCAATTGAAACAAACGCTGCTGGCAGATGCCCTAAAGCCCAATTAAAAATTGAATGACCGAATAACTGTGGAATTAATCCCAGGAGAATCATCCATAGATAAATTTGTCCTGAATAGCCTGTAAGTGTCTCCCCACTGATAAATACGTATAATAATAAAAAAATTGCTGAAAATGAGTATACAAAAAAAATGTATTTTATGAGTGGTAGTGTTGATCTTACCCTTCTTCCCACCATCAGGTAACCTGCCGCCATCCAGGCTCCTAATAATGCTAATGAATTACCGAGTAGAGCAGTTTTATCGGAAGTAATGCCATCATTTTCACAAATGATGAGCTTTTCAACCGAGAAAGAGCATTCATTGCTAAACGCCACAAGGCTGCTACCTAATAAAGCCAATAAAAGACCAATCCAAATGGCTGAATTATTCCTTTCCTTCAAAAAGATGGGGGAAAGTAGAGCTACCCAAAGGGGTGTTGTGGAAACAAGAACTACGGAACTGGCTATGCTGGTGTACTCCAGGGATGTAATCCAGGCTGCAAAATGAATCGACAGAAATAATCCGGAAAAAAGCAAAAATATTAATTCCTGCTTTGATAGATCGAATAAATTTTTTCTATACTGTAGATAAGCTATTGGCGTAATTACCAAAGATGCTGTGGAGAGACGAATTGCAGCAATTACAATCGATGGAGCTCCATTCTGGGCAAAGCGAATCAATATTGAGGCTGTTGACACAGCAAGAATGCCCAGGAATAGGCCAACCAAAGAATTTAGCTTTTCTTTCTTCATAATTTAATGGGTCTCTTGACTTGACAAAAAAAGTAAGCTTGATAAAATCAATTTGAAGTAGATTTGTCAAATTTTATCATCTTAATCAAATGAAGATAAATTTCTATTCCCATAATTGATTTCAAAACTTAGTTTCTAATTTGGAGGAAATAATGACCCATGTAATAACTAGTTTATGCCTGCGTGATGGTGGTTGTGCAACAGTTTGTCCAGTTGAATGTATTGTTCCTGGTAAACCCGAGGATCAATATCCTTTGTATTACATTGACCCAGATACATGCATTGATTGTGGAGCATGTGTTCCTGAATGCCCATTCGAAGCCATCTTCCCCGAAGATGAGGTTCCCGCACCTTATGTTGCCAAGGGTGGCGAAAGACTCTCAATGCCTGTTGGTACCCCTGGATTTACGGAAGTATATGATGGATCAAATCATGATGGCGAAGACGTTCACCTGGAAGGCACCAGAACATTGGAAGCCGGGGAAGAAGTTGATTTAACCCCAGATACAGAAGTGAATGCAAAATACTTTACGGATGGTCCAGGTTATAGCACCGCTGGATAAATTTAAATTTTTGGTTATGATAGAGGAAGTCATGAGACTTCCTCTTTTTATTTAACATTTATTAGAAAAGGACCATTATGCAAGAATATAGGATTGAAAAAGACTCATTAGGGCCGTTAGAAGTTCCCAAGAATGCTTATTTCGGCGTACAAACCCAGCGAGCTGTATTAAATTTTCCCATTTCTGGGATGAAACCGTATGCAGCGTTTATCTGGTCTATGGCAGCCATTAAAACCGCAGCCGCAAAAGTCCACAAAGATCTGGATTTGCTACAAGATGAATTTGCCGATGCAATCATCCAGGCTGGCAAAGAAGTTATGACTGGTTCCTGGAATGAGCAATTTGTTGTGGATCCTTTTCAAGCTGGCGCTGGTACCAGCCATAACATGAACACCAATGAAGTCATGGCAAATCGGGCCACGCAAATCCTGGGGGGACAATTAGGGTATTATTTGATAAATCCGAATGACCATGTGAATATGGGGCAATCCACCAACGATACCATTCCAACTGCTATTCGATTAGGGTGTTTATGGAGACTGAATGAACTGAATCAAACAGTCCAACAACTGGCGGATGCATTGCGACTCAAAGCAACCGAATTCGATCAAATCGTAAAATCGGGGCGCACCCACTTGCAGGATGCAGTTCCTGTCCGTCTTGGTCAGGAGTTTGGTGCCTACGCCAGAGCTGTTGAACGAGACCTGGAAAGAATTCAAAGGTCTTCTGAAGGGCTTAGGCGTCTCGGAATCGGTGGAACTGCGACAGGGTCAGGATTGAATGCCCACCCGGAATACCATGCCCGTATGGTAGCGGAATTAAAGAATATCTCCGGATTGGAATTATTTACCTCCGATGATTTGTTTGAATCGATGCAATCCATGGCTGATATGGTAGATTTTTCCTCATCTTTGAGAGTTTTGGCAGTGACGTTAACCAGAATTGCCAATGATTTCCGTTTGTTGTCATCCGGGCCTGCCACCGGTCTGGATGAAATTCGGTTGCAACCGGTTCAACCAGGTTCCAGCATCATGCCGGGTAAAGTCAATCCTGTTTTGGCTGAGATGCTCAATATGGCAATGTTTCACGTGCTGGGTAATGACACCACTGTGAGCCTGGCAGCGCAGGCTGGCCAACTCGAATTAAATGTGATGATGCCAATCATTGCACATAACTTGTTCGAAATGATGCATGTGATGATCGGAAGCATTGCTGCATTTACCACAAAGTGTGTCGTTGGTATCACTGCAAACGTGGAAAAAGCAGAAGGCTGGCTGGAGAAAAATTCAATTTTGGTGACTGCTCTTAACCCATTAATTGGCTATCAGGTCGGTGCAGAATTAGTCAAAGAATCAATTGCACGAAATATGACAATCCGTGAACTGGCTCTGGAAAAAGTAAAGCACGGTTTGTTAATAAACAAAAAAACCGAACAACCATTACAGGAGTCGGATATCATCCGAGTTTTCAGTGATCTTCGGAAATTTACCGAGGGTGGAATCTTATCCTGATTGATCTGATTGTGCTTTTGCAAACATCGCAGCCCCCACAATGCCAGCCTGATTTAACAACAAAGCTGGCATTGTTTTTGTCTGGATTGTAAAATATTTTGCATATTTTTCAAATTTCTTACTGATCCCCCCACCGATGACAAATAAGTCTGGTGAAAATAAGTCTTCCAGGGTCAAAAGGATTTCATTAAAACGTTCACCCCATTTTCTCCAGGATAAATCTTCAATCTGACGAATGGCCTCTGAAGCTCGGTGTTCGGCGTCTTTGCCTCTGATTTTCATGTGACCAAACTCAGTATTAGGCACCAGCACCCCATCTGAAAAAATGGCCGAACCAATGCCAGTTCCGATGGTTAACAAAATCACAACTCCTTTTTGATATTCCTGCCCTATCCCAAATTTCATTTCGGCAATACCGGCAGCATCAGCATCATTCACTCCGAAAATTTTATTTCCAGTTTCCTGAGAAAGCAGAACGTTTAAATTTTGACCCAGCCAATTTTTGGAGATATTTGCTGCTGAGAGAACGATTCCGTGTTGAACAATCGAGGGAAACCCAACACCAACAGGGCCGGAATAATCAAAATGTTGATTGATTTGATGCACAGCTTTGGCCACATCAGATGGTTCTGCACCTTCCGGGGTATCGATCCGATATCGATCAGTTAACAACTTCCCGGTGATCGTATCAACCATAGCCCCTTTTATTCCAGAACCGCCGATATCAAGACCTAAAATTTCCATTTCTTCTCCTCAAGGACAACCATTTCCTAAATGTTCTTCATAAGTTCTGGCAAAATTGTGAAGACCCGAGCTATCACATTTTGCTCGAAAATAATAATAAGGGGTTTCAGGTGCATTGGCAATGGATTGCATTGCAACGAAGCTCGGATTACAAATCGCATGTGGTGGCAATCCGTTATACAGGTATGTATTAAATGGGGAATCTATTTGAAGATTATTCAAGCTAAGCGGATTGGTCCACCAGGTCGCTTGATCAATGTTGTATCCAACAGCATATTGAACGGTAGGGTCACTATCAAATTTCATACCGATATCAAATCTATTTAAAAATACGGATGCAACCATTGGCATTTCTTCAATGACAACCGCCTCTCTTTCAACCATAGAGGCCAGGATCACCATCTGGTTCATGGATAATCCTTTTGTTGAGAGTGAATTTTTAAATTCATCATTCACATTTTTCAAGAATTCATTTAAGAATATTTTTACAAAATCAATTTCAGTAATTTCTCTATCCACCAGATATTCGCCCGGAAATAAGTAACCTTCTAACGACGGAACACCTTGCAAACCATCTGGCAGCCATTCTGAAGATGGGTTGGACACCAAAGATAAGAACACCTCTGGATCAATTTCCAAACCCGACCCAGGCAAAATACCGGCAATTTCTTCTGACCTCCAGCCCGGAAGAACATTAAAACGAACTTTATCGGGTATAGGATTGGTTATTTTCTCAGCAATTTCAATTCCATTCATTTCTGGTTCAATGCGGAAATACCCGGATTGCACTTTCCGGTCAAAACCTTTGTAGATCAGAAAATCATTGAATGTTTGCGAGTCTGTTATGAGCTCATTCATCTTTAAACGATAGGCTATTTGACCAACGCTTTCACCCGGTAAAATTTCAAAGTAGAAATCCTCCTGTAAGTTATTCTGATTTTTAAATAAACTCTCCTCAGAAAAATAAAGCTTTGTTGTATACACGAAACGTTTATAAAGATTCAGAGAGGTATCAGGTGGACCATATGCAATTTTGACATCATTTAATATGGTTGTGCTCAACCATATGATTCCTGCAATTAAAGCGATACCACAAATAAAAAAAAGGCTCAGCAAACAACCTTGAAGGGAATTCTTTTTTTGTTTTGGCATCAGGACTCCGTCAAATCAATTGAAAAAAAATCATCTTTGGACTGACTGTCGAGATAGGACTGCAAAATAATGGTGGCAGCCAGATCATCCATGTGTGTCATTCGATGCTTTCTCCTGACGCCCATAGCCTCACGAGCTTTTTTGGCACGTTGGGTACTTTCAAATTCATCCCATAAAATAACTGGAATATCCGTCATTTGTTTGATTTCATCCGCCAGACGAGCCGATTTTCTGCCGGAGGGGTTCGGTTCCCCATTCGAATAGAAGGCTTGTCCAACAACAATTAACCTAACCGAATTTTCCACCGCAATGGCGATAATCTGTTCCGCATCTTTCGTCCTTTGAACATGTTTGATCACAGTCAAAGGATTCGCAATCGTTGCTGTCATATCACTGATAGCCACACCAATTCGTTCTGTGCCTGGATCAATTGCCATAATTTTTTTTGAGTCAATTTCCATCGATCACCATATTAATTCTAAACGGGAAAAAAGGCAAATATCGCCAAAAAGATGGTGATATTTCTATGATTGGCTCTTTACTCAGGTCAACATCATTTCCTACCAAAGATTTCGCTGTATTAATTTCTTTTCCCAGGATGTTCTGAACCAGTTTGTTTTCATCTATTTTTGCTGTAATTCTTCGTGATGATTCCACAACCCAATACAACTCATTATTCCTGAATTTTACAGAATCGCGGATAAGTTCAATCTCAATATCCTTTTCATCATGCAGAAATTGATCAGATAAATCGGCATCCATAGCCAGATTAACGGATTTAAGGATTGCTTCTGCCTCAATCATCCAGCCAGATAAACTGGCTTTTATTTTCAATATATGTCTTTCTGCAGGATCTCCAACCGCAGGAATTCTTTCTTCCGTTATTATTTCATTGATTTTGATAGTTTCTTCAGCAATTAAAAACGCATTGGGGGTATTTTTTCGCATTTCGTCGATAGAATTTTTGATGAGTATTTCCATTAATTCTTTTTTTAATTTTTCGTAATCTTTTTCAGTTGGCGCTAACGTTTTTTTATCAGACCCACCAGATATCGCACTCTGATTGCTAACCACGATATTTCCACCCAGATCATTTTCAACGGCTGTGATGCTTCCAATAAGAACATTTCCATTCGTCCCAGCGATTGTACTCACGATGGGGACATCAATTTGAGATTCAACTCCAGGTTCCAGGATAGCTTCTTTCTTCGTTTCAAAACGGACATAAGGGTCACTGTTAGTTCGTACTATTGTACCCATAGGTATAAAAATCTCTTGATCAGATAGATTTCGAAATGTCACCGTGCCGGAAGCTTTTTTGTCTGGAACCCGGATGATGCCGGTGCTTTCACCTTCTACTTGACCATCAATTTCAATGTCAATGAGATTGAATGGGACAGCTCCGGTCCCATTGATTTCTTTCACTGTTGGATCAGATCGAAACTTCATTTGTAAGGACTGCTCATCAACCACGGGATACAAGACAATAGTTGCTGATGGTACGAAAATAAGAATGATCAATAAAGTTGAAAACAGCCCCACTGAAAATATCAGCCACCGAACAAATTTTGATAACCTCACGTGGTGGAGCTGCCGTTGTTTATCATATGCCTTGAGGTCTATCTTCTGATCTGCTTTCCGCTGAAGCAAAGCTTGATCTCGAATTTTTGGTTTTCGCCAGGGTTTCTTTTGTGCTTCTGGAATACTTGAAAATAGTGAAATCCCCAATTTTTTCAATTGATTTTTGATCACCGGTTCATCCGTTACAACCGCTATTTGAGCCCCCTGACTTTCAGCAGATCTTAAAATCAGGATGATGTCGATTGCCTTGAGCTTAATTATTCCTTTGTTTGGCCAAACCAACAATATTCGCTGGGTTTTACTCCAGACAATTTTCTCCCTGATGGAAATAACGTTATCAAAAGCATCCAATTGCACAATAGCAGTTTTCATAATATGGTTGATTATAAGGTATGACCTAACCTCATTGTAATAGGATTGACCATCATCTGCGGACAGGATTATTATACATAAAGCATAGACACAGCAATAGTACACTATAATTAATGATAGGTTAAACTCCTGGAGATGTGTATGTCGTACCGACTACTTTTTTTATTCACATTGGTTCTATTGGCTAGCATGACTGGATGTAATTTACCAAATTCAGGGCAAATAAATCCAGATAGTGTTGCTACGCAGGTAGCTCAACTATTAACATCAACTCCGGTTCTTGAAAATACAAGCGATCTTCCCTCTGCGGTTCCCACCATCACAATACAATTCACTGAGGAAACGTCTCTTCCTACAGAAACCACAAGTCCAACCCAGGTTCCATCTATAACCCCCACCATCCTGCCGCAGGGCATTCCTGGCGGTTCACCTGATTGGACAGACCCCTTAACTGATGGAAGCCGTTTTGGAATCAATCCTGAAGGATACGATGATGGTCAGACGAAAATAAAGGTTTCGGATGGTTCATTAATCATGACCAGTGTTTCTGCCATGGGTTGGCGGGGATGGCGATTAACGAGTCAAAAACCAGAAAATTATTATTTGCAGGCTGTTTTTCAGACTTCTGATTGTTCAGGGAGTGATCAATACGGGCTTGTCGTCCAATCCCCTGATTTTGAAAGCGGTTTCGGATATTATTTTGGGTTAACCTGTGATGGGAGATATGCATTTCAAAAGTGGGAAGATAATGGTCTTACCAATCTGCAGGGATGGGTAAAAGATGGGAATATTGTTGCCGGTTCTAATCAAACCAATACAATTGGAATTCTCAAATCCGGGAATCAATATAATCTCTACATCAACAACAATTCAATCGTGACCGTCAAAGATGAAAAATTCTCATCCCCCGGTTATTTTGGCCCTTATATCGCTGGTGTTAATACACCGAATTTTTCATTCCAATTAATAGAAATTTCTTACTGGAATTTACCTTAAGGATTATTGTTATTTATGATTCCTTCCTACTCGAACCGGCAATTTGTAACCCAAAAACAGGTTGTTGAATATGCCAGGGACAAAATTAAAAAATTTCCAGTGTATCTCGATACCGAAACCACGGGACTCGAGAGCACTGATGAGATTATAGAAATTGCCATTGTGGATTCATCCGGTCAGGTCATCTTTGAATCCTTTGTAAGACCTCAAAAACCGATTCCTGCGTCTGCTACTGCTATTAACAATATAACTAACACAATGGTAGCAAATTCGCCTTCATGGGCAGAAATTTGGCCTATTATTCGCAATCATCTCAGCAACCATCCGATCGGAATGTATAATGCAGAATTTGATGTCCGCATGATTTTGCAATCGATGAAAATCAATCAAGTTCCGGACACCACTCGCTTTAACGCTTTTGATGTGATGAAAATATATTCGGATTATATGCGTTCCGAAAGAAGGTACCGGTTGGAACAGGCAGGTAAAAATCTTGGAATCGTCATTCCAAATTCACATCGTGCTGTGGATGACACATTATTAACTCGTGCAATCCTCCATTCCATCGCAGGGATACCCTATTAAAACCAGGCAGAATATCAATGCAAAAAATTCCATCTTCTGAAATCACACCAGAACATCTTTATTATTCCAGAAGGGATTTTCTCAAAAAATCAGCTATTTTTGCAGGCAGTTTGTCGATTTTATCTGCATGTAAATCAATAAATTTCTCTGGAGATCAACAACCTGAAGCCTCATTTTTTACTTACAAAGATGAATTCGGTGACCTGGCAAATACTTACGAACAAATCACGAATTACAACAATTATTATGAATTTTTTACCAACAAAGAATCGGTTGCCGATTTATCAAAGAATCTGAAAACAGATCCATGGAAATTAGAAATAAAAGGGTTGGTCCAGAATCCACTTGAGTTGGATATGGATGATTTATCAAAATTATTTGAACAGGAAGAGAAGGTTTTTCGATTGCGGTGTGTGGAAGGTTGGTCCAAGGTAATCCCCTGGACGGGATTGCCTCTCAAGAAATTACTCTCCCTGGCGGAACCGGCTAGTGAGGCAAGGTATGTACGCTTCCAGACTCTATATGATCCTGAGCAAATGCCAGCCCAACAGGACAATCTGTTTCCCTGGCCATACCTTGAGGGATTACGATTGGATGAAGCCATGCACGATTTGACTTTATTGGCTACAGGAATGTACGGAAAACAACTTTTGCCGCAGAGTGGTGCGCCAATACGATTGATAGTCCCCTGGAAATATGGGTTTAAAAGTATCAAATCCATAGTAAAAATCGAATTACTAAAGGAGCAACCTGTTTCCCTTTGGATGGCAGTTTCTCCACGGGAATACGGTTTTTATGCGAATGTAAATCCCAATATTCCACATCCAAGATGGTCCCAGTCCACAGAAAGAAGAATTGGGGAAATGGAAAGACGACCTACTTTGTTATTTAATGGATACGAAACCGAAGTCGCACATTTATATAAAGACTTAGATTTGAGTGTAAATTTCTGATGCCAAAATTTAAATTTAATCGTTTGCAATGGTTCGTTCACATCGGATCAATCATTCCTTTTATCATCCTGGTATGGGATGCAATCTCAAATAATTTGACTGTTAATCCGATCCAGGAGATCACGCAAAGGACAGGCCGTACTGCTATAATCTGGTTGGTTTTATCACTTGCCTGTACGCCATTCAACATAATTTTCGGGTTGAAACCTTTTAATCAAGTCCGCCGACCATTGGGTTTGTACGCTGCTTTTTATGCTTCCTTACACTTCATTACCTTTCTAGTTCTGGATTACGGCATTAATTTAAGCCTGATCGCACAATCAGTTATCGAGAAACCCTACATTTTATTAGGTACAACTGGATTCCTGATTCTGATGGGGTTGACGTTTACTTCTACCAAAAAATCGATGCAAAAGTTAGGCAAAAAATGGAACCAGATTCACCGGTTGGTATATGTAGCGGCTGTCCTTTTGGTACTACATTTTTTTATGGCACTAAAATTTATTAACACACTGGCGATCACTATCGCGATAATTCTTGTTGTTCTGCTTATTATTCGAATCCCTGTTGTTCGCAAATTTTTCTCAAAAAGGCAACCATACTGGGCAGCATCCGTGAATAACTTTCTGACAGGCCGAAAAAAGAAAATAATAACCACTCAAAAATTGAGAAATTAATAAGAGATTTATAAAAAATTCATACAGCTTTGACGATTCGATTTTGTTATAAAATGACTGTAATGCTTTTTGTAAATCGGATAGGAAAAGAGAACCTTCTGCATGATATTTACACAAAATCAAAAAAACATCGCCAATCAGGTGCTGGAGAATAAAGTATTTCTCACTGGGTTTGCGGGAAGTGGCAAGACAACGATTGGAAAGATTTTTTTGAATTCTTTACTGGAGCAGGAAATTCCTGGGTATAGGATACTGGTATTGGTGCCTCAAAAATCGCTGGGTATTACCTATTCCGAATTCCTCGAGGGTGTTGGAAATTTCAATGGAAATTTGCCGGCAATTCATACGATGAGTGGTATCAGCCAGAAAATTATTCGATTATTTTGGCCGATAATTGCGCCCCAATTCAATTTTAAAAATCCCAGGCATTTTCCAACCTTTTTGAACATTGAATCTGCACAATATTTTATGGCAAAAGTATGTGAACCTTTGTTTGAAAAAAATTATTTTGCTTCCATAAAATCTGAAAAACCGAGAATTCTCTCGCAAGTTCTGGACAACCTCAACAAATCTGCGTTGGTTGGGTTTCCACACGAAGAAATAGCTGTCAGACTGAAATCAGCCTGGAACAAAGAAAGCAATCATTTAATTGCCTACGATGAAGCTCAGGAATGTGCCAGTGCTTTTCGCAACTATTGTTTGGAATTCAATCTTATTGATTTTTCCCTGCAGTTTGAAGTATTTAACAAAGTTATCCATAACTCATTTTTAATAAAACAATATTTATTTAATAGTTTTGATTATCTGGTTTATGACAATTGTGAGGAGGATACACCTGTCGCTCATGATTTGATCCTGGAGTGGCTGCCAACCTTGAAAGGCGCTCTAGTGATTATGGATGAAAATGCAGGCTTTCGTTCCTTTTTGGGGGCTGATCCTGTAAGTGCCAGGCGGTTCTCTGCAATCTGTGAGAAGGTAATTCAAGTGCAGGAATCATTTGTTTCTGTTCCAGAAATTCGCGAAATTAATACTATTTATCAAAAAGCGCTGGCTCATCAATCGATTCTGGAAATTTCAGCACCCGCTTTTAATCGCTTATCATTCCACCATCACAAGTTTTACCCGGAAATGATCAATCTGGCGGTGCAACAAATTGAAGAATGTATTGACCAGGGAATTGAACCGGGAAAGATCGCGATTTTGGCACCATTTGTGAGCAACGCATTGCGCTTTCAAATTCAGCAGAGAATGAACGAAAAAAACATTAAATTGATCACCCACCGCCCATCCCGCAGCCTGCGCGAAGAATCAATTACACACTCGCTCCTCTCCTGGACAAAACTGGCCTATCCGGAATGGGGACTAACCCCCTCACTGTACCAGTTTCGAACGGCAATTATGCATGCACTTGGGAATATGGATCCCATCAGAGCTGATTTACTATCCAGAATAGTTTCATCCAAAAATAAAACATTTCTCTTGCGTCCCATGGATGATGTCCGTCCGGAAATGTTAGAAAGAATAACCATCCAGGCTGTGAATCAATACCAAAATATTTATGCCTGGTTATTGCAATATCAAAAAAATAAATCCGAAGTGGATGTTTTTCTGGCAAGTTTCTTCGGTGAAATCCTGTCACAACCCGGGTTTGGGTTTCACCAGAACTACGATGGTGCTGAAATTACAGGCAGACTGATCGAATCAATGCAAAACTTTAGAAAGAATACATTTTCACATTTTCAAAAAACTGGAGAGAATTGGGCATTAGATTACATTAGCATGCTGGAAAATGGTTTGATTTCCGCTCTGTATTTACAAACCTGGGATTTACCCCCCCAGGATGCGGTTTACCTTGCTCCTGCACATACTTTTTTAATGCAAAACAGACCTGTCCACACTCAGATCTGGTTGGATATCGGAAATATGGGCTGGTGGCAGCGCTTAATGCAACCACTAACCCAACCTTATGTTCTCTCGAGAAATTGGGTGGAGGGTATGAAATGGACTGATATCCAGGAATATGAGAACAATCAGAAGAACCTAGGAAAACTAATTTCTGGTTTATTACTGCGTTGTTCCGGTAATATTCTTCTTCACACAGCAGGATACAACGAAAATGGTGATGAACAGGCCGGACCCCTCTTGAAAGCCACCCAAAGAATTTTGCGCACATATCATCGTCAGGTGGGAAAAAATGTTTAGGCCAAGACCAAAACAATTGGAAATTCTCCAATATACCAATGGCAAAATGGGTATCTCAGCTGTGCCAGGTAGTGGTAAAACCCAAACTCTGTCATATCTGGCTTCTCATTTGTTGTATGAAAGCAGGCTGGACGATGACCAGGAAATTTTGGTCGTCACGCTGGTCAATTCAGCAGTCAATAATTTTTCCACCCGTATTGCCAGTTTTATGCAAGGGTTTGGAATGCTCCCGGGTGTGGGGTACCGGGTGCGAACATTGCATGGGTTGGCGCATGATATCGTTAGAGAGCGTCCCGATCTGGTCGGGTTAGGAAATGAATTTGATATCTTGGATGAGCGGGAAACAAACCAGATCCTGGGGTCTTCCATTGAAAGTTGGTTAAAGCGCAACCCAAATTTTATCGATCGTTGGGGAAAACCGGATTATGCGAATAGCGCAAGACAAACCCAAATTTCAGACTGGCAATCTGCCATTTCCTCGGTATGCACCAATTTCATTCGCACTGCTAAAGATTTGCAAATATCTCCGCAAGAGATCTACTCAAGATTATCTGATCTTAAAATCAATGATTCCCTGCTTGGGTTGGGTGTGGAGATTTATGAAGATTATCAACGGGCACTCAATTATCGCTCAGCGGTTGATTTTGATGATTTGATTCGTCTGGCACTGATGGCTTTACAAATCGATCCGGATTATTTAAACAGGTTAAGAAACCAATGGCCTTACATTCTCGAAGATGAAGCACAGGATAGCAGTCGTTTACAGGAATTAATTTTGAGCACATTGGTTGGTGAAAATGGCAACTGGGTGCGGGTTGGTGACCCTAATCAGGCAATATTTGAGTCATTCACAACCGCCAGTCCTGAATATTTAAAATCATTTCTGACTCAGCCAGATGTAATTTCCAAAACATTGCCTAATTCAGGCCGCTCAACCCTGTCGATCATTAATCTAGCCAATGAATTGATCCGTTGGACAAACCAGGATCACCCGATTTATGCTCTCCGCCATGCATTAACCCGGCCATATATTGAACCCACACCCAAGTATGACCCACAACCCAATCCTGAAGATCATCCTGAAAAAATTTTTATTTTTGATAAATCTCAGTCATCTGACCAGGAAATTAAGACGGTTGTCTATTCTTTAAGCAAATGGTTGCCAGAAAATCTCGAAAGTACAGTTGCTGTCCTGGTTCCTAGAAATTTCAGGGGAGGAAAAATTGTAGATGCACTTCAAATTGCAAAAATTCCCTATGTCGAGATTTTACAAACCAGCCAATCCACCAGAAACACCGCCTCAATCCTCGCAGCCATTCTGAATTTCCTCGAAAATCCCAACCAGACAACCCGCATATTAAAGATTGTTGAATATCTGGTGCAGATAAAATATCCGGAATCCAAACAGATAATTGAAGAAATCAATCAACTCATTCGATCCTGTACGTATTTGGAAGAATTTTTGTTTCCAGTCCCTGATCACGATTGGGTTCAAAAACTGATGGCAAAGGAACAACCCCCACCCGAGAAAATTATTCAAATTTTGCTTGAAATGCGTACTCAACTATCCAGATGGCTAAGAGCAGCAGACTTACCGATTCACCAGATTATCATCACCATCAGTCAGGAAATATTTGAAAAGCCTTCTGATTTGGCTTTAGCCCATAAATTAGCGCTCATTCTTGAACAATATTCAAAAAATCATCCGGAATGGTTACTGCCTCAATTTGCTGAAGAATTATCTTTAATCGCAGCAAACCGGCGCAAACTGCAGGGATTTTCTGACGAAGAATCCGGTTTTAATCCGGAAATGCATAAAGGCAAAGTCGTTGTCACAACCTATCATAAAGCCAAAGGGCTGGAGTGGGACCGGGTTTACCTGATGTCGGTTAACGATTATGATTTTCCATCCGCGTCAATGGGAGATCATTTTATATCAGAAAAACATATTTATAAAGATGAAGTCAATTTGGAAGCTGAAATCAATCAAAAACTCACCGCCCTGGTGGAAAGCAATCTGGAAGATTTATATTTGGAATACGGGTATGCGACCGAAAAAGCACGTCTGGATTATGCAGCTGAGAGAATTCGCTTATTTTTTGTAGGAATTACGCGTGCCAAAAAAGAATTAATCATTACCTGGAACACCGGTGATACCCATCATAAAAACAAAAAAATCGCAAACCCGTCTATGCCATTTTTGGCTTTATCAGCCTTTTGGGAGAAATACAATGAAATTTGATTATTCGCAGAATAAGCTGCACGATTATTTGGAATGTCCGCGCCGGTATGAATTACGCTATTTACTGCAAAGAATTTGGCCAGCAGTTCATTCCGAACCGGTTCTGGCATTGGAAGAGCAAATGAACAATGGCAAGATTTTTCACCTGATGGCACAACAATTTTTCAGTGGCATCAACCCAAACGAAATTCAACTTCAAGTTGAAAGTGAAAAAATTTTAACCTGGTGGAATGCCTTTCTTCCTTTTGCTGAAGCTTACAAACAACTATCTTGTCAACCAGAAGTATTTATCTCTTCAAAAATCAATCAAACAAGCTTCGTGGGTGTATTTGATTTGTTGGTTTATACCCCGAACGGAAAAATAACGATTGTGGATTGGAAAACAAATCAGATCAAGCCACCCAGAAGGAATTTGGATCAACATGTTCAAACCCGTTTATATCCTTTGCTATTAACTTCAGGTGGTAAACAATGGAACAATGGTCACGAAGTTCAACCGGACCAAATTGAGATGATATATTGGTTTGCCAATTTCCCGGATGAACCAGAATCTTTTCCATATTCAGAACAAAGCTATCAGTCAGATTTATTCTTTATCCTGGATTTAGTCGATCGGATCGAAAAGACAGGCCCCGGTGAATTCCTCCTGACAGAGAACCAAAATAAATGTAAATTCTGTAACTACCGTTCGCTGTGTGGACGCGGCTCTACTCCAGGCTTATACACTGAGTTAGAAACTGAGGACTTGGAATATCTATACGAAGAAATCGAAGAGATCGACATGAACCAGATTGGTGAGATTGCCTTTTAATTATGTCAACTTTCAATTGGGTAGAGAAGCAAACGTTATTAATCTCTGAGGAAATCAAAAATGAATTTCCAAATCCATGGGTACAACAAATCCTGGCTCGCAATAACATCTCAAACGTAGAGGCTGCCCGAAAATTTATTAATCCCTCGCTGTACATACCAACTCCTTCATCCGAAATGCCTGACCTTGATATAGCAGCCAAAAGACTGATCAAAGCGATTAAGTATCAGCAAAAAATTGGAATATGGGGTGATTTTGATGTGGATGGTCAGACTTCCACTACCCTACTTTATGAAGGTCTTTCCAAATTGGGTGCAAATGTCATTTATTACATTCCGGTTCGTTCTAAAGAATCACATGGTATCAAGCTCAATTCACTAAAAGAGTTTATTAAAAATAAAATAGAAATCCTCTTAACCTGTGATACGGGCATTAGTGAAAACGAATCAATTCAATATGCCACTGACCAGGGTATCGATGTTCTGATTACAGATCACCATAGCTTACCAACCTCTCTGCCAAATGCCTTGGCCAAGGTCAACCCACAACGACTGCCTGAAACACATCCTTTACGTAATTTATCCGGTGTTGGTGTTGCCTACAAATTAATCGAATGGCTTTATCAACTACTTGGACATAAAGATGGTTATCAAAATCTACTGGATTTGGTCGCCCTGGGAACTGTTGCCGATGTGGCCATTCTGACAGGTGAAAATCGTTACCTGGTTCAATCTGGATTGGAGCTCTTGCAAAATCCAGCCCGAACAGGGTTGCAGGAAATTTATAAGAATCGCAAACTCCAAAGTGGAGATATTAATGAAACCCACATTGGTTTTTATCTCGCCCCCCTATTAAACGCTTTAGGTCGCTTGTCGGATGCCAATCCAATCGTTGAATTCTTAACCACCTCAGATTTACAAAAGGCAAAAGTTTTTGCGGGACAATTAGAAAATATCAATGAAAGACGTAAACTGATCACAGAACAGATCTCCGAGGCGATTTTTTCCAAATTAGATCAAAATAAAGAATTATTGAACCTGCCATCAATTGTTATGCATCATCCTGATTGGGAAGCTGGTGTTCTTGGGATAGTAGCCAACCGCCTGGTAGAGACATACCAGAAACCTGCCATCTTATTGACTGGGGATATCGAAAGTGGATTTTACGGATCTGCTCGCTCTATTGATGGTCTGAATATCATTCAAGCCATCCAGTCGAATGCCGCTTACCTCAAACACTTTGGTGGACATGCCATGGCGGCCGGCCTTTCCCTGGACGCAGACCGATTATCCGAATTTCAGGCTTATTTCAACAAGACTGTCCTGAATTTGATAGGCGAAACAACTTTGCAAAAAGAATTGGCCATTGATGGATTCGTAAATTTTGATTTGATTACATTGGATTTTGTGAGAGATTTGGAAAAAATGGCCCCCTTTGGCCCCGGAAATCCTGCTCCCATTTTTGCCAGCAAAGATGTGATGATCGAAAGCATTCGTAAAATGGGCAGAAAATCAGAACATTTGAAAATTACCGCAACCGATACGCTGGAAAATATACAGGATTTTATCTGGTGGCGGGCAAATCAGGATGATCTCCCGGATGAGAAAATTGACATTGCCTTCCACGTACATAGTTCAAATTACCAGGGGAAACCAGGTGTACAGGTTGAAATAGTAGCGATTCAACCAAATGAGACCACACTGGTTGAGATAAATACAATCAAGGAAGAGCTTGAGATTATTGATTACCGGATCCATCCGCCAGACGATCAAAAATGGCTTGAGAAATATCATGATATCCTCTGGTTTCAGGAAGGATTGAAGCATGATTTCTCACCTGTTTACAACCGCCAGAACTTACACCCAGCACAGGTATTAATTGTCTACACAATTCCACCAAATTTAACTGAATTTCTGAAGGTTTACATAACAGTACGACCAAAACATCTTATTATTTTCGGGAATGAACCACTTGATAAATCAGTGAATCAGATAATACAAACCATCGCAGGGATGTTAAACTACGCCATTAAATTTAAAAATGGCCTCTTTCGACCGCTTGATATCGCGGCTATTACAGGACAACGACAGACTTTAATTGAATCCGTTTGTCGTTATTTAGATGCAATTGGACAAATTACTCTATCGGAACATCCTGATACGCAGTGGCTTGTAAAACCAGGCGTAAGCAGAGACCCCGAGATGGCAGCATTATATAAACAAAATATTGGATTTTTGCACAGGGAAACAGTGGGTTTTTATAAATGGTTTCAAAAAATTGATCTGGAAAAAATCAAAAACACTCTTAATGATCTTTAATTTATGATAAACATTCTCTATTACGGTTCCTTAAGTTATATTTACCAGAAAAAATTTTACCCTCCCTCTTTCAGACAAATTATGATAAACTCATGATCAATATGGGCGGCAACATTGTTGTCACCTTTCCGCTTCTGGCTCATGCATTAAATGAGAACAGCAGCAAACCCGAGGAAAGGAGGAAGTTTTAAATGCGTAATTATGAGTTAATGGTTTTAGTTCAACCAGATCTGGATGAAACAGCCTTTGGTGATGTTACATCCAAAATTGCTGGTTGGGTAACTGATAGTGGCGGAACAGTTGAAAAAACTGTTGATTGGGGAAATCGCCGAATGGCTTATCAAATTCGTAAACAACGTGAAAGTCATTACGTGCTTTTTAATATTACCGTCGAACCGTCAGCTACCAAAGAATTAGAGCGCAACATGCGGTTCTTAGAACCTGTGATGCGTCACATGCTTTCAGTTGTTGAGTAGCATTTGTTGTAATGATGAAGGAAGATCTGGTTGGCACAAAACAATCGGAGTATTAAATGGGTAGAGGTTTGAATAAAGTCATGATCATTGGATATTTGGGACGCGATCCTGAGATGCGTTTAACGCCCTCAGGACGGGCTGTGACCACATTTGTCATTGCCTGTAATCGCTCCTGGAATTCTTCAGATGGTGAACGCCATCTGGAAACCGAGTGGTTCAATGTCGTGACTTGGGGAAATCTCGCAGAAATTTGTAAGCAGTATTTGTTCAAGGGCTTACAGGTTTACATTGAAGGACGACTCCAATCCAGACGCTGGGAAGATATCGATGGCTGCAAACACACCAGTGTGGAAATCGTGGCCTCAGAGATGATGATCCTTGGTGACCGGAAAGAAACCAACCAACAAATTCCTCCATCAACGCTTGAAATTAACGATAATTATTCCCTATAGGAGAAAATGAAATGACAAACGAAAGTGGTCAATTTCGAAGGGGTCCTGGTAATCGTCGTGGTTTTACACCCCGTCCAAAAATTTGCCAATTCTGCTCAGACAAAGAAGCAAAAATAAATTACAAAGACACTGACTTATTACGTCGTTATGTAATGGAAGATGGGAAAATCAGACCACGCCGTCAAACAGGCACATGTGCCAAACACCAACGTGAAATCGCAGCTGCTGTGAAAAAAGCACGTTTTGTAGCACTATTACCTTTCGTAGCATCGATGGAAGATTAATTTCTTCCATAATCAAAAAATAAATTAAGGGCATGGTGTGGGTATACCTCCTATGCCCTTTTTAAAAACCGAGGTTTATAATATGGCACGTCCCCCATCTCAAAAAGTGGTGACCAAAAAGTATAAAGCACGCTTACAGCAAGAGCAGCAACAACGCAAAATGTTAATCATTGCAGCTTTAATTGTTGCTGCTGTTGTCGTGATTGTGATCCTTTATGGTGTTTTGGACCAAACCTTCTTAAAAAATCGAAAACCAGTCGCAAAGGTTAATGATACAGTCATCCGGGCTGAAGAATTCATCAAAATGGTAAAACTTGAACGTCAGCAAATGAATGGACAGGCTTATCAATATGAATCCTACAAACAGTTCTTTGCTTTTGATGAACAAAATGTCGCTTATTTTGATAACATGATCCAACAAATACAATCTCAAATGGCTATACCTGAAAGCATTGGTGCAACCGTTTTGACGAAGATGATTGACACGAAAGTCATTGGATTCTATGCAGACGAAAACGGCATTCAGGTCAGTGATCAAGAAGTCCAGGAAGCAATCAAAAAAGATTTTGGATATTTTCCAAATGGAACTCCGACTCCTGAAAACACTTCAACTCCGTTCTCAACTGCAACGCTGAGCCCCACGCAATATGCATTGGTAACTGCCACGCCCACAGTCACACCCGTCGAGGAAACGACTGATCCCGAAGCGGAAACACCGTCCGAGGAAGTAATCGAACCCACCCCTACAGAAGAAACTCTGGCTACAGCCACGATTTCTCCCTCCGCAACACCTTACACAGAAGATCTTTTTCAGGAAAATTACAAAGCTTTTGTTGAAAATTTTGAAAAAATCGGTATGAGTGAGAAGGATATTCTTAAGCTTTATCATGATCAGTTGACCAGTCAGAAAGTTTATGAACTGATCACTGCTGATGTCGCCACACAGGAAGAGCAAATCTGGGCGCGTCATATCCTGGTGGGTACTCTGGAAGAAGCACAGGATGTTCTGACCCGATTAGAAAATGGCGAGGATTGGTCTGTGATCTCTGCAGAAGTCTCAACTGATACCTCCAACAAAGACAAAGGTGGCGATTTAGGATGGTTTGGAAAGAATGCAATGGTGGCTGAATTTGAATCTGCTGCATATGAACTGGAAATTGGGGAGATCAGCGAACCAGTCCAGACCAATTTTGGTTTCCACATCATTCAGCTGCTAGGCAAGGAGGTTCGCCCGATTGAAAGCAACCGACTGGATCAGAATAAACAGACATTGTTCAGTGAGTTTTTAACCAAAGAAAAGGAAAAGTACACCATCGAACAATATGATGATGTCTGGACAAAAATCGTTCCGGATACCCCAGCATTTGGTGATTACCAATAGTTTAAAAATCGAATTTTTTCAAAAAGGCTGTCCTTTAATAAAGGCGGCCTTTTTTGTTACTTCACCAAATCGTCACTGATCTCATCCAGCCTCAAGGAAATCATCTGGCTGGAAGAATCCCTGCCCATTGTAATTCCATAAATGACATCAGCCGCCTGAACAGTATTGCGATTATGGGTGATGACGATAAATTGAATCGTTTTTCCCAATTCTCTCAATAAGTCACAAAATCGGCCAACATTTGCCTCATCCAGGGCGGCATCGACTTCATCCAACACACAGAAAGGCGGTGGGGATACCCGTAGTAAAGCGAAGATCAAGGCGACGGCTGTGAGGCTTCTTTCTCCCCCAGACAAAAGTGATAATCCAACCTCACGTCTGCCAGGCAGCCTGGCTTCGATCTCGATGCCGGTATTATTAAAGTTCTCCTCATCCGTGAGATACAATTTTCCTGATCCGCCACCAAACAACCGGGTGAACAAATCTTTAAATTCGAGAGCAACCGCGTCAAACGTTTTTCTGAATTCTCGCTGCATTAACTCATCTAATTCAGCAATAACTTGCCGAAGATCCAGATCAGCCTTTTTCAAGTCTTCAACCTGAACGGACAAAAACTCGAATCTTTCCTTGACAGAATGGAACTCTTCTTCTGCTTCCGGATTGATCGGTCCAATTCTACGCATCTGGGCTCGTTGGCGATTGATATTTTCTTCCAAATTAGGCTCAATTTCCGTCACGATAGGTAACTGTTCCACCAATCCATCAAAGGGAAGTGGGTTGGGTCCTGAAATGGACGATGAATATTCAAAGGAAACCAATCCGAAATCTTCTTCTATCCTTCTCCGCAAGTTTTCCAATACATCTTTATTACGAGAATAATCTAACTGTCCTTGCGTCACATAGCGCTCGCCGATCGTGACCGTTTGTTGTGCAGAACTGATTTCTTCCTGTAACTTATCGAAAGATTTTTCAAGATTTTTTAACTCATTTTCTGCCGGCAGGATGTCCTCGCGGATTTTTTCAATTTCTTCTTTAAACTCGGTTTCCCGGGCTTTTTTGATTGCGCGTTCATCTTCAATTTCAAGCAAAGCATCTTTGAAATCCTCTATTCGTCGATGAATTGATTTGTATCTCTGTCTATTCTGATCGTTGTTTAGTCGATTTTCCTGTAGGCGTTTTTCAGCTTCATTACTCGCCCTTTCCACCACAGCCAGATTGGTTTTCCAATGCCCAACACTGGATTGAATATCATCGATCGGAATCGCATTTAATCTCAACCTGAGAGCATCAACCTCCTTTCTTTGAGACTCGATTTGATTGCCAATCTGTGTCAATAAATCCTTCGTTGATGCCTCGGATTGATGGCTGCTTGAAAGTTGTTGTTCAAGTGTTTTTTGCTGATTTTCTACCCATTGCTTTCGCTGTCTAACTTTTTCAAAGTCCAGATTGCATTGATTGACTAATTTTTGGTTTTTTTGTAATGCAATGTTTCCTTTTTGCTCATCCAGCAAGTTACGCTGGTGGTCTCGATCTACATCCTGTAGACTATTTTCGAGCTCAAGAATTTCAGTATTTAATGTTGTGAATTTTTCCTGAGTTTCATCAATCAATAGCTTCAATTCTTGTTTTTGTCTTGGGCGGGCGATCATCGCTGTCCTGGTTTCTTTGCCTGCATGCACAAATCCATTTCCATGAAATACTTCACCATTCAGGGTAACAACTCTCGCATGGGTTGATAACTTATCCATCGCTTTTATCGCATTTTCCTGATGGTCAACCACAATCGTATTGCCTAATAAACTTTGCACAATCGGTAGATACTGATCGTCAAAGTCCACAATTTCGTTTGCTTTCCCAACAAAACCCTCAACTGAGGGTACTTTTATGATTTCATCATTTTTTAACCATTGCAATGGCAACAAAATGGCGCGACCTTGATCCCCTTTTGCCAAATATTGAATAGCGTTTTTTGGATCGGACTGATCCAAAAGGACAATCGAATCAAGATATTCACCCAGTGCCGCAGCAATGGCTGTTTCATATTCTTTAGGAACATTAAGAACTTCACTCAGTGGCCGGTATTTACCTGAAAATTTTCCACTCTTGTGAGCACTCATCAGATTCTTAGCCCCCTGGTTAAAGCCACTCAACGTCATTTCTGCCTGAAGCAAGGCTTCATATTGCGCATTCAGCTTAATGAGTTCAGATTGAATTTTGTTGAGTATATTTCTTTTTTCCTGGATCTTTGAATTTAATTCTTGTTTTCTAATGCTAGAGTTGAGGGATTTTTTCTTGATGGTTTCATTTGATGTCTCCGACTCTAACAGCGCCTTTTTGGATTTTTCCAGATCATTTTCTTTTTCTAAATATTCCTTTTGAATATCCAATTCTTCCTGCCGAATTTTTTCCTGGGAGAGTTTGATCGAATTGATGCGTTCATTTAATTCATTTCGTTTTGCGTTCGCTTCAACTGATTTGGTTTCATTTTCTATCAGTGACCGGCGCTTTTTCTGAAGTTCAGCTTCCAACTGACCTCGCATTGATAGTCTCTGGTTGAGAGCTGCTTGAGATTCCTCCAGGTTTAATTTTGCTTCTTTAACCTCTTGGGATAATTTTTGATATTCTGATTCCAAATTTTCAAGATTGGTTTCTTTCGATTTAATCTCTTCTTCTAACCGAACCAGATCATAATTTTGATTGTACTCCTGATCATTTAACGATCGCTGGCGTTCTTCTAAAACAGCCAACTCCCTGATAATTTTCTCGAGTTCCAAATGTTGCGTAGAGGACTGTGAGTGTAATTCGTTAAGCACACTCCTTTTTATAGATATTTGACTCCGAATATCCGTCAATTGTTTTTCAATAATTTCATAGTTATTTTTTACATTATTTAAATGGGTTTCCCGCTCCTGCAGCAATCGTTTTGATTGGGACAATTCTTTTTGGGCATTGTTCCAATGGAAACCATACCAGATTCTTAACAAAACCTGAAGGTCCGCCTGTAAGGTCTTGTATTCCAGGAATCTTCTTGTTTGGCGCTCTAAACTTCGCAGTCTAGGTTCCAGCTCACTTAAAATGTCCATCACTCTTTCCAGGTTATGCCTGGTCTGGTCAAGTCGATTTAACGAATCTTCTCTTCTGGATCGGTACAAACCGATTCCTGCCGCTTCTTCAAAGAATTTTCTTCTCTCATCCGGGCGAATAGACAACGCTGAATCTACCAACCCCTGTCCAATCAATGTATACGTGCGTTCAGCCATGCCAGATTGAGCCAGTAATTCCTGAATATCTCTCAACCGAATTTTCTGCCCATTCAGTAAATATTCATTTTGACCATCCCGATAAGCTCGTCTGGTGACGGCAACTTCTGAGAAATCAATCGGCAGCCAGCCATCTTCATTGTTAAATGTAATGGTTGACGAGGCCATGCCTGCCCGTGAGCGCCCGTCACTGCCGCCAAAGATCATATCTTCGGTTTTTCTTCCCCGCAGCAATCGATAGGATTGCTCCCCTAAAACCCAGCGGATCGAATCGGCAATATTGGATTTCCCGGAACCATTCGGACCGACGATAGCAGTAATTTTTCCAGGAAATTCGAAATTAGTTTTAGTAGCAAAAGTTTTGTAACCTTGCAATTCTAAAGACTTTAAGCGTGAATTCATTTAAAATGAGCTCCGATATTTATTCATCAAATTTTCTTTGTTTTTGTACAAAACCTAAGCGAATTAATGCCTGTTGTGCAGCCACTTTCGCTGCTGCTTGCTTACTCGGCCCTTCTCCACTGCCATACGTTTCTCCATTCAACAAAACATCAACCTGGAATACTTTTGAATGGTCTGGACCAAAGGAATTTTTTGTTACATAAGATGGAGCAAAATATCCGTGGGATTGTGCCCATTCCTGAAAAAGGCTTTTCGGGTCTTCATTTTTGTTATTTAATAATATATCTTCTGATGCTTCAACCAATAATGGCTCCAGAAATTCATTAACCGCTGGAATGCCTCCATCCAGGTATAAAGCTCCCACCAGTGCTTCGAAGGTATCACATAACAAGGCCGGTCGTGTCCTGCCGCCAGCTTGAGCTTCTCCACGCCCTAACCTCATCGCTCTTCCAAGGTCAATTTGATCAGCAAAAACTGCTAATTGCTCAGTGTAAACCAGGGCAGATCTCATTCTGGTGAGATCTCCTTCCGGCATTTCCGGAAAATGGTGGTACAACCATGATCCAACTACAAAATCCAGAACAGCATCCCCCAAAAATTCTAAGCGTTCGTTGTCTTCTAACGCTTCTGGATGTTCATTTAGAAAAGAACGATGTGTTAGTGCTCGGCTCAGTAACAACCAATCAGTTATTTTTAGCCCTAACCGTTTCGCTAATTCCTGCGGGCTCTCCAACTTAGGAGTGTGATTATTGGTCTTCATACTCTTTCTCCTAAGAACTTATGCAGCGAAAGCCACCTCACCTGTAACAATCAAGTAGCTTACGCACCAGAAGTTCATCTTCAATTTAACAACCATTATATGGGACATTTAGTTATGTATCAATAGTAACGACTGTTTAATCTCCTTTCCCAGGGATGTAATCTCCTTCAATCCAGGTTTCACCGTTTGGGCTGATTTCTTTTTTCCAAATCGGGACTATTTCTTTTAACCGGTCAATCCCATATCGGGCTGCGTCAAATATGCCCGTATGACGATGAGGGGCAGAACACAGAACCACTACTGTAGGTGCACCTGCATCCATGTACCCAATTCTCTGAATGATGACGATTTTTTCAATAGTAGGGCATTGCACGCGTATCTCTTCTGCAACCTGCCTCATTTTTGCTTCCGCCATGGGGATATATGCTTCATATTCCAATCCCCTCGTAAATGGATGATCGGAATTATTTGTCTCTCCACGAATGACACCCGTAAACATTACAATGGCCCCGGTGCTATTTTGAATAGACTGAGAGATGAGCGCATTAAAGTCAAAATCAATGGTGGAAACTTCAATCACAATCTCTTTATCCCCCTGGCCGCCACTGACCGGGGGAAAAAAGGCTACTTCTGCATTTTCAAGAATTTCATCAGAATCAAAGGCAAAATTCTGATTAATCGATACCAATATAATGGGTAAATATTCTTTCAAGCGTGGGTATTCATCCACCAGGCAGTTTTTCAGGTCGAGGATTGTTTTCCCTCTTTCGAATTCCAACTTTATTTCAGCGGAACCTACTATTTCTTTTAAAGTAGCAAAAAATAATATTTTCAGTTGAACTGGTTCATTATTTCTATGCGTGTCATTATTCATTGAATACATATCCACTCATACCGCCTCTCTTTTCTACCAGACGAATATTTTCAATACTGGCAGATTTTTCCACTGCTTTGATCATGTCATAAATCGTCAGCGCGGTTACCGAAACGGCAGTTAATGCCTCCATTTCAACTCCAGTCTTACCGTCTGTAATGACTGTTGCTTCAATTTGTATCCCAGGTAATGCTTCATCAATATGAAGCTCTACTTCTATTTTGTTTATAATCAGCGGGTGACACAAAGGAATTAATTCCGATGTCTTTTTTGCAGCTTGTATACCTGCAATTTTTGCTACTGTCAAAACATCTCCCTTTTTCATCAGCCCTTTATTGATCATTTCAACTGTGGATGGCAAAAGAACCACCTGTCCTCTGGCTTTTGCCATGCGATGGGTGATGGGTTTCTCTCCCACATCAACCATTTGGGCATTCCCATCTGAATCTAAGTGCGTAAGTTTTTCATTTGTCATAGTTTTATTTTATCTCTCAATTTATGATTTTATTTTTTTAATAAACGCCGTCGGATTACCAAATGCTTCTGCTATAATAGCTAACGTGGCACAGGATATTGGTAATTATTATAACCAGGATTATCGAGTTGAGACCGATCTTTATCAAGGTCCACTCGATATATTATTGGAATTAATAGAAAACGCTGAATTAGATATTACCAAACTTGCACTGGCAAAGGTTACCGATCAATACCTTGAGTATTTAAAAAAATTAGAAACGGAGAACCCATCCGAAGTATCATCGTTCCTGGTCATTGCGTCCAAATTGGTACAGATTAAATCACTGGCCTTACTTCCCAAATTGCCTGTAGAAATCTTTGGGGAAGAAGAAGATCCTGGTGAAGCATTAGCCCAACAATTAATCATATATAAAAAGTTTAAAGAAATTTCCAAATGGCTATTGGAGCGTGAGGAAGAAGGTTTACGAACCTATTTACGCATCGCCCCTCCTCCAAAAATAAATTTCCAACCTAAATTAGAGCTGACTGGAATTACATTAGATGATTTGATCCAGGTTGCCCAGGAAATTTTTATGAATACTGTGCCACTTCAAAAACTGGATACTGTGATTAATTTTCCACGCATAACCATTAAGGATCGTATAACGACCATTCTGGATCACTTAAGAAAATTTAACAAGTCGACATTCAAGAATCTAATTCTTCATAAAAATTCACGGGTTGAATTAGTGGTAACTTTTTTGGCTTTGTTAGAACTTGTAAAAAGGCACATCATTGAAGCCAATCAAAATGAGCTTTTCGGAGAAATTGATTTGAATTCCGAAAAGCCCATTGCTGAGAATTTAGAACTTGAAATTGAATTTAACGAATAATTATTCTTGAATTTCTGGTTCTTTCTTGAATAAGTTCTCAACTGCTTCGTAAGGAAGCCGGTTGCTCAACCAGACCACCATCAAACTGATATCATCATCACTCAGTGCATAATCTGGATATTTTTCCCGGAAAGAATCAATCAGGATTTCAAACGAGTCTTCTTTTGGCCATTCAAGCATAAATCCCGGCAATAAGCTTCGGTCTGCCTCCATCGGTAATAATTTCCACGATCTTTCCTCCAGGAAGTGAAAGATCGTCTTTTTCGTCTCTGAATTAATCTCTGACCAGGCACACAAAACCTGAGCGACAAATTCATGCGATTTTTTATAGGTATCTATGCAGCCATTAATTTTTAATGGTAATGGTGCGACCGAGCTATTCCTGAATCCTTGTACCCGCACATGATTTTTGATCAGGGCATTTATTTTCCTTTGTCGTTCTTCCGGGAGTTTTTTAAAATTACCCAATACCGATTGGATTACTAATTGACGGTAATCATCCAACATATATTCATTGATGGCATGAAATGGTAAAAATTTAGCTTTTTTATCCATATTCTCTACTTTATTACCTTCCTCGCATAATGATAGAAAGGCTAATTTTACCTGATTAATACCTGTTTTTAATACCTTTTTCGTTTTGTCTCACTTTTTTGATATTTTGAACTTGCGGAAATGCAAATGTGAACTTAGAATCAAACTCTATGAGTGAAAATGAAGTCACCCCAATTCGTAGACAGTATTTAAATATCAAAAAAGAGTATCCCAATGCCATCGTATTTTTCCGCCTGGGTGACTTTTATGAAACATTTGACAATGATGCAGAAATTACATCCAGAGAACTGGATATTGTCCTGACATCCAGAAATGTAGCCAAAGGGATTCGCATTCCGATGGCTGGTATCCCGTATCATGCTGTTGATAATTATCTCTCCAGATTAATTAGCAAGGGATATCACGTAGCCATTGCTGAACAATTATCCGAACCAGATGGTCATGGAATTGTTGATCGTGATGTAGTGCGAGTCGTTACACCAGGCACAGTCATTGAACCAAACCTGCTGAAGAAAGATCAAAACAATTATCTCACCTGCGCGATAATCCACGAAAATAAGGTCGGTATCGCTTATGTGGATATCACAACCGGAGAATTTAAAGCCACTGAATTAATATCTTCCGAGCCATTAAACGAATTAAGATCTGAATTATTACGCCTCAACTCCGCAGAAATATTATTACCGGAGTTTCTGAAAATCCCGAATGAGCTTCCCGGCCATATCACCCAATATCCAAACTGGCACTTTGAACCCCTCCGATGTGAAGAGAAACTAAAGAATCACTTCAAGGTGAGCACACTGGATGCCTTCGGAATAAAAGGCTTGTCACTGGCTTTGCAGGCATCCGGGGCAATCATTGATTATCTCTCCGATACGCAACCATCTGCCTTAAAAATTCTAAATAATATATCTAACTACTCTACCTCAACCTTTATGACTCTGGATGCAGCAACCAGGCGAAACCTGGAATTAACGGAAACACTTCGAAAAAATGAAGTGAAAGGATCGTTATTGCACATCCTGGATTTTGCCGTTACTGCCATGGGCAAACGTTTATTACGTCAATGGGTCTCACAACCACTCCTGGATATCTCCGAAATCAATCTTCGACAGGAGAGCGTTGGATATCTAAAGGATAACGGTTTATTGCGCGCTGAGTTATTTTCACAATTGAAAAAAATAAATGATTTGGAAAGATTAACCAGCCGGGTTATATCCGGGCATGCCATCCCCCGTGATTTGGTTGCAATTCGATCAACCTTACAAAACCTGCCAGATCTTTTACAAATCTTGTCTAAAATTGAGTCTTCGTCATTAAAGAAAAATATCGACAAAGTCCATGCTTGCAGCGAGGAACTGCGTCTTTTGGAGTTTTCCATTGCAGAGGAACCACCTGCTACTTTAAATACAACCGGTGTGATTCGGATTGGATATTCATCCGAATTAGATCAAATCATCGATGCGTCCCAACACGCCAGAGATTGGATTAATCAACTCGAAAACATTGAACGAGAAAGAACAGGCATAAAAACCCTTAAAGTTGGCTACAACAAGGTCTTTGGTTATTATATTGAGATCACCCGTGCTAATAGCGCATCCGCACCGGCAGAATATATCCGCAAACAAACCCTGGTCAATGCCGAACGATTTATTACACCAGAATTAAAAGAATATGAAACGCTGGTTTTAAACGCGGAAGATCGCATCAAAGATATTGAACAACGCTTATTTAAACAAATTTGTGAACAATTAACCACGTCCAGTAGAAGATTATTGGAAACATCTGCGGGAATCGCTGAAATCGATGTGCTTTCTTCCTTTGCTGAAGCTGCTTCAGTTGGGAATTATTGCCAACCGGAATTACAGGATTCTCAAATCCTCCATATCGCAGATGGTCGCCATCCAGTTGTCGAGAAATCCCTGGAAGGGAAACGCTTTGTTTCCAACGACTCAATATTTGAAGAAGGTGAACTGATCCGGATTATCACCGGACCTAATATGAGTGGGAAAAGCACATTCTTACGGCAGGTCGCATTAATTGTTCTGATGGCACAAATTGGCAGCTTTGTACCTGCCAGTGAAGCAACCATTGGCATTACAGATCGAATTTTTACACGCATTGGGGCACAGGATGAAATCCATGCCGGGCAATCTACTTTTATGGTTGAGATGATAGAAACTGCTAATATCCTCAATCATGCAACCCCCAAAAGCCTGTTAATCTTGGACGAAATTGGTCGGGGAACATCCACCTATGATGGCGTATCCATTGCCTGGGCAGTCATCGAACATATCCATAACCATCCAGGGATTCGAGCAAGAACATTATTTGCTACCCACTATCATGAATTAACCCAATTAAGTGACTTGCTTCCCGGGGTCAGAAATTACAACGTTGCCGTCTCAGAAGCGGATAATAATGTGGTTTTTCTTCACAAAATCATTCCCGGAGGAGCAGATCGTTCCTATGGAATCCATGTAGGTCAACTGGCGGGATTGCCAAGGCCGGTTATCCAACGATCTGCTGAGATTCTGCGGCAATTGGAAATTAGCTCAGGCAAAGCCATTACAATTCAACCTGATCTTCCTCAACAACTGACCCTTTTTCCAGAAAATAATCCCATGATCAATGCATTAAAAGAATTGGATATCAATTCATTGTCTCCGATCGAAGCTTTGAATAAATTATACGAGTGGAAGAAAAAATTTACCGGATAAACTTACCGGTAGGAATTTTGAACCCTTACATCGTTACGTTCAAGAAATTTTAAATAAACATCTTCTCCATTAAGCTGCTGGTTGTGTGAGTGAATATTTCGCAAAAGAGGCAGAAGCTCTGCGGAGTAGTCTTCACCACTCACCATTTGAGTCCAATGAATCGCCTGGGCAGCGTAAGCAATCACATTTTGTGGTTCTATTCTGTCAAAGTCTTCAAAAAACCAGCCACAGGATGTATACATTCGTTGACGTTCGTATTGTGCTGATAACAGGAATTCTATTTTCTGATTATCGGTTTCAGTGAGATTTGATCCTAAAACCTCATGAATCAATTCAACGATCGTTTTATTTTTTAGAATCACATCAATGTAGCTGTGTCTTATTGCCCATAAATCAGGAGTGAATTTTGCCATTTCACCCTGATAAACTCCATTGACAATTTCACCTACATGATCAATGAACTTTCTCAAAGCGTTCTTCCATGTGCTTTGGGGAGTACATTCACAACCGGTCGACCACCGGTTTACGCCATGGTGGCAACTCCATGATGTTTTTTCGCGAATGTTTATATAATCAGCAGGTGGATTTTCTTTTAACCATAATCCTGGATACAGTTGTTGAATATTGTAATTTTTCAATGAACCATTCATTAATTGAGCCAAAAATTTGTCACGGAATGGTTGATGATGACCATATAATTCCCCATCAGAAGCCAATAGTAAGTATTTGGGTTTCTTGGGATGTTCGTTGATGATCAGATTTGGCATCACAAAATTATGGGCGAACATATCAGCGTTGATGGTGGTTAAGGGATTAAAGCTGATCTGAGTGCTCAAATCGCGTTGATAAAAAAAGACTGCTATCCGTTTTTGATCAGATATTTCTACCCAATAAGGTTTGGTGATATCCAGGTTTTGTGTATCAGCTTGCCATGGCGCGAGGATGGTAAATACTATGCCAAAGTCAAACAGGATATTAAGTGTTTCCATATCGACTGCGGTTTCAGGTAACCAGATCCCTGCGGGCTGATGACCGAAACGAAATTTATAATCCTCAATACCCCATTTAATTTGAGTAATCTTATCTTCTTTACTCGCCAAAGGCAAAATCGTATGGTGATACGGTTGTGCCAGCGCGTTGCCCACCCCATATTTTTCAAAATTTTCTCTCTCCTGAGAAATGATTTTTAAGAGGACATCTGGATGTTGCTTTTCCATCCAATTCAATAGTGTTGGACCAAAATTAAAGCTGATTTTTTTGAAATTTTCTAATTCTGCGTTGGGAAAATAACAATGGCTGAAGATCAATTCGTTCCAATTTTTGTAGGGAAACGCCCCGCGTTCCTCTGGAATCTCGCCTGTAATCGGATCTTCCCGAGAAGGTTGATAAAAATGGCCATGAACACAAAAACCTAAATCACTCATATTTTTCCTTGTTCCTTTAAGTTCCTAAAAAGTCCAATGATTGTGTAAATCTTGCAGGTAATATGCCAAATTGCCTGGGGATTGTATCCAGTGCTGTTGTGCGATCTTCAGCCAAACTATCTAACCAATACAAAGAAATTGGAAATTTGGGAATGATTTGATCAATATAAACAACCAACATTCGAAGATAAGCCGGTGAAATATTAATCAGATAGCGGCGAATATTTAATTTGGTCAGGATGATTTCGATGATCTCACGAAAAGTAAACACTTCTCCACCACCCAACTCAATAATTTTGTTCTCTAATTCTGAATTCATAATCGTCAGGTTAAGGCAGGCAACCAAGTCATCGACACTTAAGGGTTGTAAAGCGCTATCCCCTTTTCCAGGAACAAGAAAGAAACCCGGTGATAGACGTAATAATTTAGCAAATGCATCCACAAATTGATCGCCTTTTCCATAAATATGGGACGTCCTGAAAATTGTATAAGGCACACCACTATTGATGATTTCTTTTTCTGCCAATGCTTTTGCTTTTAGAACTGGAAACGCTGAGTTTTGATCAGCTCCCAAATGACTCAAGTAAACAAGACGCGAAATCTTACTTTTACGGGCAGCCTGTAGAAGAGTCTGAGTTCCAATTACATCAACCTCCATCAGGGCTGATCTGGACGATAATCTCTCTGATCCAGCCAAATGGTAAACAATGTCAATCCCTTTTAATGCTGCTCTTAATCCCCGTTCATCATTCATACTACAAACGACTGCTTCAATCGGCACACCTTTCGGGAGATCAGGGGTTTTTTGTGATGGTTTCAGTAAAGTGCGTACTTCAAAACCATTATCAATTAATAATTTAACCAAATTTCTTCCTATAAATCCGGTGCCACCTGCGACTAAGATCATATTCCCAAATTATATCAGAGCTTCACCTTCATTAAAAATTTTGTAATTAGTTTTTTCTTAGGCGTTTATTAGATAAGTTTGGCATAAGTCTTGCTACATAAAGAGCAAATCCAATTTAATCAAGAGGATCCAATGGATAAAACCGAGGATATTTCAGTCATCAACCAATTTGGAATTCACTATTACCAGGACACACTTCATTATCGGCAGGAAGATTTAAAAATCTGGTTGCCCACGTTACTGGATTTAAGGATCGGATGGATTGTGCTTAAATCCGAAAAGAATCGTGCAATTCCTGAAGATTTCTTAAGCACATTGCTAAAAGCAGGGATCACTCCCATCATTGAATTCAATTTGCCCTTAAGATCCAATTTTGGCACACGTGAATTGAAGTTGTTATTAAAAGTTTATGCAAAATGGGGAGTTAAGTATTGTGTATTTTTTGATCGCCCGAACCAAAAAGATTCCTGGTCCGAAAATTATTGGGCCCAAAACGATTTAGTAGATCGATTTTTAGATCAATATATTCCTCTAGCAAAGTTCGCATTAGAGGAGGGTCTGCTGCCTGTATTTCCACCGCTTGAGCCAGGTGGAAATTATTGGGATACAGCCTTTTTGAGAACCTCTATTAAAAGTCTTATCAGGCGGGAACAAAATCAGGTTTTGGACAATCTTATCCTTTCTGCTTATGCATATACGCACAACCATGATCTGAATTGGGGTAAAGGCGGACCTGAATTATGGCCGCAATCAAAACCATACATTACACCGACTGGATCACAGGATCAGCAGGGGTTCCGAATTTTTGATTGGTATGAAGCAATCAGTAATGCTTTACTGCAAAGGGAAGTCCCAATCATTTTATTTGATGCCGGCTTAGCAAACCACCCCTTCCAAAATAAGTTGTCCGCGGAAGAAATTAAGAAGTCCTGGTTTGACCAGAAATTAATTTCTTTATTGATTCATACCCAGCAAAGTATTGATGTGGGTAATGAAACTTCCATCGACCCTCTTCCACCGACCATTCTTGCCTGCAATTTCTGGTTATTGGCTTCTGAAAAAGATCAACCCGAAGCTGAAATGGCATGGTTTGTTGGGACAAAGCACCAAAATCCATTCATCCAGGAGATGATTGCTGCCTTCCAACAAGAGCAGAAACAAACCCAGGTGGCATTCGAAAAACAAAAAAAATCGCGACGGTCTGATCCAAAACAATGCCTGATCAAACACTACATATTATTACCAGACCAGGAACACGGCCTTTCAGATTGGGATTTTGATCAGATAAAGCCCTGGTTGAACAAATCCAAAGTTACCGTTGGATTTTCGATTGATGAGGCAATTCTTGCCAAAAAAGTTATGCTTTTATCGGATCAAAATTATTACTCAAATGAGACTATCAGAGTACTCAAAAAATTTGGTTGTGAAATTGAACAACTTCAAAAAGATGGCACGAGTATTGCAACATAAATTCTCAAGAGGTGACCCATGAACAATGTTTATTCCAGACCCATTTCTAATAATTCAGGATTTTCTGCCACAAAGCCCGTATTAAAAGTTGTTGGTATGGGTGGCGGCGGATCGAATGCAATTAATCGCATGATTGAGCTAGGACTTAAAGGTGTCGATTTCATTGCAGTGAACACCGACTCTCAAGCCCTAAAATCAAATCTCGCTCCAACCAAAATTCAGATTGGACCGCTGATTACCCGTGGATTAGGGGCTGGAGGAAATCCCCAGGTTGGTTTTGATGCTGCCAAAGAGAGCATTGAAGATCTTTCCTACGCTTTACAGGGCGCAGATATGGTGTTTCTGACTGCCGGCATGGGTGGTGGTACCGGGACAGGTTCCATTGCCATCGCCGCACAAGCTGCACGAAACGTCGGTGCTGTTACAGTCGCAATCGTCACCACACCATTTAGTTTTGAAATGGGCCGCAGGCAACGCAATGCACAGGAGGGTTTATCCAGGTTGCGCCAGCATGTGGACACGCTGATTACCATTCCAAATGATCGTTTATTGAAAATTGCTCCGCGTGATTTACCCCTCGATATGGCTTTTAGATTGGCAGACGATGTGCTCAGGCAGGGAATTCAAGGAATTTCTGAATTAATTAATCAAACAGGCTATATCAATGTTGATTTTTCACATATTCGCCAGTTGATGAAAGCTGGTGGTGGCTCATTGTTATCCATTGGGATTGGAAAAGGCAAAGACAAAGCTAAACAAGCGATTCACAATGCGCTAAATCATCCTTTGCTCGAGTCTGTTAATATTCAAAACGCGAATGGGATTATCGCCAATTTCACTGCCGGGGAAGATCTTTCCTTCTACGAAGTGACTGATGCACTCACCCATCTAGGCGAACAAACCAATTCCAATGCTGATATTATCCCGGGGTTAATCATAGATCCCAAATTGAGTGACCGCTGTGAAGTAATCCTGGTGATTACAGGCTTAGGCGCTACCCCATTGGATGCCAGCATGAATCAGGTAGCCAAGCCTGAACAACGCGAGCAAGTGCGCATGCACACTGCCCAGAAAGCAGTTCAAAACCAGTTCAGAGAACCTGAAGAAGCTCTGGTTTCCGATGAAAACCTTGACATTCCTGCTTTCTTACGACGACGTAGATATCAATAAACGAGGTTATTTTGGACGAAATTTTTCAAAAAGTTTATCAGAAATTCCCTGAAGTGGCTGGCAAAAAGCCAGTTCGCCACAACCAGCCGGATGGAAAAACTTTGCTGGTATTCAAAGGAGAAGGAAAAGCCGCAAATGGAACCAGGATACCCAGGGTCGTCAGGGTTGTGATTGATCAAAATGGGAAAATACTGAAAATGACGACGTCCAGATAATTATTGGAGAAAAGATGAAAGAATTAATGCTGACAACAGAATTACTATTTTGGGATATGATCATCCCGCTCATGAAGCAATCAAAGATAACCCAATGGATCATCCGGGTCGCCTACCCATTCGTTGAAGGTTTAAATTTTGTCCAGATTACAAAAACAGTAACCATAACCTGTGTCAGTGGCTTTTTATTAGGCTGGTTGGCTTTTTACACATATTATCTGTCAAAATAACCTCATTAAAACCCAGAACTCAATTGCTCCTGCTTAATTTATTAAGTAGGAGTTTTTTTTTGATTTTCGGAAGACCTCAAAAATCTTTCCATGCTAAAATTATTTAAATCATGAATCTTAAACCAGACCAATTATGCAGAAATTTTTAAGAATTCTCATCATCATTTTTTTATTCATGATGTGCCTGTTAATCGGTGCAAAATTAGCGAATGTATCTTTATCTGCTGAAGATACAGTCGAAGTCAACTCTGATACACAGAACCAGAACCAGAACCAGATTCGCTTGTTGGTATTTGTTCTGGATGATTTGACTCAAAAAAATCCTAGATTAAATGAAGTCTGGTCTGTCATCATCTATTATCAGGATGCAAAGGGAATCATGTTCATCCCCCTCACAAATAGAAATGATGTTGATTTCAAGGACTTAAATCGCAATTTTGTCTTAACGTCAGAAAGGGAACCACACCAAAAAACATTAAAGTACTTCAACACAAAATATAAAACCAAATGGGATGCAAATATTGTATTGGATCAATTCGCTGTAGAATATTTAATTCAATGGATTACCCAATCATCACTTGATTTAAATTTGCTGGTTGGAGGACCAAATTCAACTTTGATTGAGAATTTGTGTACATCCATTGGTTCGCAACCGTTAAATTCTTTAGAAACCCTGGATTGGCCGCTCATCATCCCCAATCATTTTAAGACAAATTTGCCATTGGATCGCATGATGGATGGATGGCAAAAATTGAGTTCAGGTAATCCCATTCTTTGCGAAATGATTGCCATTGATTGATGAGATTATTCCTGCAGAGAAGCTAATCAATAACTTTGTATCTTAAAATCCACGTGTTATAATTTGACCACCTGTGACAGGTAAATTTTATATATATGGAGAAACATGAATACAGAAAACAAACCAAAAATGGTTGAAGACGATTTAGTAATAACGATGGATTATTCCCTTAGCATTGACGGTGAAGTGATTGATTCTTCCGAGGGTGAAGATAATGACCCCATTATTTTCTTACAGGGTGCTGGACAGATCATACCAGGGTTAGAAAAATCCATAAATGGGTTAAAAATAGGTGATAAAAAATCAATCACCGTTGACCCAAAAGATGGTTATGGAGAAATTGATCCAGAATCTATCGTGGAAATACCAAAAGAAGAGTTCCCGGCAGATTTTCCCCTTGAATTAGGCGTTGAAATAACCGTGAATGCAGATGATGAAGATGAAGAAGGTGATGATGAGATGGAAGCGACCATCATCGCGGTCAATGATCATACCGTCACCTTGGATTTCAATCATCCTCTGGCAGGTAAAACGTTAAACTTCGATGTCCACATTATCGACATTCGCGAAGCGACACCGGAAGAAATTGAACATGGACATGTTCATGGTGATGATTCCGAATTCTATTTTGAAGACGAAGATTTTGACGAAATAGATGAGGAAGAATAATCTAATTGTCATCAATATGACCAAACCCTCTTCGGAGGGTTTTTTCATAAATATTTTTTGAGCTGATCCAGATCCAGGTCAACGATGATATTTTCACCCACTTTAAATGTTGGTGTGACCAAATTTCCATTCGCCCATTGCCGAACCAGCCTGGCTGCGTCTGGGTACTGATTGACATCTACTTCAACGTATTCCACATGGTTTGATTTAAGCCACTTTCTGGCTTTCTTGCAATCCGGGCACCAGTCGTTGCAGAACATGACCACTGGTGAATCTGGCATCTCAAATTTTGGTTTATCTTCAGGCTCTGGCATTACACCAGAACCTTCCAACCTTTTGAGTAAATTTAAGAGAATTTCATTTTTTGGTTGATCATCGATATCATGAACGTCAATATATTGAATTATTCCTTCCTTATCAATCAAAAAAATTGCTCTTTCACTAAAGCCTTCATCTGTTAAAACACCATATTGTTTGGCAACTTTCCCATGAATCCAGAAATCACTGAGCAAAGGAAAACTAATGCCCCCCAGGTGTTCTGCCCAGGCTTCTAAACAAGGAACATGATCAATACTTATACCCAGAACCTGGGTATTCAATCCCTCAAACTTAGCCAGGTCAGCTTGGTATGCAGGGATTTGATTTGATCATATCTCCGTCCAGGCACGCGGGAAAAAAGCGAGCACAACATTTTTTCCCCGAAAATCTGATAAACAAACCTTCCGATTTTGAGTTGCTGGCAAACAAAAATCAGGTGCTTTATCTCCAACTGAAAATTTCATTGTAAAACCTCTTTGTATTATTTATGGTTCAATACGTACTGCCCCATTCTACCTTATAATTGAAGAAACTTTTTAATAGAATGCAACAAACTGATAAGTCAACGACTCATGATAATGAAAAAAACATCTAAACTCGGACAACTCTGCCTGATCACCTTCGTTTCTTTTTTGCTGGTTAGTTGTTCCAGTTCTGCGGTTCAGGAAACGCCCACACTTGCGTCAGTGCCACCAATCATCAGTACAACCACTCCTGAAAAAAATTTGCAGAGACAGGAAACCAAAACGGTGGCAACAGCCATGCCACCAGAATCAACAGACAAAAATACTCCAGTCATCCCTGATTACAATTTACAGGTGAAGTTTGATTATTCAAATCAGTCCTTACTTGTCAATGAAACCATCGTATATGTTAATAATTCAAATCATAAATTGCCTGATATCCGCTTGGCTAATGACACTTTCAGATATCCGGGATCATTTTCCCTCGAGAATATCACAATCAATGGATCTTCCGAAGTAACAGTAGAGGAGGGAAAATACTTTTTTACAATCACTCTCAAGGATGCGCTCAAGCCTGCAGAAGAAATAGAGATAAAAATCAATTATCGACTTTCCATTCCCCCTCTCCCACCCCCGGCAGATGACCGCAAACCAGGCATTTTTGGTTACTCAACTGTTCAAACCAATCTGGTTGATTGGTATCCGTTTATCCCTCCTTTAACCGAAACCGGTGAATGGTTACTTCATGATCCCTGGTTTTATGGGGAGTACCTGGTGTATGACCTGGCGAATTTCCAGGTGGAAATTGACCTCTTAAACGTCCCTGCGAACGCGATCATTGCAGCTTCTACAATCCCGGTTTCTCAGGAAAACAACCGTTTTGTCTATAATTCAACAAAGGCAAGAAATTTTGTCTGGTCACTGAGCCCTTCATACGTCGTCGGGGTAAATGAACTTAATGGCATTTCCATCACCACCCATACGTTTCCTTTTCACCAACAGGCTGGAGAGCATGTTCTCGGCGAAGTGACCAAAGCAATAGAGCTCTATTCAAAATTATTTTCTCCTTATCCAAGAAACAATTTAACAATCGTAGAGGCAGATTTTCTGGATGGCATGGAATATGATGGCCTTTTTTTCCTGAGCCGGGGTTTTTATAACCTTTTTGATTACACACCCCAAAATTACCTGACGACGATAGCAGTTCACGAAACTGCCCATCAATGGTGGTATGCAGCGGTGGCTAATGATCAGGCTATGGAGCCCTGGTTGGATGAAGCCTTGTGTACATATAGTGAATTATTATTTTACGAAGAATATTACCCAGAGCTGGTCAATTGGTGGTGGGAGTATCGAGTGAATTATTATCAACCTGAAGGAACCATCAACCAAACCATTTATGAATATCAGGGTTTTGTTCCCTATAGAAATGCAACCTATCTTCAAGGTGCTAAATTTCTACAATCCCTACGAGAAGAACTTGGTGATGAAGATTTTTTTGAGTTTTTAAATGAGTATGCAACCAGCCAAAATAATAAAATTTCTACTCAAGCTCATTTTTTCAATTTACTCGAAAAATACACGGACCAAGATATTGCCAACTCCTCTCCGTATTTCATCAATTCAAATAAATAAAGACAAATCAAAAATTTAGGTTTCTTTTTTGGTGGGTTGGTATATAATCATTTTGTATACTGCAATAATAAAAAAATTTAATTGGGAGGTCTAATGGCAAAAATATCAGATATTGAAGGAATCGGCCCTAAATATGCAGAAATATTAGCATCGCAAGGAATTAAAACAGTTGAAGGCTTACTAAAAGCTGGTGCAAAATCGAAAGACAGAAAAAAATTATCCGAAGTTTCCCAAATTTCAGAAAAATTGCTCCTTGAATGGGTTAATCACGCAGATTTATTTCGCGTAAAAGGTGTCGGAGAAGAGTATTCCGATTTATTGGAAGAGGCGGGTGTAGATACAGTGCCTGAATTGGCGCAAAGAAAACCCGAAAACCTGCTTCAAAAACTAGTTGAAACAAACGCAGAAAAGAATATTGTCCGCAGATTGCCCGTTTTATCTCAGGTTGAATCCTGGGTAAAACAGGCCAAAGATTTACCAAGAATAATTGAATATTAGTACATAGTAGAGCCACGGCCTTTTGTCACAGCTCTATTTTTAAGGTAAATATGGAAAACCAAAATAAATCGAAGTTTTTTTTGTGGCTCGGTATTTTGATCGGTGCAGCCACAACTATCTTCTTAATCCTGTATAAACTATCGAACAGTAATAAAAGTATTTCAACGATCATAAATAAATATATAAAGATTCCCTGCGATGGAAAGCAGTCGGAGCTAGTGGGATTCGAAACAGAAATCGTGAAACCAAAACCCATTAAAGATAATTTGAAAGCCATTAAAGGGATTGGTCCCGCCATTGAGACTTTACTAAATGAAAATATGATATTTTCATTTTCAGAATTAAGTACAACCAGTGTTGCTGATCTGCAAAGAATGCTGGAGGGAAAAAATCTACGTCTTGCCAACCCGGAAACCTGGCCGGATCAGGCAAAACAATTAATGGAATGATTTGCAGGATTAAATTTAAGAATTTAAATATTCCCCGGATGTCTGTAATCTTAAAATTTCTCCGGGGATATTGACTTGTATATACAAATTCCCTATAATGAAATTGCAGGGAGCTCTGAGAAATTGAATTAGCCCTTATACCTTAAAAACTAAATCAAAAGTTTGTAGTACCGTGAGAGAAATTCTCCGAAATGGTGAAACAGACGATTTAGGAAAAATTTCTAAGAGATAGGACGTAAGTCTTTCAAGAAATTGGAGAAAGCCGTTACTTAGAAAAGGGTAAAGCAAAGCTAAAATTAGGTTACTTAGAGCCCCTGTTTCAATTTAAGTCCATTGTTTGCTGGTTGTTGGAAAATTTCAGCTTTGATAATCCCAACATACGGCAAATTGCGATATTTCTCATTGTAGTCCAATCCATATCCTACAACGAATTTGTCTGGCAGATCAAACCCTTTGTATTGAATCGGCAATTCGATTAATCTTCGTGATGCTTTATTGAAAAGGGTACATACCCGAAGACTGGCCGGATTACGTTCCTGTAAATTCCTCAGAAGAAAGTTGAGGGTCAGACCCGTGTCAATGACATCCTCAATGAATAATACATGTCTTCCTTCAATGGAAATTTCTAAATCCTTAACCAGCCGGACCATACCTCTATTTCTAGCGTCATTACTATAGTTGCTGATCGCCAGGAAATCTACATCACAATCAATTTCAATTTTTCTCAACAAATCAGCCATAAAAATAAACACCCCTTTTAACACACCCACAAATACAGGATGTTTATCCTGATAATCATCATTTATCTGGCTGGCAATTTCTGAAATGCGAAATTTTATTTGTTCCTCATTGAATAAAACCTGACTGATTGCCGGATTGATATTTTTAGCGGAGTTGTTCATTTATCACCTCATTGTGCTTCCGTGCCGTGAAAATTCTGCGCTTCATCATATAAACCATATTTGACTAATAAATCACGGATATCACGACGCTTCATCAATTTGATTTTAATTTCGGGATATCGTTCATTCATTAATCTTAGTTTCTTGTTTTTTATGGATGCCAGCTGTGGTCTCAATGTTGTTAATTCAATGAAAAGGTCTTGATCCGGTAAATAAAAATCCGGTGTGAAAGCTAACTTTACCTTTCCCTTGTCATTCCATTCAAATTCGAAGGTGCGTGGTTCGTATTGCCAGTCAACTCCATAGAATTCCAGAATACGGGCAAACATTTCTTCGGAGGTATGTGAAAATTTCACCAATTTTCTTTCTTCATCAGTAGTCATGACAATCCTATAATTTAACAATCCAACGAGCGATAGCATCCAGGACAAAATGGTCAGTATTAATCGTCAGGTCATATAACGAGGGATCATTCCAATCCACCTGATAGAATTTTTTAATAAAATTTTGACGATTTCGATCACTTTCTGAAATTTGAGCTTTGGCTGCTTTTTCACTGACATTTTTTATCTTCTGGATATTCTTGATGCGGGTCTCCAGACTGGCAATGACTTTTATATGAAGACAGTCTGAAAAATCTTTTAAGATCAATTGGCTTGCCCGGCCTACAATGACTACATTTCCTTTCTCCGCCTTTGAATGGACAGCTTCCTGAAGAGCCTCCCTGTATTTAGAGCAAGTTTCATCATCCGGGCAAATTCCTAACAGTCCCAGTTCATCAATAACAACCAGCGCCATATCGGGTGAACCGATCTTGATGGCGGCTTGATTAATAACCTCCCGCCAAATCAGTTGATATCCGCTCAACTCAGCAAGTTTGATGGCTAACTTACTCCCCCCACTACCGTATTGTCTTGAAATGGTGTAAACAGAAAACATGGGTACTCCTGTTCTCCCGATATTTTGATTATAGCATTCATCATCTGGTAACAAGGATAATCAATTTTCGTTTTTTCTTTCGCTGATAAATGATATAGTTAAGTTGTTCAACACAGAAATATCTTTTGTAGTAATCAAATTCTAAAGATCCTTCATTCAAGATCATTTATTTATTCAAATTGAGGTAAATCCTATGGCAGGGAAAATTGGTATTCTAACAGCAGGGAACGACGTACCTGGTCTAAATGCAGCAATTCGAGCGGTTGGGAAGTCAGCTCAGAGTAATTATAAAATGGAAATCATAGGCTTTCTGGATGGGTTTAAAGGCCTTTCCCAGGATCATTTTATTCAATTAAAGGGATCTGAATTTTCCGGAATCCTGACGACCGGTGGAACCATTCTGGGAACCAGTCAGGAAATACCCGGTCAATCAGTAGAAAATTCGGATTTGTTACAACAGGCAGTAGCAACCTACAAACGCCATAAATTGGATGCACTTGTTTGTTTCGGTGGCGCAGAGATGCAGGTGGGAACCCTGGCGTTATCCCAGGCTGGAATAAATGTTATCGGAATTCCAAAATCAATCGATAATGATGTCTATGGTACCGACTTTGCGATTGGTTTTGACACCGCCTTATCGGTTGCGACGGAGGCAATTGATCGACTGCATAGCACAGCCCATAGTCATCACCGCATCATTGTGGTCGAGATTTTAGGCAGACAAACAGGCTGGTTGACGTTAGGCGCTGGTATGGCAGGCGGCGCTGATGTCATTCTCATTCCTGAAGTGCCATATAATCTCAATAAAATTTCCCAGGCAATTATGGATAGAAACCAGGCTGGCAAACGGTTCAGTATTATTGCTGTTTCAGATGGTGCATTGACCCAGGAAAGTGTAGCCTTTTTCCGGAGAAATCGAGAATCGAATATCCGTTTACGAAAGGGTGATGAAAGAAAAGAAATCGAAGCAAGATTGAATGCGATCGAAAATGAGTATGCGGATAACACCAATCTTCTTTCCCATTTTCTCCATCAGAAGACCGGTCTCGAAACCAGAATAACCATCTTGGGTTTTCTTTTGCGGGGAGGAGTACCTTCCTCTGTTGATAGGATGCGTGCCACCCAATTGGGAACCAGTTGCGTGAACATTATCCAACAAGGCTTATTTGGGGTGCTCTTAGGGCTCAATGATAACCTGATTGTTCCCGTTCCATTGGCAGATGTGGCTGGTAAACATAAAACCATACCGCTTGATCATGAATGGTTACAAGCTGCCAGAAATGTAGGAAGTTGTTTCGGAGATTAATCGAAACGCTGATAAAATTACAAACTAATGTTTATACCAACGACTAAGGAAGAAGCTCATAAGGTAGGGTGGGACGAATTCGATGTTATCCTGGTTTCTGGGGATAGTTATATCGATAGTCCTTACATGGGCATTTCTGTGATTGGTCACATTCTTATGGATCAGGGCTATCAGGTTGGAATTATCGCCCAGCCAGACACCTCATCAGGGGAAGATATTATGCGCCTTGGCGAACCACGCCTCTTCTGGGGTGTTTCTGCAGGCAGTATCGATTCGATGGTCTCAAATTACACAGCTTCACTGAAGAAGCGCAAAAGTGATGATTACACCCCTGGTGGACTAAATAATAAGCGACCTGATCGCGCCACGATCATCTACACGAATTTAATCAGGAGATTTTTCAAGAAAACCAAACCAATTGTACTGGGTGGTTTGGAAGCCAGCCTGCGTCGTATCGCTCATTACGACTATTGGACCAACAAAATCAGACGATCCGTCTTGTTCGATGCTAAAGCTGATTATTTATTGTATGGCATGGCAGACCGATCCATCGTTGAATTAGCACAGGCACTTCGTGACAGGACCGATCCCAGATCAATTCGAGGTTTGTCCTATATCCATAAAGAACCCATTCAGGATTATTTGCCACTAGCTTCTTTTGAAGAATGCAGTACGAATAAAATTGCCTATATCGACAGTTTCGACAACTTTTATAAAAATAACGACCCCCTGACTGCCAAAGGTCTCATTCAGGCGCACGCTGACCGCTATCTGGTTCAAAATCCCCCGGCATTCTCACTCAGTCAGGAAGAAATTGACAGGATTTATACGCTGCCGTATGAAAGATCCCAACACCCTTATTATGAAAAAAATGGGAGAGTGAAAGCATTGGAGACCGTCCGCTTCTCGATTAGCACCCATCGCGGTTGTTATGGGGAATGTAATTTCTGTGCCATTGCAGTACACGAAGGCCGTACCATTCAATGGCGCAGCAAAGAATCCATCCTGAACGAGGTTGACACGCTGTCAAAAATTCCTGAATTCAAAGGAATCATCCAGGACATGGGCGGGCCGACCGCTAATATGTATGGTTATGAATGTAAAAAGAAAACTTCTCGCGGGGTATGTCAGGACAGGAGATGCATTTCTCCCGAAGTCTGCACTGCTTTACGTGTTAATCACAAACCTCAAATAGATTTATTAAAGTCAGTTCGGGTGCATCCACAGGTTCGCAAGGTCTTTGTCGCCTCCGGTTTGCGGTACGATCTCATTTTAAATGATCGACAATACGGCAATAAATATCTCGAAGAGGTCTTAGCCCATCACGTTTCAGGGCAATTGAAAATTGCACCCGAACATACCGAAGATCGTATTTTAAAATTAATGGGTAAACCCGGTTCTGAAAATCTACTGGAATTCAAAAGTCGTGTCGATAAAATGAATAAAACGCTTAATAAAAACCAATACCTCACCTATTATTTCATTGCTGCCTATCCCGGATGCTCTGAAAGAGAAATGCAACACTTAAAGAATTTCACCTCCGAAAAATTAAAAACCCATCCGGAACAAGTGCAAATCTTCACCCCGACCCCCTCCACGTATGCCAGTGTCATGTATTACACTGAGATGAACCCTTTCACCAAAGAACCCATTTTCGTGGAAAAATCCATCACAAATAAAAATAAACAAAAAGAGATCCTTGTAAAGAAACCTTATGTATAAAACCTTTCTGGTAATTCCCCCCGGTATAGAACAAGTAGCTCAATCTGAAGTTACCCGCTACTTTCCAAACCTTAGACCCTTGCCATCAGCAGAAGGTTTGGAGTATGAATGCGATTTGGAAACAATTTACAAACTCAATTTATTTTTGCGAATTCCAAACCGAATTCTCGTGCGCATCGCTGAATTTGAAGCCACAAGCTTTCAGGAACTGTTCACAAAATCAGTGCGTCTGCCCTGGAAACAATTTATTAAAAAAGATACCAGTGTTAAAATTCGCACCACCTGTCATAAATCAAAGCTTTACCACAGTGATGCTGTGACCCAGCGTATCCATCAATCCATCGAATCCAATCTGGCAAAAAAAGTACCCTTGATTAAAGGGAATACAGAAGAGACATTTGGAAAACAACAATTGATAATCGTCAGATTGTTACGGGATCAAGTATCCATCAGTATCGATTCCAGTGGAAATCCACTTTATATGCGGGGATACCGTGAGATAGTGACAAAAGCACCTATTCGGGAAAATTTGGCTGCCAGCTTATTAATAGCAGCTAACTGGACACCTGACTCAGCTTTGATTGATCCGTTTTGTGGATCAGGAACAATTCCCATTGAAGCTGCTCTTATGGCGAAAAATCAGCCACCTGGACTGTACAGAGATTTTGCTTTTGAAAATTGGACTGAATTTAATCAGACAGTCTGGCAAGATATCAGACGGGATTCTGTCCAGAATCTAACAAATCACATCACCCGGATTCAGGGTAGTGACCGCGACAAAGGGGCAATACGATCTGCCACAAAAAATGCCGAAAAAGCCGGGGTTAACCAGGGGATTGAGTGGAAAAATCAGTCCATTTCGGAAATGAAATCTTATCATCAACCCGGCTGGATCATCACAAATCCGCCTTATGGTTTACGGACATCATCCAATAAAGATATTCGCAATCTCTATGCGCAATTCGGAAATATTTTAAGACAGGATTTCAAGGGATGGCAGGTTGTTTTTTTGTGTAATGATGTCAATCTGGCCAACCAGACGAAATTAAACCCAAAAAGCCTGCTTTCATTTACCAATGGTGGCATCAATGTGCAGGCTTTTCATGCGCAAGTTGAATAATTTATCGACTCACAGGTATTTCTACATCAATTTTGACAGCATCCTCCGCAACATAAATAGCTTTAATGAGAGCATTTTCCCCGGATTGTGAAATTTGATCTCGGATTAATCCAGACAATTTTTCGTTAATATCTTTAACAAAATCACTGGCCAAATCCAAACCAGGTATGTTCACCCAGGAGACCTCAACTTTTGGTTGTTCATTCTCAATCGAGAAAGTTAATTCAACCTCACCATTCATCCTGACAGAATTCGGAGGTCCATAAAAACCTGTCAATCTGACCTTATCTGGTTCAATAAATTGGATATCCTGAACTTCAATCACCAATTCCTTGTCGGAAACAGATCCAGCCACTCCCTGAGCGCTGTTAATCAATTGCATTAAGTTATCTCTTTTCAGAGTAACGGTCATGGCAATGTTCCCATTTTGAAATCCAAAATTACATGCCAGGGTCGATAGGATTACTAGAGAGATTAATACGAAAAAAGCGTATTTCTTCAGGTTCATATCTTTCCTTTCATAGAGAAATTATAAATCTAATTGTCGATCCATTCAGGACATTCTACCCGAGAGAGACGTAAATCAAAACGACTTTGTCAAATCTTAAAAAAGAGCCAGGGAATTCCCTGGCTCAATAGAAACTGCGGATAATTTAGGGTAACGAACCAACCACATCGAAAGTTCGCAGGATTTCATCCAGCGCATCCAAATCGCCGTCTGATAATATTTGAACCATGACAGTCGCTAAAAACGAAGTTTGATTATTAATCGGCCTGGCTGAAAGCAAAATGATTGTACTGCGCCCAGACCCACAGCTCGTAAAGACATCATAAGCACCTTTAAAAGCACTATCCTCATAATCATAGCGGCCATCCAGAGAACAATCATTTAAGAATCCAGGACGATAGACATCCAGTAACTGAATATACCCACCTAATCTTGCAAGATCATCCGATACTCCAAAGAATACGCCTGGTTCCTCATAAGTATTGTTAAAATCGTCAATGTTTGCGGCTGCGGTAATACTGGATCCAATGATATCTCCATCATCGTACCAGGGTTCGCCACTAACCTGTGCCCATGCGGAAGGAATGGAGACCTGAATAGCACCATAATCATCCGTGACAGTAACAAATTCTGAATAATTACCGCCCTGATCCACCACATCACTTTCGAATTCCTGTGCGAAGGAGAATTTTGTTTCTAATTTATTGCCATTTAATTGTCCGGATAAATATTCCTGTGTTCCAAAGCGCAGGACGTCAATAGCAATGGTATCCTGGGGGCTTCGGGTTCGGAGAATATCACAATAATCCGCCATGGTACCATCCAGTCCCAAAACCAATCCTTCCATCGTGGTTAAGATATCACCACCTTGCAAACCGGATTTATCTGCTGGTGAACCAGATTTTACAGAGGAAACCCACACACCGCTGATGGAGCCATCTTCAGACATCACACTCTGACCATTAATCCCAATCGACTCGTAATCCTCACCAAGGCGCATTTTTTCGATGACCGGGATGGCATTTTGAATACTGATGGCAAAGTTCAGATCATAGGTATCATTTCCAGCATAATTAACACCAACAACCTTCCCTTGTGGTGTGATCAAAGGTCCACCCGAATTCCCACCACGAATTCTTGCATCATGTTCGATAACAGCATCAATCGAAGCCCAGGAAGACTCTCCGTTCGCCTTCGATTTCGAGACGATTCCTTTGGTGAGTGTATATTCGGGATCACCAAGAGGGAAACCTGCAGCATACACTTCCATGCCAGTGGTAATTTCTCCTTCATAATAGCCTAAATATGGGTAGCCATCACCATCGATGTCAATCACCGCCAGATCCCAACATTCCGAGACACCTAAAACTCTGGCGTTTTTGGGTTGAGATTCACCAGCCACCCACACTTTCAAAAGGGCAGCACCGGTCACAACATGATTATTGGTCACGGCAATTCCACTTGGATCAATGATAAATCCAGTTCCCCTACCAGCCGCATTATAGACACTTCCTAATTGGGGATCAACAAAGCTTCCCTGTGCTTCAATTTGCACAGTAGCACTTTTAACACCTTCAAGAGTACTTACCATCCCGGATGACGCAGCGTTTTCAGGAGTGGAATCCTGAGGTTCACTTTGAGGAGATGCCTCAACAGGCATTTCCGTCGGATCCTTATCACCCCCAACTGAAAAACCACAGGACAGCGTTAAAGCTGCGATAACCAATAGAGCGGATACAACTTGAAATTTTTTCATTCTTCCTCCCGGGGGAAATTAATTTAAAAAACCGACCTATCAGCGAAGCTTTAATTTCATTTACATAAACAAAAAAATAGATCGCTGACTTTGCGGAGTTCAGATTGTTATTTTTACAACCGATTCGGATTATTTTAAAATATTTTGTACAATGTTGATGACATTTATCTAATTTTAAAAAATCTAGTACAAAAATTATCGGATCTTAGCAATTGATTCATAAAATACTTATACTGAAAAATGAGTTCTATCTATCCTATAAAAACAAATTTGACCTTAAATGTTTACTTCATTCGTTTTCTTGAGGTTAGTTCAATGCAAAATGTTCAAATCTTGTTTGGTTTATTAAATTCCTGGTAATAAAAGGCCAATAATGCAACTATTAGAAAATGGATCAATACTTTCTCATTACAATAGAGACAACTGTTTTTAGGTGATTTTCTTAAATAATCGACTGATAATGAGGTCAAACCAGAGACTGAAAAGTTCGTCCTTCAAGAAGTTTCACAATTTGAATGAAAAAACAATAAATATCAGCTGCATGGTACTCCGCTTGAGGTGGAATATCTTCAGGTTTATCCCAACCTTGCAGATTTCGTGAATTCAAGCGCTACAAGCCGGGCGAATGGCTACCTGGCAGGCTATGGGACACCAGAAATGCTGGCAGAAGGAATTATGCGCCTGGGTTTATCCCAATCAGGTAAAGAATATCAACAAAAATCAGTTTCAAGATAACATATACGATTTATGTTTTGAAATATTTCTCGCTCTTAAAACATCGCTAAGTCAAATGATCTGGTGTGTTTCCTCCAGCTACCACTCCACGTAGTCATTTCTTGATTCATCGTGATAAACTTAACGAAAACAAATTCAGGGAATTCTCAGTGAAAAATCTTTCATCCACAGCTATCGCACACCCTAACATCGCATTAATTAAATATTGGGGAAATAAAAACCAGGTCTTCCGCATTCCGGTTAACGGATCAATTTCATTTAATCTGGATAGCCTGTTTACAAAAACACATATTCGATTTGATGCCGAATTCTCATCCGATTCGCTTTTCATTAATGGTTATGAAACAACTGGGTCAGGACGGGAACGAGTTGTATCTTTTTTAAATATCGTACGCGAATTAGCTGGCAAAAGATTACATGCAAAAATCGAAAGTGAGAATAACTTCCCGGTGGGTACCGGAATCGCTTCTTCAGCATCTGCGTTTGCAGCTTTAAGTCTGGCTGCCAGCAGTGCCCTGGGAATGGATTTATCCGAAAAAGAATTATCATGCCTGGCAAGGCGGGGATCAGGCTCGGCCAGCCGATCAATACCAGGCGGATTTGTGGAATGGTATCCTGGAGAAAAACATAGTGATTCTTATGCAGAGAGCATCGCACCTGCCCGTCATTGGGATCTTGTCGATCTGGTGGCAGTTGTTGCCCTGGAGCATAAAAAAGTAGGTTCAACAGCTGGGCATGAATTAGCAGATACCAGCCCATTACAAAGCACCCGTGTTCAGGACACAAACCGTCGTTTAGACACGGTTCGAAGCGCCATAAAAAACCGTGACTTTCAAGCAATGGCAGACATGATCGAACTGGATAGCAATATGATGCATGCGGTCATGATGACTTCAAAACCGCCCTTAATGTACTGGGAAGGCACTTCCATTACGATCATGAAAAGTGTTCAGACATGGCGCGCATCCGGATTGCCTGTGTGCTACACAATGGATGCTGGTCCAAATGTGCATGTGATTACAACAGAAGAATATTCACAAAATATTTATCAAAAATTATCTTCTATCCCTGGACTTAAGCAGGTATTTAAGGCTGGTGTCGGCGGAAAGGCGAAAGTGATTGATAGTTAATTTTTTCTAAGAGTTCTACGATCAAATTGATACCTGCTAAAAACCAATTATAATTGGCTGTAGATATCGATTGGAGTTAAAAACAGGTGATTAAATGATGATTATTGAGTTTATTTTGATTTTTGGTGTCTTGCTCTTCATTCATGAGTTTGGACATTTTATTTTTGCAAAATTATTTAAAATTAATGTCGAGGAATTCGGTTTTGGCTTTCCCCCTCGATTGCTTAAAATCGGCCAATTTCGGGAAACAGAAATAACTTTAAATTGGATTCCTTTTGGGGCCTTTGTACGGTTGAGTGGTGAAAATGACCCCGAAGTTAAAGGTGGTTTTGGGGATTCCTCCATTATTGCCCGCTTCATGACGCTCATTGGGGGACCATTGTTCAATTTAGTGCTGGGTTTGGTTCTCTTCGCTATTATTTACACACAGGTTGGAGTCCCTGATTTGAAATCTGTGCAAGTTTATGGTGTAAATGAAGGCTCACCCGCAGAAATGGCAGGCATTCGATCCGGAGAACTGGTTGTTCAAGTGAATGACGTTCTGATCAGCAGTACCGATCAACTGTCAGAACAAGTTCAACTGAACCTCGGAAACCCGATTACCATCAAATTACGCTCTCCACAAGGAGAAGAACGGACTGTGACTGCCACGCCTCGTGTGGATCCGCCACCCGGCGAGGGTTATTTAGGGGTTACACTGGTTAATCCATACAAAGATGCGAGTATCATCGAAGCTTTTCCGTATGCGTTTCGAGCAACAGGTGATTATGCCGTTCAATTGCTGGCGCTGCCAGGCAATTTGATCCGGGGCACCATCTCAGCTGAAGAAGCCAGACCCGTGGGACCGGTAGGTATTTATAGCATCTATTCGCAAGCACGGGAGCGTGATGAAAGTAATGCGAATTCAGCCAACCCGGAAGATCGCTTAAATACATTGCTAATTCTGGCCGTTATTTCAGTTGCATTAGGATTTACAAATTTACTTCCCATTCCCGCTCTGGATGGTGGAAGATTAATTCTCTTACTCCCAGAAATTTTCTTGCGCCGGAAAGTGCCCGCAAAAGTTGAAAATATTATCAACATGGTCGGTTTTGCCGCCCTGATTACATTAATGGTGGTCATAACGACCATGGATATTATTAATCCCATCGTAATGCCTTAGGAATATCTATAATGAAGGAAAACATAAATTTTAATCTGGTAGTGGATGCTTTATTGGATGATAACGCTGAATTCCCGGTTCCTTACATGATGAGTCTATCAGACATCACACCCGCCAACCTTGCTATGCTCAAAAGGTCATGGTCTCAAATAACGCCAGCACGGAAGGCAATTTTGATGGAAAATATAGAGATCATCCACGAAGCCGAGATCACTTCAAACTTTGAAGACATCGCCGAATTGGCACTGGATGACGCCAATGCAGCTGCAAGAATAAGTGGTTTGCGCTTATTCTGGGATTACGAGAATTCACATTTAATCAGAAAATTCATCGCAATGCTAGAAAATGATCCCGATGTAGGGGTTCGCGCCCAGGCTGCCAGCACACTGGGTAAATATGTATACCTCGCCGAAATCGAAATGATTGACACGAAATATCTTCAAATGATAGATGAAACACTCCTCAAAATTCTACGGTCAAATGAGAGTGATTTGGTTCGCCAAAAGGCATTAGAGTCATTGGGGTACTCCAGCAACCCGCAGGTAAGTGGTTTTATCCACACTGCCTACAATTCTGGTGATTACAATTGGATCTCCAGTTCTCTGGAGGCAATGGGAAGATCGGCTGATGAAAATTATGCCTCTCTTGTTTTACCCATGTTGGCCCACCCTGACCTTCGGATCCAACGTGAAGCTGTGTTTGCTGCCGGCGAATTGGAACTATCCGCAGCCCGCAAGTTGCTGATGCGCATGGCTTTTGAACTGGAACAGGATGAAGATTTATGGGTTCAGGTAATATCTGCCCTGTCCAAAATTGGGGGCGAAGGAGTCTATGAAGTCTTTGAGAGACTATTGGAAAATGCATCCACGGATGAAGAAGAAGACTTTCTCAATGATGCCATTGAAAACCTGAACCTCACCAACGAGATGGCGATCGGCTTTGATCTGATGGGATTTAAAGAACCACAAGAAGATGCATTCCGCGAGATCAATCTCGAAAATGAAGATTTCGACATTGATGATTACAGTAAATCGTGGATTGATGAATTAGAAGAAAATTTAGACTCTACTTTTGGCGATGAATTTGATGAAGATGATATCGATGACGAAGAAGATGACGAGATTTAAACCGGGTTCGTTGGGTCACAAGTAGATGTCAGCAAGTGTTGGTATTCATATCATCATCGAAGGCCGGGTCCAGGGCGTTGGGTTTCGATATTTTACAAGAGAACAAGCCCAGAAACTGAACTTGACCGGTTGGGTCAGAAATACATTTGATGGCAATGTGGAGGCTTATGCTGAAGGTTCACAACCAGATCTGAATACCTGGCTGGACCTTCTTCAGCAAGGACCAGTCTCTGCTATTGTAACCAATATCCACAAAGAGTGGAAACCAGCGCAAGGGAAATTCAAAAAATTCCAGGTAGCCCCTACCTCTTAAACTTTCAATTAAATGGGTTTTTCGCCTGAGAGAATTGCAACTTTTCTCCAGGGTGGTATATTGGCTTCTTCTGCCCAAATATTGCGAAGCTCATAAATTTGATCCCGGATGGCTGCGGCTTTCTCAAATTCAAGATTTTTAGCAGCATCCCGCATTTGTTGTTCAAGATGAGAGAGTGATCTTTCGATCTCTTTCACATTCATTTTACGATCACGTTCTCCAGCGCGATACTCCGCACGAGATTCTGCAATCATCATGGCAGGTGCTACCCGTTCCGTCAAATCATGAATCGCTTTCATGATAGTGACAGGTTCAATACCGTGTTCTACATTGTAATTGTGTTGTTTCTCTCGGCGACGATTTGTTTCTCTGATGGCTTTGTCCATGGAATCTGTAATCCGGTCTGCATACATGATCACTTTTCCATTCACATGCCGGGCTGCACGCCCAACTGTCTGAATCAATGCAGTTGCAGATCGTAAAAATCCTTCTTTGTCGGCGTCCAGAATAGCAACCAAAGATACTTCCGGTAAATCCAGCCCTTCCCGTAATAGATTAATCCCCACCAGAACATCAAATATGCCTTTTCGTAAATCCCGCAGAATTCCTACCCGTTCCAGGGTCTCCACTTCAGAATGCAAATATTGAACCTTGATCCCGATTTCCAATAAATAATCTGCTAAATCTTCAGACATACGTTTGGTCAAAGTTGTTACCAGAACACGTTGGCCTACCTCAATTCGTTTTCTGATTTCAATTAGCAGATCATCGATTTGTCCCTTGGTAGGTCGAACTTCAATCTCCGGGTCTATTAATCCGGTAGGTCTGATGATTTGTTCGGTAATTTGTTGGGCATGTTCCAACTCATAAACGGCTGGGGTCGCCGAAGTATAGATTGTATACCCCATACGCTCTTCAAATTCTTCAAATTTCAACGGGCGGTTATCCATTGCTGAAGGTAACCGGAAACCAAAATCCACCAAAGTCTGTTTTCTGGATTGATCTCCTCTATACATCCCTCTGATTTGCGGGACTGTCATATGGCTTTCATCCAGGAATAATAGGTATTGGTTGGGTAGATAATCCATCAACGTCCACGGAGCGGATCCAACTGGTCTTTGATCCAGATGACGGGAATAATTCTCAACGCCAGAACAATATCCGGCCTCTCGAAACATTTCAAGGTCATAACGGGTGCGTTGTTCTATCCGTTGGGCTTCCAGATACATTTCATTTTTTTTGAAATACGCAATGCGCTCTTCTAATTCATCTTCAATATCCTGGATTGATTTTTTTAATTTCTGTTCATCGGTGATGTAATGTTTTGCTGGAAAAATGCGGATGGTTTCTGGTTCCTGAACAATTTCTCCGGTCAAAGGATTAACCTTGCTGATCCTTTCCACTTCATCCCCAAAAAAAGATACCCGATACGCGTACTTATCTTCATAAGCAGGAAATATTTCAATCGTATCCCCACGCACACGAAAGACTCCGGAGTGCAAATCCATATCATTTCTGGTATATTGACTCTCGATCAGATGACGTAAGAGCGCATTTCTTCGATACAACTGCCCCAGATTGATTTCGATTACACTTTTGCCGTACGCTTCCGGGTTCCCCAAACCGTAAATACAGGAAACGGAGGCAACGATAATCACATCCTTGCGGGACATTAACGCAGTGGTAGCTGCCAGTCGTAAACGATCAATTTCCTCATTAATATCAGTTTCTTTTTCGATATATAAATCAGTTCTGGGTACGTATGCTTCTGGCTGATAATAATCATAATAACTCACAAAGTATTCAACAGCATTATTGGGGAAAAACTCTTTAAATTCTGCATACAATTGCGCTGCTAATGTTTTATTGTGAGCCATAATCAAAGCCGGCATTTGCAAGCGCTGAATTATATTCGCCATCGCAAAGGTTTTTCCGGTAGCTGTGGCACCTAAAAGAACCTGATGACGATATCCTTTATGCACACCATTCACCAAATCTTCAATGGCTTCAGGTTGATCTCCCATCGGTATAAATGGAGCCTGTAAATCAAAATCCATAAGATCCTCGTTAATAGAACACTTTGTCTATTTCAATTATAAACCATTTTTTTATCGGGCATAAATTATGTAGAACTTTTTTGGTCGGCTGTCAGCATGGGTGAAAATTCGCTTAATTCTGACAGAACATCCAGCAGCATCGCCTGCCAATTATCCCCATATTTTCGAAATGCAAACCAATAACTGTTCTTACCGCTGCGCACAAAATTTCCTGTGAAGTGTAATTCATTTAAATTAAATTTTCCAACCTGTGGCGGATAACGGAGAACAATCTGGTCTGTTTCAGTTCCTACTGATGCAAGACCTGCCTGCTCGGCTAATATTTTCACCTTTATCTGGAAAATTAAATTCTCGACCTCTTCCGGCAGAGGACCAAAGCGATCCTCAAATTCATTGTTCAAAGCATCCAATGCTTCCAGCGTCTCGATCTCTGCAATTCGCCGGTACAGACTCAATCGCATCCTTTGATTGGTGATGTAATTGACCGGCAACCCAATTGTAAGCGGTAATTCAACAGCAACCGGCATACGGATATTTTTAATCTGCCGGAGTTCGGAGTCGGGAATATCATTATCATTGGATCTTATCCTCTTCACGGCCTGGGCTAACAATCTGGTGTACAGATGGAAACCAACCGAGGCGATGGCCCCATGTTGTCTTGTACCCAACAATTCTCCTGCGCCACGCATCTCCAGATCCCGCATCGCAATGGAATAACCCGATCCTAATTGGGTATACTCCGCGATTGTTTCCAATCTTTCCTGCCCATCTATGGTCGGCAGCCTCTTACGGTGCCGGAAAAAATAAGCATAGGCGCGTTGTGCTCCACGACCGACACGGCCTCTTAATTGATACAGTTGCGCCAAACCAAATGTGTCTCCCCGATCAACAATCAGGGTATTCGCATTGGGAATATCAAGACCCGATTCGATGATGGATGTGCACAATAAAACATCAATTTCCCCATTTGTAAAGGACTGCATTACCCGTGAAAGCTCGCCTTCATGGAGTTGACCATGTCCAATTCCTACTCTGGCCTCAGGTACCAGTTTATTCAGGTGGGATTTCATCGCCTCAATGGTCTGAACACGATTATGAACGAAGAACACCTGACCTCCACGCTCCAACTCTCGCAAAATAGCCTGTCGAACCAAGGATTGGGAATATGGGCCAATATGAGTGACAATCGGTTGTCTTTCTGCGGGAGGTGTATTAATAACGGAAATGTCCCTCACCCCTGTTAAGGCCATATAGAGTGTTCTCGGGATAGGCGTGGCGGTTAAAGTGAGAACATCTAATTCGGTTCGCAAGCGTTTAAAAAATTCTTTATGCGAGACACCAAAACGCTGTTCCTCATCAATAATCACCAACCCTATATCTTTAAACGCAATGTCCTTGGATAATAAGCGATGGGTTCCGATGACAATATCAATTTCACCCAGCGCCATCTTCAAGACAATTTCATCCTGTTCTTTTTGAGAACGGAACCGGGACAGCATTTCAACATTTACAGGAAAGGGAGCTAATCTCTCCCTGAAGGTATCATAATGTTGCTGAGCCAGGACGGTGGTAGGCACCAGAATGGCAACCTGTTTCCCATCCAGAACTGCTTTAAAAGCTGCCCTTAGCGCAACCTCTGTTTTTCCATAACCTACGTCACCACACAGAAGACGATCCATCGGCCTTTCCGATTCCATATCCTGTTTGACTTCAATAATCGCTTTCTTCTGATCTTCCGTCTCAATATACGGAAAGGATGCTTCTAATTCCTGCTGCCAGACAGTATCACTGCTGAATTTTGTACCCACTGCCACTCTTCGCCGGGCATATAATTCCAGTAATTCCTCAGCGATTTCCCGAACTGCTTCGCTTACCCGGGATTTTGCCGTTACCCATTCCTGGGTACCCAGCCTCGTTGCAGACGGTGCTGACCCATCCGGGCCAATGTATCGACTTAACCGATCTGCCTGGTGAATAGGAACGAAGAGCTGATCCGTGCCTGCGTATTCGACACACAAAAATTCCCGCTCCATCCCTTCTAAATAGCGTTGTACAAGTCCGACAAATTTTCCAACACCAAAATCGACATGCACAACCCAATCGCCAATCTGAAGATCAGAATAATCAGTTTCCGGTGATTGGACGATCGGTCTGGGACGCTTGCGTGGTTGTGGTCGATCCCAGCCAAAAATTTCACTGTCCGTGATGAGGAGGGAAATTTCTTCCCCGTCAAGCCCTTTTAGAATCCAACCTTCTGAGAGACTTCCTTCAGAAAAGATTGGTTTTTGACCCTGGCAATGTTGTTCACTCCATAAGCTTTTGATGCGAGTGAGCTGCCTGGAAACGATCATGGTTTGAATACCCGCAGAACATTTCTGGTCGAGGTATTCCAAAAAAGATTTGATCCTTCCTCCAAAACGTTCGCCTGGCACAAACACGTTTTCAAAGAGTGGAACTTCTTCTGTTATAGAAAAACCAAAATCAACCCATTTTTGAGACGTAAAAATATCTTCCACTTCCGACCAGGAAATGTAAGGCAGAGGAAAATCAGCAGTGATAATGCCTTCTTGGATCGAATCCATACGAAACCGGACGGCTTGCTCCTCAATTTCATTTGCAATCGTGCGGATCAAATCCCTGTCATCAAAGACAACCAATGCTTTCTTTGGCAAATAATCCAATAATGTAGCAGCAAAAGGATACAATAATGGGATAGAAAATTCATTCAGATTTTGCGTATCAACCCCCAGATTTTCCGCTTTCGATAAAAGCACTTCACTGGCTGGCGAAATGATAAATTCATCAATCATTCGCAATGTGCGTTGGGTAGCCGGATCAAACTGGCGAATCGACTCAATTTCATTTCCAAAAAAATCCATTCGGACCGGATATTGATCGGATACTGACCAGATATCCAATAAACCACCCCGGCGGGAAAAGAATCCTGGTTCAATTACAATTTCGCTGGATTGATAGCCGTTCCCAACCCATTCTTTAATCAACTCATCCTGTTTAACGATTTGCCCCACTTTTATGGTTCTGATGGATTTCAGATAGTCACGGCGCGGAATGGTGCGTGTCATTAAACCACGTACGGTTGTAATGATTACTTTGGGCTGGTTAGCAGATCTTGCACTTGGGATGTGAAAATTCGCAAGGTAGGTTAAAGTTTGCAACCTGTCACGCCGGGTGAGAGAACCCCAGGCAGCCTTTTCATAAAAAGTAGGGGACGGTTCGGGAAATAATATGATATCGTCAGCCCTCATCCAGTATCCGAGTTCGTCAGCAAATGCAATTGCCTGATCCATCCGCTCGACGATGACAAGGATCGGTCTCTCGATGCTGGTCTTCAACGCAGCTAACACTGGTAATCGCACGGGTCTGATCAACCCCAGAGCTGGAATATTTGCTTCCTGTTCGATCAGATCAACCAACTCTTTAAAATTCAAATGTTGTTTAATTAGATCTAACATATTACCTGTCAAGCCCGGTCTCACCATTAAATTTATTCATTGCAATCTCGATACCAGCATCTAATATGCATTCCACCGCCTGGGTGACAGTATCCAACAAAAAAGGCAAATTCTTCTCATCTTCTTTAGAAAAATTCTGCAATACATATGCAGCAGCATCCATTCTGCCAGGTGGGCGACCAATCCCAATACGAATCCGCTGAAATTGCTGTGTTCCCACATGTTGGATAATTGATGCCACACCCTTTTGCCCTCCAGCCCCACCTCCAGGGCGGATTCGAATCGACAGAGATGGAAGGTCTAAATCATCATGGATCACGATCAGATTTTCCGGATCAATTTTATAAAAATGCAGAAGACTGGCAACTGCCGTCCCGGATAAATTCATAAATGTCTGTGGTTTTACCAGGATAATTTTTTTATTATCCCTTTTACCTTCCAGAATAATCGCTTTGGATTTGACTTTTTTGCCCTCAATCTTAAATTCTCTGGCGATGTTTTCAATTGCCATAAAACCTACATTATGTCTATTCTTCTGATATTCATTGCCAGGGTTGCCCAAACCAACAATCATATATCCACCACTCATTTTTAATTGATCAGATGAGGGTGTAAGTCGCTTATTTTTACGAAAAAAATCAAATAATTTACTGTCTACCATGATTAACCCATTTTTCTTCTTCGAATGATGATAAATAGCGCAATAACTATTAAAAAGAGAACACCAAAAATAGCTCCTTGTATTGCAGTGTTGATAAATTGGGATTGAGTGACCATCATCTCATTCCCAGGCATTGATGTCGGGGATGGTCTCAATGTTGAGGTAGCCTCCATAAGTATGGTGGGTGTTTGGTCATTTAATTGGGTGGGCTGGCCTGGGTCCGCTGTTTTTAGCGGATCGATTGGCGTGTAATTGCGCACATTCAGGTTGGTAATGATTTCTTCTTGCTCTCTGCCGTTATCAAAAACAGCTAATACACGAATTTGATACACGCCATCTGCAATGGTGGAAGTATCCCAGGTAGCAATCAAATCATCCACCACAGGGGCGGAAGTTTGAGCGATGACAAACCAACTCTGTGATGAAGTATCCTGATAGCGAAAACTGATCACAGCTGATTGAAATCCAGACCCGGTTACAGTCCCCGTGATCGCTACATTACCTTGTAGATAATCCCCTTCTGCTGGTGATTGAATTCTGACCAAATCCAATTGAGGAAAAGGAGAAAACCAGATAGAAATCAAAGATATCAGCCAAAAAATTAATGAATGAATTTGCATAACATTTTATTTTAACATGAAGAAAATAAAGCAGCAAACCAGACCAAACAGGCCAATTTTTCTTAAGTCTCTGGATAAAGTTTATCTCTTGACTTTCTGCTTTTATTGGCATCGTGTATAATTATATTCATGAGCGAAAATGAATTTGAAACGAAACCTATCGAAGTAGAAGCACCAGCAGTTGTCACAAAGGAGTCTGCGGGAAAAGGTAAACTGATTGGGATCATTTTAGCCATTGTTGTTCTACTGGGTTTAATCATTTTTTCCCTGGTCAGTTTATTCAGTGCAGAACCGGAAACAACTTCTAAAGTCAGGGATATCTTCATTATCATCATGGCGCTTGAATCATTGCTTTTAGGTGTCGCATTAATCATCTTAATTATCCAAATTGCGGTTCTGATTAATGTTCTAAAGAATGAAATCAAACCTATTTTGGATACGACCAATGAAACGGTTAATCACCTAAAGGGAACGACAACATTTCTAAGCAATAACCTTGTCGAACCTGTTATCAAGATGAATGAGTATTCTGCAGGTTTGAGAAGGTTTGTCGATTTATTAAAACCTTCTGGAAAAAACAGAAAATCAAAATAATTAGTTTACGTATAAAAAGGAAAGGAGAAAACAAATGTCAAATAGAGATGAATTTGGAGCATTCTTAATCGGATTTCTGGTGGGAGGATTAACTGGTGCGGTCGCATCATTATTACTGACCCCACAATCAGGTGAGGAAACACGCACCGTGATTAAAGAACGTGCAATTGAATTACGCGATAAAGCCACCGAAACTGCTGAGGATGTATATTCGAAAGCAGAACAAGCAGCCAACGATGCAGTAAAACGTGCTGAAGAACTTCTCAAAGAAGCAAAGTCTAAAGCTGTGGAAGCCAAAGAAAAAGGTGTTGAACTGGTCGAAGAACAGAAGACCAAGCTGAGCAAGAAAATCAAAGCAGAAACCTCAACCGATGCACCCGCTGAAGTTGAACTTTAATCTCCTTTAGAAGATATAAAAAACGGTTGTCTCTACAAACAGACAACCGTTTTTTATTATGCCAATCTAGCCAAAACTGTTGCTATTGATCCTAATAAATCACCTGCAATAACAGCGGCTGGGTGCCCAATACGCTCGGCAGCTTCAATCCCTGCCTGGGCGTGAATCCAAACCCCAGCCGTAGCTGCTGCAAATGGTTTTTTCCCTTGCGCCAGGAGCCCGGTAATTAACCCAGCCAGAACATCCCCGGAGCCAGCCCGGGCCAGTGCTGGATTGGCTACAGGAATAATGGTTAATCTGCCATCGGGTGCAGCCACAATCGTTAAGGCACCTTTCAACACAACAACGTGCCCCCATTTTTGGGAATATTCTAAAGCCACCATCATGCGATTTGCCTGAATATCCTTGAGATCCAGATCAGTCATGACCGCCATCTCACCTGGATGAGGAGTAAGAACAGAATTTTCAGGGAGAATCTTCTGCCAGTTCGCAATTTTCGATAACAATTTCAAACCATCGGCATCGATCACCAGCGGAGGTAATAGACTGGTCAAATCTAATTCTTCGTCTGGTTCCATCATGACAAAACCAATCCCACTTCTTTTTCGTTGGCTGGTTGATGTTCCCATTAATAATCGTTCTAAAAATTCTTTGGTTGTATCTTCCATACCCCAGCCTGGCCCTAATAAAAGCGCTGTCACTTTATCCAGGTTTTTCTGAATCAGGGCTGCGCTATCCGCCTGAATGACGCCCATGTCATGCGGTAGCAACAACCAGGTGGCCTCCGAAAAATTGCCAGCTAAGGCTGAGTAGATCGGACCCGGAACAGCCATTTGTACCAATCCAGTCCCGATCCGATATGCAGCCATACCAGCCAAATAGGCAGCGCCAGTGTAATTGATGGAACCAGCCACGATCATAGCCGTTCCAAAAGTGCCTTTGTGCGCTTGTAATGGGCGTGCCGGCAATAATTTTCGCACACACTCGGCAGTAGCCACTTCCCTTTTCACTTTTGCTTCAGCTTCCAGATTATCTGGCAGATTCAAATCCACAATTTCGAGTTGACCCAAATATTGGTAAGCAGGAAAAGACAACATACCGATCTTCACTGCCTGCATACAAACTGTCAGATCCGCAAACAGGCATTCCTCCGCAGTATCTCCGGTATCACAATTGATAGCGGACGGACAATCGACAGCCACAACCTTGAAGTTGCCGCTGGATTGTTTTACCAGTTGTAAAATGGATTGGTACGGTTCGCGCAAAGGAAGCTGAAACCCCGTCCCCAATAACCCATCGATTACAACCTGACTATCTAACAACCATTTTTTAAGCGTATCGACTGTTTTTTTTGAAGTCCCCAGGATTTGTTTACCACCTGCTTCCTTAAATTTTTCAATTAATGGATCTTCTCTTTCTTTTGTTAAAAAGGCTCGAACCTCCCAGCCCTGTTTAGCTAAGTATGCCAGCGCAACCAGGGCATCGCCACCATTGTTACCACTCCCCACCAGGGCAGTAACAACTGGATTTTGGAATGAGCCATAATAACGGTGGGTAAACTCAGCCACCCCCTTGCCGGCTCTTTCCATCATTTCTGCGTATGAGACCCCTTTTTGATTTGCTTCTTCTTCAATTGATCGCATTTCTGCTACGGTTACGAGTTTCATAAGCCCTCCATATCTATATTATACGCAACTGGTTTCTTAAATACCTATTTCAATTGCATACGGTATAATTTTGAAATGCGAAAAATTCTTTTAATAGCTGTTTTTATTTCAGGGATGGTGACACTCGCAGCAGAAATGGCGACCGGCAGGTTGCTGGGAAATTATTTTGGAACCAGTAACCTCATCTGGGCTTCCATTATTGGCTTGATATTAATTTATCTCACCGTCGGTTATTTTGTGGGCGGTAAATGGGCGGATCGTTCCCCAAAATATGAGACCTTTTTCTCTATTTTAGCCTGGGGAGCATTTACTATCTGTCTGGTGCCTTTCGCAGCCAGACCGGTGTTACGGATCGCCGCCACCGCATTCGATCAACTATGGATTGGGAATCTGATTGGTTCCTTCGTGGTTGTCATGATCCTCTTCATCATTCCCATCACTTTATTAGGAACAGCATCACCATTCGCCATTCGCTTAGCGATCCATGATTCAAGGCAGGCAGGTACAGTTTCGGGAAAAATTTATGCTGTCTCTACTTTGGGATCATTTGTCGGCACATTCATACCCGACATCTTGTTAATCCCCCTGATTGGAACCTATCGAACATTTCTGGTGATTGGCTCAATCCTGCTTATTTTTGCACTGCTATCATTAATTTATATGGTTAATTGGAAAAAAGCGCTCTCTCTGAGCTGGATGCCAGTGATTGTTCTTATACTGGGATTGTTTGGTGCACCTGGCAGCGATAAGAACACAGCAGGAATGATTTTTGAAACCGAATCCTCCTACAATTACATACAAGTTCTTGAAGTTAATGGATTCCACTTATTGAGATTAAATGAGGGACAAGGGGTGCATTCAATTTACCATCCCGACCAACTCAATTATTATGGACCCTGGGAACAGGTATTGGCAGCTCCTTTCTTCAACAATCCTCCCCTGGATTTCGAAAATATAGACTCGATGGCAATTGTCGGGTTGGCTGCCGGTACAACCGCCCGCCAGGCTGCCGCAGTTTATCCGGGAATAAAGATCGACGGTTATGAAATCGATCCAAAAATTGTGGATGTTGGCAATAAATACTTCGGAATAAATATTCCCAACTTATCGGTATACGTTCAGGATGGCCGCTGGGGATTAAGTACCAGCAAGAATTCCTACGATATCATCAGCGTGGACGCTTATCGCCCACCTTATATCCCCTGGCACTTGACGACGAAAGAGTTCTTCAGTGAAGTGTATGCTCATCTGGAACCAGACGGAGTGATGGTGATCAATATAGGTAGAGGTCTGGATGATAGACGTTTAATTGATGCCCTCGGTTCAACAATCATGGATGTCTTTCCTTCCATTCATGTCATGGATTTACCGGATTCTTTCAATTCGATTTTATTTGCCACCAAAACCCCAACCACTGCCAGCAATCTGGCAGTAAATTTACAAGAATTGGACGTCCAGAAAACACATCCACTATTAATTGAAACATTGAAAATCACAGCTGACAATCTGCATGCACCCCCACAAGAGTCGCTCGTTTTTACCGATGACAAAGCACCGATTGAGTGGTTTACCAATGCAATGATCATTGATTTTTTCCTGCAAGGAGAGGTGGAAACCTTACAATGAAAATACTGCCAAAGCTCTTATCCTTCTTAGTAACGATTACTTTTCCTTTCGTATTGATTATGTTCTCCATTCGCGTGCTTTTCACCCCCTTGTTTTTGGTCGTAGAATACAATATGCCCGGTTTTCCAGCAGATCCATATGGATTTTCAAAAGAAGAACGTTTAAAGTGGGGGTCTCAATCCATTCAATACCTTTTCAACAGTGACGGTCCGGAGTTCCTGGAAAATCTGCGCTTTGAAGATGGCACCTCGATATATAATGATCGCGAAGTGAGTCACATGCTGGATGTGAAGATACTGGTTAAGCAAGCGTTGCGCTGGTTTTACCTCATTCTCATCCTGTATATATTGATTATTATCTGGGCAAAAGGAAAAAATCAACTTCATTTGCTTTGGGATTCCGCCAGCAAAGGCGGTTGGTTAACACTGGGTTTAATAGGTGCCATTCTGGCAGCCGTCGTAATTAGTTTTGACGCCTTATTTACAGCATTTCACAAGGTGTTTTTCGTGGGCGATACCTGGTTGTTTTATTTTTCTGATACGTTGATTCGCTTATTCCCCATGCGATTATGGCAGGATGCCTTCATTTTTATGGGTATAATTACGGTTGTAGTAGCACTTTTTTTTGCAATCTACGGAAATAAAATGAAATTTAAGCTGTTAAATTCAAAAGAAAACCAAAGTGGTTTTATTTCTAGATGAAAGGTCAAATATGTATAAACTTGTTTTAATTCGTCATGGAGAAAGTGAATGGAATAAATTAAACCTTTTTACGGGCTGGACAGATGTTGATCTTACCGAAAAAGGAATCGCAGAAGCAAAAAACGGTGGCAAACAATTAAAAGAAGAAGGATACACCTTTGATATCGCCTATACCTCGGTCTTGAAACGCGCGATTCGAACGTTGTGGATCGTTCTGGATGAAATGGATCTCATGTGGATCCCGGTCGTTAGAGACTGGCGTTTGAACGAAAGGCATTACGGCGCATTACAAGGGTTTAATAAGGCTGAAACAGCTGCAAAATACGGGGAAGCACAGGTTAAAATTTGGCGCAGAAGTTATGATACCCAACCTCCCTCTCTTGAACCCGGTGATCCGCGCTTTCCAGGCCATGATCCGCGCTATTCAAACATAACCAGCGACGATTTACCCCTGACGGAATGCCTGAAAGACACGGTTGCGCGCTTTTTACCGCTCTGGAATGATGAAATTTCTCCGCTCGTAAAAGAGGGTAAAAAGGTTGTGATTGTAGCCCATGGAAATAGTTTGAGGGCCCTGGTAAAACACCTCGACCATGTTTCTGAAGAAGAAATTGTTTCTTTAAATATTCCCACCGGTGTTCCTCTGGTATATGAACTGGATGAAGATTTGAAACCAATTACACATTATTATCTCGGAGATCAGGAAGCGATCAAAAAAGCCATGGATGCGGTTGCCAATCAAGGCAAAGCAAAATAAGCATTTAACCATTAAATTCAAGTGCTTATCTTGCTGTTAATTCAGAGATAAGCACTTTTTGTAAAGGAGCACAAATGAGTAAGAATACAGTTCAGGCCACAGATTTATATCGCATGCAATTAATTCAGGATGCGTGCATCTCTCCGGATGGGAAATTGGTTGTGAGTGTCGTCAGCCGGGTAAGGGAAAAAGATCAGAAAAAATTTGCTAATTTGTATCTTCATGAGGTTGACACCGGAAAAGAAAGACAATTCACCACTGGAGACCAGTTTGACTCAAGTCCCCATTGGTCACCCGATGGAAAAACGATCGCATTTTTATCCAATCGTGAGAATGAAAAACAACCACAAATTTATTTAATATCCATTGATGGGGGTGAAGCACAGAAATTGACCAGTTTAGATGGTGAATTCATCAATTTTTCCTGGTCTCCAGACGGTAAAAAATTCATCTGTGAATTTCGAAAAAAGGATCCCGAAGCGCTCGAGCGGGATAAAGACGAAGCCAAAAACAAGTTAGGAATTGTCTCCCGGCAAATAACCCGTGTATTTTATCGACTGGATGGCTATGGCTGGTATCCAGAAGATCGTCGCCATTTATGGGAAATCAATGCCAGGAGCGGTAAAGCCAAACAATTAACCAATGACCCGGTTTTCGATGAATTTGGTGCCTTTTGGTCGGCTGATGCAAAAGAAATAGGTTATTTTTCAAACCAGATGCCTGATCCTGATTTGCAACCAGATCGGATCGATCTTTTCATACTGGATTACGCTTCGGGAAAAACACGCAAACTTGAAACTCCGATTGGCCCGAAAAGCGACGGTGCTTTCTCTCCGGATGGGAAATGGGTCTCCTATGTTGCTCAAACCGGTGAGGGTGAAGGGTGGCGAAATTATAACCTCTGGCTCGTTCCAGCGAACGGAAGTGGTCCTGCCAAAAACTTAACTAAGCAGTATGACTTGCATGTCAATGGCAGCACCCTCGGTGATAATGGTCCGGCACCGGCAGTTGCTCCGTTCTGGTCAAACGATCTTAAATGGATTTATTTCCTGGTAGCAAAACATGGAAATACGCTTTTAATGAAAATCAACATTGAATCGGAAGAATTATTAACAGTAGTTGATGTGGTTGGCGTGGTTGGAAAACCGATGTTCGATAAATCTCAAACAGAATTGATGTTTCTGCTCGGTCAACCGAATGCGCTACCCCAGATTTTTATCCGTTCAATGGGGCTTACTCCTGATCTCAAGCAGCTTAGTGCGGTCAATGAGGATTGGTTCAAAAAATTGGATCTGGGTGAGTTGGAAGAAGTCTGGTTCAAAGGTGCTGATGACAACGACCTGCAAGGCTGGATCCTGAAACCCCCCGGATTTGATCCGAAGAAAAAATATCCATCCATCCTGGAAATCCATGGCGGTCCTATAGCGCAATATGGGAACTTCTTTATGCACGAGTTCTACTTTCTGGCAGCCAAAGGCTACGTGGTATATTTTACAAACCCCAGAGGTGGCAGCGGATATGGAGAAGAACACACGAAATCCATTTATGGTGGTAAATGGGGCACAAAAGATTATGAAGATCTGATGTGTTGGGCTGATTATGTTGAAAAATTAGACTACATTGATCCGGAAAAAATGGGGGTAACGGGTGGTAGTTATGGCGGCTACATGACTCTCTGGATAATTGGTCACACCCAACGCTTCAAAGCTGGTGTCGCCCAGAGGGTGGTCAGCAATTTAATCAGTATGTGGGGTTCCAGTGATTTCAATTGGAGTTTTCAGGAAATATTTGGAAATCAGGCACCCTATGAGAATATTGAAACCCTATGGGAAAATTCTCCCTTAAAACACATGGGCAATGCCAAAACACCAACTTTAATTATTCACAGTGAACAGGATTTGCGCTGCCCTCTGGAACAAGGGCAACAGGCTTTTGTAGCATTGAAAAAATTGGGTGTCGATACAAAGCTTGTCATCTTTCCGGATGAACCCCATGGCTTATCCAGAGGAGGCCGAACAGATCGCCGCATTGTCCGCCTGAATGAAATTGCTGGCTGGTTTGAAAAATATTTGAAATAAATCAAACATCAATCGAGGAACCAAACATTCCTCGATTTTTTTATTCACAAACTTGCAGATCAGATCGTCGATTTTGTTTATAATCAGAATATGAGGTCTCAAAACATAATCCGAATAATCGCCAGTGGATTGATTGGGCTGGTCTTTTTGATGAACGTCCAGGCAGGCATCGATTTTTATTTTAATCCTGGCAAATACACAGCCGCGTATGAATTAATTGGTATTCCCGGGGAAATGGCAGTGGCTGGGGTAGGATTATTATTTTTAATGTGGAACGTGCCGTATGCATTTGCCTTGTGGAATCCAATTAAAAATTATATCTCTTTATTACAGGCAACCATCATGCAGTTTTTAGGTGTAATCGGCGAAACTGCGTTACTCTTTCGATTTTCAACCCAGAATAACCCCATTCTGGCGAGTTCCATCCAACGCTTTATTTATTTTGACAGCGCTGGCTTAATCTTGTTATTATTGGCAATGATAATTGTTTACAGGAATTTAAAGCAACAGCGTGGGCTTGATACCCACGCTGTCTGATCTTGATTGAATGATTTATCGTACGGCTGGCGGATTTTCCCGATCAGCTGACGGGTCAAAGATATGGAAGTTATCCATATTGATTGCCAGTTTTACCTCATCTCCCATATGGAAGCGAGTGCGAGGATCTACACGCCCAACAAAATTGTGTTCACCGGCGATTAAGTAGAGATAAATTTCATTACCCATCAATTCAGTGAAATCCACTTTAGCGGGAATTTCCGCTACTGTTACATCCGGGGGAACAAACAGGGGGTTGTGGACATCTTCTGGACGGATACCAAATATAACTTCCTTATCAACAACCTTCATGTAGGTTTCAGCTTTTGAAGCAGGTACCTTCACAGTAAATGCACCTGTATCCACAATTAAATCTCCACCATCTTTGCGAAGTTTTGCAGAGAAGAAATTCATGGCTGGGGAACCGATAAATCCTGCCACAAACAGGTTCGCAGGATAATCATAAAGCATTTGTGGGGTATCCAATTGTTGTAAGAGACCTTTATTCATCACAGCGATACGGGAGGCCATGGTCATAGCCTCTGTCTGATCGTGAGTCACATAAATAAAAGTAGTCTGCAAATTCTGGTGCAGTTTACTGATTTGAGCACGAGTCTGTACGCGTAATTTTGCATCCAGGTTAGACAACGGTTCATCGAACAGGAATACTTTCGGTTCACGTACAATTGCGCGCCCTACCGC